>Ga0197143_1001079_pt1 | contig 24622 bp, 28 predicted proteins | sample GBS70_MetaG_FD_148603 | JGI IMG/M metagenome (GOLD analysis project Ga0197143, IMG submission 148603) | Sediment microbial communities from Great Boiling Springs, Gerlach, Nevada, United States - GBS 70_MetaG | ecosystem: Environmental > Aquatic > Thermal springs > Hot (42-90C) > Sediment...
TCCCCCCTCCGCGTAGGGGCACCTCTCCCCCACCCTCCCCACCCTCTCCTCCCTTCCCCTCTCCCTGAGCCACTCCCTGACCCTCTCCTCCTCCAGGGGGGTGCGGCTGGGCCAGAGGCAGCACTCAGTGCAGCCCTCCTCGCACTCCATGGGAGGAATCTTCCTCCAGATCTCCTCCAGCTCCATCCCTGGATTCTGGAAAAAGAATTAAATTAAACTGGACCCCAAGCTAGGGGATGGGGCTGGAGGAGGAGGTCAAGAGGAAGGCGCTGGAGCTGGGGGCGGATCTGGTGGGGATATGCGCCGTGGAGGAGGTGGAGGACCGGAACCCCTCCCTTCTCCCGCGGGCCTCCTCCTGCGTGGTCTTCCTCTGCGGGCAGGGGGAGGGAGCCCTTTGCAGCAACGTGAGGATGGCCCAGTACGACACCTACTGCACCTACCAGAAGCTGGGCCTGATAGGGAAGGAGCTCGTGCGCTTCCTGGAGGAGAGGGGGTTCCCCTCCCTCTCCGTTCCCCTGGCCCTCCCGCTGGACATGGGGGAGGGCAAGTTCGGTCTGAGGGGGGAGTTCTCCCTCCGCCACGCGGCCGTGGCGGCCGGGCTGGGGGAGCTGGGGCTCAGCAGGCTTCTGGTGACGGAGAGGTTCGGACCCAGGGTGAGGATAGGGGGCGTCCTGACCGAGGCCCCCCTGCGCCCCGACGGGAGAAGGCTGGAGGGGATCTGCAGGAGGTGCGGGAGGTGCCTGAAGGCCTGTCCGGTGGGAGCCATAGAGGAGGGGCAGAAGGTGGACGTCTTCAGGTGCGCCGTCAACATGCTGAGGTACGGCCCACCCGGGGCGGCGGCCTTCCTATCCGAGCTGGCGGGCAAGGGGGCCGAGGAGAGGAGCCAGCTCACCCTCGATCCCACCTTCCTGAACCTCTGGCAGACCACCACGCTGGGCACCTTCTACCACTGCTTCGAGTGCGTGAAGGCCTGCCCCGTGGGGAGGATCCGGCCTACTCCCTGAAGGTTTCGTGACAGATCAGCTCGCTCAGCTCCTTTCGGTACTTGGGGAGGGGCTCGTCCGCGGGGTACCCCAGGGGGAGAAGGGCCACCACCTTGTATCTCTCCGGGATTCCCAGGATCCTCCTCACCTCGTCCTGGGAGAAGGAGCCTATCCAGCAGGTCCCCAGCCCCTCCTGAACGGCGGCCAGCGTGAGGTGGTCCACCGCTATGGCTACATCGACCGCGTAGGAGGGGACCCCGCACCTCATCACCCTCTCCGGATCCAGGGCCACCGCCGCTATCACCACCGGGGCCTCCGCGACGAAGCTCTGCCCCATGGCGGCCTCCGCCAGCCTCCTCCTCCGCTCCGGATCCCTCACCACCACCAGCTTCCAGGGCTGCAGGTTCTTGGCCGAGGGGGCCAGCCTGGCCGCCTCCAGGATCCTCGTCAGGACCTCCTCCGGGACGGGATCGGGGCAGTAGGCCCGAACGCTCCTCCTCTCCCTTATGGCCGAGTAGACGTCCATCGCCTCAACCTCCCACGGTAAGGATTACCTAGAAGCCTTTCTGCCGGGGGGATAAATCTCCAGCCCCGCCTCCTTCTTCGCCCTGGCCCAGGAGCCGAAGTGCCTCACCGCCGCGCTCAGCAGGAGGGGGGAAACCTCCCTCGCCGTGGGAGCACGGCCGTACCTCTTCTTCCACCCCCTAAGCTCCTCCAGCACCTGCTCCTTTCCCCACCTGCGATACTTCCTCTTCCTGCTCAAGAAGCCCATGCTATCAATTCTCCTTACCTCCCTCCCTAAAATCCTTTCCAGTCCCTCAGGAGCAGAAAGAGGAAAAGGAGAGCCAGGGCGAAGCCCACCGCCGCCATAGCCTTCGCCATCCTCTCCGAGGTGCCGAAGGCTATGGGTAGGGGGCCTATCACCACCACCCCTCCCCCCTCCACCCTTCCCTCCATCATCCCCCACATCCCCAGCACCAGCAGGAGGATGCCCAGCAGGAGGAGGAGCAGACCGGCCAGAAGGAAGCCCTCCGGGACCATCTAAACCTTCCTCCCCCAGACACCTTTTAACTCTGCCTCCCAGAAGAAGAAGAAACATGCGCCTCATCGTGGCCCTCACGGGTGCCAGCGGAATCATCTACGGAGTGCGCTTCCTGGAGGTCTGCAGGGAACTGGGAATAGAAACCGACCTCATCCTCTCGGAGGCGGGAAAGAAGATCCTGAGGATGGAAACGGGAAGGGAGCCCCGGGAGGTGAAGGGGCTGGCCAGCAGGAGCCACGAAGAGGACGAGCTCACCTCCCCCCTCTCCAGCGGCTCCCATCCCGCGGATGGGATGGTGATCATCCCGTGCAGCATGAAGACGCTGGCATGCGTGGCGGGGGGGATAGGGGGGAACCTCATCACCAGGGCGGCGGACGTCATGCTGAAGCAGGGAAAGCCGCTGGTGCTGGTGCCCCGGGAGACTCCCCTCAACCTCATCCACCTGGAAAACCTGGTGAGGGTGAAGAGGGCCGGTGCGGTGGTCCTCCCCGCCTGCCCCGCCTTCTACCACGGACCTAAGGGCATCCCCGACCTGGTGGACTTCGTGGTGGGGAAGGTGCTGGACGTGCTGGGGGTGGAGCACCGCCTCTACCGGAGGTGGGGGGGAGAATGACCCTCGGGGAGTTCGTGGCCAAGCTGGAGAGGAGGGGACTGCTCCTGAAGGTCAGGAGGGAGGTGAGCCCCAGGTACGAGGCCGCCTCCCTGATCCGGAAGGCTGGGGAGAGACCGGTGAAGCTGGAGAGGGTGAGGGGCTCCCCCTTCCCCGTGGTTTCCAACGTTTGCGCCTCCAGGGAGCTGGTGGCCCTGGCGCTGGGGGTGAGGCCGGGCAACCTCCTCCGCACCCTGCTGAAGGCCATAGAGCACCCGGGGGAGCCCGAGAGGACGAGGGCCAGGGGATACAGGGAGCTTTCCCCCGACCTGAACCGGCTGCCCATCCTCCTCCACTACCCCTTCGACGGTGGGAGGTACCTCACCGGAGGGGTGGTGGTGGCCAGGGATCCCGAGCTGGGCCTCAACCTCTCCTTCCACCGTATGATGGTGGTGGGGAGGGACAGGGTGGTGGTGAGGATCCTGCCCCGCCACTTCCACACCTTCCTGGAGAGGGGAACCAGGGAGTTCGCGGTATGCGTGGGCTGCGCCCCCCATGTCCTGCTCTCCGCTGCCACCTCCCTGGAGCTGGGGAGGAGCGAGCTGGGGATGGCCGCGGCCCTCCGGAGGACGAGGGTGGTGGAGCTGGGGGGACACCTGGTGCCCGAGGCGGAGATGGTGATGATCATGGAGATGACGGGGGAGGAGGGGGAGGAGGGACCCTTCCTGGACCTCACCGGCACACCCGACCTGGTCAGGAAGCAGAGGGTGGCCAGGCTCAAGAGGCTCTTCGTGAGGGAGGGCGCCGTTTACCACTCCATCCTCCCCGCGGGGCCGGAGCACAGGGTCCTCATGGGCCTGCCCAGGGAGCCCACCATCTTCAGGGAGGTGAGCAGGGTGTGCGAGTGCAAGGACGTGCACCTCACCCCCGGGGGGTGCTCCTGGCTGCACGCGGTGGTGAGCATAAGGAAGAGGGATCCGGAGGACGGCAGAAGGGCCATCGAGGCCGCCTTCAGGGGGCACACCTCCCTGAAGCACGTGTGGGTGGTGGACGAGGACATCGACCCCAGGGACCCGCGGGAGGTGGAGTGGGCCATGGCCACGCGCTTCCAGGGTGACAGGGGAATGGTGGTGAAGAGGGAGAGGGGCTCCTCCCTGGACCCCTCCGCCGACCCGGAGACGGCGGCGACCACCAAGGTGGGCTTCGACCTCACCATCCCCTCCGACCGCCCCCGCTCCCTCTTCCTCCGTCCCCTCCCCACCCGGAGGTGAGGGATGTACCTCACCAGGGACCAGGAGAGGATGCTGGAGGGGGAGGAGGGGGAGGTGGTGGAGAGGATGTTCAGGCTCCTGGTCCGCCTGGGGGAGCTCTACGGGGCGGACAGGATGATCCCCGTCTCCTCCTGCCAGGTCTCGGGCGTCTCCTACAAGTCGGTGGGAGAGCCGGGGCTGGAGTTCCTGGAGGACCTGGCGGGGAAGGGGGCCAGGGTGAAGGTGAGGACCACCCTCAACCCCGCCGGCCTGGACCGGGAGGGCTGGAGGGAGATGGGCTTTCCCGAGGACTTCGCGGAGAAGCAGTTCAGGATCCTGGAGGCCTTCAGGAGACTGGGAGCGGAGCTGACCGCCACCTGTACCCCCTACCTGGCGGGGGTGGTCCCCTCCAGGGGGGAGCACCTGGCCTGGTCGGAGTCCTCGGCCGTTTCCTTCTCCAACTCCGTGCTGGGGGCCAGAACCAACCGGGAGGGAGGACCCTCCGCCCTGGCGGCGGCCCTCTGCGGGGTTACCCCCAGGTACGGCCTGCACCTAGAGGAGAACAGGAGGCCCACCCTGCTCGTGGAGGTGGAGGGGGAGCTGAGGGGCCCCTCGGACTTCAGCGCCCTGGGGTACTGGGTGGGGAAGGAGGCGGGGGGGGAGATACCCTACTTCAGGGGGATAAGGGGGGCGGGAACGGAGGAGCTGAAGGCCCTGGGGGCCGCCATGGCCGCCTCCGGGGCGGTGGCCCTCTTCCACGTGGAGGGGATCACCCCTGAGGCCGGGGAGGTGGAGACGGAGGGGCTGGAGAGGGTGAGGGTGGGGAGGAGGGAGGTGGAGGACTCCTACGAGTCCCTCACCACGGGTGAGGAGCCCGACCTGGTGGTCCTGGGCTGCCCCCACGCCTCCCTGGGGGAGCTCTCCCGCACCGCCTCCCTCCTGAGGGGGAGGAGGGTGAAGAAGCCCCTGTGGATCTGCACCTCCAGGAGGGTAAAGGAGGAGGCCTCCCTCTCGGGCCTGAGGGGGGAGGTGGAGGGGGCGGGGGGGAGGATCGTGGCGGACACCTGCGCCGTGGTCTCCCCCCTGGAGAGGATGGGCTTCGAGACGGTGGGGGTGGACTCCGCCAAGGCCGCCCACTACCTCCCGGGGCTCTGCGGGGTGAGGGTGGTCTTCGCCCCCCCGGAGAGGCTGCTGGAGGGGATCCTGGGATGAGGGGGAGGACGGTGAACCCGGGAAAGGCCAGGGGGGAGGCCCTGGTCTCCCGCTCCCCCCTCAGCTTCTACGGGGGGGTGGACCCGAAGACGGGGGTGGTGGTGGAGAGGGGGCACGAGCTCCAGGGGAAGTCCGTGGCGGGGAAGATCCTGGTCTTTCCCCGGGGAAAGGGCTCCACCGTGGGCTCCTACGTGATCTACGCCCTGAAGAAGAACGGGGTGGCTCCCCTGGCGGTGGTGAACGAGGAAACGGAACCCATCGTGGCCGCGGGGGTGATCCTTGCGGACATACCCTGCGTGGACGGGGTGGACCTGAGCCAGCTGGAAACGGGGGACCTGGTGGAGGTGGACGCCGACCGGGGGAGGGTGGAGGTCCTGAGGAAGGGCGGAAAACCCCAAGGCTTTTAAACCGCTTCTCCTTCCTTTTTCTCGTGCCCGGAAGGCGCAGGAGGGCCAAACCGAAGAGAAAGAAGCCCAAGACCGAGAGGCCCGCGGTCGAGCCCGCCCCGGCGCCCGAGGCCGAAGTTCAGCAGGAGGAGGAGTGGGAAACGGAGGAGTACGGGGAGGAGAGCTACTGAGCGCTCCCCCTTCCCGCTTCCTTCCCTCAGCCAGCCTTCTTCTTTTTTCCTCAGAGGGTCTTGCACTCGAAGAAGTACCGGGTGATCTCTATCATGTCCAGCTGCCTTCCGCCCATCCAGAGGGTGAGCATCTTGGAGTCCCTCCAGTGCTTCTCCACGTCGAACTCCCTGGAGTACCCGTAGGAGCCCATCAGCTCCATGGCCCTGTTGGTGCAGTGGACGGCCTGGTCGCTGCAGAAAAGGGAGACCGCCCTGGTCTTGGCCACCAGCTTCTCCGACCAGGGCTCCCCGTAGATCTCGGGGTGATCGTACATCCTGGCCGCCATGTAGAGGGAGTGGGTGCAGATCTCGGCGGCGGTGGCTATCTCGCTCAGGTTCACCGCGCTTATGGAGTGCTCCTTCAGGGGCTTACCCGCCACCACCCTCTCGTCCACCCACCTCTTCAGGATCTCGTAGGTGTCCTTGATCACCCCCACCGAGAAGCCCGCGGTGGCGATGTTGGCCAGGGTGATGAGCTCCCTGAAGTACTTGGCGTCAAGGCCGGGACCGTGGGCCCGGTAGTGGGCCGGGACCCTCACGTCCTCGAACCAGATGTCCGTGTTCATGTCCGCCGCCATCCCCGCCTTCTGGTAGGGCTCCCCCACCCTCACCCCCTCCGCGTCCGCCGGTACGTAAATGTAGGCCATTCCCTCCTCCCCGGCGGAGGGGTTGGTGGTGCAGACCACCCCGAAGAGGTCCGCCATCCTTCCCGAGTTGGTGGGCCAGAGCTTGTGCCCCCTTATCACCCACTCGTCCCCCTCCAGCCTGGCGGTGGTCCTGATGGTCCTCCCCTTCATCCCCTCCAGGTTCTCTATGTCCGATCCACCCTGGGGCTCCGTCATGGCGTTGCATCCCACGTATAGCTCCTCCCCGCAGAACTTGGGAGCGAACTCCTCGATGAGCCTCTGGTTCTTGTGGGGCTCCACCGCGATCATCACCATGGGCCAGAGGGAAACCAGAACGGAGACGGCGAAGCCCGAGTCCAGCTTTCCCAGCTCCTCGCTCATCACCGCCGTCATGGTCCCCAGCACCTCCCTGGGGAGGTCCATCCCACCGTACTCGGAGGGCCAGAGGGCCTTGTTTATCCCCAGGTCCACCAGGGCCTCCTTCAGGAGGGGCTCCACCAGCCTGTGCTCCCTCCAGTCCTCGTCTATCTTCCTCCTGAGGGGACGGTACCTCCTCTCCCCCCAGTCCCTGATCATCTGGGCGAACTGATAGGCCACATCGGGAAGCCATTCCACCGGCTTGGTGAAATCGTCAGCCGTGGGCATTCTTATCTTTTTTCCTTCCCCGCTATAAAGCTTCTGAACCTTTTTATACCGCGCTCCAGAGAAAGGAAGAGAACTCCCGAGGATGTGGAAATGAAAAAAACCCTGGCAGCAACTCTGCTTCTCGTCCTCCTTTTGGCGGTCCTGGCGGTCTTCGCCCTTCTCCCCAAGGGGGAGGAGGAGCCACCCTACATCTTCACCCGGGACTGGCTGGAGAAGGGCAACCTCTGGGTCTTCGACCAGCCCCCGCCCGAGTACCTGGAGGAGATAGGCGCGACGGGGACCGCCTTCTCCGTCTACTACGGTGGGGTAAACGAGCACGACAGGAACTACGTGAAGAAGCTGCACGGCCGAGGCTTCAGGGTGACCGCCAATTTCCCCACGGTGCAATCCGGGACCACCGAAAACCTGGAGCTCAGGAGGGAGGCCGCCAAGAGGGACATCCACGGCAACCCCCTAGAATTCCTGGGGCTGGAGGAGCTGTACGAAATGTGCGGCAACCATCCGCTTTGGAGGGAGTTTCTCCTGAACAGGATAGAGGAGCAGGCCAGGGGGGGCGTGGACGGGATCCTCATCGACGAGCCCGGGGACTTGGGGAACTGTTTCTGCGATCACTGCATGAGGGCCTTTAACGACTATCTGGCCGAGCACTACTCCCCCGGCGAGCTTCAGAGGCTCTTCGGGATAACCGACCTCTCCTCCTTCAACTACCGGGAGTACCTACTGGCGCATGGGGGTACGCAATATTGGGATGATCCGAACCAGCAGCTTCAGATCGCGTACCTCCAGGCCAGGTACTGGAACAGGGTGGAGTTCATTAGCGAGCTCATACAGCACGCCAGGCAGGCGGCGGGCTGGGACATCCCCGTCACTGCGAACACCTACGGACTGCAGCCCAACCACCAGATCTTCGTCCCCCTCCTGGACTTCGTGATCTGCGAGATACCGCTCACGCCCGAAGCCAACCCCGGCAGGCCCTGGTTCAGGCCCCTTCCCGGAAAGAACCTCACCACTTACCTCCTGGCCGAGGCCCTCGACCCGGGGAAACCCTTTTCGGCTTTTCCCGATGTCTTTGAGCTGCTGCACCTCTCCGAGGAAGAGTGGTGGCTGTGGAGGCACTGGCTGGCGGAGGCCAGGGCCTGCGGTGCCTCCTTCATGATCCCCCACCAGGCCTACGTCTACGGGGGTGGATCCTATACCCTGGAGGCGGACCAGATCTCCCCCTACACCAGGTTCTTCGCCGGACACCCGCAGTACTACGAGGACCTGGAGAGGGTGGCCACCGTGGCGCTGCTCCACGACCTGCACTCCACCCTGACCAACCGGTACACCTGGCAGGCCAACCTGGCCTGGGAGAGCTTCGAGAACCTGGGGATGCTCCTGCAGGAGGCCCACGTGCCTTTCGAGGTCCTCTATCAGGGAGACGGGATCTTCGTGCAGAAATCCCTGACGCTGGAGAAGATGGGGAAATACAGAGCGATAGTGGTTCCGAGGTACTACGACCTGGAGCCGGAGCTTCAGGAGCTGCTCTCCCAGTACTCCTCCCTGGGCGGGAAGGTGGTGAGGTGCGATGACCTCTCTAGGGACGAGCTCCTGATCCCCACCCTGAAGGGGCTGGTGGGGGACCTGGGGCTGGAAACGAACGCCTCCGGGGACCTGGGTGTGGTGGTCTACAGGAGGGGGGACTCCCTGCTCCTGCACCTGCTGAACTACTCCTACGACCGGGGGACGCGGGACTTCCGGGACCTGACCGACCTCCAGTTCACCCTGACCCTGCCCGAGGGAGTGCGGCTGGAGGAAAAAACGCTGAAGCTGGTGAGCCCGGACATGGAAGGGGCCACGCTGGAGTTCACGGTCGAGAACGGAAAGGTCACGTTCACGGTTCCCCGCCTCCATAATTATTCTGTCGCCTACTTTGAGGGATAGAGCGGGACCTCAAAAGCCCAAGTTCCACCTTTCCGCTTTTGGACCCTTGGGAGAACCGCGGCAGAAAAGTATTAGGGCAGGGAAGTAAAGAGCCGCGATATGAAGCCACGGGCGGGTAAGTGGGTGCCAAGCAGGAATACCCTGCTCGCTGTGCTGGCCTGGGTTCTCCTTTTTTTCGGTTTGTTCGCCTTGGCGTATCCCAGGATTACGGGTACCCCTCTGCTACCGGTTTACAAGCACGGTGAGCTCCGCTCCTACCATCCCGTCATGATTCCCTTCGTGTACCTGGCGAGCTATCTCACGAGGGCCTGGGGAGCCTTCCTGTTCGCCTTCATGCTGGGAGGCGTCATAGAGGTGTTCATCCCCCGGGAGAGGATGAAAAACTATCTCTCGAGCAGGAGGGCCAAATCCTACGTCCTGGCCGCTCTGTTCGCCCCCGTCCTGGCGATATGCTCGTGCGCCATGATACCCATTTTCGGGGGCGTAATGGCGACGGGGGCGGGCATCGGGCCCGCCCTGACCTTCCTCGTAATGGCACCGGCCGCCAATTTTCTAGCCATAATCTTCACCTCGGAGCTCATCTCGCCGTTGATGGCCGCCGCCCGTTTCGGTTTCGCCTTCTTGGGGGCCATCCTGATCGGCTTCGCGGTGGCGAGGACACCCTGGGGGAAAGCCGTGGAGGAGAAATTTGCCGGAATCTCCGCTGCGAAGGAGGCCGAGGTGATCGAGATGGACTTCCTTGAGAAATCCGTGAACTCTTTGAAGGAGGCCTATCTGCTGGTGAGGATGGTTCTGCCCTACCTTCTCCTGGGCGTGGCGGTGGTCAGCTTCATCGACGCGTACCTGCCGAAGGATCTGGTGGGCACCTACCTGACCGGACCGCTTGGCGTCCTGCTGGGGGCGACGATCGGCGTTCCGCTCTACACGCCCACCCTCGTGGAGGTCTTCTTCGTCAAGGCCCTCCTGGAGGCCGGGATGTCGACCAGCGCCGCCCTCGCGTTCCTGCTGGGCGCACCGATGTCGTCCATACCCTCCATGATGGGGGTTTCCAGGATAACGGGATGGAAAACCGTCGCAACCTACGCGCTGCTTGCCGTGCTCTGGGCCGCGGTCTCCGGGTTTATTTATATGATTTTAGGACTATGAGAGGTGTGTTGAAAATAGAGGTGTTTGGAGCGGGTTGCCCGAAGTGCAAGAAAACCGAGGAGAACTGCAGAAAAGCCGTTAAGGAGCTGGGCCTCAAAGCAGAGGTGATCCACGTCTACGATCAGGTGGAGATGCTGAAGAGGGGTATCACCAGCAGCCCGGCCGTTATGGTGGACAGCAAACTTATGGTGAGCGGGAGGGTGCCGGAAGTCCATGAAATCAAAAAGTGGCTGATCGCTCACAAGTGAAGGAGTTCTCTCGCCACATCGTCAGGGGCTTCGGGAGACGGGGGCGGGACTCTATCAAACTCTCCTCCCCCGGCAGTTACCGAGATGGTCAGCCCTAGAAAGCGGCTGCTCCGGCTATCTCCAGGAAGTTCACCGCACGTAAATCCTTGCCCGGGAGGTGAACTCCCTGGTGGTGGAGGTGGTGTCACCGAAGGCCTCCACCCTGATCCTGTTCTCGGAGAGCATCTGAACGATGAGGAGGCCGCGCCTCTCCCCTTTGCCGGGCGGGAACTCACCCGCGCCCGCTTCGCCGTAGAGGTAATAGGTCACCTTCCCCGAGGAGGGTGTGACGCTTTCCGGCGGGGGGGCGCCCTCCTGAACGAAATAGAGGCCCGCGGGCAACAGGGAAAAGGGATCTCCCGGAAGAGCGGGGAAACCGTCCCCTAGGGAAATCCTGATCAAGGTGGGTCGGTACACATCGTAGGCGAAGGAGAGCTGGTACTCACCCCAGTTAGGCACCTTGAAGGGGTCGGGCGGGGCGTTTTCCTCCACCCAGGTGCCGATGAGCTTCCCAGCCTGATCGTAGCAAAACTTTCCGTCCTTGTCCTCACCCTCCCTCACGACCTTCGCGTAAAGCTGGGACCCGTAGGGCTCCACGAAGTACTTCAGGGGTGAGTCCCCGTAGAGCTGCGTGTACCCGTATCTCTTCGGGTTCACGAAGGGCTGGAGGATGTCCCTGTTCATCACCCCCAGGTCGAAGGCAGCCGCATACCTGCTGATCGCCCCCAGCATCTGCCCGGCCTGAACGAAGTCCCCCACCTTCAGGTTCTCGTCCAGCACCAGGTGGGCCAGGTAGTAGGTGCAGGTCTTGGTAACCCCTATGTAGACGCTGTGCTCCACTCCGTCCGGCCACTCGAAGGGCTGGATCCAGAGAATCTTCCCTCCGGCCGGGGCGTATACCGGCTTGCCGGCGGACTGCCAGTCGTGAACGAAGTAGATATGATCAGTGGGGGCGGTGTGGCCGGGAGGGTTCATGTTGCCCAGCGGAATGATGTAATGGAAGTCGTCCAGGGCTGCCGGGAGGGCGGAGAACTCCAGCGTGACCTCCGGGAGGCTTTGATCAAAAAGCGCCTCCTGCCAGTTATCCTGTTGAAACGTCGGCGCCTCCTCCCTTTCGGCTATGCTGACCGCGAGAACGATCAGGACCAGGGAAAGAATGACAACGACCGAACCGACAAGTTTTATCCTCATGCTCTCCCGTCTTTCTGCCCTTCTTTTTTTATTTTTTGTTGGTGGCTGAGCCTGGGTCCGCGGTATATGTGGAAGGGTCAACCCCACCGTCCCGAGCCCTCACTGCCACTCGATTGCCTCGTTTGAGTAATCCTTTATGCGCTGGGGATAAATTCACTAGAGAGCGATGCGCCGGAAGCTTTTGATAGCGGTCTCGGTGGCCTCGGTCGCTGTTTTCCTGCTGGCAGTAGCGGTCCTTGTTTCCCGGGAATCACGCTGGGACCCCTGGTATACGCCAATCGACCTGGGATCCGGTCCCGTGAAGTTCACGCACTTCCCCATCCCAGAGAACGAGATCGAATGGATAATACCACTCGGAAACATCAACAACCCAGAGCACGCCATTCCCACAGATCACATGTATTTCCGTGGCATCCGGGGCGCAAGCCTTCCGTGGGGAACGATGCCGGGACCTCATGAGATCAGGGCTCCGGCGGACGGCTTCATAAACTGGATAAACTGGACCACCGGCTACAGCCACGAGTTGGGAAAAAGCCTTGACGATTTCATGGTGGTGATAATTCACTCCAACAACTTCATCAGCGTCCTGGGTCACGTTTACGACATTGACAACAGCATCCTGGAGGAGGCGAAGAGGCAGGGGCTGAAGAAGGGGGAGGATTACGGCGACTACATGCACGTGTGGATACCGGTGAAGGCGGGGCAGACCATAGGCAGGGCAACCGGGGGAGACTTCGGGGCCTATGATAAAACGGTTGTCCTTACCGGCCTCATCCACCCGGAGAAGTATAAAACCCTCGACTTCTTCCTCCACACCGTCAACCCGCTCGATTACTACGAGGAAAATCTCCGCGAGTTCCTTTACCAGAAGTGCTGGAGGGTGGGGGAGCCCAGGGGCGGAAAAATAGATTACGACATTCCGGGCAGGCTCATCGGAAACTGGTTTCTCAAGCCTTGGAAGGGGGACGAATACTGGACAAGGAACTACGGCCTGCTCTCCTTCGCTCCCAGCGTCTACGATTCATCTAAAATCCGGATAGGTTTTGGGCGGGGGTTCGGGCTGCCGGAGCATCTGATGTTCACCTACGAGAACGTGGATGGGCCGGACCCAGCCACCGTTACCGTTCAGAGCGGCCCGGTCGTCTACTACCTCAGCCACCCGGTGTGGAGGGAGGTCTCTGGAGAATGGACCTGGGTGACGGTGAAGCTCACCATCCTGGTCCAGATGGTATCGGATGAGGAGATAAAAGTGGAGTGGTTCGAGGGACACGTGGAAAATCCCACCTTCACCTCCAACGCAAAGCACTACACCCGCTGACGAGCTCGATTTCGTATTGAGCCTGCGTGTCGGAGGTGTTTCACACCCGGCGTGCCCGATTCCTTTCAACATTCGTTTTATTTGAAAACAAAAGATTAATATATTAGTTCTCTATAAAAACAAATGTATGAAACTGGAGGAGCTCAACCACTGGTGGACGGAAAAAAGTGTTGATCCCGAACTCGCACCACAGACCCGTAGGGATCTCTACGGCAGGCTAAGAGGGGAACTCGGCAGGAGACAGGTGCAGGTGCTTGTCGGGCTGAGGAGGGTCGGGAAATCCACCATACTTTTCCAACTTGCGGACGAACTGATAAGGAACGGGGAAAATCCCCTGCACATCCTCTACTGCAGCTTTGACGAACCAGAGCTTCAGGGGAAGAGGGTGGGGGACATCCTTAGGGAATACTCCAGGCTCACGGGAGTGGATCACACCAAGGAGAGGATCTACCTGATGCTGGACGAGGTGCAGAAATCCAGGGACTGGGTGGCCGATGTGAAGCTGCTATACGACAATCGGCGCAACGTTAAAATCCTGGCCTCGGGCTCGGCCTCCCTCAACGTTCTGACCGAGGCGAGGCGGAGCCTTGCGGGAAGGGCCATCTACTACGAACTCAGGCCCCTCAGCTTTGGGGAGTTCCTGCGCTTCAGGGGAATCCATGTGGAGAAGGAGAGGATTCCGCTGTATGAGGACCAGCTGAAAAGGGAGTTTGAGAAGTTCCTCTTCAGAAATTTTCCCGAGCTGATCAACGAGGAGGACCCCCTGTTCATCAAGAAATACATAAGAAACTCCGTGATAGAGCCGATCATCCTTAAGGACATACCCAAGGAGTTTGGAGAGGTAGATGTTCTCCTCCTCGAGAAGCTCGTCACGATATTCCTGAGCAACCCGGGACAGTACCTGTCGCTGGACGAAATCGCAAAGGAGCTGAGGCGGGCCAAGGCCACGCTTTACAGGGCCCTCTTCTACCTGGAGTTCTCACTTCTGGTGAGGAGGGTCATGAACTACAGGCCATCGATAAGGGCGGCATCCAGGAAGATGTCGAGGATCTACGCATACCACCCGTGCCTGACCCTGCCCTTCGAGGTCCCGGAAGAAAAATACGTGGAAAACCTCGTCCTCTTTGAGCTGGACGCCAAGCACTACTGGAGAGACAAGGAGAAGGAGGTTGACTTCCTGAGCGACCTGACACCGGTTGAGGTCAAATACGGCTCAAGGGTTGGGAGAGATGATGTGAAGCATCTATCCTACTTCATGAATAAATATGCCAAGTTTGGAGCTAAGAATGGATACGTGATCACAAGGGATGCGGAAGGGGAAATCGGCGGCATTCGTCTGATCCCCCTGTGGAAATTTTGCCTCGTGGGACTTCCGGTGACCGCTCACAGGTGACTTCGAGATCGCAAATTCAGGCGACGTGCCCTCACCTGACGTAGTACTTTGTAAACGAAGGATTCTCCCCATCACCAAGACCTCGAGCCTTATCCTCTCGCTGTCCACCATCCTCACCAGAAGCGCGCGCTGAACCACATAGTCCGAATCGTAGAACCACCCGTCGGGATAGAGCTCGTGCAGGCGCTCTATCCCCTCCATTGTTTCAGCAAGTTTGTATACCACCTCTCCGCTGTTCACATCTATGTCCTTGAAATCTGGCCCATTCCCCTTTACTGCAAACAGTCCACCATAGGGCGGGAATGTTTCCGCAGCGAGCTCACCCTGAGATACTTCGGGTCTAGGAAATCGTGGACGAATGCCACAGGTTTCTTCCACCGGTTCTCCTCCGTGGAGTCCCCGGTTCCCTCGATGAACCAGTTTCCGACGAGCTTTCCCGGCTGGTCAAAGTCTATCTTTCCTCCCCTAGGCTCTGCCCCCCTATCCGTTTTGCTGTAGAGGAACGATCTCGTGGGCTCTGCAAAGTAATCCAGTGGACAAACCGTGTGTCTGGTGAGAGGTCCGTATCTTTCCGGGTGGATGAAGCTCAGGATGGCCGTCTTATCGTACGCTCCAAAGTCAAGCACTCCAGTCGCTTTTCCTATGATCTGTCCCGCCTCAATCGGGATGTAGACGTCTGGATTATCACCACTCTTCAGCTCTCCGGCTTGGCTCAGTACGGACGGTTCTAGCTCAGATAGGTGCCAGAAAACCGACTTGGAGGTGTTGGTGTGGGTGATGGTCACCGAGTAGTCTCCCATGAAAGTATCCTTGTGATGACTCCTCTGGCCGGAGCCCCCACTACCTTCTCCGTACCTTCTGAAACCCAGTATGTGTGATCGGTCGGAAGCGGGTGCCCCGGAATGCCATCCCTGTGGTGAAAAATGTGACCGAGCGGACTGATAGATGTGATGATATTTTCGTCAAGGGGGGTGTACTCGTACGTCACGGTTCCCTCGCCCAGCTCGGGATAGTTCCTCCATACCGTCTCGTACCATGAGAGCTCGGGGCGATTTTCGTGCACCTCTTCCTGCAGGCGGGGGACTAAGAACAAAGCTACCATAATCGCCAGCAGCGCCAGCCCGATCAGCATCCCTCTCACCGGCTCCCTCTTTTTTACTTGAAACAATTATTTTTAACACGCGTCCCCCCGTTAATGGGGGAAGATGGGGAAAGCTCACGGTGCCATCGCCCTTATCCTGGCAATATGTGCCTTGGTTTACTGGTGGTTCAGTGCTGCCCCTTCAAGCCCGCCCGAAAATTTTGAGATAGCAACCGGACCGCTCGAGAACGACAGCCGCCTCGCCTGGCTTTCGGAAAAAATGGAGGGAGGGATTTACTGGTCATCGGTCGCCATATCCACCGCCACGAACACCCTTTACGTGGGAACATCAGGCATAGACGGCTATCCCAATGATGCGGATTACACCAATGCCCTGTACGCCATTGACCTGGGGAACGGAAGAATAAGGTGGCGGTACGATCTTCTGGAGGACCACGTTGTGAAGGGACCGGTGGTGATCGCTCCCGATGGGACGCTTTACTTCATCGCCGTGGACATGCCGTCCTACAACGCCACGGGACCCGACCTGCACACCCATCTCTACGCCGTGAACCCGGACGGCACCGAAAAGTGGAAAAAGTTAAACCTCTCGCCGGCATCGCCGCATTTCTGGGGCACCACTTCACCCGCGGTCGATTCGGAGGGCAATCTTTACCTTCACATATGCGTTTCCGCAGGCACTCCTCCAACTTATGCGCTGGTTGCGCTGGATCCGTCCGGCAATGAGAAGTGGAGATACGGGTTCACGGGATTTGAGGGCGTGGTCTGGCCACCTCCGGTCGTTCACGGAGATACCGTTTATCTGATGTCATGCTCCGGCATGTTCGCGGTCAGCAGATCGACCGGTCAGCTGCTGTGGCAAAATTCGAACTATGCAGGTGGGGACGCAACTCCCCCGGTCATAGGCAGCGACGGAACGCTCTACGCTGGCTCGGGGCGGAACCTGATCGCGTACACCCCCTCCGGCGAAATAAAATGGATCTTCGATGCCAAGGCAAAGATACTTGCACCTCCGGTCCTCGGCGAGGACGGCACCATCTATCTCGGGACCACGGCAAAGGACATGACCGACCCAGAAAAGACAGCGGGATACTTCTGGGCGATAGATCCCTCAACCGGCAGGGAGAAATGGATGTTCAACATAGACCCCTGGATGTACGATGAACACGACAAGGTGTGGAAAAACGCTGACATATATGCGCCTCCGGTGGTGGGCAGGGACGGGACCATCTATTTCACCGCGGAGTACAGGTACGTCTGGGCGCTGAATCCGGACGGGACGCTCAAGGAAAACTATGACCTGATGCACTTTGTCGCGGGCTGGCCGGGAGGAACCGTCACGTACTCGGCACTCGTGCTGGATGAAAACGGTATTCTGTACAAGGCGGATTCCAACACGCTTCCCGGGACCGGAAAGATGTGGGGAGTTATAATCGGCATACGGACCCAGAGCCATGGTCTGGCAAATTCGCCGTGGCCGAAGGGATATTGCAATTATCAGAACACGAACTCGGGCTGACGCTCCCCGCCCTTGCCACAGACTCATGCCATGCCCCGCCCCAGCGAGGAGGGATTTAACCACCCTTTATCCTCTTGCACCCGTGCTTCCTCCAAGCCACCCGTTCGAGCCCACCGCTAGGGAGTGAACCACCCCGGCCCCGAACCTAGCTCAGTCAAATATCCTCCTCAGCTCCTCCAGGTCGAAGAGCAACACCCCCGGCTCCCTCACCCTTCGCCTGAAGCTCTTCGCGAACACCGCATAGTATTCCTTCCTCCTCCCCCTCCTCCACTCCACGAACCCCGCCTTCTCCCTGAGCTCCCGCAGGACCTTGGCCGCATCCACCCCCTCCTGCCACTTGCACTCCGCGAAGAGGATCTCCCCCGTCCTCCCGTTCAGGGCCACCGCATCTATCTCGAACTCCACCCGCTGCCCTCCCCGCCTGAGCTTCCCCCAGTAGGGGCCTATGGTTTCAAATTTGATTGGAAGCTCGTTCCTCCTGCTCATTTCCTCAAGCGCCTCAACACAAACCCTCTCGAAGCCCATACCAACGAAGGAGTTGAAGGTCCGTTTAAGCTCCTCCAGGATGCGCCCGTATTCACCCCGCTCCAGCCAGCCGATGTTCGGATAAACATACCTGAACCAGAACCTGAAAAGGGGTGACTTTATCAGGTACACGCTTTTCCTACCCCTTTCGTCTCCCGCCCTGGGGACCCTTTCTATTATCTCGTAGTAGTCGAGCAGGTCGGAGAGAAAGGGGGTGATGGAGGTGGGTGCGGATTTCATGTAGCTTGAAATCTCCGTCAGCTTCGTGTGGCCGGTGGCCACAGCCTCCAGCAGGGAATAGAAGTAGCTCTTCCCCCTTCCGAACTCCTGCCTCAGAATCCCCTGAATCTCCTCCCTGAAGGGTGCGTTGTCCCGGAAGAAAAAGAATTTGAGGACTTCGAAGATGTCCTTTCCGTTCATGGCGTAATCGTCGATGGCCACGTAGTACTTGGGCAGCCCACCGAAGACGGAGTAGAACCTAACAAAATCCTCCTCCCTCCTGTACCCCAGGGCCTTCAGGAACAAGCGAACCTGGCGGTATCTGAAGGGCTTTAGCCTTATCACCGATTTCACCCTTCCGTACAGCGGGGACTTCGCATCCTCAAAGAGCACCTTGACCAGACCGATCACGGAACCAAGGAGGATCAGGTGCAAGGGCGTGTCCGGATTCTCATCTATCTCCCTCTGCAGGACGGAAAAGAACGCTGGGTATATGTTCCGCATGTTTTGAACCTCATCAAACACGACCACGTATCCCCTGCCCTCCCTGAAGATGAACCTTACGAGTTCGTCCAAGCTGGGGATGCTCACCTCCGGCCTGAGAACCCCCTTCTCCTTCATCTCCTTCTCGAAGTCTTCCCTGATCGCTTCCTCCGTTTTTCCTTCGTAGACGAAGAAGTGCAGATGCTTCTTCCCCTTTTCGAACTGCTTCACGAGCTCGGTCTTTCCGACCCTTCTCTGTCCGAAAATCAGCGTGACGAAGAGTCTCCTCGCAGCGAGTCTCTGCGCCCTCTCGAGTTCCTCCAGCTCCTCCTCACGGTCGATGAATTTCACGGCATCCTCACCGGATTGATTATGGTTATTAGACTATTATAGCTATTCACTATATAAACATTAAGGTCCGGGAAGTCTAATGGTTTCCCGAGCAACCCGAGACAGCACCTGGACCCCCACTTCGGGAAGAAATAAAACTCGGGCCCAAAAAGATGCGAGATCACAAGGAGGGGAAATCGGGACGGTCTGGCCGAAGCTCAGCCCGTTTGAAACCCCAACGGGTCCCTGACGTCGGCGGCGCCTCCCCACGCAAAGGTCTGTCCGCGTGTTTCTTCTCACCCGAGCCGGTTTGAGCACCCCTATAGATAAAGGATGGAAGGAAGAAGGGGAAAGGTGGAGCTGGAGGGGCTGAAGAGGAAGCTGGTGGAGACCGGGAGGAAGCTGGTGGAGAGGGGGCTGGTGGCGGGTAGCGCGGGGAACCTCAGCCTGAGGGTACCCGGAAAGGAACTGGTGCTGATCTCCCCCAGCCACGTCCCCTACGAGAGCCTGAGGCCCGAGGAGGTCTCGGTGGTGGACCTGAGGGGGGAGCTGCTGGAGGGAAGGACGCCCTCCGTGGAGATCAGGATGCATCTGGCGGTGTACGGGGCGAGGCCCGGGGTGGGGGCAGTGATCCATACCCACCCCGTCTGCGCCAGCGCCCTGGCGGCCGTGGGGCTGGGGATTCCCCCCTTCCTGGAGGAGGTGGTGGTGCTCTTCGGGGGTGAGGTGGAGGTGGCGGAGTACGCCCCTCCCGGAAGCGAGGAGCTGGCCAGGAACGCGGTGAGGGCCCTGGGCAAGAAAAACGCGGTCCTCCTCTCCAACCACGGGGCCCTGTGCTGCGGCAGGGACCTGGACCACGCCCTGGAGGTCTCCGAGACGCTGGAGAGGGTGAGCAGGAGCTACGTGCTCTCCCTCCTGCTGGGGGGCCCCAGGTACCTCCCAGAGGAGGTGGTGAGGCTACAGAGGGAGCTCTTCGAGGCCCTGGGCTGAGATCCAAAAACCTTTATCCCCTCTCCCCCACCTCCGTTGAGTAATGTTCGAGGTTTTCCTGACCGAGGAGCAGAAAAAGCTCCGGGAGGAGGCCAGGGACTTCGTCAAGAGCGTTCCCCGGCAGTACCTTCTGGACATGGACGCGGACAAGATCAGGTTTCCTAAGGAGCTCCTTCAGGAGATGGGGAGGAGGAGGCTGCTGGGGCTGAGGTGCTCCCCCAGGTACGGGGGCAGGGGGCTGAAGTGGGTGGAGGAGCTTCTGGTCCTCAACGAGATCTCCAAGCTGGGCATCGTACCCGCCTGCGTCGCCACGGTGGTCTCCATCGTCACGGAGGCCGTGGAGGCCTTCGGCACCGAGGAGCAGAAACAGAAGTACATCGTGCCCACCCTCCGGGGGGAGAAGTACTGCGCGGAGGCCCTCACCGAGCCCAGCGGGGGAAGCGACTTCTTCTTCAGCACCACCACCAGGGCCAGAAAGGAGAACGGCCACTACGTGCTGAGGGGGCAGAAGCGCTTCATCGTGGGGGGAGAGGGGGCGGACTACTTCTTGGTCTTCGCCATCACCAACCCGGGGGCCGGAAAGGAGGCCATGAGCGCCTTCCTCGTGGACAGGGAGATGGGGGTGGAGGTGAAGCACGTCTACGGCCTGCTGGGGTGCAGGGGAGGAGGGGTGGCGAGGATAGCCTTCCGGGACGTCAGAGTCCCGGAGGAGAACCTGCTGGGGAAGGAGGGGGAGGGGGGCAAGATCTTCTACCGGATCATGGTCCCGGAGAGGATCACCTCCGGTATCACGGGCTACGCCAGGGAGATGCTCATGATAGCCGCCAGGTACGCCATGCGGAGGAAGGCCTTCGGCGTGGAGATAAAGAACTTCGAGGCGGTTAGCTTCAAGATAGCGGACAGCCTGATGAAGCTGGACGCCGTGGATGCCTTCGCCTACGCCGTGGCCAGAACCGTGGACGAGGGGGTGGGGACCCCCGGCTACCGCCGGAGGCTGGTGTCGGAGCTCAAGAAGTTCAGCACCCAGGTCCAGTGGGAGGTGATCAACGACGCCATGCAGATCGTGGGGGGTCTGGGCTACACCAACATCTTCCCCATAGAGAGGGCCTTCAGGGAGGCCAGGCTACCCCTCATCTGGACGGGAACCAACGAGATCCAGAGTCTCATCATCCAGCACGAGTTCTTCAAGGAACTCAGGGAGAAGGAAATGGAGGGGAGGGACGTGGAGAGGGATGTTCCCCATCCCGAGGAGGTGCTGAAGGAGGAGAAGGTGTATGAGCCGGAGGAGCCCTGAGCCCCCCGAGGACCTGGAGAAAAACCCGAGGCCGCTGGGGGACCGGGAGTGGGTCCGCAACCGGGCCCTGGAGGAGATCATACAGCAGGGATACGACCCCGTTTCCGTATCCGCCGCCGTGCTGAAGTGGGGACAGACCATGGCGGTGGTGCTGTTGAAGGTGGTAAAGGCCGTGGAGGAGGAATTCGGGAAGAGGGGGCAGGAGATCTGCAAGAACGTTTTCCTGGAGCACGGGATGGAGATGGGGAGGGGGATAGGAAAACACCTGAAAAACCTCCTGCCCGAGAGGATGGACCGGAGCAACCTGATCGAAACCTGGCTCAGGATCATCTCCTGGGTGAACAGAAACGTCTGGGCCTCCCCCGATTCCTTCTCGACCCTCAACGAAAACGAGGGCTGCTTTGACATCCTCTGGTGTCCCCACCAGGACATCTACACCGCCAGGGACTGCCGGATCCAGAGGTGGCTGGTCTCCGGGATCATGGCGGGGATAGGGAGCTCCCTGGTGGAGGAAATGGAGAGGAGGTACTCCGGGGATCCCTCCGAGTTCTTCAACGTGAACCTAGAGGTGACCGACCTCATCCCCCGCGGGGCCAAGACCTGCCACTTCAGGATATGGAGGAGGAGGGAGGGGGAGGAGGACGCCTGGCAAAAGCACTCGGAGTACCTGGAGAGGAGGGAACTGGAAAAGCGGGAAAGCCGCTCCCCCCAGGACTAGAATCCCTTAGGAACACGCCTCTTCGAAACCGGCCTTGGTCTGCGGCCTCCTTTGGAGAGAACCTCCCATCGGCGAGGAGGGTCAGGAACAGGGCCAGCAGGGCGTCGGGACCCCCCAGCAGAAGTAGGAAGGGGCTGGAGCCGAAGAAGAAGGCGGAGAGGTCGTGCGCCAGGTCCAGCAGGTAGAGGGTGCAGGGGAGGACGGAGAGAGGGGGATAAGCCCAGTAGAGGAGGAGCAGGAGCAAAACTTTTCCCGCCCCCACCTCCACCACTCCCCACCCTCCCCTCGCGGAGAAGAGGGAGGCCCACTCGGGGGTGAGCTCCACCGCCGTACCCTGATGAAGGACCGCGTACCAGGTGAGGAGGGAGACGGAGAGGGAGGAGAGAAGGCCCAGGACCAGGACGAACCTGAAATCCATCCAACCCTCTCGGAGGGGGAAGTTAAAAGCCCGCCCACCCCTCTCGGAGGGATGGAGAACGCGAGAAGGCTGGAGAGGAGGGTGACCTCCTGCCTCCGGTGCTCCTTCGTGGACAAACCCTTCGTGCTCCACCGCGTCTACTCCTGGCTCCCTCCCAGGGTGAGGGTGCTGGCCATAGGGGAGTCCCCTCCCCCGGGTGGGAAGGTGGGGTCCCTCTACCACCTGGAGAGCTTCGACAGGCTCAGGCTCTCCCTCAGCCTCATCCTGGGCGTGAGGATGGAGGAGGTGCTGGAGACCCTGAGGAACTCCTCGGTCTTCTTCACCGCCGCGGTGAAGTGCCGGCCCCCCGACCGGAAGAGCCTGGAGGGGATGAGGAGGAACTGCGTCCCCCTGCTGAGGGGGGAGCTGGAGCTCCTGCGCCCGGAGAGGGTGGTGGCCATGGGAAGGTTCGCCTCCGCCTCCGTGGGCGAGATCCTGGGCCTGGAGCCCCCGGAGGATCAGAGGGGAATCCTGAGGGTAAAGAAGGGGGGAAAGGAGATCTTCTTCACCCCCCACCCCAACTACCTCTTCCGCTTCGGCAGGGACCTGATCGGGGAGGTGAAGAGGATCCTCATGACTTAGGCTCCTTCCGGGGGCCCTCTTCGGCCGAGCAGGGGGCCGGAGCGGTCCCCTCCTTCACGAAGAGGAGGGGGAAGACGATGTCGCTGGTGCAGCAGGGGAGCCAGATGGCCAGGAAGAGCAGGGGGAAGAGCCAGGGGAGGAGGGGAAGCCAGCGGGAGGGGGAGGCGTAGGAGAGGAGGTAGTAGGCGGAGGCGTAGGTGCTCACCAGGATGTGGCCGGCGTGGGGGACCCTGGTGGTGGGGCGGAGCAGGCCCGCCCCTATCCCCAGCAGGACCGCCGGTAGGACGAGCCAGGGATGGACCAGCAGGCAAACGTGGAGTTCCATGGGGACCCAGAGGGCCATGCCCCCCAGGTAGGGCAGGAAGATGTCGCTGAGGGTGCAGATGGCCACCGAGCCCACGAGCCCCACGATCACCGCCGATCCCCACCCTCCCCGGTGGAGCCGATACATGGCGGTGGTGACCAGAGCGCTGAGAAAGAGGTGGAGGGGGTGGAGGAGATGGAAGGCCTCCTCCGAGGGGAAGGCCGCCAGGGAGCCGGACAGTGCCAAGAGGAGAATTCCGGTGAGGGCCCCGAGGGCCGTGAAGGGGGCGTGGTGCCTGAGTTCCTCCAGGATGGTGAGGATCCGGGGCACTCACTCACCCCCGCACCCCTGGATGGGTTTGCCGCAGGGACAGGAGGAGGGATGACCGCATACTCTGCAGAGGGAGTCGATCAGGGAAGAGGAGATATGGGAGTCCAGCCTGGAGGCCTCCCTGCAGGCGGTCTCCCTGTCGCAGCCCAGCAGCCTGACGAGCAGGACCTCCAGGATCCTGTGCCTCCTGAGGAGCTCCCTCCCCATCTTCCTCCCGGAGGGGGTGAGCTCCACCCCCCGGTAGGGCGTGTGCCTGAGCAGCCCCTTCGCCGCCAGCCTCTTCAGGACCCCCGTGGCGGTGGCGGGCCTCACCCCCATCTCCCTGGCCAGGAGGAGGGTCCCCGCCCTCTCCCCCTCCTCCTCCTGCCTGCGGTAAAGGAGCTGCAGGTACCTGGCCTCCACCCTGGTGAGCTCCATCCCAAAAGTTAGGTCTCCCCTAAAATTTAAGATAACCTGAGAACCTCAACCCAGCTCCCTTCCGAAACCCCTCCCGGAGCCTAAAACTTTAAATACTGCTTAAGGTTAAACCTGCGATACCACGCATAAACCGGTAAGGGAACTCTTGCCGACCTTGACGGTCCTTTCGTTTTTGGCAGGGGTGATTTCCTGCCTGCCCCTAGCGGCCCAGGGATCACCCCCCACCAGTCCCTCCCCCTACCTCCCAGCGTACGGAACCTGGACCACCGACAACACCCCCTACTTCGAGTGGGAGAACGGGTTGAACGCCGAGAACCACCATTTGCTGGTGGACAACGATCCCGACTTCGGCAGCCCCGAGGTTGACGTGGAGGTGGTGGGGGACAACAAGTACACGGTTACGAGCGAGCTGTCAAACGGCACCTATTACTGGAAGGTGGTTGCGGTGAACGACTACGGGAGCAGCGAGTCGGCGGTGTGGGTGTTCGACGTGCTCAGGGAGAGGGAACCCATATCCATAAACGGCGACAGTGGCTTCACTCCGGCGAACGGGGTGAACGGCGGGGGGGACGGAACACCGGGCAACCCCTTCATCATAAGGAACTGGGTGATAAACGCCTCCTCGGCCCACGGGATCCACGTAAAGGACACTAGGAGCTATTTCGTAATCAGGAACTGCCTCATTGAAAACGGTGATGGCGCCGGCGACAAAAGTGGAGTTTACCTCGAGAACGTGGGGAATGGGGGGGTGGAAAACTGTCTGGTCAGAGGGAACCTCTACGGCATCTACCTTGAAGGCTCCAACCACAACTCCCTCTTGACCAACACGCTGGAGAACAACTCCGGGACCGGCATCTTACTCCGCTATTCAAACAACAACGACCTCTTGGGTAACACGGTGGAGAACACCACATTCGGATCTGGAGCCTACAATTCCGGCATTTACCTCCTAGACTCGGACAACAACACCATCTACAACAACACGGTGAGGAACAACTCAACCGAAGGAATCGAGCTCTATGACTCCGACCACAACACCATCTCCAACAACACCTTGAGGAAGAACGGCAGTTACGGCATCCGCCTCCACTCCTCCGAGTACAACAACATTTCAGGAAACACGGTGGAGAA
>Ga0197143_1001080_pt1 | contig 24608 bp, 21 predicted proteins | sample GBS70_MetaG_FD_148603 | JGI IMG/M metagenome (GOLD analysis project Ga0197143, IMG submission 148603) | Sediment microbial communities from Great Boiling Springs, Gerlach, Nevada, United States - GBS 70_MetaG | ecosystem: Environmental > Aquatic > Thermal springs > Hot (42-90C) > Sediment...
TTTGGGTCAGGCCGCCTTTCCTTGAGGCTCGCCCTTCTCTTGCCCGAGGACCACCCCGAGGGCCAGGAGCCCAAGACCCGGAAGACCGCGGGGAGCGTGAACCCTCAAGATGGCCTGCCTCTAGGTTGGATGGTAGGATGGCTTCAGTAGGCGACCGCTAGGGAGGTGAGGAACGCCGTGGTGCTGTTAAGACGACAGCGGCCAGAAACCCTTGAGGCTACTGCGCGAGTTCTGCGGGAAGGGGCTAGGCGCAAGGTGGGAGCCCTCGAGGCCAAGTGGCGGAAGAAGAGGCTCATCCTGGAAAAGGCCCGTGAGGAGTTCATGCGGAACCTGCAGCACCTTAAGGCTTTGCAAGAAGAGGGGCGCTACCCGGCAAGCCAGCTGGCCCCGGCCATCCTTCGCGAGGAGCTCCGCTTACAGCACCTGGAGAACGAGCTACGGAAGCTGGACGAGGCTTTCAGGTCGGCCAAGGAAAAGGTGTACCGGGCGGCGCGGCTCAAAGTGGCCAAAATGGCGGCTAGGAGTGGACTTGTTCTGGATCTGGACCTTCTCTTCCCAGAGGTGAAGGATGAACCCCGTAGCGACGTTGCGGAACATCAGGGCTAACTTTTTCGGCAAGCGAGACGGCAAGGCCTTCTCTAAAAAGCACGCTTCCCTGGCCTACCTCACAGTTCCTCCTTTTCCTAAGGAACTGGCGGAACGCTACCGGAGGGCCCTCGAGGCCCACCTCCACCGCTACCAGGCCCGAAGGGCCAGGTTAGAGGACAAGCTCACCCAGGTGCGCCACCTGCGCCAGTCGTTGGAGAGGGTGGTGGGACAGGACGAACCCACCCCAGAGGTTTTTAGCCACATGCTGGCTTTTGGGGGGCGGTACGTCCTTATGGGGCTTATCTTTGGCGCCGAGCTGGTCTTCAATAAGCTAGCCGCGGACACCTTAGGGGTGAACCAGCTGGAAGCTTACATCATCGGGTTTATCGCCACCCTGATCATGTTTTGGATGGGCCACGAAGCGGGGAACCAGTTCCGTAAGGGTCACAAGGTTTTAGCGGGCATTCTCATCTCGGTGCCTCTTCTAACAGCGGTTTTGTTTGCCCTGTTAAGGTCGGAGTTCACCCACCGTATGGCTCAGATCGTAGGCGCTCCCGCCAGCTCCTGGACCCTTGCCGCCCTAATAGCCCTCGGTGTGGGGTTGGTTGCCTTTACTTTCTTCCTTGGCTTTAAAGCTCCCCACGAGCGAGAAACCCTTTTCCGCCGCTATTTGATGGCCCGCAACAGGGAAAAGCGTCTTCTGGGACGCTTGGTGTTCCTCCACCGGCAGGCCAGGAGGGTGCAGGACTACGCCATCGCCCGCTACCGGGAGGAGGTGGCGGCTTATTGGAGGGGCTTTGCCCGGGCTTGGCCCGACTGGGATCCCGCTCCGGAGTTTGTGGGCGCCTTGCCTCCTTTGGAGGCCCCAAAGCTTCCTCCTGAACCCCCTGGTCCGGAGAGCCTGGACGAATCAGCTAAAATCCCAGCATGAAGGCGCTCTTGCTCCTTCTCACGCTTCCCTTCCTGGGAGGTAGACAGGAGTACCAGATCCTGGTGGCCCTGGGGTGTAGCGCTCCTCGCGCCCTCCAGAACCAGTACCGGGAGATGCTCGCCAGCGAGGTTATTCCCCTGCTGGCCTCCCGGCTTCAGGATTCCAGCTTGCGCCTTTATTTGGCTCCCGTCACCGGGAGGTCCTATACCGCCCCGGTCCGGGTCATTGAGACCCCCGATGCCCTGCAGTCCAATCGCTTTCAGCTGGAAGCCTACAAAACCACCTTCAAAAACGAGGTCCTCGCCGCCTTTGACGCCCTGCGCAAACGGGCGTCCGTAGAGTGCTCAAAGGGCACCGAAATCATCGGGGCCTTGAAGGCGGCCGGGGAGAGGGCGAGGGGCCCGGGGAAGATCCTTGTGATGGCTCATGGCTTTGAGCAGTCTGAGCTCATGAACCTTTACGATTACCGCCTCGGGCTGGAGAAGCCGGAGGTGCGGAGAAAGCTCATAGAAAGGGTCAAGGCCAAGCTGGGCTTACCCAACCTTCGGGGTCAGGAGGTGTGCATTACCGGGCTTAGCGCTGGATACGATAATAACGCCAACTCGCGGCTGACAAGCTCCATAAAAGCATTCTGGGAAGAGCTGATCACCGCAAGCGGGGGCAAACTCGTCGCTTATGGGTTTTCGCCCCGGGTTTGCCCCTTTTGGTAAAGGAGGGCGATGAACGCCATTTGGCAGAGAACCGGTGATCCCCACGGCGACTTCTTACGGCTCACCTTCATCGTGGAAGAAGCCTTGGAACGCCTGGGGGCTCCCTCAGACTACACTCTAGGGGAGAAGCTCCGCGCTCTTGAGAACTACCTTACTCAGGTGGGCCTGGATGGTGCTCTTCAGGAGCTCTGGTGGTTGGTCCGATGGCGAAACCAGGTCGTCCACGAGCGCGCCGCTGTGGCACGCCAGGACCTGGAGCGGGCTAGCCGGGTGGTGCAGAGCCTTCTGCAGACCCTGGCTAAGCAAGGTCTGTTTGCCTGGCGGGAGCTGGATGAGCGGCTCGAGGCCCTTGCTGTTTTCCCTCCTCCGCCCCCTTTCCAGCCGGTGGTCATAGAGCCTCCCCAGGCCAGGGCCCCTGAGATGGAGCCCAGGCCGAGGCCCCTGGAGCGGCCTCGGCGCTGGTGGCGCCTTCGCGCCCTTGCTCTTCCTGACAGGGGTCTGCCCCTTCTTCGCGTGAAGAGGCGGGCACGTTGAGGAGGAAAGGTGCAGGAGGAACTAAAAATCCTCTGGGAAGCATACAAGCAGGCCGTCCGCTCGGGCGGCAACCCCCAGGCCCTTTACCGGGAGATGGTCTGGCCCCATCTTCTGGCCCGGTGGCGGGAGGCCCCCCAGGTCTACCCGGAGCCGGAGGCCTTCGCCGTTTCCGTGCACACCCTGGGCACCAGCCCCGAGGCCACCATCCTGGCCATCCTGGGGGCGGGGGCCGAGCAGGCGTACGTGCTCCACACCAGGGAGAGCGCCCAGTATTTGGATCGTTTGCGGGTGGAAACGGGAAGGCCCATCCAGGCCATAGAGGTGGGCAAGAGCGACGTGACCGCCATCTACCGGGAGGTGAAGCGGCTTTTGGACCGGCACGGGGACGTGCCCCTGGCCCTGGACCTGACCAGCGGCACCAAGGCCATGAGCGCGGGCCTGGCGGCGGCCGGGTTTTTCTTCCGCCGCTTCTACCCCAAGGTCCGCGTGGTCTACGTGGACAACGAGGACTACGACCCCGAGCTCAGGCGCCCCCGGGCGGGCACGGAGAGGCTCATTATCCTCAAGGACCCCCACGAGGCCTTGGGAGAGGTGGACGCCCTCTTCGCCAAGGAGTTCTACCAAAAGGGGGAGTTCACCCGGGCGGCGGCCTACTTCGGGGGGATGGTGGGAAGGACGGGTAACCAGGGTTGGAGCCTCTACCAAGCCCTGACGGAGATGTACGCCGCCTGGCACGCCCTGGACTTCGCCGAGGCCCACCGGAAGGGCAAGGGTCTTTTGTCTCGCCTCTCTGAAAATGCCTGGTTGGACCACCCGCTCAACAAAAACCGGGCTTCGTTGCGAAGCCAGGTGGATCTTTTGGAGGTGGTTAGCCACTTCCTGAAGACCCAGGACCTGGGGAGGAGCGAGGGCGTGTACGGCCTGGCCCGCTCCCTAAGGCTCCTTTCGGAAAGGGAGGAAAGGCCGGTTCTGGCAGCCCTCTACGCTTACCGGGCTTTGGAACTCCTCCTTCAGGAGAGGCTTCTTGCCCGCTACGGGCGCAGGGCGGAGGAGCCGGGCCTCACCCCAGAGGAAGGGGCTCGTTTGCGGAAGGTTCTCTCCGAGATCACGCGCAAGCCCGAAGAGGAGGTGGAGCTTCCCCAAAAGCTGGGCTTGCTCTCTCTTCTCGCCCTCCTCAGGGCCCTCGAGGACCCCCTCCTCTCCCGGAAGCCCTTGAGCGAGCTCCAGGGCCTGGCGGGGGTCCTGCAGGCCCGGAACTCCGCTCTCCTCATCCACGGGTTGGACGTCCCCAAGGAGGGGCAGATAAAAGCCCTAAAGGGGCTCGTGCAGGAGCTTCTTCAGGACCTCGAGACCCGGCTGAGGCGGGAGGGCAGCGGCCTTCTCGGCGTGAGCCTCGAGCCCGTGCCCCTGGGGTTCTGATGGTCCTGGCGGCCTTGGTCCTGGTGCTGGAAGGCGAGGGCCCGCCCGAGCCCCTGGGCCTTCGGGGATTCTTCTACACCCTCCTCAAGGAGGCCTTTCCCGAGGTCCACGACCAGGGGGAAAACCCCTTCGCCCTGGGCTTTGGGGTCTGGAAGGGCCAGCCCTGGGCCCGAGTGAGCCTCCTTAAGGAGGAGCTCTACGCTAGGCTTTCCCCAGGGCTCTTTGCCCTGGAAGGCCAGGAGGTGCGCCTGGGCAGGCCCTACCGGGTGAGGGCCGTCTTGCAGGAGGGCCACCCCTGGGCGGGCCTCACCACCTATCCCCGCCTCTTCCAGGGGCCAGGAAGCCCCAACCTGCCCCTGCGGTTTTATAGCCCCACCTTCTTCCGCCGCAAGGGGGTCCAGTATCCCCTTCCCGAACCGCGCCTGGTTCTGGAAAGCCTCCTGCGCAGGCTGGAAGCCTTTGGTCCCCTGAGGGCTCCGGAGGGGGTGCGGGAGGGCCTTTTGGAGCGGACCACGGTGCGCTTCCTAGAAGGGAGGACCCAGATGGCCAGGACGGAGGTGGACACCGTGGGCTTCGTGGGACGGGTGGTCTACCACCTGCCCAGGGCCACGGAGGAGGAGGCCCTTTGGCTTTCGGCCCTGGGGCGCTACGCCTTCTTTAGCGGGGTGGGGGCCAAGACCAGCCTGGGCTACGGCCTGGTGAGGCCTTACGCGGAGCCCAGGCCGGATTAGAGGGTCCTGAGGTGGGGGAAGCGGGCCCTTAGCGCCTCCTGGAAGGCGGGGTAGCGGGAGGCCTCCACCAGGGCCACCACCGCCCCGCCAAACCCCGCCCCCGTGAGCTTGGCCCCCAGGGCCCCCGCCTTGAGGGCTTCCTCCACCAGCTGGTCCAGCTCGGGGAGGCTCACCTCGTAGTCCTGGGAGAGGGAGCGGTGGCTTTGGGTCATGAGCTCGCCGAAGGCCCGGGCATCCCCCCGCCTCAGGGCCTCCACGCCCCTCAGGACCCGGAGGTTCTCGCCCACGATGTGGCGGGCCCGTTTGTCCAGGGGTGGGGGGAGGCTTTCCACCAGGCAGAGGTCGGTCACGTCCCTCAAGGTGCGCACCCCAAGCCGCCTCGCCGCCTCCTCGGCCTCCTGGCGGCGCTGGTTGTACCCGGCCTCAGCCAGGCGGCGCTCCAGGCCCAGGTCCAGCACCACCACCCGGGTTCCCGGGGGCAGGGGGAGGTTCTCGTGGCTCAGGGTGCGGGTGTCCAGGAAGAGGGCCTTGCCGGGCTCCCCCAGGCTGGCCGCCATCTGGTCCATGATGCCGCAGCGCACGCCCACGTAACCCACCTCGGCCTTCTGGCCCAGAAGGGCCAGGTCCTTGTCGTTTAGGGGGAGGCGGTAGAGGACCCTGAGGGCCCTCAGGGCGGCCACTTCCAAAGCCGCCGAGCTGGAAAGCCCGGCCCCCAGGGGCACCTGGCTCCGCACGTAAAACCGGGCCCCGGGCACCTCGTACCCCGCCTCCTTTAGGGCCCAGACCACCCCCAGGAGGTAGTCCAGGAAGTCCCCCTGAGGGGGGCTTGCCAGGGGCCTGGCCCGGAGCTCCTTGAGGTTTTCGCTGTAGGCCTCCACCCGGCCCTGGGCCCGCCCCGCTTCCACCTGGGTGAAGTAGGGGAGAGGGGTGGGGAGGACGTAGCCCTCCTGGTAGTCCGTGTGCTCGCCCAACAGGTTCACCCGCCCCGGGGCCTGGGCGCTGGCCTCGGGCAGGGTGCCGAAGATCTCCTGGAAGCCCATGCCCCCATTATGGGCAAAGGGCCTTCCGGTTGTGGTCCAGGAGGTCCAGGTAGCTCCTTACCTTGTCGTCCAGGGTGTCGGTGTAGAGGACGGCCACCCTGGCCCCCAGGGCCTCGGCCAGGGTGCGGAGGGCCTTTCCCTGGAACTGGGGCTCGGCCAGGACCAGCCGGACCCCCTCCTTCTTGGCCTTTTCCAGGAGGACGAGGAAGCTTCGGCTCCCCACCTCCTGGGCGCTCCCGTGGCTCAGCACCCCCACCACCACCAGGCCGTAGCGGCGGGCGAAGTAGCGGAAGGCGTCGTGCTGGGCCACCACCTTGGTCCCCTTTAGCCCACAGGCCATGAGGGCCCGGTCCCGTTTTTCCACTTCTTCTTGGAAACGCTTTAGGTTCACCTGGTAGTGGGCCTTTCCCCCGGGGTCCAGGCGGGAGAGCTCCTCGGCGATGGTTTGGGCGTAGGCCACGGCGTAGGTGGGGTCCAGCCAGAGGTGGGGGTCGCAGGGGCCGTGGGCGTGCTCCTCTTCCTTCTCGTGGTGGGCTTCCTCCTCGCAGATGAGGCCCTTCTGCCCCTCGGCCAGGAGGACCACCCTGGCCCCCCTGGGGAGGAGGGTCTTGAGCTTGGGGAGGAAGGGCTCGAGGCCCAGCCCGTTGGCGAAGAGGAGCCGGGTCTGGGAGAGGGCCTTGGCGAGGGTGGGGGTGGGCTCAAAGGTGTGGGGGTCGGCCCCCGGGGGCACCACCGTCACCACCTGGACCCGGCTTCCCCCCACCTGCCGCACCAGGTCCGCCAGGATGGGCGTGGTGGCCGCCACCCGGACCTGGGCCAGGGCGGGGACCAGAAGGAGCAGAAGGACGGCTAGGCGCTTCATAAAGCAAATGATAACGCATTTTCATAAGGTGTCAAGGGGCGGGGCTGTTTAAGCAGTGTGTAAGGCCCTTTTGGCAACCTGGTCTTGAGGAGGATGGCCGTGGCCCAGGACCAGGACCTTCAGGGCGGGCATCCCCTCCCGGCGAAAGGGGCGGGGGAGCCCGGGAGGGGGTTGGGCCCTTATGGGCTTTGGACCTGGCTTCGGGCGTTGAAGGAGGTGGAGGATGAAGGTTATGCGGAGGGTAGGGAGTGTGGTGGGGCTTCTTGCCCCGGCTTTGGTGGCGCTCTTCCCGGCGAGCTTCCGGGCGGGCAAACGCCCTGAGGGATGGGGGGCAGGTGGGCGGACGGCGGGGTGCTTGCTGGCCTGGGCCTTCCTCCTGGGGCTTTCCCTGGCCCAGGAGGTGCGGACCTCCCTCACCCCAGAGGAGGTGGAGGCCCTGCTGAAGTCCGGTTCCTATCGCTACGAACGGGTGGAGGACCAGGGGCAGGTTTACTTCCGCCTCCGCCTGGGGGGCCTGAGGGCGGCCCTGTATCTCCTGGACTGCCAGGAGGGGCGGTGCGAGAGCCTGCAGCTCTACGCGGGCTTTTCCATGGAAAAGCCCCCTACCCTGGAGCGCATCAACGCCTGGAACCGGGAGCACCGTTTCTCCCGGGCCTACCTGGATGCGGACGGGGACCCGGCGCTGGAGGCGGACCTGGACCTTGCGGGTGGGGTGGCGGAAGGGGCTGTTCTAGCCTTCTTGGACCTCTTTGGAGAGAGCCTTCGGGCCTTTGCGGCCTGGATTGGGTTTGAGTAGGGGGAAGCATGCGCGAGCTGGCCTTTCCCGCTGGGATGCGCTGGCGCCTTTGGTGGGCCTTGCTCCTTGGGGCCTTGCTCCTCGCCTTGGGGCTTTGGACGCGGGAGCTTTGGGGCCTCCTCTTGGGGATCCTTCTCCTTGGGGCCTTCCTCCTCCACTACCACCGCACGGCCTACGTCCTGGCCCTGGAGCCCGAGGGGGTGCGCCGCGAGGGGAGGCTCTACCCCAAGGAGGCCCTAAAGGGCGTGGCCCTGGACGCCCTTTTCGGCAGAATCTTTCTGGACTTTGGGGGGGAGAGGCTTCCCCTGCCCCTAGGACTTCCTGGCTGGGACGAGGCTTTGGCCCATCTGGGAGTGGATTGGCGGGGGGTGGAGGGCCTGGAGGACTACCTCCTAGGCCAGCGGGGTCGGGTCTGGTTCTTGGGCGCCCTCCACCCGCCCCGGGAGGCGGAGGGGGTCCACCGTTGGGCCCTTGGCCTCTACCGGCGGCACTTCCTCAAGATTTACGGGGCCTTGGCCCTTTGCGTCTTGGGGTTTTGGCTCCTCGGCCTCGAGGTTGCCCAGGGTCTTGGCGTGGCGGTCCTCCTCCTGGGGGTGGCCTTGGCCCTCTTTTGGGCCAACTCTTTTCCCCACGACCTGGTGCGCCTAAGGGGAGGCGGCGGGCGGTACAACCCTCTGGACCCGGAGTTCCAAAGGCTTGCGGAGGAGGGGAGAGAATGAAACGGGTAGCGGTTCTTTGGGTGTTCCTTTTGGCTTTAGGCGCCTGGGCCGAGCGGGTGGCCGACCGCCTCCACGGCTTCGCCGTAGACCTGCCCGAAGGGTGGAAGGTGGTCTTGGGGGAGGAAGGGCTTCTCTTCACTGATCTGGAGGGCGCCCTTCTGGTGCGGGGCATGCCCCTGAAGCCCCCTAAGGAAGCGGCGAGGCCCCTCCTGGAGGAGGCGGGGCTTCTGAGCGGGGGGCGGGCCACGCTCCACTTCAAGCCGGCCTCTGGGGGGCTTATGTTCCTCGCCCAAGGCCTCGCTTATCCACTGGCCCTCACCCAAAGGGCCATGGGGGACCTTCTCCTCTTCGCGGTAGACCCACAGGTCCAGGCGGCCCTCTCCAGCCTCCGCTACGAGGCCACCCACCTCCTCCTTCCGGGCCCCAAGAGCCTCCTCGCCGTGAGCGCCTACCTGCCCCAGGACCTGCCCGCAGCCAGACGGAAGGAAGTCTTGGGCCTTCTTCGCTCCTTGGAGTTTTTGGACCCCAAGGAGCGGGTGCCCTACCGGGTGGAGGCGGTCTTGGACCCCCTCCTCGGGGTGCCCGCCCTGCGGGTCCCCGTGCCCCAGGGGTATACCCTCCAGGGGGGCGTGGTGGACTTCACCGAGACCGAGCGCCGCCCCGTCTTCCAGCTTGCCAAGGGTGGGGTGGTCCTCAGGAGGGAGGTGATCTACCTCCAGGCCCTGGCCATCGCCACGCCCTTCGGTGGAAGCCCGAGCACCATCCTTGCTTGGAATGGTCGCTTGGGGCAGGTCCCAGGCTTCTTCTGCGCCGTGCGCCCTGAGGAGCTTCCCGCTCTCCTCGCCCAGGGACTTTGGGCCTGGGAGACGGGGAGCCCTTGGGAGGTGGAAAAGGCCAAGCCCCTCCAGGGGACAAGCCGGGTAGCCCAGTATCTGGAGAAGGTGCGGGAGGCCTTTTATCGGCAGATGGACCAGCAGATGTTAATGGCTATGGGGCGGCCCGGGGACCAGTTCCAGAGCTGGCGGGTGTCCTTGGACCTTCGCGCCCGCCAGGCAAACCAGGCGCGCCAGGCCGTGGTGCAAGCTCTCGGGTTCTTCCGGTATGCGCCCTCCTTCGCCGCTTCTTCCGCCGACTGCACCCTCCGTTTGGAGCTCGGTCTGGTGCAGGGCCCAAAGGAGGTCCTCGCCCGGGAGGAGGGGGTCCTGGCCGGGGTCTTCCTCGGCCTCGCCCTGGACCCCCGCTGGGCCGCTTTGGAGGCGGAAAGAAGCCGCCAGACGAGCCGGGACCTTACCCAAATGGTCCTCCAGATGAACCGGGAGGCGGAGGAGTTCCAGTCCTGGATGCGCCGCTCCTGGACCAACCTCCTTTCCGACCAGACCTACGCCCGCGACCCGGCCACCGGGGAGACCTTCCGCCTCTACAAGCAGTCCTTTGACACGGGGGCTTTCTGGCGGGAGCCCGTCTTTGGCGGGGTGCTGGGGAGCGTGGCGCGGGGGGGGAGGTTGGAGGAGCTCCTCCGCTCCGAGGGATGGCGTCGCCTAGAGGAGTCCTTGAGTGGGCTTCCGGGAACGTGGCGGTGAGGGCGGTGGCGTATAATCCCCGCTATGGACCTCAAGGCCCTCCACAAGCGGCACGTCCTCACCCCCTGGGTGGCGCAGAGGCCCCTGGACCCGCCCCTGGTGGTGCGCGGGGAGGGGGTCTGGCTCTATGACGCCGAGGGGAGGCGCTACCTGGACCTCTCCGCGGGCCTGGTGGCGGTGAACCTGGGCCACGCCCACCCCAGGATGGTCCGGGCCATCGCCGAGCAGGCGGCCACCCTGGCCTACGCCGCCCCGAGCCTCTTCCACGACAAAAGGGCCCTCCTGGCCAAGGCTCTTTCCGACCTCGCCCCCTGGCCGGAAGGGGCCCGGGTCTTCTTCACCCCCTCGGGCGCCGAGGCCAACGAGGACGCCCTCAAGTTCGTCCGCCACCTCACGGGGCGCTTCAAGGTGCTTGCCGCCTACCGCTCCTTCCACGGGGCCACCCACGGCGCCGCCGCCCTCACCGGGGAGAACCGAAGGTGGCCCGCCGAGCCCGCCATCCCCGGGGTGGTGCACTTCTTCGCCCCCTACCCCTACCGGAGCCCCTTCTACACCGAAGACCCCAAGGAGGAGGCCAGGAGGGCCCTGGAGCACCTGGAACGGGTCCTCCTCCACGAGGACCCCAGGCGGGTGGCCGCCATCTTCCTGGAGCCCGTGGTGGGCTCCAACGGGGTCATCGTCTACCCCGAGGGGTATTTGGAGGGGGTGCGGGCCATCTGCGACCGGCACGGCATCCTCCTCGTGTTTGACGAGGTGATGACGGGCTTCGGCCGGGTGGGGGCGGCCTTCGCCGCCGAGCGCTTGGGGGTGGTCCCCGACCTCATCACCTTCGCCAAGGGGGTGACCTCGGCCTATGTGCCCCTGGGCGGGGTGCTGGTGCGGGAAGGCCTGGCCCAGGCCTTTGACGAGGTTCCCCTGCCCACGGGGCACACCTACTCTGGCCACCCCCTGGCGGTGGCCGCCGGCCTGGCGGCCCTCGAGGCCTACCGGGAGGAGGGGCTTTTTGAAAGGGCGAGGCGCCTAGAGCCCTTCTTCCGGGAGGCGCTTAGGCCCCTTCTGGACCACCCCTGGGTGGGGGAGGTGCGGGGGCTTGGGGCCTTTTATGGGGTGGAGCTGGTACGGGACCGGGAGACCAAAGAGCCCCTTTCTCCCTGGCACGCCCCCTTCAGCCCCCCCATGCAGGCCCTCCTCAAGGCCCTCTTCCAGGAAGGGGTCTACGTCCTGGCCAAGCACAACGTCCTCATCATCGCCCCGCCCCTCACCATCCGGGAGGAGGCGTTCTTGGAGGGGGTGGAGCGCCTTAGCCGGGCCCTCAGGCGGGTGGAGGTGGAGGTGGGCTAGGTGCGCCGCTACGGGGACCTTTTGGCGTTTCTGGCCTCTTTGGAGGGCCGGCCCTACCCCTTTTACAAGGACCTGAAGGGCTTGTGGCAGGGGGAGGGCTTCGCCTTGCGCTTCGTCCACGTGCAGGGGGACCCCTTCGCCAGCCCCAGCGTCCTGGAGGTGCGCTACCCCGAGGGCCGGGTGGCGGGGCTTAGGGTCTACACCCGCCCCGAGGGGAAGGTGGCCTTAGAGGACTTCCTCCTGAGGAGCCTCAAGGCCCGGCTCAGGGCGCTTCCCCGGATCGGGGGAAGCGGCCACTCCGGGGAGGTCCTGGTGGCCGTGGAAAGTCCCAAGGTCCTGAAGCGGGCCGGGGCCCACCTGGGGGAGGGGCTTTTCTTGCGCTTCCGCCTGGGCCTTCCCGCTTTGGGGCGGCGCATCCTGGGGAAGGAGGCGGCGAGGCTCTTCGGGGCCCTGGAAGGCCACCTCCGGGGCTTCCTGGAGGACCTGGACCGGGGGGCTCTCCTGGCCCACGTGCGCCAGGCGGAGGACTTCGCCCACATCCAGGAGCGGCTTCCCGAGCGGGGCCTTTCGGCCTTCGTGGGGGAGGGGGCCATCCTTCCCCGCGAAAGCGGGGTGAGCCAGAGGCCCCTCAAAGGGGCCATCCCCTTCCAAAGCCCCCCTTCCTTGCGGGTCCGCTTCCAGGTCCCCCACCGGGGTGAGGTCTGGGGCATGGGGCTTCCCCGGGGCCTCACCCTCATCACCGGGGGCGGGTTCCACGGCAAGACCACCCTCCTCGAGGCCCTGGTCCACGGGGTCCACCCCCACGTCCCCGGGGACGGGCGGGAGTGGGTGGTGACCGAGGCCCTGGCCCAAAGGGTCCAGTCCGAGGACGGGCGGAGCGTGAAGGGGGTGGACCTGAGGCCCTTCGTCCACGACCTGCCCCTGGGCCAGGACACCGCCTCCTTCTCCACCGAGGATGCCTCCGGCTCCACCAGCCTGGCGGCGGCCATCCTCGAGGCCCTGGAGCTCGGGGCCAGGACCCTTCTTCTGGACGAGGACACCTCGGCCACCAACCTCCTGGTGCGGGACGCCCGCATGCAGGCCCTGGTCAAGCGGGAAACCCTCACCCCCCTCCTGGACCGGGTGGGGGACCTCAAGGCCTTGGGCGTGAGCCTGGTCCTGGTGGTGGGGGGCGTGGGGGACTACCTGGACCTGGCGGACACCGTGGTCCTCATGGAGGAGTACCGGCCCCAGGAGGTGACGGAAAAGGCGCGGGCCGTGGCCCAAAGCCACCCCACGGGCCGCCTTTACGGCGAGCCCCGCTATCCCCTTAAGGTCACGCCCCGGGCCCCCCTGCCCGAAAGCTTTGACCCCAGGCGGGGGAGGCGGGAGCGGGTCAGGGGCCGGGGCCTGCGGGAGCTCCTTTACGGGGAGGAGGTGGTGGACCTCTCCGCCTTGGACCTCCACGAGAACGCCCAGGTGCGCCTCCTGGGGGCGCTTTTCCGCCGCCTCCAGGGCCTCGCCGATGGCAGGACGCCCCTCAAGGCCCTGGTGGAAAGGGCCTTGGCGGTGGAGGACCTCTTCGCTCTGGAGGAGGCCCCGGAGCTCGCCTCCGTGCGCCCTTTAGAGCTCGGGGCGGCGGTGAACCGGCTCAGGGGGCTTCTAGTGCGAAAGCTTTAGGGGAAGGAGAAGCCGGGAGCATTTCCCAGGGCGCTTTTCTCCTACACTTATAAGGGCGGTGTCCTTGGGGGGCGGAGGGGGGAGCGAGGCGAGCGGAGACCCTGCTCCAGGTTGCGCGTGGAGGTGGACGGTGTGGCGGTCTTTGCAGGTTGATCTGGCGGGAAAAAAGGTCTACTGGCGCGAGGTGGCCCCGGAGGAGGTGGCCTTCGGGGGGAGGTACCGCACGGGCAGGATTCTCCTGGAGAAGGAGGCCTACCGCTTTGACCCCCTTTCCCCGGAAAACCCCCTGGTCTTCGCCGTGGGGCCTCTTGCGGGCACGGGGTTTTCCAACGCCAACCGCACCAGCGTGGGCACAAGGAGCCCCCTCACCCTGGGCATCAAGGAGGCCAACGGGGGGGGCACCTTCGGCTACGCCCTGGGGCAGATGAAGCTGGCCTGGCTGGCCCTCGAGGGCCAGAGCCCGGACTGGGTGGTCCTCCGCCTCACCAAGGGGGGGGAGGTCTTCTTTGACCCGGCCGAAGACCTCCTCGGCCTCGGCAACTTCGCCGCCGCCCAGAAGCTCTTCGCCGCCTACGGGGAGAGGATCGCCTTCGCCCTTATAGGGCCTGTGGGGGAGAGGCTTGGCCTCCTTTCCGGCATCGCCTTCTCCGACATAGACGGCCGGCCCTCCCGCCTGGCGGCCCGGGGAGGCGTGGGGGCGGTCATGGGGCTCAAGCGGGTCAAGGCCATCGTGGTGGAGGTGCCGGGAAAGGCCGAGGTCTGGGATAAGCCCAAGGTGCTGGAGGCCGTGCGCCGCTACGCCAAGCTCCTCCGGGAAGACCCCCTGGTCATGCAGTTCTACAACGCCATCGGCACCATGGGCATGGCGGACTTCCAGAACGCCTTCGGGGGTCTGCCCGTGCGCAACTTCCGCCAGGGGAGGTTTGCCCCGCCGGAGGAGTTCCGCATGGGGGGGCAGTACATCGCTCCCCTCAACAAGAGCCGGGGCGGCAAGCACACCCACGCCTGCATGCCGGGGTGCGTGATCCAGTGCTCCAACGTGATCGTGGACGAGAAGGGGGAGGAGGTGGTCTCCCCCCTGGAGTACGAGACCATCGGCCTTCTCGGCACCAACTGCGGCCTCACCGACCCCGACCTGCTCGCCCGCCTCAACCGCCTGGCCAACGACCTGGGCATAGACACCATTGAGACCGGGGCCAGCCTGGCCCTCTTCATGGAGAAGGGCCTGGCCGACTGGGGGGACTACGCCTTCATGGAGGAGAGGCTCCGCTCCCTTTACCAAGACGGCGAGGAGGCCCGCCTCCTGGCCCAGGGCACGGCCCGGGTGGGGGAGGCCCTGGGGATGCGGCGCGTGCCCGTGATCAAGCGCCAGGCCATCTCCGCCTACGACCCCCGGGTGGTGGAGGCCACCGGCATCACCATGATGATCACCGCCCAGGGGGCGGACCACACCGCCGGCAACGCCCCCAGGCTGGAGACCCGGGCCATGGGGGTGGCGGAGATCCTCGAGGCCAGCTACACCGCCCAGGTGAACGCCGCCGCCAACGATTCCCTAGGCCTTTGCGTCTTTGGGGGGAGCGTCACCAACAAGGAGGTGGCCTTCGTGGTGGAGGCGGTGAACGCCGCCCTCGGCACCCGCCTCACCCCGGAGTTCTGGCGGGAGGTGGGGGAGGGGGTCCTGAGGCTGGAGCACCGCTTCAACCACCTGGCGGGCTTCACCCACGAGGAGGACCGCCTCCCCGAGTTCTTCTACCACGAGCCCCTTCCCCCCAAGGGGTACACGGCCCGCTTCACCCCGGAGGACCTGAAGCCCCTTTACGAGAGGCTCCACCAGGGGTCGTAGAGGGAAGGGCCGGTTCGGGGCAGGCTTTCTCCCTCCAGGAAGCGGCGGGCGTAGAGCCTGGCCATCTCCCCGTAGGGCTCGCCCATGGCCGTGAGGGCGTGGACGCTCACGGCGTCGGCCAGGCGCCTCAGGGCCTCCTTGGCCTGCCACGCCCCCCCTTCCTGGAGAAGCCCCAGGGCTCCCTCGGCGGCCTTCAGGGCCAGGGGGGTGCCCTTCAGCATCTCCAGGAGGGGCTCGTGGGCCCGCTTCTTGACCACGGCCTCCAGCATGTCCAGGGCCTGGATGTTGGCGGGGCCTTCCCAGATGGGGGTGATGAGGGCCTCCCGGTGGAAGCGGGCCACCCCGTACTCCTCCAAGAAGCCCAAGCCCCCAAAGAGCTCCATGGCCAAGGCGGTGATGGCGGCGGCGTGCTCCGCGGTGCGGCCCTTGGCCAGGTGGGAGAGGAGGCGGGCCAGGTGGTAGCCCGGGGCGTAGGGGGGCCTCTCCTCCCAGACCCGGTCAAACTGGGCCACGGCCAAAAAGGCCAGGGCGGTGCCCGCCACCTGCCTTAAGCGCATCTCCAGGAGGTCGTGCTGGACGAGGTCGTGGTCCAGGAGCCTCCTGCCGAAGGCCTGGCGGCGGCGCACCCGGAAGAGGGCCTCGAGGTGGGCCTTCTTGGCCAGGCCCATGGCGGCCACGGCGTTGGCCAGCCGGGCCACGGTGAGGGTTTCCAGGGTGTAGTAGATGCCCTCCTCGAGGCGGCCGATGGGGTAGGCCAGGCTTCCCTCAAGCTCCACCTCCCCCGAGGGCACGGCCCGGGTGGCGAGCTTCTCCTTGAAGCGGCGCACGGTGAAGTTGAGCCTCCCCTCCACCTCCCGGGGCAGGAGGAAGAGGCCAAGCCCCTTGGGCCCCTCCGGGGCCCCTTCCGGCCTGGCGGTGACCAGGGCGTAGTCGGCGAGGCCCGCCCCGGAGGCGAAGTACTTGTCGCCGCTATAGAGCCGGTAGGCCTCGCCTTCCTGCTTGGCCAGGGTGCGGTTCGCCCCCAGGTCGCTTCCTCCCTGGATCTCCGTCATCCAGGTGGCCCCGAAGGCCCCGCCGTAGAGGAGGGCCCGCTTGACCCCTTCCCACTCCGGGGCGTACTTGTGGAGGGCGTAGGCCACCTGGTGGGTGATGGTGAGGATGCAGTAAAGCCCCCCGTCCGCCAGGAGGTACCCGAAGGCGTAGTGGAGGGGCCAGCCCCGGCCCTCGTAGGCGGGGCGGACCATGGGCCTTAGCTTTTCCAGGAGGGCCCTCTGGGCGGGGGAGATCCAGGCCCGGTCTATGCGGTTCCCGTCCAGGTCGTGCATCAGGAGGCGGGGCGGGGAGAGCTGGTCTATGTGGTGGGCCGCCTCCAGCACCTCCTCCCCCACCAACCTGCCGAAGGCGGAAAGGTCCTCCTGGGGCAGGCCCGGGGCGAAGGTGTCCAAAACCGCTTTTAGGTCCGGGTCCAGGCTGTAATGGTCCTGGCCCTGGCTGTAGAGGATCGCCGCCATCCTGGCCTCCTTTCCTTCCCCAAGCTACCCTTCGCCCCTTTTTGCGGTCAAGGGACCAGGGGGTAGAGTGAGGGGGTGCTGGAGGGCCTGTACCTGCGCTTCGGCGAGGGACTTTCCGAGGAGGGAAACCAAAGGGCCCTGGCCCTGGCCGAGGCCCTCCTGAAGGACCCTCCCCCGGGTCTTCTGGACGCCGTCCCCGCCTACAGCACCCTCTACCTGGAGTACGACCCCAGGCGGCTTCCCCGGCAAGTCCTCCTTCGCCGCCTCGAGGCCCTGCCCCTGGAGGAAGCGGGGGAGGGGAGGGTGGTGGAGATTCCCGTGCGCTACGACGGGGAGGACCTCCCGGAGGTGGCGGCCAGAACGGGCCTTACCCCGGAAGCGGTCAAGGCCCTCCACCAGAAGCCCCTCTACCGGGTCTACGCCCTAGGCTTCACCCCGGGCTTCCCCTTCATGGCCCCGGTGGAGCCCCCTTTGCGCCTGCCCAGGAAGGCCCACCCCAGGCCCCGGGTGCCCGCCCACAGCGTGGCGGTGGCCGGGGCGCAGACGGGGATCTACCCCCTGCCCTCCCCCGGGGGGTGGAACCTCCTGGGAAGGGCCCTGGTGGCGGTCTACGACCCCCACCGCCCGGAGCCCTTCCTCCTCCGGCCCGGGGACCGGGTGCGCTTCCGGGAGGCGGAGGGGGAGGTCCCCGGGGAGCCCCTTCCCCTAGAACTCCTCCCCCAGGAGCCCAGGCTTCCCGCCATCCGGGTGGAGGAGCCCGGGCTTCTGGACCTCGTGGTGGACGGGGGGCGGTTCCTCGCGGGCCGCTTTGGCCTGGCCCGCTCCGGCCCCCTGGACCCCCGCTCCGCCCGGGTAGCCAACCGCCTGGTGGGGAACTCTCCCCATGCGCCCCTGCTGGAGGTGAGCCTAAGAGGCCCCGTGCTCACCGCCCTGAGGCCTCTGGTGGCGGCCTTCGCCGGGTACGGGTTGGGGGTGGAGCTGGAGGGAAAGCGTATCCCTCCGGGCCAAAGCTTTCTCTGGCCTAAAGGCAAGGTCCTCCGCTTCCGCCCGGGGGGCCTGGGGGCGCGGGGCTACCTGGCGGTGGCGGGAGGCCTCGAGGCCACCCCCTTCCTGGGCTCCGTCTCCCCGGACCTCCGGGGGCGGGTGGGAAGGCCCCTCAGGGCGGGGGACGTCCTGGGCCTAGGGGAAGAGCGCCCCGCCCGCCCAGGCCTGGCCTTTGCCCTCAGGCCCCTCCCCGAGGTCCTCACCCTCCGCCTCCTCCCCGGGCCCCAGTACAGCCAGGAGGCCTTCTTGGCCCTTCTCCAGGGGGCCTTCCGGGTGGCCCGGGCGGACCGCATGGGCCTGGAGCTGGAAGGCCCCGAGGTTCCCGGGGGGGAGGGGCTTTCCGAGCCCACCCCCTTAGGGGGAGTCCAGGTGCCCCCCTCGGGGCGGCCCCTGGTCCTCCTGGCGGACAAGGGGAGCCTGGGGGGGTACGCCAAGCCCGCCCTAGTGGACCCCCGGGACCTCTGGCTTCTGGGCCAGGCCTGGCCCGGGGCCCGGGTGCGCTTCAGGGCCCCTTGAGGGCCTTTAGGGCCTCCTCCACGCTATCCGTGGGTAGGCGGCAGGCCCCCTGGCGGCAGGGGTAGAGGAGGCCAGGCTCCTTGCCCTCGAGGGCCGGCAGGCCCCCCGCGGGCCCCAGGACCAGCTGGGTCAGGGGGAGGTAGAGGGCCTGGACTTCCTGGAGGTGGGGGGAGGGGAGAGGGACGGCGAGCTCGCTCCCCTCCCTTAGGAGGCGGTGGGCCAGGAGGAAGCCAGGGAAGGCCTCCGGGTGGCGGGCCAGGAAGTGGGCCTCCCGCTTTAGGAGGGCCTCGGCCTTCTCGTAGTACTCGGGCCCGAAGATTCCTCCAAGCCTCACAAAAGCCTCGGCCAGGGCGCTTTCCCCGGAAGGGATGGCCCCTTCCTCCAGGGCCCTGGCGGGGAGGGGCAGGCCGGGCTCCTCCCCCAACAGGGCGAGGCCCGCCTCCGCCAGCTTCCTCGCCTCTTCTAGGTAAGGCCACTCTCCCGTGGCGGCGTAGAGCTCCAAAAGGGCCAGGGCGGCGAAGGCCTGGTCGGCCAGGAAGGCCTCCTCCCCCAACTGCCCCTCCCGCCAGGCGTGGCGGAGAAGCCCGTCTTGGCGCATGCGGAGGAGGAGGAAGTGGGCCCCCTTCCGGGCCGCCTCCCGGTACCGGGCCTCCCCAAGAAGCCTCCCCGCCTCGGCCAGGGCCCTTACCGCCAGGGCCGACCAGTCGGAGAGGACCTTGTCGTCCAGGGCCGGGGGCATGCGCCTGCGCCGGGCCTCGAGGAGCCTGGCCCTGACCCTTTCCCGCCAGGGCGCAAAGCCTTCCCCCAGGGCCTTCCGGACCTCCTCCTCCCCCCAGGCCGTGAGGACGGAGCGGCCTGGGAGGTCCTCCCCCAGGGCGAAGTAGCGCCGAGCCAGGGGGAAGTCCTCCCCTAGAGCCTTTTGGAGCTCCTCCTCGGTCCAGGTGTAGTAGCGCCCCTCTTCTCCCTCGCTCTCGGCGTCCAGGGCGGTGAAGAACCCCCCTTCCCGGTGCTGCAGGGAAAGGAGCCAGTCCAGGGTCTCCCGGGCCACCCGCAGGAAGAGGGGGTCTTCCAGGACCCGGTAAGCGCCCAGGTAGACCCGGGCCAGGAGGGCGTTGTCGTAGAGCATCTTCTCAAAGTGGGGAAGGCGCCAGAAGCGGTCGGTGGCGTAGCGGTGGAACCCCCCGCCCACCTGGTCGTAGACCCCGCCCAGGGCCATGGCGGTGAGGGTCTTCTGGAGCATGGCCCTGGAGGCCCCCTCCCCCTGCCAGGCCCGGGCCAGGAGGTAGAGGAGGAGGGGCCCCTGGGGGAACTTGGGGGCGGGGAGGAAGCCTCCCCACTCCGGGTCAAAGGCGCGGGCAAGGGCGTTTAGCGCCCGTTCCTCCACGTCCTCCGGCACGGGGCCCGGAGGGGGGCTCAGGCTTCGCCAAAGGGCCTTGGTGAGCCTCTCCGCCTCCTCCAAAAGGGCCTCCCGCTCCTCCCGCCAGGCCCTTTCCACGGCCCGGAGGACCCGCAGGAAGCCGGGGAGCCTTCCCCGGTCCTCCTTGGGGAAGTAGGTGCCCCCAAAGAAGGGCTTGCCCTCGGGGGTGAGGAAGAGGCTCATGGGCCAGCCCCCCTGGCCCGTGAGGCTCACGAGGGCCCGCATGTAGGCGGCGTCCACGTGGGGGAGCTCCTCCCGGTCCACCTTGACGGGCACGAAGTGGGCGTTGAGGAGGGCGGCCACCTCCTCGTCCCGGAAGGACTCCCGGTGCATCACGTGGCACCAGTGGCAGCTGGAGTAGCCCACGGAGAGGAAGATGGGCTTGTCCTCGGCCCTGGCCTTCTGGAAGGCTTCCTCGCCGAAGGGGTACCAGTCCACGGGGTCTTTGGCGTGGGCCAGGAGGTAGGGGCTCTTGGCGTCCTTGAGGCGGTTCACCCCTAAAGCCTATCCCTCTTGGCTCCTGGCCTTTGTGAAGGAAGCCCGGCCCCGGGTATAAAGGAGGGGTGGAGGGGTTTGCCCATCTGGACGAGGCGCTCAGGGCCTGGCTCCTGGAGGACCTGGGGCCGGGGGACCTCACCTCCTCCCTCCTGGTCCCGGAGGCCCTCGAGGGGGAGGCGGTGGTCCTGGCCAAGGAGGCGGGGGTGGTGGCGGGCCTCCCCGTGGCGGGCCGGGTCTTCGCCCTGGCGGACCCCAAGGTGGCCTTCACCCCCCTGGTGGCCGAGGGGGCCTTGGTGGCGAGGGGCCAGGAGGTGGCCCGGGTGGCGGGGCCCTTGCGGGGGATCCTGGCCGGGGAGCGGCTCGCCCTGAACCTCCTCCAGCGGCTTTCCGGCATCGCCACCCTGACCCGGGCCTACGTGGAGGCCCTGAAGGGCACCAGGGCCCAGGTCCTGGACACCCGCAAGACCACCCCGGGCCTCCGGGCCCTGGAGAAGTACGCCGTGCGGGTGGGCGGGGGAAGGAACCACCGCTTTGGCCTCTTTGACGGGATTCTCATCAAGGAGAACCACGTCCGGGCGGCGGGGGGGGTTGGAGAGGCGGTGCGGCGGGCCAAGGCGGGCGCCCCCCACTACCTCAAGGTGGAGGTGGAGGTGACGAGCCTGGAGGAGTTGGAGGAGGCCCTGGAGGCGGGGGCGGACCTCATCCTCCTGGACAACTTCCCCCTGGAGGCCATCCGCCAGGCGGTGCGCCGGGTAGGTGGGAGGGTACCCCTCGAGGCCAGCGGCAACATGACCCTGGAAAGGGCCAAGGAGGCGGCGGAGGCCGGGGTGGACTACGTGAGCGTGGGGGCCCTCACCCACTCCGCCAGGGCCCTGGACCTCTCCCTCCTGGTGACCAAACCATGAGGGCATGGAGCGCTACCATGATGGCATGGTGCGGACCTGGGTCCAGCTTTCGGAAGAGCAGGTCTCCCGGCTGAAGGCCAAGGCCCTGGAGGAGGGCACCTCCTTGGCGGAGCAGGTGCGCCGGGCGGTGGAGCGCTACCTGGCGGAGGAGGAAAACGGCGACTACGAGGGGCGGGCCAGGCGGGCCCTAGAGGCGGTGGGGCGCTTCGCCTCGGGGGCACAGGACGTGAGCGAGGCCCACGACCGCTACCTGGAAGAGGCCTTCCGTGGTCTTCGTTGACACCTCGGCCCTCTACACCCTCCTGGACCGGGACGATACCCACTTTTGGGAGCAAGGCTTCAAGCCCGTCCAAGGGAACCATGGATAAGGAAACCCTGACCCAGGCGGTTCTGGAACTCAAGGAAAAGCGCCAGGCGGTCATCCTGGCCCACTCCTACCAGCTTCCCGAGGTGCAGGAGGTGGCGGACTTCGTGGGGGACTCCCTGGGCCTAGCCCGGGAAGCCCAGAGAACCGAAGCCGAGGTCATCGTCTTCTGCGGGGTCCACTTCATGGCCGAGACCGCCGCCATCCTGAACCCCGGGAAGACCGTCCTCCTCCCGGACCTGGAGGCGGGCTGCTCCTTAGCGGACAGCATCCGCCCGGAGGACATCCTGGCCTGGAAGGCCAAGCATCCCGAGGGGATCGTGGTGGCCTACGTGAACACCAGGGCGGAGGTGAAGGCCCTGGCCGATGTCTGCGTCACCAGCGCCAACGCCGTGGAGGTGGTCTCCCGCCTCCCCCAGGACCGGCCCATCTACTTCGTCCCCGACATGTTCCTGGGGGCCCACGTGGCCCGGGCTACCGGGAGGAGGCTGGACCTCTTCCCCGGGGAGTGCCACGTGCACGCGGGCATCCGGGAAGAGCACCTGAAGGCCCTCCTCGAGGCCCACCCGGAGGCGGAGTTCCTCATCCACCCCGAGTGCGGCTGCGGCTCGGGCTGCCTCTACCTGAAGCCCGACGCCAAGGTGCTCTCCACCGAGGGGATGGTGCGCCACGCCAAGGCCTCAGAGGGGCGGGCGTTCGTGGTGGCCACGGAGGTGGGCATCCTCCACCGCTTGAAGAAGGAGGCCCCGGAAAAGGCCTTTTTCCCGGTGAAGCCGGACGCCGTCTGCGAGTACATGAAGCGGATCACCCTGGAGAAGGTCTACCTCTCCCTGCGGGACCTGAAGCACGTGGTGCGGGTGCCGGAGGAGGTGGCCGAGAAGGCGAGGCGGGCCCTTACCGCCATGGTGGCCGTGGGCTGATGGAGACCCTGGAGACCGACCTCTTGATTCTGGGAGCGGGGGTGGCCGGGGTCTACGGGGCCCTGGCGGCGGAGGCCAGAGGGGCTAGGGTCCTCCTCCTCAGCAAGGACCCTCTGCCTTCTGGCTCCACCCCCTGGGCCCAGGGCGGGGTGGCCTTCCCCTTGGACGAGAGGGACCTCGAGGCCCACCTCCAGGACACCCTCCGGGCCGGGCGGGGCCTGGTGGACCCCATGGTGGCCCGCTCCATCCTGGAGGAGGCCCCCCGCCACCTGGAGCGCCTCCTGGCCTTGGGCCTCCCCTTCCACCCCGAGCCCACCCGGGAAGGGGGGCATAGCCGCCCCCGGGTGCGCCACCTGGGGGGGGACCGCTCGGGCCTCCTCCTCCTCAAAGGCCTTCTCGCCCGCCTGCGAAGCCCGCTCCTGGAGGGCTACCAGGCGGTGAGCCTCCTCCTCTCGGGGGGGCGGGTGGCGGGGGCCTGGGTCCGCTCCCCTAAGGGCCCCCTCCTGGTGCGGGCCGGGGCGGTCCTCCTGGCCACGGGGGGCTTGGGGCGGCTTTTTCCCGTGACCACCAACCCCAAGGGGGCCACGGGGGACGGGATGGCCCTGGCGTGGCGGGCGGGGGCCACCTTGAGGGACCTGGAGTTCGTCCAGTTCCACCCCACGGCCCTGCCCGATGGTTCCCTCATCAGCGAGGCCTGCCGCGGGGAGGGGGCGGTCCTCCTGAACGCCAGAGGGGAGCGCTTCATGCCCGGCTACGACCCCCAGGCGGAGCTCGCCCCCCGGGACGTGGTGGCCCGGGCGGTGCACCGGGAGAGGGAGAGGGCAGGCGGGGCCTTCCTGGACCTGAGGCCCATCCCCAACCTGAGGGAGCGCTTCCCCACGGTGGTGGCCTCCGCCCTGGCCCTGGGCCTGGACCCCTTCCAGGAACCCCTCCCCGTGGTCCCCGCCGCCCACTACGCCATGGGCGGGGTGAGGACGGACCTTTTGGGCTTCACCGGGGTGCCGGGGCTGTACGCCGCCGGAGAGGTGGCCTCCACGGGCTTCCACGGGGCCAACCGCCTGGCCTCCAACAGCCTCCTCGAGGGCCTGGTCATGGGGGAGCGGGCCGCGTTGGCGGCCCTGGAGGACCTGGCCTTTCCCAAAGGGGCCGAACCCCTTCCCGCCCTGAGCCTGGACCCGGCCCTCCTCCCTGCCCTGCGGGAGGCCATGGGCCAGGAGGCGGGGGTGGTGCGGCGGGAGGAGGGCCTTAGGCGGGCCCTGGCCCTGGCCGAGGAGCTTCCCCTGGAGGAGCGCCCTCCTAAGGAGGTGGGGCGGGAGGAGGCGGAGGCGGGAAGCCTCCTCCTCCTGGCCCGCTTTCTTCTCCGCATGGCCCTCCTCCGGCGGGAAAGCCGGGGGGCCCACTTCCGGGAGGACTTTCCCCGGGAAGGGGAGGAGGCCTACCACCTCGAGGCCCAGGGCCAGGAGGTGCGCCCTTCCCTTTAGAGGCCTTCCACCACCATAGCGATCCCCTGCCCCACCCCGATGCACATGGTGGCGAGGCCCCACTGCACCCCCCGCCTCCGCATCTCGTGGACCAGGGTGGTGAGGATCCGGGCCCCCGAGGCCCCCAGGGGGTGGCCCAGGGCGATGGCCCCGCCGTTGGGGTTCAGGCGGGGGTCCTCGGGGTCCAGGCCCCACTCCCTTAGGACCGCCAGGGCCTGGGCGGCGAAGGCCTCGTTGAGCTCTATGAGGCCGATCTCCTTCAGGCTCAGGCCCGCCCGCTCCAGGGCCTTCTTGGTGGCGGGCACCGGGCCGATGCCCATGATCCGGGGAGGCACCCCGGCCACGGCCAGGGCCTTGATGCGGGCCAGGGGCCTTAGCCCGTGGGCCTTGGCGTAGGCGTCGGAGACAAGAAGCAAAGCCGCCGCCCCGTCGTTCAGGGGGCTAGCGTTCCCCGCGGTCACCGTCCCCCCCTCCCGGAAGACGGGCCTGAGGGCGGCGAGCTTCTCCAAGGAGGTGTCCCGCCTGGGCCCCTCGTCCACCTCCACCCAGGCCTCCTCCTTCCCCCGCCTCACGGGCACGGGGACCACCTCCTCCCGGAAGCGCCCCTCGTCCCAGGCCCGCACCGCCTTCTGGTGGGAGAGGAGGGCGAAGCGGTCCTGCTCCTCCCGCCCTATGCCGTACATCTCCGCCAGGTTCTCGGCGGTTTCCCCCATGCTCTCGGTGCCATAGAGGGCCTGCATCCTGGGGTTGACGAAGCGCCAGCCCAGGGTGGTGTCGTACATGGTGAGGTTTCCCGTGGGGAAGCCCCTCTCGGGTTTGGGCACGGCGTAGGGGGCGCGGGACATGGACTCCACTCCGCCCCCCACGTAGACCTGACCCTCCCCCGCCCAGAGGGCCCGGGCCGCCTGGGCCACGGCCTCCAGGCCCGAGCCGCAGAGCCGGTTCACCGTGCACCCCGCCACCTCCACGGGGAAGCCCGCCAGGAGGAGGGCCATGCGGGCCACGTTGCGGTTGTCCTCCCCCGCCTGGTTGGCGCAGCCGGCGTAGACGTCCTCCACCTCCTCCTTGGGGACCCCGGCCCGCTCCATGAGGGCGGAGAGGACGTGGGCCAGGAGGTCGTCGGGGCGCACGGAGGCGAGGGCCCCCCCGTGCTTGCCTATGGGGCTTCGCACCGCTTCCACGATCCAGGCCTCGGGCAT
>Ga0197143_1001081_pt1 | contig 24603 bp, 16 predicted proteins | sample GBS70_MetaG_FD_148603 | JGI IMG/M metagenome (GOLD analysis project Ga0197143, IMG submission 148603) | Sediment microbial communities from Great Boiling Springs, Gerlach, Nevada, United States - GBS 70_MetaG | ecosystem: Environmental > Aquatic > Thermal springs > Hot (42-90C) > Sediment...
AACGTCCTTCGGTATGCGACCCGGCGGCGGGTCTATGCGATGGCCTATCGGGAGTGGGAGTACATGGACATCCTGAACTTCCACGACATCCCGCGAGAGGAAAGCCATGAGACTCCTGGAGGGTAAGCACGGCCTCGTCCTGGGCGTCGCCAACAAGTGGAGCATTGCTTGGGCCATCGCCCGGACGGCCGCCGAACACGGAGCCCGGCTGGTGATCACGTATCAGAACGAGCGCTTTCAGAAACAGGTCCAGCAGTTGGCCGACACCCTACCCGATGCCTGGACCGCCCCCTGCGACGTCGCCGACGAGGCCCAGATCGAAGCGCTCCGGCAGACGGTCCAGGCCACGATGGGCCACCTCGACTTCATCGTCCATTCAGTCGCATACGCCCATAAAGACGACTTAGAGGGGCCCTTTTACCCCGTCCCCAAGGACCGTTTCATGACGGCCCTGGACATCAGCGCCTACTCGCTGGTCGCCGTCGTCCGGACCCTGCTCCCCTTGATGGAGGGCCGGCCGGGAAGCGTCCTGACGATGACGTACATTGGAAGCCAACGGGTCATGCCGAACTATAACGTCATGGGCATCGCTAAGGCCGCCCTCGAGGCCATCGTCCGGTATTTGGCCCACGACCTGGGACCGGCCGGGATTCGGGTCAACGCCATCTCGGCGGGGCCCATCAAGACGCTGGCCGCCTCGGGGATCGGCGACTTCTCCCGCATCCTGGAGGTCTATCAGGCCCGGAGCCCCCTGCGGCGGAATGTCACGCAAGAGGACGTCGCCCGGGCCGCCGTGTTCTTGCTAAGTGATATGGCGTCGGCCATCACGGGGACAGTCCTCTATGTAGACGCTGGCTTCCACATCATGGGCGTGTGAGACGTTCCCTGGCCAGGGGCTGGTTTTACGGCCATTCGGCAGTCGGGCAGTACGGCAATCCGGCGATGAGCCGGGTACGGGGCCACGCGAATTCGGTGGACCGGCCCTTTCAAGGGCGTAACTCCTAAGAGAAGCACGTTCGGGTTTTGGGTCTCTAGAAGACAGCGCAAGGACGGCGTGTCTTGCGCGAGGTGGCGCGGAGTTTTTCCCTCTCTTAAATTGTTTTTGCCCTCGATGAGAAGGCCTCTCGATGACGAGGTGCCTCCCGAAAAACCACCGCACAGGGTTTCGTCTGCACCAACTCTCCTTGTGGGGTCACCACCCAGGGGAGTGCCGCCCGTCTTTCCGGTCATGGGCGCTGGAGCGGTGACCTGAGACACGCTTTACGGGCGCTCCCCTTAGGATGCGACGGCACCCTGAGGCGATACGACCGGTCTTGACTCTCCCGGCGGGCCGAAGACCCGTGACATCTCCGTCTCGGTTCGTCTGCCGACCGGTATCCCCCAAAGATGGGTCTCCGTCGGGTCACTGAGGACCCCGTCTCCCCGCTCATGCGGCATCAAGGCCAAAGTCCAACATCCAGACCCTATGGAGGAGGTACCATGCGGTTTTCACGTCTGCGTTTGGGCTTACTCGGGATCGCCGGAATCGTTTGGGCCGGTTGGGCATTCGCCTCCGAAACGCCGCCGGACCCGACCGGAACGGCGACCTTTCAAGCCGACCCGAACAAAGCCGTGAACTTTACCTGGACCCTCGTGACGGGCTTCCTGGTTTTCTTCATGCAGGCCGGGTTCGCCCTGGTCGAGGCCGGGCTTTCACGCGCCAAAAATGCGGTTGCCGTCCTGACAAAGAACTTCATGGACTGTCTCATCGGGGGCCTGGCCTTTTGGGCCTTTGGCTTCGCCTTCATGTTCGGCGGCTCGGGGGCAGCTCCGGGATTAAGCTTCGGCAATCCCTTTATCGGACTGTCCGGGTTCCTGCTCCACAGGGGGGCTTACGACGTGTCGACAGCGGAGCTCTGGTTTTTCCAGATGGTCTTTGCTGCTACGGCGGCGACGATCGTGTCCGGGGCGATGGCCGAACGCACGAAGACGACGGCTTACTTGGCTTACAGTTTTTTGATCTCTGGGCTCATCTACCCCATTTACGGCCACTGGGTTTGGGGCGGTGGATGGCTGGCCAATTTGTACCAATACCTCCCCTTCTTAGGCGAGGGCGTCGGAGCTCGGGACTTTGCTGGCTCGGGCGTCGTCCACGCCGTCGGCGGTTTTGCGGCTCTGGCTGGAGCGGCCCTGGTCGGCCCCCGGCTGGGGAAGTTCAACCGGGACGGGACGCCGAACGTGATACCGGGTCATAACCTGTCCCTGGTGGCACTGGGGACCTTCATCCTGTTCTTCGGATGGTTTGGCTTCAACACTGGGTCGACGCTGGCGGCGACCGACCTGCGGATTTCCATCATCGCCGTCAACACCTTTCTGGCGGCCGCGGCGGGGGCCGTGACGGTGATTTACTACAGCCTAGTTCGGACCGGCAAGCTGGACCTAGTCCTGGCCTGCAACGGCTGTCTGGCCGGGCTGGTCGGGATCACGGCGCCTTGCGCCTATGTCCCGACGTGGGCGGCCGTCGTCATCGGGGTCGTGGCGGCCTTTGTCCTGATCGCGTCCCTGCCATTTGTCGAGCGGGTCCTGAAGGTCGACGACGTGGTCGGGGCCGTCGCCGTTCACGGCTTTGCGGGGGTGTGGGGCCTCTTGGCCGTCGGGATTTTCGCCGACGGGACATACGGGGAGGTGAGGGGTCTCATCGTCGGGGAGTGGGCTCAGCTCGTGGCCCAGGCCATCGACAGCGTCGTCGTAGTGGCCTGGTCTTTGGGGACCAGCTTTCTGATGTTCTGGGTCATCCGGAAGACGATCGGCCTGCGGGTCTCCAGAGAAGACGAACTCACCGGCCTGGACCTCCCTGAGCACGGCCTGGAGGCCTATCCCGAGGGTCGGAAGATCGTCCTGGGCCGGGTGGCGTGAGCCAGCCGAGTCGAAGCGAGTCGATGCCACCCGTCCAGGTCGGGTCTTGGGTCCGAGGCCCGGTCGCTTCCGCGGCCTCGGAATGCCCATCGAGGGCCCGATGGATAGATACCGAACCCTGAAATTTTTCCGATAACCCTACCGGAGGATGCCCATGACGCTAGAAGAAGTCCTTCGACAGGAGATTCCGGGGACGACAATGCCGAAGGGGGTCGTGGCCCCGGTCCGCTGCGGGTCCCAGGCGGCTCGGTGGGCCTGGGTCGGGCTCCTGGCATGGTGCCTGATTCAGCCTTGTCCTCTCTGGGCTCAAGAAGACCCGGCTCCGGAGACTCAGCCCGCATCGTCGGCGGCTCCGGCCGCGGACCCCTCGCCCCTGAAGGACTTACAGTGGAACGGCCACGTCGCCGTCTCTTACAACCACAACCTCAACGGTCCTGTCAATACCTTTCGGGTCTTCGACGAGAGTGCCCGGCAGGTGACCCTCCATCAAGCCGAATTTTGGCTCGAGAAGCCGTCCAGTCCCGAGTCGCCCATCGGCTTCGGCGTGGACCTGGTCCTCGGGTCGGATGCCAAAAAGATCCATGCGGCAGGCCTCGGGAGCGTGGACGATACCTTTGACCTCACCCAGGCGTACATCACCTATAAGGTCCCCGTCGGGGCTGGCCTGGACCTGAAGGTCGGAAAGTTTGTAACCCTTCACGGCGCCGAGGTCATTCGCCGACCCGGGAATTTCCATGCCTCCCGCTCGATCCTGTTCGGCTACGCCATCCCCTTTACCCATACCGGCCTGATGGCGACCTACCCCGTGACCGACCGGTTCATCGTGACCCTGGGCGTCGTCAATGGATGGGACAACGTCCGGGACAACAACAGCGGCAAGTCCCTTCACGGTATGGTCACGCTTCAGCCCCTGAAGGACCTCACCCTCACCGTCGGCGGCACGTGGGGCCCCGAGCAGACGGATACGAACGGACCCAAGCGGAGTCTGATTGACGTCGTCGCTACATATAAGCCGATAGCCCCCATGACCCTGATCGTGAACTTCGACTATGGAGTCGAGGCAGATGCCGTTCCCGACGAGACGGGCGCCGGGAAGACGGCCCGATGGTACGGAGCGGCGGGTTACGTCCTCTACGACCTCGACGCCCGATGGTCTGTGGGCCTGCGGGGTGAGTTTTTCATCGACCAGACAGGATTCCGTCTGGGATGGACCGACCCCACGACCGGTCTTCCGGCCCGATGCGACCTGTGGGAGCTGACCGGGACAGTCCGCTACAAGATCGTCGACCGGCTCCTGGCCAGCCTGGAGTACCGTCACGACTTTGCCCGTCACCCGGTCTTCGACGGCGGGACCGACGGCCTGAAGAAGTCGCAGGGGACTGTTCTCGTGGAGTTGGTCTACCTGTTGAAATGAGGGAGGCCCCGGGAATTCCCTGAGAGTCCACTTCGGGGGCGGCTCCTCTGCCTCAGGGCCACTGGAAGAGGTAAGAAAACTTGGTGAAGACTGCCCAGGTCACGGCCCGACCGGTCGCCGTGTCGGCCGGTGTCGTCCACCGCCCGTAGAAGCCGACGTACAGGGCCGTCGCATAGTTCCATCGATACCGGACTAACGTCTGGGACTCTAGGACCCGCTGGCGGGTGGGATAGCCCTCGGCCTGGTAGCGGGCGTCGGGGAATCGGTACTGGAGCCACTGGACGATCTGTCGTAGGCCCAGGGCCGGCGTGACCTGCCATTCGAGGCGGGCGTACTGGATCCAAGCATCCTGAAGCGTGGCCGTCTGTCTCAACCGACGATAGGTCGTCTGGTACGTGACCTGAAAGCCTTCCGTGAACTTTAGAGTGAAACCGGGAGCGACTCGGAACTGACGGGCCTTCTCGTTGAGGAAGTAGTCGACGGCATCTCCCGCCGAGAGGCGGAGCTGAAGCGTCAGCCAGGGACGGGGCTGGGTCGAAAGACCCGCCCACCCACGATAGCCGTGGAAGAGGGTCGGACCCGACCGTTCACTGAAGTTCTCGAAGCCTCCCCAGCCATTCGTCTGCCCGACGGCCTGGAAGAAGATGCCGACGGTCGCTTGATGCCCCTGCTGGGCCCATCGGGCATCCCATAGGAACTCACCGCTCGTGAAGACGCCGAAGCGGCTGACCCATCGGCCTCGGGGCCAGAGGACCCACTCTTGCCGTGTGTCGGCCCGGTGGACGCCGACTTGTTGGATGAAGCCCAGGTCGGCCCGGAAGCCGTCGGTCCGGGTCTCCCATTCCCAGCTCCCGCTCCAGTGTTTGCCGTCCCGCGCCAGCCGGGCCCGATAGGCCCATCCCCAGAAGTCGTCCTCGGGTTGGGCATGCGCTTGAGCCACGTCCCGGGGATAGGCCGTCCAGGTCCCGACGGCTTGGGCCGAAAGCGACCACTGTCGGTTCAGAAACCATCGGCCGTCGAGACTCAGCAGTCGGTTGAACCCCCCGGCATACTCCTTATCGGCCAAGAGGGCGCCGACGGTAGACTGCTGGCCCAGGTTCAGGCGGTATCGGAAGACGTTGTTCCACGAACGTTCCTCCAGGACGGTACTGGCCGAGGCCTGGACGCCTGGGAACCACAGGAGCGTCCGGCGGTCCAAGAGGTGAAAGAGTGCCACCGTGTGGGAACCTGTCTGACCGGTCACCCGCAGGCCGTAGATGGGGTCGAGGACCGTCCGGGTGTAAAGCACCGGAAGGGGCGTCGTCCAGAGGTCGCTTCGCTCCATAAAGAAGGGCCGCTTCTCGGGATAAAAGGGAGCGAAGCGGATGTTCGTCGTGATCTGGAAGACGTCCGTCTCGACCTGGCTGAAATCGGGTCGGACCGTGGCGTCGGCCGTCCAGGCCGGCGACGGCTGGTACTTGAGGTCGAGACCGACGGCGGCAACCCGGCTACGGGCCCCGTCCTCGGCCTGTTCCGCCGTCATCCGCCCGTAGGGAAGGACTTGTAAGAGGTCCGTGGGGACCTCAGGGGCCGGAAACGTGAGGACCGGGAACTGGCAGATCGTACAGTTCCGGTTGAAGTCAACGGCGACGGGCCCCATTAAATACCGGTAATCCCGGGGATAGTTTCGGAAGGCGACGACCCGCCAGGCGGCCCGCCCGTCGGGCCCGACCCGGAACCGGATAGACGAGAAGGGAATTCGGACCTCGACGAGGTAACCGTCCGGGAATCGCCGAACGCCCGACTCCCAGAGGAAGTCAAAGTTCATGTCCTCCGACTCGCCGCCGGTTTCGGACCGCAGGCCGTCGGCCTGGACGCCGACGGGATTGACGAACAGTTCATAGGCGTACCGTCGGTCGCCGAAGGTGTCGACGATGAGACCCACAAAGTCGTCGTTCAACACTCGGTCCCGCTCGGTCCGACTGACCCGCATCTGCTCGGGCCGGGGGTCAAGGCAAAGAAAGGCGGCGACGAAGGCCCGAGGCGTCACCCCGAGGAGGACGAGCGTCTCGACGGGGGCCGGCCGGTTCTCGCCCCGCTGAATTTCGTAGGACAGGCGCACGACCATCGCCCGAGCCCAGGCCGGTTCGAGGCGACCGTCGGTCCGGACGTCGGCATCCAGGACGGGAAGCTCGTATGTCGCCTCGGCCTGCCATGAGACGGCCTGAGCCTCCCAGGCCCGGACGAGGTCGGCCAGACGGGACGCCGCTGGGACGACGCCGGGCGGCAGGTTCCGTAAGGCTCCCTCGGCTTGGGGGATGGCAGTCCCCGCCCAACCAAAGACCCAAAGGGCCAGGACTGTTGCCCACCGGTTCCAGAAGTCCCGCATACCGTTCCTCTATTCCCAGGCGCCCACCAATGGGGATGCGGGGATGCACGATGCATACCCGGTGTGCGCGTTTTCCATCGGTGTTCGGCCCTCGGCGTTGATCCGGTGCCGGGTCCCAGGTGCCTGGTACCCGGTACCGGGTACCAGGTGGAATGCCCGTCTCATGCTTCGAAAAACCCGCACACGGGGTATGCAGGATGTAGAAAGGAGGGGCCCAGTTCCGTCCTCATCCTGCATCCTGTATCCTAAGAACGAATGGGGAGGGATGAAAGTTAACGGGGCCGGAGCCCGCGATGTACCGCATCGGCATCCTGTGCTTTCCGACTTACGGCGGGAGCGGTGTCGTCGCCACCGAGCTGGCCCGGAGCCTGGCTGAGCGGGGTCACGAAGTCCACGTCATCAGCTACGCCCCGCCGGTCCGGCTCCAGCGGTATTCTCCCCACGTCGTGTTTCATGAAGTCCCCATCTTCGAGTACCCCCTCTTTGAGTCTCCCCTTTACACGATCCATGCGGCGGCGACCATCGCCAACCTCGTGCAGTACGCCGACCTTCAGGTCGTCCACGCCCACTACGCCCTGCCCCACGGGATCTCCGCCTTCCTGGCCCGGGCCAGCCTGGACGCTCCCCGCTTTGCCATCGTCACGACGCTCCACGGGACGGACGTGACCCTCGTCGGCCAGCACCCGAGCTTTTTCCCCATCACCCGTCTGGCCCTCCTCCAGAGCGACCGCCTCTCGTGCGTCTCTCGATTCTTAGAGGGCGTCGTACGGGACCGTTTCCGGGTCCCGCCGGAGCGGGTCACGGTCATTCCTAATTTTGTCGACACGTCGGTCCTCGTCCCGAAGCCTCTGGAGGAACGCCGCCGTCAGTGGCAGACCGATAAGTGCATCGTGCATGTCTCCAACTTTCGGCCCGTCAAGCGGGTCCTGGACGTCCTTCGGGTGTTCGAGCGGGTTCGGACCCGGGTCCCCTGTGAGCTGGTCCTGATCGGTGACGGTCCGGACCGCATCCTGGCCGAACAGTACTGCGTGGAACGGGGGCTTTACCGGTCCGTCCACTTCCTCGGCAAGCAGGAGGACGTCGGCCCGCCCCTGCAGGGAGCTTCCGTGTTCTTGCTTCCCAGCGAGCTGGAGAGCTTCGGCCTGGCCGCCCTGGAGGCGATGAGTTGCGGCGTCCCCGTCGTGGCGACCGCCGTCGGGGGCGTCCCCGAAGTCATCGAGGACGGCGTCCAGGGCTTCCTTCACGCCGTCGGCGACATCGAGGGTATGGCCGCCCACGTCGAACAGCTCCTGACGGACGAGGACCTCTGGGTCCGGATGTCCGAGGCGGCCCGTCGGCGGGCCCTGGACTTCGACCGGAAGCGGGTGGTCCCCCAGTACGAAATCCTGTATGATACGGTGATGAAGGGGATGGGGTGACGGAATCAGGTCATGGCCGATGGTCCGAGGCTTTCGGGCTTTGTCAAGGTTTGAGATGCAGAATGTAAGATGCGGGGTGCAGGATAAACCCTCGCTCCCCATGGACCTCTATCCTGCATCTATTTAAGGAGGCTTCCGATGCCGACCTACGTGTTAGTCACCAAGCTGGCACCCGAGGTCATGAAAGACCTCAAACGGCGGGAGGAACTCGGTCGGCAGTGGCTGGAAAGGGTCAAGGAGAACTGCCCCGGCGTGAAGTTTATCGCCCATTATGCCCTCCTGGGACATTACGACTTCCTGGACATCTTTGAGGCTCGCGACGAGGAGGAAGCCACCAAGGTGTCTCTCATCTCCCTGGCCCACGGCGCCCTCCAGGCCGAGACATGGACGGCCATCCCATACCGCCGCTTCCTGGAGATCGTGCAGGGACTCAAAGGGACGGAGTGACGGGTAACGAGTGACGAGTTATCCATCGCTACCCGCACTGCCGTATTGCCGAATTGCCATACTGCCGTAGGCCCCATTGGACACACGGGGCGAGACACTACCCGTTACCCGTCACTCGTTACTCGTTACTATTTACTTCCCGTCGTCGAGTAGACGATGCTTTACGAAATGAAGGAACGCCTCCGTATATGGCTTCATGACTGGGCCCGTCAGCGGTGGGGACCGGACGTGGCGGACCGTCTGCCGGACCGTTACGAAATCCGCATCCCCGAGCCCCAATGGGGAGACCTGGCCCTCAACGTGGCCCTCGTGTGGGCGAAGGCCGTCGGCGAGCCGGCTTCAGCGCTAGCCCAGGCCATCGCCGAGGCTTTACGGACATGGCCCGAAGTCGCCGACGTCCGGGTCGCCGGACCGGGCTTCGTCAACGTCCGGTGGGACCGGTCGAGCTGGGTCCGGCGGTGGGTCGAGCGTCTGGGTCAACCCGTGGAGACGGCACCCCGATTCCGGAAGATCGTCATCGAGCACACGGCCATCAACCCCAACAAGGCGGCGCATGTCGGGCACCTGCGGAACGCCGTCCTGGGGGATACGCTCGTCCGGGCCTGGCGGTTTTTGGGCGAAAACGTCGAGGTCCAGAACTATATCGACGACACGGGCGTGCAGGTCGCCGACGTCGTCGTGGGCTTCTATTACATGGAGGGCCGCAAGACGGTCGCCGACCTCCCGTCGGCCCCGCCGCCCCTGGACCACTACTGCTGGGACCTCTACACGAGAGTCCAGCACTGGTACGAGGAAGACCCCCAGCGGACCCGGTTCCGGGAGGAGGCCCTCCATGCCTTAGAGCGGGGCGAGGGCCCTCTGGCCGAACTGGGACGGTGGCTCAGCGAGGCCATCCTGCGGGCGCATTTGGCGACGATGGAGCGGGTCGGTATTCGCTACGACGTCCTCCCGAAGGAAAGTGACATCGTTGCCCTGCGCTTTTGGGACCATGCCTTTGAGCTCCTGAAGCGGCGTGGGGCGGCCGTCTATGCGACGGAGGGACCCTATCGGGGGTGCTGGATCCTGCCCCTGCGGGGCCGTCCCGAGTGGGACGCCCTCGAAGAACCCGATAAGGTCTTGGTCCGCTCAAACGGGACCGTCACCTACGTCGCCAAGGACATCGCCTACCAGCTATGGAAGCTCGGCCTGCTGGGACAGGACTTCGGCTACCGCCTTTTCCACGTCTACCCCGACGGCCATGAGGTCTATACGACGACGGCGGACCCGACCCAACGACCGCCGGGCCGGTCCTTCGGTGGGGGGGAGCGGGTCTACAACGTCATCGACGTCCGGCAGTCCTATCTGCAGAAGATCGTCGTCGAGGCCCTCCGCCGGATGGGCTATGAGGCGGCCGCCGAGGCGTCCATTCACTTTGCCTACGAGATGGTCGCCCTGAGCGCCCGCAGTTGCGAGAAGATGGGTATCCCCGTCGAGTCGGACCAGAAGCTGATCGCCTTCTCGGGCCGTCGCGGGATCGGCGTAAAGGCCGACGACCTCCTGGATGCCCTGGAGGCCCAGGCCCGACGCGAGGTCCAGGCTCGGCACCCTGACCTGCCGTCGGACGAGCAGGCTCGGGTCGCCCGAGAGATCGCCTGCGGGGCCGTCCGGTACTATCTACTCCGCTACGGCCGTCAGACCGTCATTGCCTTCGATATCGATGAGGCCCTCCAGATGGAGGGCGAGACGGGGCCCTACCTGCAGTACGCCTGGGTCCGGGCCCGGAATATCTTCGAACGACTGGGCGTCTGGCCCGACTGGGTCGGGTACCTGCGGGCGACCCGGCCAGCCGACTGGCCCGAGGACTATTGGGCGTCCGAAGAGGGTGCGGCGACCTGGCAACTCTTCTACCAGGCTCAGCACCTGCGGGACTGGGTCTGGAAAGCCGTAAACGCCCTGGAGCTGAACCTAATCACGCAGTACGTTTACCAGCTCTGTCAGCAGTTCCACCGGTACTACCTGAAGTACCGGATCAAGCAAGAGCCCGACCCGACCCTGCGGTGGCTCCGGGCCGTCGCCGTCGGAGCCGTCGTTCACAGCCTGGCCCAGGGCCTGGACGTCCTGGGTATCCCTCGGCCAGACATGATGTGAGTGCAATCGACCATGCCGAAGATTTCCGTCGTCATCCCGTTCTACAATGAGGAAGCCAACGTCTCGGCCGTCCTCGACGAACTCCTGGAAGTCCTGGACGGCTTGCGAACCCGGCGTGGCTGGGACTTTGAGGTCCTGTGCGTCGACGACGGGAGTTCCGACGGGACGCTGGCCGCGATCCTGACCTTCGTCCGACGCCGGCCGGAGGTCCGCGCCCTTCACTTTGGGGTCAACTACGGCCAGACGGCGGCCCTGTCCGCCGGATTCCATCAGGCCCGGGGCGAGTGGGTCGTCACGATGGACGGCGATGGCCAAAACGACCCTCACGACATCCCCCGACTCTTGGACCTGATGGAACGGTCGGACTACGATGTCATCAGCGGGTGGCGGAAGGACCGCAAAGACCCCTGGTTGACCCGGCGACTTCCCTCGCGGGTCGCCAACGCCCTCATCTCCCGCATCACGGGCGTCCGCCTGCGGGACTACGGATGCACCCTGAAGGTGTACCGGCGGGAACTCCTGCAGGACCTGCACCTGTATGGGGAGATGCACCGCTTCATTCCGGCCCTGGCCCGCTGGTTGGGAGCCCGCATCGCCGAAGTCCCCGTCGACCACCGACCCCGGACACGGGGCACGTCCAAATACGGCCTTTCCCGGGTCTTTCGAGTCCTGCTCGACCTGCTGGTCGTCAAGTTCCTGCTTCACTACTCGACCCGGCCGATCCATTTCTTTGGAATCGTCGGGATCGGGGTCGCCGCCCTGGGCCTGATGGCCCTGACTTGGGTCGTCGGCCTGAAGCTGTGGGACCCCGTGACATACCGCATCAATCGGAACCCCCTGCTGTACGTGGGCTTGACTTTTGAGATGATCGCCTGTCAATTGATCCTCATGGGTTTACTCGGTGAAATGCTGGTCCGGGTCTATCATGAAACCCAACGTAAACCCATTTACCGAATTAAAGCCGTCTACACCCACGAGGGGACCGTCGACCATGACCGACTCGTTCGGGGGGTCCCTGTGGATTCCCACGCCATGGGTCCAGATGATCCGAGCCCGGGCCCCCTTTGATCGGACCTACCGGCATGGCCTCATGGAGGGTTTCCAGGTCCACCGTCTCTGGTACGTGACCCGCCTATGGCCGGGCGTCCCCCATCGGCCCGACGGTCGAACCCCCGTCCCGTGGGCCCGCATCATCGGATGCTTCGTGTGGACCGAAGACCCCCGCCTCCGGCACCGGGACGGCTTCCCGGTCGGATGCGTCCTGACCATCGGGCCCCAGACGGCCGAGGCCTACTGGTCGGGACCCCTACCCGAAACCCGGGACGACGGAATCCTCCGATACCCCCGGGCCCCTCGACGGGTCCTCCTCCAGCTGGAATGGGTCGAACATGGAGCCCCTTGAGGTGAAGCAACTTCTGCCACCCTCGGTCCGAAAATACTTAGTGCAGGTCGCGCGGGAAAGCATCGTCGAGTACTGTACGAGGGGTCAGAAGCCGACCCCGCGCTTTCCCGACCCCGTTTGCCGAATGCCCCGGGGCGTCTTCGTGACCCTCACGCGGGACGAGGCCCTGCGGGGATGCATCGGTCTGCCCTGGCCCGTCCTACCCCTGGAAGAAGCGACCATCGAGGCCGCCGTCCAAGCGACTCGGGACCCTCGGTTTCCGCCCCTAACGTCGGCGGAGGTCCCCCACGTGCGGGTGGAGGTCTCCGTCCTGACGGTACCCGAGCCCGTCGAGGCCGGTCAGGCCCTGGAAAGGGTCCGGGTCGGTCGGGACGGTCTGATCGTCCGGTGGGGTGAGTTGCAGGGCCTACTACTGCCGCAGGTCGCCGCCCGTTACGGCTGGGACGCCGAGACTTTTCTGGCCCACACGTGCCGGAAGGCGGGCCTTCCGGCCGAGGCCTGGCGGTGGCCCGATGTGCAAATTTTTACATTTCAAGTAGAAATTATTCAAGAAGGAGAGGAGACACTATGTTACGACGTGCATTCGCCATCCCCCTGGTCTTCGGCCTGATGGCCGGCCTGGCCTGGGGTCAGGCCCGCCCGGGTAAGGTCCGGGTCGCCGTCCTGGACTTCGAGGCCAACGTGCCCCACGTTTGGTGGGTATGGGATACCCGTCTGCTGGGTCGGGCCGCCGCCGACCAGCTCGTGACCCAACTCGTCCAGTCCGGCAAGTTCTCGGTCGTCGAGCGGGACAAGCTGGACCTGGTCCTCAAGGAACAGGCCCTGAGCGCCTCTGGGGCCATCGACCCCAAGACGGCGATCCGCTTGGGGAAACTCTTGGGCGTCCAGCTGATCCTGACGGGCTCCATCACAAAATTCAGCATCAAGCGGCACGGCGCCGGCATCGGTCCCATCCGGGCGCAGTTGGGGCAGGCCCAGTCGGCCCTGGACGTCCGCCTGATCGACACGTCGACGGGTGAGATCGTCCTGGTCGCCAGCGGAGAAGGCGAGAAGAAGTTCGGCGGGGCCGCCTTTAAAAACATCGACTTCGAGAAGGAGTTCGACATAGGCATCGTTACGGAGGCCCTGCGGCCGGCCGTCGAGAAGACGGTCGCCCAGATCCTGGAACAGTACGACCAGCTCGGCCAACATGCGGCGGCCGCCACGCCGGCCCTGGGGAAGGTCATCAGCGTCGACTCACCGACGTCTGTCTACATCGACATGGGCGAGAACGCCGGCGTGAAGGTCGGCGACCGCTTCGAAGTCGTCCGGGTCGTCAAGGAGATTCGGGACGAGAACGGCGAACTCCTCGACACTGTCGAGGAGACCGTCGGGACCGTCGAAGTCGTCAAGGTCTTGTCCAAGTCGTCCGTCTGCCGGGTCGTCCGGGGCGGCGTCCAAAAGGGCGACAAGGTCCGGAAATCGTAGAGGGGCCCTCACCCCATTACTCCGGCCCTTTACATCGTAGCCGGGGCTTCGGCGGGGGTTTCCGCCAGGGCCTTGCGGTATTCCTCCTCGAGGAAGCCGGGCCGGAAGCCGACGGTAATGAATTCATGGGGAAATTCGTGAGTCCGCCGCTCTCGAAAGAGCAGGTCGGCGTAATCGGTCAGGTGCCGGCGGACGATGTCCCGCCAGGCCCCGTCTTGGGCCTCGATGGCCTCGATGAGGGCGTGGACCGAGGCGTCCCCGAGGCTCAGGATGGCCTGGTAGTAAGCGTAAAGGGGACTCATGAAGGTCGGGTGGACGTAAGGGAGGCGATTCAGCTCCCGCTTGAGGTAACGGATCTTCTCGTTTAGGACGTCTTCCGGTTCCATGGGCGCGTACTGGAAGGGCGTGCCGGGCTTGGGGATCAGGCAGTTGAAGCTGGGGCGGATGACGAGGGAGGGGGAGTACCGCTGGGCGATGGCCGACAGCCGTCGGAGGCCCTCGACGGTCTCCCGGAGATGGTCCCACGTCTCGGTCGGAAAGCCGATGATGTAGTAGAGCTTGACGGACTGGAAGCCGAGGCGGGCGATGGCCTCGATGGCCCGGAAGAGGTCTTCATTCGTCAGGGGCTTGCGGACGACCCGTCGGAGCTCGTCGCTCCCCGTCTCGGGGGCCATCGTCACGCTCCGCTTGCCGGCCCGTCGGAGGAGCGTCAGGACCTCTTCGTCGAGGGTGTCGATGCGGAGGGAGCTGACCGTAACGGGCCGGCCTTCCTCGACGAGGGCCCGGAGCATGTCCCGAAACTCGGGATGGTCCGTCGGCGACCCGCCGAGGATGCCGATGGTCGCGTCGGCCGGCGCATGGGCTCGGACGATGGCCAGGAAGCGTTCGAGCGAGGCAAACCGCAGGCTGTGGTTGTAACCGATCCAGCAGAAGCGGCACCAGTGGACACATCCCCGCATGATCTCCACGAGGAACGTATTGCCGAACTCGGTGTCGGGCGTCAGGATGCAGGAGTACGGCGGGTCGATGGCCGCCCGGGCCGAGACAAAGCGGGGTCGGAGGATCCTCCCCTTCAGGAACCGTGGGTCTGTCCCGTGGACGGCTGGGACGTAAAAGCCCGGCTGGCCCGCCAGGAAGGCCAGGCGGTCGGCCCGACTTCGGTAGTTCCGAATGGCCTCGTTAAGGACCGGGATGAGGATCTCGGCGTCTCCCAGGGCGAAGACGTCCACGTAGGGTGCCATGGGAAGGGGGTTCATCCAGGCACAGGGACCCCCGACGACGACGAGAGGATGGCTCTCTTCCCGGTCGGCCCCATAGACCGGCAGGTGGGCCATCCGAAGCATGCGGACGAGCCAGACGTAGTCCAACTCAAAGGAAATCGAGAAGGCGACGACGTCGAATTCGTCGACGGGCCGCTGGGACTCGACCGTCAGGAGGGGCGTCCGACTCTGGATATAGGCCGCCTGTTGAGCGGCCGTCGGCAAAAAGAACCGCTCGCACACGAAGTCCGCCTCTTCGTTCCACACCCGGTAGGCCGCCTGGAGGCCCAGGTTCGACATGCCGACGTGGTACGTATTGGGATGGGCCAGGGCGACCCGCCAGGGGGCGTGGCGCTTGAGCGGAATCAGAAGACGTTCCCGTTCCCCTTGCTTCTTGAGGGTCTCGACGATGCGATAACGCATACAGTTCCCGCTTTATAAAAGTGACGGAGTGACGAGTCATCCATCGTTACCCGCACTGCCGTATCGCCGGACCGTCGTGTTAGCCTTAAGGAGGGTATCGGTATCCCGGGTCCCGGGTTTCAGGTACCCGGCACCTGGTACCGGATACCCGGATCAACGCCCAGAGCCAGATACCGAGCACCGAAGACCGAGCCCGGCCACCGGAAAACGCGCACATCGGGTTTGCATCCTGCATCCCACCTCGTCACCCCGTCCCTTCTATTTATAGGCCCGGCTTCCGGGGGGTGCCACCGCTGGGCTTCTTGGCCGTTCCGGCACGGATGATGTCCTCGGCGGCCTTCCGGTCTTCAGCGTTGGGATTTAATTCCAAGTATTTTTTAAAGTATTCTGCCGCCCGGGCCAGGTCGCCCTTTTGAGCCCAGGCGTAGCCGCCGAGGCGGTAGGCCCACACGTAGTCGTTCTTCTGCGCCAGGATGCGGTCGACGGCCTCGAGGCACTTGTCCCATTCCTTCTGGTTGTAATAAATGCGGGCCATCTGGTCGAGGGCCTCGACAAAGTCCGGCTTCAGCTCGACGGCCTTCTGGAACTCGCCCAAGGCTTTGGCCCAATCCTGCTTTTCGACATATAGGACCGCCAGGTCAAAGTGGGCCTCGGGGATATCGGCCTTGATGGAGAGGGCCTTTTGATAGTGGGCGATGGCCCCGTCCCAGTCCTTCTCCCGGACGGCGCAACGGGCCAGGATGAGGTAGCTGACGTGGTACCGGGGGTCGAACTCCAAGACGGCTCGGGCCTTTTCGGTCGCCGTCTTACAATCTCCCTGATTGAAGGCCTGTACGGCCTCGTCGGCGTCCTTCTGGGCCTGCTGGGCCCGCTCCTGCTGACGGACCTCCTCCTCCGAGATGAGGACGAAGTGACGCTCGACCGGGATGGGCTCGTCCCGATAGCCCGACAGGTCCCACTCGAAGGTCAAAGTCTTGTAGCCGGGCTTCTCGACGCGGGTTTCGTAGACGCCATGGGGGATGAACCAGCGGTCGTACTTGCCGTTTTTATCGGTCGTGATGACGTGCTCCTTCCAGCCGCCCTTCTCCCGGAGAACGATCCGGGCCCCGGGGATGGGGTTTCCCTTCGTGTCCTTGACGGTCCCGAACAGGTGATAGTCGTTGGCCACTTGGCTGAAAGCCAAGGCGGGTAGAGCCATGAAAACGACCGCCCCGATGAGGACTGCGAAGTCGGTAGACCTTCTCCTTCCATGCATATTCCGCTCTCCCAGGTTCGGGGGATTTAAAGGCAGAATACAGGATGCTGGCCTCAGAAGGCAAGACCGTTCCCTATTGGACTTCGTGTGGGCCAAGTTCGGAGAGGCCTGCTCGAAGAGGTCGGGCGGTATCTTAGCGGCTACACAATAAGAGTGACGGGTAATAAACTATTTCCGTGCTTATGTAAAATATACCGACCAAATGTGTAAGTTTTATTGAGCTTTGTTTTGAAAAAATTCGGAAGTTCCCCCAGTAAAACATACTCCTGGCACCTGAGCCCCTCATCGTCACTTCGTCATCCCGTCTTACCCCGTCCCTTCCGGTTCAGGCGGTCCAGGGCCCAGACCGCATGTTCCCGCAGGACGGGGTCCGTCTCGACGGTCAGGAAGCGTCGAAGGTCCCCCGACAGCGAGGCGTCTCCATGATTTCCGATGACAACGAGGGCGTTGCGCCGCAGTCGCCACCATCCCAGCCGATGGACGGGCGTGCCGGCGAACGTGGCGTGGAAGGCCGCCTCGTCCATCCAAAGGGCCTCCCGAAGGGATATACGGAGCCGCTGAAGGACGGGGACGAAGGAGCCGGCCGTTTGAGCCCAACGGTTCCAGGGGCAGACCGTCTGACAGTCGTCACACCCAAAGAGGTACGATCCGATCCAGGGACGCACGGCCTCCGGGATCGGACCCGGGTGCTCGATCGTCCAGTAAGAAATGCAACGGTCGGCCGAGACGACGCCCGGCGCCAGGATGGCCCGGGTCGGACAGACGTCGATACAACGCGTGCACGTCCCGCATCGGTCGGCGACCGTCTGATGGGGGACCGGCCGCAGGGGGCGAGACGTCAAGACGACGCCCAGGAACGTCCATGAGCCGAGGCGGGGATGGATGAGGTTGCCGTGCTTTCCGATCCACCCCAAGCCGGCCCGAACGGCCCAGACCTTTTCAGCGACGGGGCCTGTGTCCACATACCATCGGAACCAGTCATCGGGCCAGCGGCGGCGAGCCCAGGCGACGAGCCGTTCGAGCCGCCGTCCCAGGACCCGGTGATAGTCCCGGCCCCAGGCATAGCAGGAGACGCGTCCGTAGCCCTCCGCCGGTGCCCGAAGGGTCGGCCACGCCGGGTAGCCGCCGGCGACGACCACGATGGACCGCACGTCCGGCCACCGTCGCTGTGGGTCCAGACGGACGTCTCGCGTCGCCCGAAGCCAGTCCATCTCCGCCTGGAGCCCCTGAGCAAACCAATAGAACATCGACTCGGTCGCCGAGGTCGTCTCGTCAACGACGGCGACGCCGACGGCGTCAAAGCCGACCAGGTAGGCCTGGGCGACGAGCCAGCTCGCGTCGTCCCACGGTAAGATTTCCGGGGACGAGGCACGAGGAACGGGGGATGCGCCATGGTCGCCTGCCGTACGGCCCTTCTGCCTTACTGCCTTATCGCCATACTGCCGCATGAAACCCACAAGGTCGAGGACTACGGCTTCTCCAAGATGATCATGTACTGATAAGGCAGGAACGTGAGGGTTTCCACATGACGAAAGCCCCCGGCCACCCATTCCTGACGGGCCTGGTCTTCGGGAATCCGCATTGCCAGCGGGGGGCCCGGCGTCGGCCTCTTGTAGAAGTCGATCAGGACGACCCGGCCGCCGGGCTTCAGGATGCGGTACACGTCCCGAACCCAGGCGGCTCGATCCCGGACGTGATGGTAGACGTTACAGATGAAGGCTACGTCGACCGTCTCGGTGGCGATACCCGTATATTCCGGCAAGCCCAGGACGACGTCGACGTTGGAGGCCTCTGGAGCCAGCGTCCGGGCCTGTCGGAGGATCGACCGCAGGGCAGACACAGAAATGTCCTGGGCGAGGACCCGACCGCCGGGCCGGACGGCCTCGGCCAGCCGGAACGTAAAGTACCCTGTCCCGGCACCGAGGTCGGCGACGACCTGGCCCGGCTTCAAGCCGATGGCCTGAATGACCTCTTCGGGCTTCTGCCACGCGTCCCGGTTGGCCTGAGCCAGTGTTTGGGACGCGATCCCGACCCAAAGCCCCCATAGGAGTAGGAGGGCGCGCCGGATGACTCGCGTTGTTACCATGGCCTCACCTTTTGCATAGGATTGGGCAGTCGAGATTGATAGCGAATTCCTGGGGTCCCGCCCTCGGACCATCGCCGTACAGCCGTATGGCTCTACTACTTTATGGACTTACTACCCTATCGCCTTCAAAACAGCACCGCTAACCGTGTAAGTTCACGGATGCATAAGGCAATACGGCCATACGGCGTGGATTCCTTACAATGAGGGCCCCTCATCGTCAATTGCGTCACTCCGTTACTCTGTCACTTCGTCACTTTCTACAGCCGGTAGCCGACGACGTAGTATTCAATGGTATCGAAGAGGAATTCGTTCAGCCGCCGAACGACCTCGGTCCAGTAAGACCGAACGTCCTCCGGCAGGTCGTCCCCCGGCGGGGGCAGGCGAACCGAATCGGGAACGGGCGTGATGCCGTGGACGGTCACGTCCCGGAAGCCCGCATAGCGCATGAAAAAGACCAGCGTCTGGGGATGGACCGGATAGACATGGGTCGGGTCGATCAGATAGACCCGATGGAAAGCATACACGGAAAGAGGGTTCAACGTCTCGATGACGACGGGCGCCCCAGGCTTCATGACCCGGTGAAGCTGAACGATGAGCTCATAGACGTGCTCCGGGAGTAGATGCTCGACGACCTGGGCGCAGAAGACGCCGCCGATACTCCCCGGCGGCAGGTTCCGCAGATGACTCAGCGCATCTTCGGCGACGACCCGAAGGCCAGCGGCCCGGAGCCTCTGGACCTCATAGGCGTTGACCTCCAGGCCATAGGCGTCCTTTCCCAGGGAGCGCATCCACTCCAGGAACTCGCCCCGCCCGCATCCGACGTCCAAGATGGGCTCCGGGGCCTCGGCGAAGTAGGGAAGGTACATCCGAAGCTTTTCCTTGAGTTCCGGTGAGGGACCCCGAAAGATTTCCTCGAACACGTAGTATCGGAAGTCCCTCGCCAGGGGAAAGTCCCACGGGCGAAGCGGCCGGCCGTAGTCCGGCGGGATGCCCGGGGTCGGCGGCCCGGATGCGCCGGCGACCTGCTGGCGAAGGGCTTCCAGCTCGACGGCCAGACGCTCGATCTTGGAAAAGTCGGGCTGGACGTGGGGGAGGGTCTGGCGTTGCCACGTGCGGACATGTTCCAGGACCCGGCCGACGTTGTATGTCGTGTTGTGGACCTGCTCGGCCCGGAGCTCTCGGACCTTCACGTCCATCCAGGGGGTGATCTGCTGGAAATAGCGGACTTGGGCCTCCAAGAGCGCCCGGAGCCGCCGAGTCATGTCGGCCAGGTAGTCGAGCGTCTCGTTGAGGAGGTGAACGGCGACGGCGTTGAACTCCCGTTGCCGCTTCAGGAGCGGAGCCAAGCCCCACTCCAGGAGACGGTATCCCCACCACCGGAGGCTCCACCGCCGGGCGGGTGCCTCCCGAAACACGGACAGGAGCTCGTACAGGCGATTCAGATGGGCCTGAAGCTGGCGAATGACGGGTGCGGCCTCCTCAAGGGGTGGGACGTCGTGCAGGCGGTCGACCTGCGTAAGCCATTCGTTGTAGACGGCCTCCGTGGCCTTCCGCTCCTCGATGGCCTTCTGCCAAGCCTCGTACTCCTTCTGAGCCCACGGGGCCGTCGGCTCCGACGGGGGGACCTCGGCCTTGGCCATGACATACCCTCAGAGAAATGCCGGCCTCACTATAGGGAGGGCTGGCCGGGGGATCAACCGAACCATGAAGGGGCGCTTGTTCCAAAGTTGGTAGCCTCCACAGGCCTTGCCCAACGGGCTATCTACGAAGTGACGGAGTGATGAAGTGACGGAGTGACGAATAACGAGTAGTAAATGAATCTTTTATTGCCGTACTGCCCTACTGCCGTATAAACCTTTCGGGCAGACGCCTATCAAAAAATGGAACAGGCACGAGCCGGCCTGGGCGTTTACAGGGGGCGGCAGGAACGGTATGATCCCATCTTCAGACGACTTTCCCTGCGGAGCGTCGGTCATGCGGCTCTTCTTGTCGGACCCCTCGGTCGGGACCCTACGTGGGGCCATCGTCCTGTCGGCCCTGGCCCTAACTGTCGTGCTCGCCCTGGCCGTCGCCGAGGCCCGTCCTCGCTCTAAAGTCTTCCCCTACCCTGTCCACAAGAAGACGCTCCCGAACGGCCTGGACGTCATCGTCATCGAGACGCCCGAGTTCAAGAACGTCCTGAGTTACAACACCCTCGTCCTGGCCGGCTCCCGCAACGAGACGGAGCCCGGCAAGACGGGCCTGGCCCATCTGTTCGAGCACATCCTGTTCCGTCACCGCTTTGGGGGTCGGGACGGCGGATACCAGGACCTCGTCGAGAAGCTCGGGGCCCACAACAACGCCTGGACGTGGTTCGACGTGACGTTCTACCACCCCCTGACCTTCACGTCGAACCTGACGAGTCGCAAGACGGCGACCGAGACACTCCCCGGCCTGATCGAACTGGAATCCTCCCGCTTCAAGGCCCTGGACTTCACGGAGGAGATTTTTAAGACCGAGACGGGGGCCGTCCTCGGGGAGTACCGGCGCCTGGCATCCTTTCCCTCCCTGAAGATGGAGGAGCGCCTGCTGGCCCGGATGTTCCCTCACCATCCCTATGGCCATACGACCATCGGCTATTACGAGGACGTCCTCGCCATGCCGAATCACTATGAGGCCGCCCGTAAGTTCTACGATACCTACTACCGTCCCAACAACTGCGTCCTCATCATCGCCGGCGACGTGCGGGCCCGAGACGTCTTTCCCCTCGTCGAGCGCTACTACGGGGACTGGACGCCGAAGCCCATCCCCGAGGTGAAGCCGACCGGTGAGCCGCCCCGCCGGGAGCAACGGGAACACATCCCCTGGGACGCCGACGTGGCCCCCCTCGTCTGGGTCGCCTACCGGCTCCCGGCCTTCCGACCGGGGACGACCGAGAGCGCCGTCGCTGAGCTCCTGCCCGAACTCCTCGTGTCAGAAGCGGCACCCCTGTACAAAAAACTCCGCTACGAGAAGCAGACCGTCAGTAGTCTCCAGTTCGAGGAAGGGACCCAGGGCTACGAGAGTTTCGACCCCCGAGTCCTCATCGTGAGTGCTCAACTCTATAAGGACAAGTTCGCCCAGCGGGGGCCAGCCTACTTCGACGAGGTCATCCAGGACATCATCGCCGGCATCGAGGAGCTGAAGCGCTTTTCCCAGCAGAAGAACGCCCGGTCCCAGTTGGAAACGATCAAAAGCAAGTACCGATATGATTTTCTGGCCTCCCTGGCGAGCCCGGCGGCCATCGCTCAGACTTTTGCCTGGTACTACCGCTTCGACCGGGACCCGGACGTACTCGACAAACTCCTCGAATCGGTCCAGCGGCTTACGCCGGAAGACATCGACCGTTATGCCCAGGCCCACTTTGTCCCCGAAAACCGGGTCATCCTGACACTGGCCTACGAGGCAAAGAAATAGGGTGACGGAGGGACGAAGGATGGAGGGATGGGGTGACGGAGTGACGGAACGACGATGAGGAGGTCGGATGCCCGGGGTGGGTTCTACCGTGGGAACCCCAGAACTTTTTCAAAACGAAGGTCCATAAGAACCCCTGCCGTCGAGGATCGGAAATGATCCAGACGGTCCAGCAAGCCCTCCAGGAATACTGTTCCCTCCAAGGTGCCCAGGCATTCTTCCAGCGCTTGGGATATCCGGTGATGGAGCCCCTGCCTAAGGACCTGGAGGACCTGCCCCAGGATGCCCGACAGGCCGTCGCCTCCGTCCATCAGGTAGTCCACGTGGGCGGCACCTCCCCATTCCGAGTCTTTCATGTCCAACTGGCCCAGGACCGCATCCGTCGGACGGACATCCGCCGTTTCCTGGAAGCTTTTTACCGACGCGAGCCCCAGGGCGAGAATCTCTTCGTGTTCACGGCCCGGGATGCCTGGGAAGAACTGGCCTTCGTCTCTCCAAGACGTATCCTCGACCCCCGGGATTCCTCCAAGGTTCGCCTCTGGCTACGCTGGCTCCAAATCCGGCGGGACCGTCCCTACCGCACGGACCTGGAGGTGCTGAGCCGGATCTGCGCGGACGGCGTCCGGGACCCTTCCGAAATCTGGAAGCGCCATCAGGACGCCTTTAGCGTCCAGCGGGTCACTGAAGAATTCTTCCGAAACTATCAGGAGATCTTCACGCACATCCAGGACTGCCTGGCCCGGACCCATCAGGGGAGCGACCCCGCGTGGGCCCGCGACTACGCCCACCAGCTCCTCAACCGCATCATGTTCCTCTACTTCATCGCCCGCAAGGGCTGGCTTCAGGGTCCGGACGGTCAACCGGACCGCGACTTCATGCGCCATTTCTGGGAGGCCTACCGGAATACAGGCGCCAGGGACGCCTTCCATCGGGACTGGCTGGACGTCCTCTTCTTCGAGGCCTTCAACAACCGGTGGCAGAACCGAGCCGAGCACTTGCAACGATTCCCCGGTTGGCTGATCCAGTCCCTCTCTCAGGCCCCCTACCTCAACGGCGGCCTCTACGCTCGACGTTCCGGCCTGGACGACCGCCTGGAGAAGCCGCTCCCCGATGAAGTCTTCGTCTTCCTTTTCGAACGATGGACGGACGGTACCTCGCCGGGCCTCTTCGAGCGCTACAACTTCACGGTGGTGGAGAGCGGCCGCTTCGATGAAGAGGTGGCCGTGGACCCCGAGATGCTGGGGACGGTCTACGAGCGTCTGGTCAACGTGACCTTCGAGGGCGAGGACGAGGACCTCCGGGGCGCCGCCGGCATCTTCTATACGCCCCGTACGGAGATCGACCTCATGTGCCGGCTGGCCCTCGTGGACTGGCTGGAGAACCGGCTCCAGACGGGGAATAAACCCCTCCTCTACCAATGGGTCTTCGCCTTTTCGGAAGAAGAGAAACAGGAAGCGAATCAAGCCATCACCCAGCACGGCCTCTGGAGCTCGTTGGACAACCTGGTCCGCCGGGTCCGGGTGTGCGACCCCGCCTGCGGCTCCGGCTCCTTCCTGGTGGGCATGATGGTGGTGCTCGATGACCTGCAGGCCCGCTGCGGTAATGCCTTGGGCAACGAGGAGACACCCTACCAGCGCCGCCGCCGCATCATGCAGGACCAGCTCTACGGCGTGGACGTGATGGAGTGGGCCGTCCGGGTGGCGGAGCTCCGCCTCTGGCTCCAACTGGTGGTGGAGACGGAGTTGCAGTGGTGGGAGATGAAGGCCCGTCCCCTTCTGCCGAACCTCAACCTGAAACTCCGGCCCGGGGACAGCCTCTTGCAAGTTATCGGAGACCGCGACTTCAGTCCCTTCCGTCGAGCCGAACTCCCTATTCCCTCCTCTCTCAAGGGACGCCTAACCCAGCTCCAGGGGAAAAAGCGAAGATTCTTCCAGGGGGAAGACCCGTCCCTCCGGGAAGATGACCTCCGGCGGGAAGAACAGAGTTTCTTTCGGGACATCCTGGAACATCGTATCCAAGAACTGAAGCGCCTTATCGACCAGAAGCGGCATGAGCTCCATGCCTTCCTTCGCCAAGAACCCCTCCGGCGCGAACCGGCACCAGGTAGCCGGTACCCGACACCTAACACGCCAGAGCACCACCGGAAAATCGAAGAAATTGAGGCCCTGGAGGCGGAAGCGCGACGCTTGTCAGCCGCCAAAGAGGCTCTCCGTCTGGATCAGCCCGCTCCCTTCGTCTGGGACCTCGCCTTTGTAGAAGTCTTTGAAGATGAGAACCCTGGCTTCGACATCGTCATCGGCAACCCGCCCTACGTGCGCCAGGAGAGGATCCGAGACTATCTCGGTAGATTCAGTCGTGAGGAATATCTGCGCCGGCTGAATGAAGGCTTGAGGGCCATCTACCCGGGCTTTATGGGGAACAACCGTAGGATCAGCGGGCGGGCCGACTACTACGTGTACTTCTACCTCCATGCCCTCTCCCTCCTGGCCGACGGGGGCGCCTTCTGCTTCATCACCTCCAACTCCTGGCTGGACGTGGACTTCGGCAAGGACCTGCAGGAGTTCTTCCTCCGCTTCGGGGAGCTCAAGATGGTCATCGACAACCGGGCCA
>Ga0197143_1001082_pt1 | contig 24600 bp, 23 predicted proteins | sample GBS70_MetaG_FD_148603 | JGI IMG/M metagenome (GOLD analysis project Ga0197143, IMG submission 148603) | Sediment microbial communities from Great Boiling Springs, Gerlach, Nevada, United States - GBS 70_MetaG | ecosystem: Environmental > Aquatic > Thermal springs > Hot (42-90C) > Sediment...
TAATAACTTCTTCAGGTGAATCCATAGCCATCTCTATGGGATTAAGAATTGGACCCTTTGCTTGTTCTTCCACATCCTTTGCCCTTCCATCCCAAAACTGAATTTCATGAAGAGCAGCATTTAAGGTGGTTGGAGCATTTCTTGGACCTATTTGCCATTTATGTCCTATTGAAGTTGGAATATTGTCTACACCATAAGTTGCAAGATTATGACAGGTATTACAACTGATTAAACCACTTTTAGAAAGCCGTGGGTCATAATAAAGCATTTTCCCTAATTTAACTTTTTCTTTTGTAATAGGATTTTCTTTACTTTCTGCTATTTGTGGCAAAGGCTGAAAGATTTTTTTTGCTTCTTCTAAGAGTTTCATATCTTCAGATTTTGCTTTGGTTGCCTGAATAAGTGTAGCACCACATATTGCTACTACCACCGTTACCGTAATTACACTTATTCTCCTCATAATTCCTCCTTTTTTAAAAAAAAGTTTTAATTGAAAATAATTTTAATTTTAATATATTATACACCCAAATTTATTTTTAGTCAAGATATATTTATATGCTCAGAAGGTAAGTTTATAGTGGAGATAGGTTAAATGTTCAATTTGCTTATAAGGTCAACTTTAAAGATATAAATACTTATCTGGTTTGAGACATCTGTGGTTTTGGGAAAAAGGGGAAAAAGTTTAATGCTCCTTAAAATATAAAAGCAAGGTTGTCATTTCCTTTGAAAGGAATAGATTCAGTAATGAGAGATATTTTGAAAATGAAAAAATTCTCTTCATGCGCTCAAGACCTTATCAGAAAAATGATAATGTGCGTATATTGAAGGTATTTTCAAGTATAATATTTAAAATGAAAAAAATTTTATTTGAAATTTTTATAATTTCTTTTATCTCCCTTTTAATTGGATTTTCTTACGCATTTTTTAAAAAAATAGACCTTTTCCCCGAAAGCACAGAGGTCTATCTTTTTTCGAAAAAATATCCTGAGATTAGGCTTTTGAATACAGGTGAAGTTTTAAAAATCTATAAAAGAGAAAATGTTTTGATAATTGATGCAAGAGATAGAATCTCTTATTCTCAGGGGCATATAAAAGGTGCGATAAACATACCTTATGATGAATTTGAACTTTATCCTGAATTTTTTCTGGACTTGTTTAAAAATGATAAGCAGTTAATTATTTATTGTGAAGGTGGATACTGTGAACAGAGTTTTATAGTTGCTGAGAGGCTTTTAAAAATGGGATTTAAAAATGTTCATGTTTATATAGATGGTTATCCTGAATGGGAGAAAAAAGGGTTACCCCATGAAAAAGTTCCTTTTTAACAAAGTATGGATAAGAATTTTGCAGATTTTCTTAGGAATTTTATTCATATATTCAGGTATTTTAAAAATTTTAAATCTCTTTGAATTTTCATTAACAGTTGCAAAATATGGAATATTGCCTGAAAAATTAATAAATTTATTTTCAACATTACTTCCCTTTTTTGAATTAATATCAGGTTTTTTCCTTTTATCAGGATTTTTTATTCAGGGTGCTTCCCTTATAATTTCCTTTATGCTTTCTATCTTTACAATAGCCATAATTTTTGTAATATCAAAAGGCGCATCTTTTGAATGTGGATGCTTTGAAATATTTGGAAAGGAACCAAAAACAGGGATATTTCTCGTTATAAGGAACTTTTTCCTTTTGGCTTTTAGTTTGAATGTGTTTTTCTATGGGATAAAAAATAAGGATTGTTTGTGAGATTTAATTTTCTCTATTTTTAATTCTTCTTCCTGTCACTTTCTTTACTTTTAAAAGAGGACAAAAGGATTGAGGCACCATGTATAGAAAGCAAACTTGAAGTTTCAGATTTTAAAAGGGTATAATAGTGTCTGAAGGGTCAGTCATAATAAAAAATAAAGGTAACTATGTTTGAAATCTTTGTTGATAAAGGGTATTTACAATGCCCATGTTGAAGATATTGCAAAAAAAAGTCCAAAGGAGGGAGGTATGATAAAAATTTTATTGATTTTGCTTAGTTATGTATATTTAACTGAAGAAGAAGCGGTTAAGAGAGCTTTTGAAAATCCTCTTATTAAATCAAAAATAGAAGAGGTAAAATCAGCCCAGTATCAGAAAAATCAGATTTTTAAATCCTTTTTACCACAGATTAAATCTTCCTATTCCTATTCCTATTCCACTTTTGTTGATAAAATTACCCAGCCTGTTTTAGTTGGAATTGATCCTGTTACTTTAAAACCCATTTATGAATTTAAGGAGTTTGAATTTGGGAAGTCTGAGAGGAGAACTTTAAATCTCTCCTTTGAGTGGCTTTTATTTTCAGGATTTCAGAGAGTATATCTTTTCAAGATGATGGATGCTATGAAAAATTCAAAATTAAAAGAAGAAAAATTAAAACAAAAAGAAATAGAACTTCTTGTAAGAATGCTTTACAGTCAATCACTTTTTTTAAAAAATGCGATTGATAAATATAATAAAATTCTTGACATACTTGAAGAGCATATAGAGGTTGCAAAAAAAAGATATGAGGCAGGTTATACCCTTGAACTTGATGTTTTGAGAAGTGAGGCTGAGAGAAAGAGTTTTGAATCTCAGATTGCTGAATTTGAGAAAATTTATACAAAAGTTTTAACATCTTTAAGGACTTTTTGTAATATAGATGTTAATGAGGAAATAGTTTTGACTGATACATTAAAACCTGATACAACTTTTGAAGAGAAAGATCTTAAGAGAATAGATATTGAAGTTATGGAAGAAAATATTGAAATGCTCGAATATAATAAAAAATCAGCATATTCAAGTTTTTTACCTAAGATTTTTTGTAATGTGAATTACATTTATGGAAGGCCTTACGGACTCTTTAAAGATGAATGGGGAGGATATTGGGGGTATTTTATTGGAGTTTCCCTTGATCTATTTGATTTCGGGAAAAGAATTGATGAAATAAATAAAAGAGAGGCAGATAAGAAATCTTTGCAGTATGTTCTTGAATTTTTAAAAAAGAAGGTAAAGGATGATTTGATTTCAGCGAAAAAAGAGTTTGAGTCGGCTCTAAAGTATTTTAAGGCTGCAAAAAAAACTCTTGAACTTGCCAGAAAGTCTCTTTCGATTTCAAAGGATCAGTATGAAAAGGGATTTATTTCAAATACTGATTTTTTAGATGCACTCAGAAGGTCATTGGAGGCAGAAATTATGTATTTAAACTCCATTTTTAAATTAAAGGATGCAAAAATGAAATATGAATCTATAGTTTACGGTGTGAGTTTAAACTTTTAAAGGGAGGTGAAAGATGAAAAAAATACTTATATTATTTTTAGTTTTTCTTTTCTTTGTTTCCTGTGAAAAAGAAAAAGTGCCAAAAACAGAGGAAATCAAGATACCTGTTACTGTCTTAAAACCTCAAAGAGGGGAAATATCCTTTAAAGTAAAACTTTCAGGAAAAGTGGAAGGCAACCCTGATGTTCTTGTTTTTACTCCAGTCCCTGGGTATTATTTAGAAAGACTTAAAGGGGAGGGTGATTATATTAAAAAGGGAGAGGTTTTTCTTCTACTTGAAAGAAGAGAATTTGGTCTTAAATTTGAACCTGTTAAGATTGAAGCTCCTGTTTCAGGGAAGATTTCCTATTTCAAGTTTGATAAAGGAGAATATATAACGCCTAATAAGCCTCTTGCAAGGATTTATGGATATAAGGAGTTTAGGGTAACTCTTTCATTGCCCTCAGATTACGCAAAATATATAACAAAAGGTAAAAAGGTAAGGATTTTTGTTAATTCTGATATTTACATAGGTGATATCAGGGAGATAAGTTCTGCTTCTGATCCTTTTACAGGAAACTTTTATTTTGAAGTAGTTTTCAAACCCGACAAAGAACTTCTTCCAGGAAATCCCTGTGAGGTGGAAGTTGAAATTTTCAAAAAGGAGAATGTTTTGAAGTTGCCTTCAAGGTGTGTTCTTGGAACCACTAAAAAATCTGTTTTTGTGGTAAATGATGGGGTGGTAAAAAGAGTTCCTGTTATAACAGGAATAGAATCAGAAGGTTATGTTGAGATTATAAAGGGTATAAGTGAAAATGACCTTGTTGTGTTTAAAGGTTTAGAAGTTTTAAGGGAAGGTATAAAGGTGGAGATAATGAATGGAGCTTAAAAATGATAAAGTTTTTTGTTAAAAGACCTATTTTAACATTTTCTGTATATACAATTCTTTTTCTTGCTGGTTTTCTCTCAATAAGGGTCCTTCCTATAGATATGTTCCCTGATATCAGCATTCCGGTGGCGAGTATTGTTACAATAAGACCAGGTGCTTCTCCCGAAGAAATTGAAGATGAGGTAACAAAACATATTGAAGATGCTGTTTCAACTGTTCCAAATGTAACAGGTATAAGATCTTTTTCCATGCAGGATATTTCAGTTGTGACAGTTCAGTTTGACTGGGAAACAGATATTGATAAAGCTGCAGATGATATAAGAACAAGGCTTGAAATAGCAAAGTATTACTTACCTTCTGATGCAGAGTCCCCGAAAGTTTTAAAATTTGACCCTTCGCAAATTCCTATAATGATAGGGGCTTTTCTGGCAGAGGACACCCTCTTTGATTTAAGAACCTTTTTTGAAGAAGAAATTGCAAAAAGATTAGAGAGAATCCCTGGGGTAGGAGATGTACAATTCTGGGGTGGTGGAAGAAAAGAGGTGGTTAAGATTGAACTTAAAAAGAAGTATCTTGAGGAACTTGGTATTACCCCCTTCATGGTTAAGGAAGTTTTGATGAAGGAGAATATAAATGTTCCTATAGGAAAAGTTGAAGACCCCTTTTATTCAATACCTATAAAGGTAAATTCAAAATTTAAATCTCTTGATGATATTAAGAAAGTTCCAATATATGTTAAAGGCAAAGGTATTTATAGACTTGGTGATCTTGCATATGTTAGTTTAAGTTATGATGATCCTACTAATAAGGTAAGAACAGAGGGAAAACCTTCCCTTCTTTTTGGAATAATGAAACAGTCTGGTGCAAATACTGTGGAGGTTGCAGAAAGAGTTAAAAGGGAGATTGATAAAATTTTAAAAGATTATCCTGATGTTAAAGTAAAAATTGTTAATGATCTTTCAAGGTTCATTAGAGCATCAATTCAGAATTTAACATCCACAATATACTGGGCTTTTCTTTTTATATTTCTTGTTACCTTTATATTTTTAAGGCACATTTCTCCAAGTTTTGTTATTATGCTTACAATTCCCTTTTCACTTTTTGCTGGTTTTATACTTTTAAAACTTACAGGTGGTTCAATTAATATAATATCTCTTTCATCACTTGCGCTTGCAACAGGGATGGTTGTGGATAATGCGATTGTGGTTCTGGAGAATATCTTCTTTAAAAGAGAACAGGGTGAAGATAGATTAAATGCTGCTTTTAAAGGTGCTTTGGAGGTTTTTGCCCCTATTCTTGCATCTACTCTTACAACAATAGCAATTTTTGCTCCACTTGTGATAGGAACAGGTTTTGTTGGGATTATGTTCAGACAGCTTGCTATAACTGTGACGGTTGTTCTTTTAACTGCTCTTATTGTAAGTGTAACTCTGACCCCCACACTTTCAAGAATTTTAATAAAAAATATTCCATCTGAAAAAGGGATATTTTTTAGATTTTTTAATTATCTCAGGATTTTTTATGAAAAGACTATAAGTTTTGCATTGAAAAGAGTTTATTTAACACTTACTTTTGGTGTTATCTTTTTTATTTTTGGTTTATTTCTTTTCTTTTCAGGTGCTGTTAAAACAGAATTCTTTTCTGAATCTGATACAGGTGAGCTAAGAGGAAGTTATATTCTTCCTCCTGGTGTAAAACTTTCAGTTACAGATTCAGTCTCAAAGAAAATAGAAAATATACTTTCAAGTATTCCGGAAATAGAAACATATACTACAAGGACAGGAAGCACTGAATCGGGTTTTGCAGCGATTTCAGGATTTGTTGAAGGTGAAAATACAGGATTTTTCTATGCGAATGTAGGAGACCCTTCTAAGAGGAAAAGAAAAATTTTTGATATTGCAAAAGAGGTGGATGAGAAAATAAAGAAAATACCTGGAATAAAAACATATCAGGTTTTAACATTAGGACACATTGCAAATTTAATTCAAGGGTTTGGTGCTCCAATAGAGATAAATATTTATGGTGAAGATTTCAGAGTTACTGATTCAATTGCTGACTATATAAAAGAAGTTCTTGAGAAAACCGAGGGTGTGAGAAGTATAATAGTTACAAGTGAAAAAGGATTACCTGAAATAAATCTTATTCCCTTAAGGGATAGAATTTCTGAATTAGGACTTTATTCATCTTTTCTTGGGATGTATTTAAGAACTCTTAATTTCGGGGAGAAGGCTGGAACCTTTAAGATAGGTAGAAAAGAACTTGATATAAAAATTGTTCTTGAGGAAAAATACAGAAAAAATAAGGATTTATTACCTTTTTATTCTTTCCCACTCGAAGACAAAAAACTTTACATTGGGAATGCATTCCAATTCAGTAAAGAATTTACCCCACTTTCCATAGAGAGAGAAAATAAGGAGAGAGTTATTAAAGTTCAGGCAGAACCTGCTGGAAGGCCTCTTGGAGAAATTAAAAAGGAACTTTTTAGAAAATTAGAACCTATTCTTGGACATCACGGTGAATTCAGGGTGGAATTCGGCGGTCTTATAGAGGAACAGGCTGAATCCTTCAGAACATTATTTTATGCTTTTCTTATAGGTATCTTACTTGTCTATCTTGTTATGGTTGCTCAGTTTGAATCTTTCCTTTTGCCTTTTATAATAATGCTTACAGTTCCTTCAGGTATTACAGGTGTTGCACTTATTCATGTTATAACAGGTCTTCCCTTTTCTGTCCCTTCTTTTGTTGGTACAATAATGATGGTAGGAATTGTTGTTAATAATGCTATTGTTATGCTTGACTATGTTGAAAGATTGAGATTAGAGGGTAAAAAGATATTTGATGCTGCAAAAGAAGGAGCCTTGAGAAGATTCAGACCTATTCTTATTACATCTTTTACTACAATTATGGGGCTTATGCCGCTTGCGATATTTAGAGGGGAAGGCTCTGAAACATGGAGACCTCTTGCTACCGCTGTTATAGGAGGACTTTTATTTTCACTTCTTATAAGCCTCATTTTTATTCCTGCCTTTTACCTCTTTGTTCAAAAGAAATTTTTAAGACGGGAATAATTAAGAGAAAGAAATCCTTTGTTTTTTACATATATAACACTTATCTCCCCTTTTTTGAAAAATCTTGCTATCTCTTTTTTTGTCCCCAGTTCTATTAAAGGTAATCTATATTTTTCCTTTAGATATTTTGCCTTTTTCTTTGTTTTTTCTGAAGCATCCTTTGCAACTATTAAAAAACCAGGTTTTGTTTTTATTTTCCTTAAATAACTCTTTATGTTTTTCACACCTATAACCGCATTCCCCCCTTTTGCAATTATTCCAAGAGTATTTATGTGCATTATCTGAATAGCCTGTGAATGTCAAAAATTGTTATTAGTATTGCAAGGGATATGAGAAAAATAAAACCTATCATCTGTATTGCTGTTCTTACTTTAAAAGATAATCTTCTTCTTATAACTGCCTCAATACTTACTATCAAAAGATGACCTCCATCAAGGGCAGGAAAGGGAAATAGATTTATAAGTGCAAGTTCTATTGAAATGAAAGCAAGAATAAAAAGGATTGAAGAAAGACCTGATTTTCTTGTTTCTCCTACTATCTTTCCTATCATTACAGGTCCACCTATAGAACCAAGAGGTGCTTTCCCTGCTATTAAAAGATAAACTATTCTTATTGTTTGGTAAAAAATAAAATAGGTTTCATCCCATGCATAAAAAAGTGCTGATATAAAAGAGAACTTTGTTACATTTACATCAGCAACTATTCCCATTTTGTACGAGTCCCCATATTTGACAGGCTCAACTTTCAGTTCCTTAATCTCCCCCCTTCTTTTAACATAAACAACAACTTCCCTTCCCTCTGATTCTTTGATAGCTTCCTGTATATCCTCCCATTTTTTTATTTCTTTATCATCTATCCTTATTATTGTATCATCCTTTTGAAAACCTGCTTTTTCAGCAGGAAATCCTTTTACAATATCACCAACCACGGGAAATATGAGAGGATGTAATCCTACATCATACCTTGAGATTGTGTCATTCCACACTCCATATAATTTTAATAAAAGTGTATCCTTTTTATTTCTTAAAATTTTTACTTTGTGTGTATCACCATCCTGAAAAACTGCATAAAAATCTTTCCATCTTATAAATTTCCTTCCGTCTATTTCAAGAATTCTATCACCAAGTTTGAAGCCCATGTTATAGGCAGGAGTATCCTTGTGAGGAGAATCAACATAAGGACCTGATTCAACAATTCCAAATAAATAAAATAAAAGAAATAATATGAAGTATCCAAAAAGGAGATTAAATACAACTCCAGCGATAAGGATAGAAAATTTAATTATAAAAGGTCTTTCCCAGAAGGACTCTTCATCTTCCTTATCCTCACCAAAGATTTTTACATAACCTCCAAAGGGTATTAACGAAATTTTAAACTCGGTTCCTTTAAAATTAAAAGAAAATATTTTTGGACCAAAACCAATTGAGAACTCTTCAACAGGAACCTTTAAAGCTTTGCTTACTATAAAATGCCCAAACTCATGAACGAAAATAAGAAGGGAAAGTAATATAAGTGTCAGAATTATTGTGGTAATCATTTAATTTCTCTATACACGTATTTTTTTGAAATTTCAATTATCTTCATTACCTCATTGAAGTTACTATCATCTATAGATGGAGATTTTTTGTAAATTTTAAGAAGTATTTTTTCAATATCGCTAAAATCTATTTCTCCCTTCAAAAAAAGTTTTACAAGCTCTTCATCAGCACCCACAATGAAAGCAGGTTTTCCCCTTTTATCCTTTAATGCCTTATAACATAAGTCAATTAATTTTCTTTTCTCTTTTTTTATTTTCTGAAAGTTCAAAACCTCATAGAAAAATTTTCTCTTTTTAAATTCTTTTATTTCAGGATAAAAGAGAGCATAAAGAATCGGAATTCTCATATCCGTTTCCCCTATGTGTGCAAGATATGTTCCATCTTTTAAAAGAACCATTCCATGGATTTTGCTTTCAGGATGATACAGACATTCTATCTTTTTAGGCTCTATATCAAAAAGATAATGAGCCTCCATAACCTCAAACCCTTTGTTTATAAGTGTTGCTGAATCAATTGTTATCTTATCTCCCATTTTCCACCTGGGATGCCTAAGTGCCTGTTCCTTTGTAATTTTTTTTAATTTTTCTTTTTTAAGATCATAAAAGGGACCACCTGAAGCTGTAAGTATTATTTTTTCAATATCCTCTCTTTTGAAATTCATAAGCAATCTAAAAAGAGAAGAGTGTTCTGAATCAACAGGTATAAGATTTTTTCTATCCTTTTTCTTTACTATCTCTCCAAAAGCAATTATTATTTCCTTATTTGCCATACATATTCTTTTTCCTGAATCAAGAATTATTAAAAATATATCCGCTAAATCAACACCACTTGCACCAAAAACAACTATATCAACCCTTTTTGAAGTTAAAAGCTCAATGAGTTTTCCTCTCTCATAAATTATTCCTTTTTTATCTCCCTCTTTACCTGTTATAAAAGCAAAGGGAACATTGTACCTTTTTTTTAAATTCAAAAGTTTCTCTTCATTTTTATGTGCCTGAACCCCTACAAGGTTTATCTCATTGGAATAAATTTTTAAAAGAGAAAAAAAACTTTTACCTATGGAACCGGTTGCTCCAAATAAAAATACATTCACTCCTCAACAATAAGTTTTAAAAATTTTCTCTTTCCTATCTTAACCTTATATTCACCTCTCTCAGGAATAAAATTTTCATCTTTAATATTTTTTCCGTTAATATCAATACCTCCCTGCCTTATGAGTCTCCTTGCTTCACTTTTACTTTTAACCATTTTACTCTCAAAAATTATCTCAAAAATCCTTTTTTTCTCTGTCCTGTATTCAGGTATATCCTCAGGAATTTCCTTTTTTCTGAAAGTCCTATCAAAATACTCCCTTGCTTTTTTTGCTTCTTTCTCACCATGGAATATCCTTGTTATTTCATAGGCAAGGTTTTCCTTTGCTTCCATAGGATTGAATTTAACAAATTCTTCTATCTCCTTTTCTTCCTTTAAAAGAATAAGCTTATAATATTTCAAAACCAATTCATCAGGAATTGACATTACCTTCCCAAACATATCCTCTGGTTCATCTAAAAAATTTATACTATTCCCATATGATTTGCTCATTTTTAATTTTCCATCTGTTCCTTCGAGTAAGGGAAGTGTTATAAAAACCTGTGGTTCCATTCCCATCTCCCTCATTATCTCTCTTGTAAGGGAAAAATTAAAATGCTGATCAGAACCCCCTATCTCCACATCTGCTTTAATGTAAATCGAATCATATGCCTGAAAAATAGGATATAAAAATTCATGAAGAGAAATCGGAATCCCCTTTTTATATCTTTCAGAAAAATCATCTCTATCAATCATCCTGGCAATTGTTACCTTTGCTGATAGTCTTATTATATCTTCAGGAGTCAGTTTTGACAACCATTCGCTGTTATAATAAACCTCAGTTCTATCTTTATCCAGAATCTTGAATACTTGTTCAAAATATGTTTTTGAATTTTCCTCAACTTCTTCTCTTTTTAGTATGGGTCTTGTTTTAGATCTTCCTGAAGGGTCACCTATCATTGCTGTAAAATCACCTATTATAAAGATTACTCTATGCCCTAAGTCCTGAAACTGCTTTAGTTTTCTGAGACAAAGATAATGTCCAAGATGGAGGTCAGGTCTTGATGGGTCTGCTCCATATTTTACCCTTAAAGTTTTTTTTCTTATTAGTTTATCTTCAAGTTCTTCTTTTGTGACAATACCCTGGATACCTGTTAAAATAATCCTAATATCTTTCATTTCCCTTTTTCATCACCTGAAATATAATATTTTACCTCATACTCTTTTAACTTTCTATTTCTCCATTCTTCCCAGAAATTTTCACTTTTTTTTCTCTTTATTTTCTCTTTTATATCTTTTTTTACCTCTTCTAAGGATTTATATTTTCCTGGTATTGCTTTTATTAATTTAATTATTGCAAAATTGCCATTTTCTAATTTTATAGGTCCTCTAACTTCGCCCTCTTTCATAAGCTTCAGGAATTTCACAAATTCTCCCGGAATACTTTTCTCTGTAAAGTTTTTAATGAGACCCCCATTTTTTGCATCTGGGGCTATGGAATAATTCTTTGCAAGTTCTTCAAAATTCTCTCCCTTTTTTAATCTACTTAGTAATTCCCTTGCTTCTTCTTCTCTCTTCACCTCAATTCTTCTCAAATCCCATCTGGAAGGTATTTTAAATTCTTCCCTGTTAGCGAGGTAATATTTTTTTATCTCATCTTCACTTACATTTATGCTTTTATTTGTTGTTTCTATGAAATATTGAGCCAACAATTTTTCAAAAGTCTTTTTTTTCTCTTCCGTGAACTCAGGAGATAAGTCAAGTTTTTGCTTTAATGCCTCAAAATAAAGAATTTTCCATGTTATATAGTTTTTCAATATTCTTTTTACCGCTGCTGTATCTGTTAAAGAAGGTCTTGCCATCGGAGGTAAATCCTCTATAAACCTATTGAATTCCTCATATGTTATCCCTTTGGAACCTACAGAAGCAATATAATCCCCAATAAGTTTTTTAAATATCTCATCCATTTTCTTATTTGCATATTCAAATACTTTACTTTTTGGATATTCAATCAAAATCTTTTCGTAAATTTTCTGAGCATCAATAAGATTTCCCATATTCTCATATATTAAAGCTTTCCTGTAGAGAATGTCAGGATAAAGCATACTGAACCTTGAAACCCCCTCCTCAAGGTCAAGTAAATAATCTAAAGCTTTATCAAACCTTTCTGTCCTGATGAGAAGGTCAATAAAGTTAAGCGTTTCTTCAATCTTTTTATAACCGCGTAGCTTATTTAACCCCCTTTCATAAAGGGTTATACTTTCTTCAATTTTGCCAAGTTCAAAAAGTTTTTTAGCTTCTTTGATTTTCAAATTACTGCCTATAATTATAAGTAATATAAAAATTGTATTCATTTTTCCTCTATCTATGAATTTTGGGATTTGAACCTCTAAATTTTTAATTTTAAATTAAAAAATGAAAGATAATAAAATAGCACTTAATAAAGGAACAGTTAAGTTATCATCAATCTCTACCGAGAAGAGTTCTATAAGAGAGATAGTCAGGGAAATTATCATTTTATTTATTACCGATAGTTCCTGGAAGAAAAAAGTTATAATAAGTGAGATTGTGAAAAATGTTATTAATCCCTCAAGGGTTTTATTTTTAAAAATCCTTCTTTTTCCAAATAGTTTGCCAACAATGCCTGCCATATTATCGGATATGGATAAAAACAATAAAGAGAGTATGGCAATTTTTTTGGGAAAAAAAAGTGCTACAAAGAAGACAGAAAAACATACCCAAGTGGCTCCTGTTAAAAACTTTTGCTCTTCTTTTTTTATCATACCGCCAAAAAATTTAATGAAAAATTTTCTGAAAGATTTTATCTCAAATCTTAGATAATCCGCGGTAAGGAACCCCCCGAGGAAAAAAGCCATTATTGTAAGATATATCTTTTTGTCGGATAAATAAATAAGAAGTGGAAATAAAAGGGAAGAAAAATGCAATAGTTTTCTTAGTAAAAAACCTTTAAGTTCAGAATTCAATGGAAACGGATATTATATGGAAGGCAGACAGTTCAAAATTACCTCCCAGAGCATAATCTATGTTTATATTTTGCAATCTGAGCCCGATTCCAAATGTCGGAATATTTTCTCTCCATCCTGCTCTCAAAAGAAAATTTTCCGTTCCCTGAAATTCTACTCCTGTATAACTTTTTATATCAAATTTTTTCTCAAAGAGGGCTTCAAAATCAGTTGTTATTAAAATCCTTTTTAAAAACTCTCTTGATATTCCAGTTCTAATTGAAGTTGGTATATATTCTTTTCTTCCTGAGTCCCAAAAGTTAAAACCTCCTAAAAGATTTTTAAGGGTAATAGAAAAATTAAAGTTTCTTTTGAATAAAAAACCCAGGTCAATACCCATTCCATAACCCCTTCCCACATAGAGGTTCTCTCTCATTAATTTTATTGATATCCCTGCATAAAAGTTTTTTATTTTCTTTGAAAAACCTGATAAAATTTGAATTGAATTTACGCTTATATAGCCCTTTTTTTCTATTTCTCCTATATTCTGAGCCGGGGTTGTATCCTCATATATTGTATATAGAATTTCGTCAGCAAAAATATAATTGAAAGAAACAAAGAATTTTTTAAGGGTGTCTCCTGAAAGAAAATTAACTGTTCCGAATTTGAATATGTTAAAATAAGTAGAAAAACTTCCTTGAAGTACTTTTTTCTCAAAAAGCAAAGGGGTTGCAGGATTTGAAAAAAATCCTGCTGGGTCTTTTAAGGAAGACGATGCTTCACCCAGAGATGTTATTCTTGCATTCCGTGAAAAATTCCATCTCTCATTTCCATAGTAAACAGTTTGGAAAGAAAGAAAAGCTATTAAAAAAATTTGCATTTTTTAATTTTAAGGTTTAATTTTCATATAATAAAAACATTTAAAAAATTCGGTTCAATTCCGACTAAAAAACTCAATTTTAAATGGGAAGAAAAAAATCGCTTTCAGTTTTAAAAAGGGAGAGACAAAACGAAAAAAGAAGGTTAAGAAACAGGATATACAAGTTGAAGATAAAAGATCGGATTAAAAAGATAAGAAGAGCAAAAGATGAAAAAGAAAAAGAAAAACTTTTTAATGAACTTCAAAGTATAATTGATAAGGCGGTTAAAAGAGGGGTTATACACGAAAACAAGGGAGCAAGGATAAAATCAAGAATTTTTAAAAGATACATGGGCGGGTAGCTCAGATGGTGAGAGCGTCGGCCTTACAAGCCGGAGGTCGTAGGTTCGAATCCTGCCCCGCCCACCACTGAATTTTTGAAAAAGAAATCTCTTATAATTGGTCTTGATGGTGCTCCTTACCATTTATTTTTGGGATGGTTTAAGGAAAATAAATTAGGATTTCTTGGAAAACTGATTAGAGAAGGTGTATTCGGGGTGCTGGAGACAATAGTGCCTCCCTATACAATGATTGCCTGGCCCTGTTTTTATACAGGGAAGAATCCTGCAAAGATAGGTCCTTTTCTTATAAAAGCAAAGGGTTTTGACCCTGATGCCTTTTCCAAATCGCATTTTTTAAATGCAAATGAAATAAAAACATGGACAATATGGGAGTATCTTTCTGAAAGAGGTTATAAGGTAGGGGTTATGAATGTTCCTGTTACCTATCCCCCTAAAAAGGTTAATGGATTTTTGATTTCTGATTTTTTAACTCCAAAAGGTGCAGAGGATTTCACCTATCCTCCTGAATTAAAAGAAGAGTTAAGGGACTATAAAATTAAATCAGAAATTTCAACAGGATTTGGATTTGCAGATAAAAATCTTGATAAGGTAAAACTTGAAGGCATGTTTTATGATCTCCTTGATAAAAGAATTTATTACTCAATTAAACTTATAAAAGAAAAAAATCCTGATTTCTTTATGATTGATTTTAAAGAATTTGACGATTTTATGCACTTTTTCTTTGATGATAAAGAAAAGGTTTACAAGTATTATAAAAAAATAGAAGATTGTATTCAGGAAATTTATAACATTATGGAGCCTTTTACCCTCCTTATAATGTCTGACCATGGGTTTCATAATGCACCCAAAAGATACTTTTACATAAATAGATGGCTTGAATTAAAGGGACTTTTAAAAAGAAAAAAATCAATAAGGGGTAAATTTTCAAGGTTTCTTTATGATGCTGGAATTTTTACCCTTAAATATTCAGGATGGGTGAGAAATATTGTCCCTGAAAAACTGAAATTTAAAATTGCAAGAGAAGAAATGAAAGAGAGGATAGAATGGAATGAAACAAAGGTTTATGCAAACTGGTATGCAGGACTTTATTTTAATCCCAAATTTTTTAAAGATGAAGAGGAGAAGAAAGAACTTGCTTTTAAACTCAAAGAAGAGCTTTTGGGACTTGTTGATGAGGAAGTTAATAAAAAACCAATTTTAAAGGCATATACAAAATATGAGGTTTTTAAAGGCCCTTATTTTGCAGAAATGCCAGAGGTAATTTATACTACTTCTCCAGACTATAAAATAAATGTTAATCTTACCTCCAGGATTTTTGATATAATTGTCGAAAGACCGAATATAAGGGGACACCATATGGGAGACCTTGAAGGAATATATATTTTTCACGGGGATAGATTTAAGAAGGGAGCAAAGGGGCCAAAACTTTCTCTTATTGATGCAATTCCTAACTTTATAATATCTTTGAATGAACCCCTTATAAAGGATATGGATGGCAAAATCTATGAGGAATTATTTGAAAAGCCTCCTCAAAGGATAGAGTATTTTGAAAAGGAGTATGTGCCCTATGAAGTGAAAAAACTTAAAGAAGAGGAGGAGGAATCAATTAAAGAGCATTTAAAAGGACTTGGTTATATATGAGAGATTTAAATAAAATTTTAAATTCTAAAAAAATTGCTTTTTCACTCTATACTGCATTCTCTCTAATTTATTTCTATAATCCATTACTTACAGGAAAACTTCTTGGTGGTTCTGATTACCTTCTTGGAGGTTATGCTGCAAGGGAATGGCTATCTATGTGGCTTAGGAGATTTTATCTTCCCCTCTGGTTTCCCTTTGAAAGAGCAGGATACGGTATAATAGAAGCCTTTTGGATGGATATATTCACTCCCACTGGTTTTCTGAGACTTCTCTTACCAACGCATATCCATTTTAATTTTAGTTTCTTTTTTTATACACTGCTTGCCGGATTTGGAACATATCTATTTCTAAGAGAATTAAAAATAAAACCCCTATTTGCTTTTATATCAGGACTCTTTTATGCCTTTTCAGGAATTCTGATCACAAACACCTCTGCAGGACATCTTAATAGGCTGGTTAGTGCCTCTCTTCTTCCACTTGTAATGTATTTTTTGTTACTTGGAGTTAATAAGAAAAGTCCCTTTTATTTTTTATTTGCAGGATTTACAGCAGGCTGGCAGTTTCTTGGAGGACAGTTTCAGATGTCCTATTTTTCCTTTTTCCTTTACTTACCCTTTTTCTTTTATTTTATATTCTCCTCAAAAATTGATAATTTTGAAAGATTAAAATTGACCTTTTATGCAATCATAGGTGTTTTCTTAACCCTTTTACTTTATTCTGCTTATATTTTACCTGTTATTAAAAACCTTGCACTTGTTGCAAGAGGAACAGAGAGAGGATATGATTATGCATCAAGCTGGCCTTTGCCCCCAATTGAAACTTTTGATATGATTTTTATTAATTTTGCAGGCTATCTGGATACCTACTGGGGACCAAATTATTTCAGATTGCATCATTATTACATAGGTCTTTTCCCTTTTCTTTTCTTTATTATTGCCTTCTTTTCAAAGAATAAAAAACATTTGGTTTTCTTTTTTATAATGTTTTTAATTACACTCACCTTTGCCTGGGGTAAATCCTTCTTTACCCATAAATTATTCTATTACTTCGTTCCGGGTGTAAAAAAATTCAGGGGACCTGCTAATATATTTTTTATTACAACTTTCTGTTTAGTTGTTATCTCATCAATTGGACTTCAGTATTTTAGTGAGAACATGGGGGAAAGGAAAATTAAATATGTCTTTTACAGTTTTATTTCCCTTTTTGTTTTACTTTTAATACTTTTTCCATCTTTAAAGGATGTTTTCAAAAATATGATAAATTCTTACCATGTAACCCCTCAAGAAATAACTCAGAAACTTTTTGCCTTTGAAAAAGCAATGTCATTATTTAGAGGCAATCTTTTTCTTTTAATTTTTGAAACACTTCTTGTTTTTTTTGTTTTTTACTTTTTAAAGGTTAAATTTTCAAGAGATTATCTTTTTATTATTTTCCCTCTTATAACTTTTTTTGAATCTTTTTTATTTTTAAGACCCCAATTTATGAAAACTATTGAATTAAAAGAGTATGTGAGCAAGGATGAGGTTATAGATTTTCTTGAAAAAAGGGATGGTGAATTCAGAGTTTTTTATTTTCCAGGAGTATATAAGCATGACAATGACGGAATTTTGACCCTTTATGGAATAGAGGACATAGGCGGTTATGTTGGAAATCCTCTTCAAAGATTTCAGGATTTTATAGGCGCAGGTAAATCGGTTATGTTTAATCCGCAAAATTTAATAAAAAACAGGGAGCTTTTAAATCTTTTAAATGTAAAATATTTAATTTTACCCCCTTTCCCTATGGATACCTCAGGACTTTCAGAAAGAAATAAAATTATAGTTAAGTTTTTGCTCAATTACACAAAAGGGAAAGAGCTTGTGTTCCGGGGAAGGGAAAATTTTATTTTTGAAAATAAAGAAGAAAATGGAAGATTTTTTGCAAGAAACAAAACTTATGTGGCTGAAAATAAAGATGAAGCCCTTTCACTCCTTGTTGATAAGAATTACGGAGATTCCTTTGCGGTAATTGAGAAAGAATATCTGCCCTCTGATTATAAAAATTTTGAGAGTGATTCTTTAAAATTTGAATATGATATTGTTGAAAAAAAACCTGATTTCTACAGAATTAAAGTCAGAATGAGTGAAAATGCTATTCTTATTTTCTCAATGAATTATCATTCAGGATGGAGTGTATATATTGATGGTAAAAGGGAAAAAACTTTTCCTGTCAATTATACCTTAACAGGAGCTTTAGTACCACAAGGGGAGCACGAAGTAATATTTAAGTTTGGTTCAAAATATCATTATCTTGGAATTTTCCTAACCCTTTTAGGGTATTTCACTATTTTACTTTCACTTGCACTTTTAATTTTCAAAAGGTAAAATTTAAAACTTCAAAAGGGTTCAATACCCTTTTTTAATAAAAAATAAAAGGGAGGAGGAAAAATGATATGCCCTGAATGTGGATCTATGAAGGTAGAAGAAATTGAAAAGGGCTACTATTATTGTCTTGAATGTGGTCATGAATTTTCAGAAGAGGAAGAATTAATAGAAGAAGAGGTTGATTTTGAAGATTCTCTCCTTGAAGATGAAGAGGAGGAGGGAGAGGATTTCCTTGAATATGAGGAGGAAGAGGAAGAGGAATTTTGAAAAGGTTAAGACTTTTTTTTGGTATTCCCTTAGATGAGGAAGTAAAAGGTAAAATTTTCAATTTTTTGAAAAAACAAGGTCTTTTTAAGAAGAATTACAAATGGGTAGCAAGAGAAAACTATCATATAACACTCAAGTTCCTTGGAGAGGTTGAGGAAAAATATCTGAAAGAACTTTTTGAAATAGGAGAAAGGGTAAGTTACAGATTTAAAGAATTCACTGCCTCTACAGGGGAATTTTCAGGTTTTCCGACCAAAAAAAGAGCAAGGGTCTTTTTTCTTGATTTAAAAGATAAAAGTAAATTTAAAGAAGTTTTTAATGAACTTGAAAGGGAGCTTGTTAAACTGAATTTTGAAAAAGAAAGTAGAGAATACCATCCTCATATAACTCTTGCAAGAATAAAAGGGTTTGAATCTTTGCCTGATTTAAACTCCCTTATTTTGGATTTAAAAGTAGAAGGGTTTGCACTTTATGAAAGTATTTTAAGAAGTGAGGGCCCTTTATATAAAATTTTAAGATTCTTCCCCTTTGGGAGGGAAAAATAATGAATAGGGATGAAATAATTTATCGTGCCAGAGAGGTCTTAGAGCTTGAAGCTGAAGGAATTTTAAGAATCATTAATCTTATAGGAGACGATTTTATAAAAGCTGTTGATTTGATTTTGAATACAAAAGGTAAGATAGTGGTTTCAGGTCTTGGTAAGTCAGGTATAGTAGGAAAAAAGATAGCAGCAACCTTTACATCCACAGGGACTCCTGCTCTTTATCTCCATCCTTCAGAATCTCTTCATGGGGATCTTGGGGTTGTATCAGATAGTGATACTGCACTTTTTATCTCAAAGAGTGGTCAAACAGATGAACTTCAGATTCTTTTACCCTTTTTTAAAAGAAAAAATATTCCTATAATAGGAATGACGGCGAATAAGGATTCAGAACTTGCAAAAGCAAGTGATGTTTTGCTTTACATTCCTATAGAAAAGGAAGCATGTCCTTATGATCTTGCACCCACAGTGAGTACCACAGTTTTCCTTGCTCTTGGAGATGCACTTGCAATGGTTGTTATGGAACAGAAAAATTTTAAGGCAGAAGATTTTGCAGCTATACATCCAGGGGGTATCATAGGAAAGAGATTCTGGTTAAAGGTGAAAGATATGATGGTGAGAGGAAAAGATGTTCCAGTTGTTCATATGAGTTCCCCGATGAAGGATGTGATAATTGAGATGACACAGAAAAGAGGTATTACAAGTGTTGTTGATGATGAGGGGAGAGTTGTTGGTGTGATAACAGATGGTGATCTCAGAAGATTGCTGGAAAGAAAAGGTGAAAAGATATTCACATTTAAGGCAGGTGAGGTTATGACAACAAATCCCAAAATTATAACTCCTGATGCTCTGGCCTACACAGCCGCCAGAAAGATGGAAGAATATAAAATAACTGCTCTTATTGTGGTAGATGAAGGTAAAAAACCCATAGGAGTTATCCACCTTCATGACCTCATGAAGGCAAATGTAATTTGAGGAAATTCTATAAAAAATTAAAAAGAGTTTTTCTTTCTTTTTTTATAGTTTTTCTTTCAAAACTTTTGTCCTACTTTCCCTTAAAATATCATAAATTTCTTTCCCTGTTCCTATATTTTGTTTTGAGTAAGTTTAGAAAGACTGGAGAAAATAATCTTAGAATTGCGGGCTTCAAGAAAAAAATTTTATGGAAGAATTTTTCCTTTATGACATATGGGCTTTTGAGGTTTTTAAAACTCCCGTATAAAGAAAAGGATGAAATTTTAAGAAGTGTTGAAGTTAAAAATTATGATATCTTTGAGAATAAAATGAATAAGGGTAAGGGAGTTTTAGTTTATACCCTTCATTTTGGCTTTTGGGAGATAATACCTGCATATTTTTCATTAAAGGGTTATCCTGTGTGCGTCCTTGCTTCAAGGGTTTATACCACTTTTATTGACAATTTCATTAACAGAATAAGGAAGGGTTTTGGAACGGAGGTTGTTCATCCGGATAATACAGTAGCACTTGTGAAGAGGTTAAAAAAAGGGTATGCAATAGGGATTTTGATGGATCAGAGACAAGGTTCACGAAGAAAAAATATAAGATTCTTTGATAAGGATGTGGAAGCCCCTTATGGTCCTCTTGAAATAGCTTATAGATTATCCACAGAAGTCCTTCTTATGAAATGTGAAATAGGAAAAAAAAGTGATATTATATATATTGAGCCCTTTGAGTTAAGTTATAATTTAGAATATGATTTACAGAGAATTTATAAGGTATTTGAAAGATGGATAAGAGAAAAACCATGGCAATGGATATGGATACATCAAAGGTTTTAATCCTTTTATTTATATTTTTAGTTTTTTGTTCGGAAGAGAAAAAAGAGGTTGAACTTAAAGTTGATAAAGCTCTTGAAGAAACAAAAAAGGTGAAAGTTGTTGAATACAGGGAAAAGGAGAAAGTTTTTGAACTTTTCTCAGATGAGATAATTTCAAGAGAAGATTATATCCTTGCGAAGAAACTTGATATTATAGTTTATAATGAAGGGATGAAAAGTGTATATATAAAGGCTGATTCTGGTAATTATATCAGTGAGAAAGGTGATGTTGAATTAAAAGGCAATGTTAAACTCTTCAATTCTGAAGGTGATACCCTCTGGACAGAATACCTTGTTTATGAATATAGGAAGGGGGTTATAAGAAGTGATGCTCCTACTAAATTTTTCCAAAAGGGAAAGTATATAAGTGGTAAAGGTTTTGAGAGTAAAAAGCCCTTCAAAAAAATAAAAATATTTGGAAAGGTTGAAGGGGGTATCAAAGAATGATTCTCCTTCTATTTATCTTTCAAATTCTAAGTTATGGTGCAGATGAGGTATGGGTTGAACTTAAAGATGGTATAAGAGTAATAAATGCAAGAGGAAATTGTAATGTAAAAGGAGAAAATTTTGAAATTTATGCTGACTCCGCTCTCTTGTATGAAAGAAACGATATAGATTCAGCGTATCTTTTTAAGAATATAAAGGTTATTTCAAAAGAACTTTCAATTTATTCGGAGCTTGTTTTTTACAATTTCATAGAAAGAACTTCAATATTTAAGGGAAATGTAAAAATTGAAACAGATACCTTTTTGATAGGGGCAGATAAAGTTTTTTACAGTGAATTAAAGGATTCTGCATATACCCCTGGGATAGTTTTTATAAGGGATAAAGTAAATAACATTGAAATTAAAGGTTTAGGTATGAACTATCTTGTAAGGGATAAAAAGGGGAAGATTGATTCGCTTATATATGTTAAAATTTATAGGGAAAAGGATACTATAGATGTTAAAGGGAAAAAACTATTATTCTTAGGCAAAGATTTAAAGATAATTCATTCTATTTATATAACTTCAAAGGATTTTCAGGGAAGAAGTGATACCCTGTTATGGAGGGAAGACAAGGTGCTTTTACTTGGAAAATCACCCTCAATTTTTACAAAGGATTCTGAATTAAAGGGGAGAAAAATTGAAATACAGATGGAAGATAATAAAATTAAAAGTATTGTTTCCATAGGTGATAGTTTCCTTAAAACTGTTTCTGGAAAAAAGGACACTCTTTTTCTATTTTCAGGAGTATTTTCCATCCTTTTTGATGATTCCCTGGAAGTAAACAGAGTTTTCGGAAAAGGAGATATAAAAGGAGAGATAAGGAAATGATTTTAAGGACAGAGAATCTTGTAAAAATTTACAGAAAGAGAAAAGTTGTAGATGATGTTTCAATTGAATTGAAAATGGGAGAAATTGTAGGACTCCTTGGACCAAATGGTGCAGGGAAGACCACAACCTTTTATATGATTTCAGGTGTTATAAAGCCAAATTCAGGGAAAATTTTTATTGGCGGGACAGAAATTACAGGTCTTCCAATGTATAAAAGGGCAAGGATGGGTGTAACATACCTCCCTCAGGAACCTTCTGTTTTCAGAAAACTATCGGTTTTTGAGAATATTTTTGGGATACTTCAGATGAGAGGATATGAAAATGGGGTTGCAAAGAAAAAGACAGAGGAGGTTTTGAAAAAGATGGGAATTTATCATTTAAAGGATTCAAAGGCGTATACGCTATCAGGAGGGGAAAGAAGAAGGCTTGAGGTTGCTCGTGCTCTTGTTCTTGAACCTAAGTTTTTACTGCTTGATGAGCCCTTTACAGGAATTGATCCAAAAACAAGAGAGGAGATTCAGTCAATTGTTCTTTCCCTTAAAGATGAAGGAATAGGAGTGCTTATTACTGACCATAATGTAAGGGAGACACTTGAAATTACAGACAGAGCCTATATAATATATGAGGGTAAGGTTCTTGTATCAGGGAAATCGAATGAACTTGTAAACAATGAACTTGTCAGAAAGGTTTATCTCGGGGAAAGATTTAAGTTATGAAAAAGGAAATTAAACTTACCACTGATTTGAGGTTAAAAACCCTTGTTATCCCCAAATTGCTTCAGATAGCTAAGGTGTGTTCTCTTAATTCACTTGAACTGCGAGAATTTCTTTCTCTTGAAATTGAAAACAATGTACTTCTTGAAAGGAAAGAAAAAAGAGTAAAAGAGCTTACCAAAGAAAGGGATGATTTTGATATAAAGGAATTTTTCCAGATATTCTCTGAATCAGATTATTATGAAACGGGATTAAAAGCAGAGGAGGATGAAGAGGATTTAATGGCTCTTATTCCCTCAAAGGGTCCTTCTCTTTATGAAAGATTAACCTTTCAAATAGAATTTGCTTTCAGGGATAAAAATGAGAGAGATATTGCAATTAAACTTATAGATTACATAAATAAAGAGGGGTTTATTGAAACAGATATAAGTGAAATAGCAAGAGATTTAAATGTTCCTGAATATAAAATTGAGGAAATAAGGAAAAAAATAATGCACCTTGATCCTGTAGGTGTGGGTGCAAGGAATATGAAAGAAGCATTACTTGTCCAGCTTGAAATAAGGAAAATGGAAAATACTCTTGCTTATAAGATAATAAAAAATCATTTCAATGAACTTTCCTCTTCTAAGGAAAAACTTGCTGAAAAACTTGGTAAAAGTATGGAGGAAATAGAAGAGGCTCTTATTATTATAAGAAGATTGAACTTTAAACCAGGCCTTTTATATTCTGATGAAACCCCTCAATATGTTGTGCCTGAATATGCTATAAAAGTCAGGGATAATGAACTTGTATTTGAAGAGGTAAGGGGGATTATACCTGAAGTGAGATTAAATCAGAATTATTTAAAAATGCTTGAAGATGAAAATACCCCTCCTGAAGCTAAAAAGTTTATATCAAATTATGCAAAAAAAGCCAAGGAACTTTTTGAACTTTTAAATGAAAGAAGAAGAAGAATTGAAAAGGTTATAAATTTCATAATTGAGTATCAGAGAGAGTTTCTTATTAATTCTGAAGGAAAGCTAAAGAGTATATCACAAACAGAAGCAGCAAAAAAAATAGGTCTTCCAGTTTCAACACTTCACAGAATAATTACAGGAAAATATGTATCAACTCCTCGGGGCATCTTTGAACTCAAATTTTTCTTCCCCCGTGGATTGAAAACAAAGAAAGGAAAAACTTTTGATAGGGAGGAGGTAAAAAGAATTATAAGAGAATTGATAGAAAATGAAAATCCCGTTTTTCCTTTAAGTGACGGAGAGATAAGGAAAATTCTTAAATCTGAGAAAGGGATCGATATCACAAGAAGAGAAGTGTGTAAGTTAAGAAAGGAAATGAAAATAGAAAGTTATAATAAAAGAAGGAAAGGGTAATTCTATTTTAAAATTATTACTTTTTTCACAAATTCTTTTTCTTTGCTTTTGAATGTGATAAAATAAATACCTGAAGAGATTTTATTACCTTTAATATTTAAGAGATCCCAGCTTATTCTGTATACTCCTGCAGGTAAAGTTTTATTAATTAACCTCCTTAAAGTTCTACCAGAAATATCCTTTATTTCTATAATTATCTTTTCTCTCCTGGGAAGCAAAAATATTATATTTGATTTATCCTTGATGATATTGGAGGATACATCGAAAAATACCTCTTTCTTTGTTATTGATTTTAAGTATTCTTTAACTTTCACAGGGTATATACCAAAAAAGTGCATTATGGAATCAAGGAGTGCACTTTTTGTTGATGGATCTGCTCCATCGCTAAGACCTGCAAGTTCAAAGGACATACCAACTGTTTTAAAAACTCCTGCATCCCTCGCAACACCACAGTAATAATTATCATTTGTATCATAAAAGATGTTGAAAGCACCACTACCAGATGCCTGTATATGGTCTATCCAGTCATTCTCACCTGAATAGT
>Ga0197143_1001083_pt1 | contig 24598 bp, 31 predicted proteins | sample GBS70_MetaG_FD_148603 | JGI IMG/M metagenome (GOLD analysis project Ga0197143, IMG submission 148603) | Sediment microbial communities from Great Boiling Springs, Gerlach, Nevada, United States - GBS 70_MetaG | ecosystem: Environmental > Aquatic > Thermal springs > Hot (42-90C) > Sediment...
CTCCACTACCATCACCTCCTATCAGACAAGGTTTCCAGAGTTGCATATAGACGGAGGAAACTCAATCTCCACGGAGGTCACTCTTTGCCCAAGCTCGTACAAGATCTCCATTGCGCGCTGATTGATCTCCACGTGGAGCGGGAGAGCAAGTGGGCGGGTCTGCCGTCCTGGAGCGAGGCGGAATCGAATTGTAGGGCAACAGGGGCACCCGATTTCCATCATGTTGAGGTCGTAGATAATTTGCCCCCTCATTTCTGCTCACCATCAGTCGGACCGCCGTGTGGCGTCAAGGATGCGGGAGACGGTGAGCTGAATGTCTGCAAGTTCTCGCCGGGCCTCCCGCTGATCGTGGATAAGTTGCTCCTGGAGGGTAGCCAATCGCTCTGACGCAGTGGCAAGCTGACGTAGCGACTCGGAGAGGACGCGCTTCAGGTCATCGTCCAGGCGGCAATAGTTATTGTTGCGACGATCAATTAGCTTGTGGGCGAGCAGAGCCAAAAGCACCGCTATGCCCACTGCCCCGGACTGCACCAAAACGTTAACGTTGGCGGATTCCTGCATCGCTATCCCCTCCTCTTATGTGCTGAACGTCTGTCCGACGAGTGTCTTTGCCTGCTGGTACGCCTCCCACCGTTGGAGATACATAGGAGCGATTTCGGCGCTGAACTTGGCATCAATCTGCTCCGGAGCGAGCCCAGCGAATTCCTCGGTTATTACCGTCTCCGTGATGGTGTCTGTGCCGTCGGTGACGGTGTACCGCACCACCAGAGCCCCGGTCGTGGTGGCGTTGAGGATTTCCATTCTTACGGTGGGTGGAGTTACCGCTGTTATTGCCATCTCTTCCACCTCCTCAAAAGATTTGGCGGCCTTGAAGTATGGCCTCAGCCCACGACTTCATTTCATAGTCGGAAGCCATGCGTCTTAGCCACACTACTAGCGATTTGCGGGTATTTGGGCGCGCAGTAACATTCCACGATAGAGAGCTGAGATTGACTATCGAAGTCGGTGCTGTAAGTGGAATCGTGCCACGTCCTACAAACGGTCCTTCTGTATCCACGAACATCTTGGCTATACCTAATGATGCGCTCCAAGTCGCGCCGAATACGTGAACCCCTGTTGACAAAGATGATGGCCCATTAACAGAGAGGGTGAAAGTACCGGCAACACCAAATCTAAATATGGCAAACGGCGCCGTAGTGCGGGAGTAAAACTCTAGCCCTCTGCCGTAGCTAGCGAGGCAGTTTAATATGTTCCTAGCTATGCGGAAATCGCCCAAGACCATTTTGACCAATATCGTGCCTTCATCTAAGGGGACAAGATAAGGTAGGCGCACCTCAGAAGACTCTGCCGCCCTCGCCACCGCCGGATCCTGCCAGGATGTGGGGTAGGATTTTTGCTCGATCTGAAGACCGTCGGCATAGAAGGTGCTTGTAGAATTGGACATGGATACTGCTAACCGTAGTTTGGCAGTTGATGCTCCCGTTGTAATAGTGAGAGTGATCCGTTGCCATGCGTTATTACCTGACACTAGCGGTGTATTGGTGCCAAGGATAAGTGCGTCTGCACTGTCTCGTTCTTCTGCCCGAAGAAACACCCACGTGCTCGAATCTGCCAAGAAGTAGGCACTCAACGTATAAGTGGTATTGGGTGCTACACTGATGGATGTGGTTGAGACTCCGTCCCATCCTGCGCCATTACCTGTAACTTTGATAGAATAACTGCCGTGCCATGCTTTCTCGCTTGTACGCTGTAACGTTATATCCCCAAACGGAATTAGCCCCGACAAATCCGTCTCCGCAGATGCCTGATTCACCGTGAGGAGATTCGTCGTCCCCTCTTCAATCCACAGCCCATCCGCCTCCCACCCAGGCACGCCTGTGGAGACCTCGGTACCGTTCAGTAGCGTGCGCTTGGAATTGCGCACAAAAATGGCGTGTTGCCCGTAGCGATTGGTGATCTGGGTTGTTCCACCGCTGACGAAGTGTCCACCATCAAGAGGGAGGTAGATGAGCGGGTAGTCGGGCGCGGCGGGATTCAGGATGTGGACCGCCCCGGGTGCGGACAGCGGCCGGTTGATTACCGCCAGCTTCGACGCGGCCAACTACGATACCTCCCTGAGCCAAACCTTCACCGCACCGAGGGCGTTGGTGGAATCGTTATTCTTGACGATCACCTGCAGAGCCCGTACGCCATTTGCGGCCACGCGGACGGTGCGCTGGATGGTTGCGGAAGCGGTTCGCGGAACGGAGTACGAGGAGAAGGGCGCTGAGGTGTGATCCCAAATCAGCCCGCCCGCACCGTCATCTACCGCAGTGAGAATTAATACGTCTGGATCAGCGGTGATGCTCGCGCCGAATGTGACGGATGCGGTGACGTTGACGATGTCACTCACGCGGTCGAGGATGATGTAGCCGCCGGAGACACCCACCAGGGCTTGAGCAGAAGCATTGGTCGAAGTCCCGGAGGCAGAATGACCCGCCGGGACGGAAGTGACGTTGACGACTTGGGTTTGGGTGACGATGCCACGAGCCACGGGGGCCCCAGATGCATCAAGGCTGGCTGGAGCTATGAGTTGTATGGCGTCTCCATCTGCTGTCTCAATGTACTTTTGCGATCCTCGCCCGGTCCATCCTCTCACATCTCCCGTTGCCATAGCTCATCCCTCCTTCTCAAATTTTAGCAACTACCAAGCCACCGTTTACTCCACCCACAAGCTCCACCCGGTCATTGACCGCCAACGTCAGCCCAGCCACGTACGGTACCCAACGGGTTTCAGCGCTCGTGGAGGTGCGCTTCAGCTTCACATATCCAGTCCACGTCCCACTCCCCACCTGCGACACAATCCACACATCCACTCCACGCCTGCGACGGGCAACATCCTCTGCCACCGTCGCAAGATCGCGGATCATAGCTGGCTCACCTCAAGCTGCACATCGTATGTTTTTCCGTCGTCTGTGAGGCGGAAAGCTTCGACCACGTAGGTATGCGGCGCCTCGTCGGGGCCATGCCGCGTCAGAATTACGTCCCCTGCCTCCAAAGTCACCACATTCTGATGGTAATCCGCCGGATGAAGAATGCGAGCGGTATAGGTCTCACGAGAGCGGCGCTGGAGCTCAACGAGAGCGGCATAGTCGAGTTGCTGTTGCGTAGCGGCAAAGGGGAAACGCAGCACCGGTGTAGCCCGATTTCCCACGCGAACGGTGCTTGTGCTGGACCAAGCGTCGTCGTTGCGCTTGGTGGAGATGAGCGGGCTCTTCGGATCACCATTTTCCGCAAGCACAATGTTGGCGATATCGGCATCGCTCCAGGTGGTCGACGCCTCCAGCACCAGCGGAAACTCCGACAGATCTCGCCATGGATCCACATCCACCGGCCGGGCCACCAGATACCCTTCGCGGTCGTAGAAGAGCTCCCATCCCCGCGAAGCACAGAGCTCCTGGAGGCACTCCCACTTCGACCGCCCCCGCTCCCAGGTGACGGCCGCCACCCATTCGCGGCTTGAAGCCAAGCGGAATTTCGTTTCACCCTCCCCGGCAGCCACGTCCTGAATGATGTCGGTCAGGTAGACCTTCTTTGCAGTGTCCACAGTAACGCGGGTCACACGCAGGTCCCGTACCGCCACGGGCGGGCCATACCGTGCGAGGAACGTCAGCCGCACGTACCGGGCGCTCACGTCGTCCAGCCGCACATCCATGACCGCGCCCGCAGAGGCTACCGTTACAACTTCTGTCCAAGCAGAACCATCCGTAGACCGCTCCACTTTGACCTTGTAGCGAGCTTCCGGATCAGTTTCGCTAACACCCAATTCTGCTCGAATGCGGTTGATTGTCTGTGCCGAGCCCAGATCTGCCCGCAGCCATCGCTCATAGTCGCTCGTCGTCGGCCGCCAGCTTGTGGCCCGGTCGCCGTCGATTGCGTTGCTGGCCGGGTAGCTACTGGCGGTTGTGATTGTCACGCCCAAGGTGATGGGGCCGGTCGCCTTGGTCGTCGTGACCCGCAGATATCTAAGCACCCCCGCGCTGAACGCGCCCCAGGTGCGCCCGTCGCTGGATTTTTCAATGATTGCGGTGCCGTTGGTCGTTGCGGTCACGGTCTGCACGTCCTCCACCGCCTTGAGGTCGATGTAGACGATGGATTTCAACTGCGTCATGCCCGGAGCCGAATAGTCCACGCTGTAATTGCCCTGAAGTGGATCACCGGACTCGCTTGTAGGCGTAACGGTCTGTTCGATACCGAGAATGGTCGCCTTGGTCAGCTTTTCGTACACCCGCCCTTGAGCGGTGATGTCTCCACCAGCGGCCAGGGACGACGATGCCGTCACGTTACTGATTAGATTGGCGGTCTCCGTGGCCGTGGTGTCCTCATAGGTCTGCTCGTCTGTCCACCGCGCCAGGGCCAGGCGTTTTGCCTTGTCCCGGCAGGAGATACGGACGGTGGTCTGGCCGGGTCGCTCGTCCTGAATTACCTCGTCTATATAACCCCAGAACACGTCGTTAGAGCCGTCCTGCACCCGCACCATTCGCCCCAACACCCGTACATCAGCAGCCTCATCGGTACCTGCAAGCTCGATATCGCAAGTGCGGCGGATTGGCCGGCGACGGTCGCAGGTCACCTCGATCCGGGAGCAGGTTAACTCTCGCACAAGAGACGTCCCGTCACTCTCGTAGAGTAGAGCCGTGAGACTCATGCTGGCGTCACCTCAGTGAGCACCACGGGGAGCCACCCAGCACCCGCCCACATCTCATCCAGCCGTACCGACTGACTAACCTTGCCCCGGAACCTGTCACCCGACTGATCGCGGTAGTAAATCACCGCCCCGGCGGAGAATAGAGCCAGCAATTGATCCCGCTCATCTAGGCTCTGGTACAGGATGAGCAAGGTCATCTCACCCTTGCCCCAACCGCGATCTTGTACGACCCAGGTTCCGTCCAGCGCCTGCCTCGCGGAGGCCAGACGCGTCTGGACAAATCCCCGTCGAGCGGGCTCGCGGAGACGGACCTGCTGCCCCTGAATCCACACTCCGCTGATCGTCACTGTGGCACTGGCGGTGGAGCTGTAGTCTGACTCGAATCCGTCAGAAGCCACCGCAGTGATTTTGTACTGCATCGCAGTGCCGCTCTTGACGTAGCGGTCGCTGTAATTCGTCGCTGTAACCAGAACAGTATTGATCTTTTCCCAAGTCGTACCTCCATCCGCAGATTGATACACGTTATATCCTGCCAGAGCCTCTCCATTGTGAGCATTCCAAGAGAGATCTATCTCCGCATTTGCCGCGTCGGCCGTCGCGGTCAGGCCCGTGGGAGCGGAGAGGATAAGCTTGAACCATCCGCCAGAGGGAATATCGCTGTAACCTCCATTCTCATCCCATGCCCGCCAGGTCCAGCGGTACAGAACTCCGTATGAGAGAAGCCCCGCTGGGACAGTGACTGCGACGGTGCTTCCGGGAGTTGCAGAATCCTCAACTTCGCCGGAATCCCAAACCACATTTCCCAGTTCGTCATAAACCCAGTGACGGCGTTTGGCCATGTTGACGTTGTCCTCTGAGTTGTAAACGCCTTGGAGTTGCAGCTGAAGGGTGTCGTAGATGATAGTCGGATTGGATTGGGTACCGTTGGGGGAGGAGATAGCAACAGAAGGCTTGGTGTAGATAACTTCTAGTTTGGGACGAAGAGAACTATTGGAATAGTCCGAGGAATAGAAAAATTTTGCATAATAATTACTGTCAGTACTGTTGATAAGCTTAATTCCATAGTTGGCAACGCTGCCCTCATACCAACTCCTCACTAAAGATGTTAATTCCCACGAATACCATGCAGCAGTGTTATTGTGTACATAAGCGCTACTGGCCGCTGACGATTCGTGGGAAGGCTGATTGTTCCGCGTAACTACATACTCCTCCCATGGGGCGAGGACCCTATGCGCATAGACGTAAGATGGGTAGTCCGCGCCCACGGTAGGATACACATACAACCAAAGCTTGGCCGAGGTGATCCCCAACCCTTCGCCAAGCGGCTCTAGTGAGAACTCTATCAACCCCCGCCCATGCGTGGCCCAGGTGTTAATTACACCAACACGTATGTATATATCTCCTCCGTAATTAGTGTCTTCATAACCGGAAGTGGCGTTCACCCAGCTATCCTTCCCATCTGTCGGCCCCGGCTGGAGCGTAATGGTAGGATCCACCACCACCGGCCACGCCCGTTCGGAGTCGGAGAGCCAGGACGCATCCGGGGTAATGGTGAGATATGTGCCGTCCCATGCGAGTACAGCGGGACCCCGCGCGCCGTTGGCGTCCTGACACCACGGGGCAAGTATCCGACCCAGAGCGCCATCGGCGTTCTTCACCTCGATGGAGCCATCAGGAGCCGGATGAAGGGTAAGGTTAACCTGCTCCACCACGCGGAAGCTGAACGACGCCGGGGCCTGCGGGGAACGGAGAACGATACTCTCCTTCAACCGCTCTACACCGTGTTCGTAGACTAGATCAGCATCGGTCCACAGGTCGGCGTAAGTAACGCGGTTGCCCTCCACCACCGGCTGGACCACCGTACGGACGTCAACGGCGGAGAGGGTGATGTACTTACCGACCCCGAAGCCAATGCGCTGGCGCCCACGGGGGCCAAAGCGGATGCGAAGAGGGACGCGGTTGACAGCATGAGAAAAGCCATCCGGACGCTCGTCGGCGACGACGGCGTTGTCCGTCTCCTCCCATTGGCCTGTGTCGCGATCCAGGTAGTGTTGACCCTCCTGAAGAACCACGACCCTGCGACCGTCAGGGAGGCGGAAGTGCTTGGCGTTGGCCCTACGGAGGTCGGTATCCTCGTAAGCATCCACCGTCTGGCCATCAAGCTCAATCTGCTTAGGGATCAGAGCCACTGTGCTACCTCCTCACGGAGCGAATGCCAGCCGTTGCTGTCGAATCCGCCGGGATACCTCATCGGCGGCCAGAGCAGCGAGGCGACGCAGGTCGAGATCAGATGCGATGTGGTTGCCGGTGATGTTGACATTGACCGTCACGGGCGCGGCGGCGCGGTTCAGCGGCACCACCGCCTCTGGGCCGCGCTCACCGAGCAGGGCGAACGTCGGGCGGGTGACGATGCCGCCTTCTGCGAACGGTTTCGGGTAGAGCTTTAGCCACTCGGCACTCTTCACTGGCCCCAGCCGCTCCATGACGGCCTTGCGGTACTCCTCCACATCCGCCGCAGTCTGGCCGAGGTTGATCTTCTGTCCTGTCAATGCGGTGAAGATCGCAACGCCGGCCTTGGTCGCGAGGTCAATCACCCGGCCGGTGCCGGGAAGGCGCCAGGGGATGGCGGCCTGCTGCTTCATTGATTCGGTGAGGGCGTCCATCTCATTCTTCGTCTGCGCCAGGGCCTTCTGGAGCTCCAGGTGCTTGAGCGTGAGTCGCGCCGTTTCCTCCGCCGTCTTGCCCTTCATCGCGGCAACGGCGGCGATAGCTTGCTCTAACGCAGCGGCCTGCTCTTTCAGCGCGGCGAGCCGGGCACGGAGGAATTCGTTCGATCCCTCCAGGCGCTTATTCTGCTCAGCCCACAAGTCCCATTTGGCGCGGAGGATTTCAAGATGCTGGTCAATGAGGGAAATAGCGTCGGAGAGCGTAGCGCCCTTACCCTCGCCAGCCGCGCCACCTGCGAGCGAAGATGTCATGCGCCGCACAGCCGCAGTTGAATCTTCGGTGGCCTTCTGGAACGCCCGCTGGCTCTTGGACTGCGCCTCAGCCATCGCAGCGGCGCGGGCGCGAGCCTCGATAGCCGACTGTTCCTCCTTGGCGTAGCGCTCAAGGCCAGCACGGGCCGCCTCGATCCTTGAGGCAACGCCGGGAATCCACCCCACAAGCCGTTGGATCGCCGCCAGCATCCCGTCTATCTGGCGTACAACCCAGACCTTAAGCTTTGCCCATGCATCGGCAAACCAGCGCGTCACAGCATCCCAGTTGCGGTACAGATACCACGCACCCTCGGCAAGCAGCGTTCCAGCCAGCATCCAGGCCCGCAGGGACCACGTTGCCTTGGCTATGGTGCTCACCAGCGCCAGGATGGCAGGCATCAGTGCTCCCGTGATAGCCCCGGCAATACCCACGATCTTGGCCTGCATATCGGGCGGAATCAGTTCCTGTAGCGCGCCCTTGAGGCCCTTCTGCGACAGCAGGTCATTGAGCCGGGAGAGCGCGTCGATGGCAGATTTGAGTTTGGCCTTGAGGTCGAATGTCTCGACGATCTGCTCGCCGATAGAGCGAAGGGCTCCCGTCAGGTTGTCCCTCAGTGTGGACCACATCCCGGCCAGTGTCTCCGACTGCTTCCGCATCATGTCGGGGAATCGCGCATTCATCCCCTCGATGAGGGCCTGGATCGCAACTGCGGCAGGAATGCCCTCCTTCTCCGCCTTCTTCATCGCCTCGGGGATGCTGACGCCGATCTTTTGCGCCAAAATTTCCCAAGCAGGAATCCCAGCCTCAGCGAGTTGCATCATTTCTTGCGCAGAAACTTTGCCTTTGGCCTGCATCTGGCCGAGGGCTCGCGTCACGCGGTCAATCATCTCCGCCCCGCCGCCAAGGCCCGCGACGGCGTTGCCCACTGCGGTCATCATGGGGATGACTTGCTCGGCTTGGAAGCCGAAGGCCAGAAGCTGCTTTGAGGCCTCCTGAAGGCCGGTAAACTCAAAGGGCGTCCTGGCGGCAAAGCTCCAGAGATCGCGGAGGAATTCGTCGGCCCGCTCGGCCGAACCCAACATCGTCGCGAAGGCGATGCGGCTCTGCTCCATGTCAGCGGCGAGCTTCACGCCCGCAGCGGCCACGCCAAAGAGTCCCGCGCTCACGCCAGCGGTCGCCTTGAGCAACGCCTGGGACGGCCCAAGGGCGGCCTGAAAACTCCCGGCCACTCGCTCAAGGCGCGAGTTCGCGGCATCAAGGCCGCGCTGAAGCTCGGTGATGTCCGCGCCGATCTTGACGATCAGCTGCGCCAACGTTGCCACATCTCCCACCTCGCATGACAAGATGAAACACAGAACAACCTAGAGAGGAGGTGATCATAATGCACCGCCTTTTGCCCGCCATCGCCGCCCTAATCCTTGTGGCAGGTTGCGGCAGCCAGCCCCAGGCCCAAAACGCGCCAACCCCTCAGCTTGACGTGGCGGCGATAGAGCAGAACCTTCGTGCCAACTTCGGCGGCACCATGTGGTTCAGCTCGGTCAAAAGCCTTGAGGCCACGGGAAGCAACCGCCTGGCGGTCAATACCGAGATTTTCCCAGACGCCGAGGGCAAACAGTTCGCCGAGGACATCTGTCGCAAAATGTTGGCGAACACGGCCCAGGCCGGCGTGAAAGTGGTCAATGTCCGCGGACAGGACGGCAAGGTGCTGGCGCACTGCGCACGCTGATTACCACCGCGCCAGCACCTCGATGCCGCCCGTTGGCTCTCCCCGGACACCGTGACATTTATGATGTTGCTCGGCCAGGGCGTTGATCTGACGCAGAGTAGCCCTCCAGAACTCGGCCTCTGAGAAGCCGAAGATCACCCGCCCCAGGTAGTAGAGCCAGGCCCAGTCGATGTCGCCTGGCTCTACGTCTCCTGGGGCGTCCCGGCGTTTGGGTCTGGCGCGGGCAATGCATTAGTGATGGCCTTCGCCACCGCCTCTGCGTACTCCTGGAGTCGGGAGAGGTCCATCATCGCGCCGACCTGCCGTTCCGTGAGTGTCTCGTCCTCGTGGAGCAGTCCGGCCCAGAGCAGCGTCCGCAGTCGGCCCATGGTCATCTCCTGGCCGAAAAGGGCGTTCAATGAGCCGAACTTTGCCTCCAGCTCTACCAGCGCGTTCAGGTCAAAGCGTAGCTCCCGCTCCCGGTCAAGGCGCACTAGGACCTTGGAGGGCTTCAAGTCCTTCCCTCGCACGTTATCCCTCCGTTACGCGATCGGCGTCGCAGTCTCGTTGAACACAATCTCCTTGATCTTCCCGTTGTTGATTGTCGGAATGGCACGGGCGCGGAAGGTCACCCTGGCGTAATCCGCACCGAGAGTGTACTCCACGTTGCCGCTCAGTTTGCACTTGTAGAACACAACGTGGCAATCTTGCACATCGCCGCCTGGCGCGTCGGTTCCCTTGCTTTGTCCCTCGATCTTGAAGAACTTGGTCTGATCCGTCGCCAGCACCGTGTACGTCTGCTTCTGATTCGGTGCCGTGCCAGAGGCGGTCACCGAACCGCCGATCAGGACAGCCAGGGCATCGAGCTGAATCCGGGCCTGCTGCACCTCGATCTCGATAGCCTTCAAGAACGAATGTGAGGTAAGGATTTGGTTGTCGCCCTCAAGCTCACGGTAGTCGAACTCGCCTGTGCATCGCATCTCAATAATGCCACCCAGGTCCACAAGGGAACCATAGGTCAGGGCAGCACTCGTGTCCGCCGTCAATTCCGCGATCTTGGCGTCGTGCAGCCTGATAACGGCAGCCTGTGTCGAAATTGGCATCAGTCCTCACTCTCCTTCCCGGCCTCCGCCGGCTGGAATTCGTCAGGGTAGCAGAGGCAGAGCCTCGCCCCCACGTCATCGGGGACATCAGCGATGCCCTTCTTCACGGGCCAGTACTGGCCGTTTATGCCGATCTCTCCTGACTGTTGCTTTAGGCACTTAATCTTCACAGTCCCACCTCCTCAGAACTCAAACGCTCCGGCGATGTGCACCGTGAGCACCGCGTCAAAGCCGATGTACGCCTGTCCCGCGTGCTGGAGGATCACCGGCACTGTCGGTGAAGCGCCTTGGAGTACTGACCACGTTACCGTCCCGCCGATGCGGGGATCTGAGTCGAACCTGTCCTGCGTCGCAAACCAGAACTCCGTTGCGATACGGCTCGACCGCTCATCCTCCACCGTCGCGCGGGCGGCCAGAAGCTGGATGTTGATCGTCAGGGTCTGGTCGCGGGTGCCTGCACCGAACTCACGTTCCGATGCATTCAGAGCATTAATGACGCTCGGCAGGTCTGTGACAGCCTGGGCCGGAGCCCCCCAGTAGGCCCGCTTGACCTGCATGGCGACGGGCGAGGTGATGGCGATGGATTCCTCCAGGGTTTTGAGTGCGGTCCAGAAGGCGTCAAAGGCGAAACTCATCGCCGCGCCATCTCCTCGACCTGCCGGCCCATCCTCTCGGTCAGCCGCGGCAGATCCTCGGCGACCGCCTGACGGGCCTGCTCCATAAACCGCTTGCCCTTGACGCCCGTCCGCTTCATCTCGTTGATGATCTCGATGGCCGGATCGGGATGCCCTACGGCCTCCCGCCAGCGGATGATCTGCGGCAAGAGGTCGCGGCGGCGCACCTCCGAGGGCCGGCGGCCCTTCTCGATAGACTGCGCCCGCGCCCTCGGTAGCATGGTGTAAACCTTCGCGCTTGTCGGGTCCACGTGTCGGCCCATCGTCCTGACAGCCAACCCAAGGCCCCCGTCAACGCCTTGCTCTGCAATCTTCTGGCCGAGCGCCGCAGCGTCCGACAAAAGCTCCTTCAGCGGTCCCATGATAAGCCGTGGGTCGCGCAGCTTAGCCACAAGATCATTTACCCCTTTGAGGCGGACCCTGGTCATCAGGCATACCTCACTCTCTGGTAAGCATCCATCAGGTCTCGGATAATGCGCTGAGCATCAGGCGATGCCTCGATAGCATCCCCTAGCTCAGGAATGCGGCGGGTAGCGCGCGGAGTCTCGAGCCGCAGGATAGCTGTCAGCTGAATAGTTGCCGCTTTAATTGGATTGGGCACATCGGGCCAACCAAACCGCCCCGTGATCTCCACGCGCGCACCTTCCCAGAATACGCCTTTTTTCAGTCGCAGGCGAGTATACGGGCGCGGCTCGGGCCCTTTATCAGCATTAAGCGGCAATAGCTCGTAGTCCTGAGCATCCAGCACCCTGCCATCCACGGCTACTGACACGATACTCACCACATCATCTATCCAGATGTACTCCCGAGTTTCCTTCACCTCGTATGTGCGGGTAACATCTACGTCATCTTTGCCAAAGTGCCGCCCTAGCCGCCCATCTATGTACCGTGAGATCGTTTCCAGATCAGCGTTGATCTGTGCAGCATTTCCTGTATCCGTCATACCGATAACAGCACGATATTCAGATTCAGTCGCATATGCCGCAGGGACTATGGCCATCTCTATTGCTCCCCCCTACGGGCCCTGGCCGATCGCTTGACTGCCGCCTCGGGCGGCTTAATCATGGCAAATTCAGGCGCATCTTCTACCGGCTCCGCGATCCCTGCGGCGATCCAGGCCCGCGCTACCTCGTCGGGTCGGTCCACCACCTCGCCAGAAGCCAGTGACCAGTCCGCAGCTACCATGCTCGTGAGCATCCTGATCCTCATGCCCTCACCCCCCGCGAGGGGCAGGGGACGGGTTGCCCCGCCCCCGTCACCCCGGTGCGCCATTAGGTGGCGCTGTTCTGGTAGTACTTGATCGGGTCTGTCCCGGCGTTCACGAGCCCGCCATCATGCCGCGAGAACGCCAAAAAGCCCACCTGGAGGTAGTCGGCGTAGCGCTCCTGGAGCCGCAGCACCGTCACGTCGCGCACGTCGCGGATGAAGTAGTTCCGAAAGTCGCCGAAGAGGATCGACTTGGCATTGGCGGCCATCTGGGGCATGTTCTGGTTGATCACGTATGGATAGCCCAGGATGGTGTCCGGCTCGCGCACGGCCAGTCCCGACTGCCAGAGAGGACGGCCCTGGCTGTCTTTAAGCTTCTTGAGCGCCCGGAGCGTCGTGTCGTGGAACATCCACTGTGCATTGGCGCGGTAGGCCGGATCGACCGAGTGCTCCAGGTCCACGAGGTCTTCGTAGGTGACGCTTGTCGTCTGGCCCGTCGTGCCGACCTTACCCTGTGCGGCGGCGGTGACCACGCCCTGGGGCTGTCCCGTCCCCGTGCCCGTCGTTAGGTCCGCGTTGAGGGCACGACCGATCCGCTCGCCCAGGAGCCGCGCCAGGAACGCCTCGATGTCGAACGCGGAGTCCTGGAGGAGCTGGATGGAGACGCGCACGATCTTGGATGTGTACATGTACGCCTTAAAGACCTTCGATCCGAAGCCCGTGTCCTGCTCGGCGATCTGCGTGTTTTCGTCCACACGAGCGCCAACATTGGCCGTGTCGTTCGAGGTCGGCACCGGCAGATCGTTGCCTGCGTCGGTCGTGAGGACAGTGGCCCGCGACAGGCGCACCCCTCCGATGGCTTGCTGCGCCTCGATCAGCTGCCGGTAAAAGCCCTGGGGCACGGTGAACCCGCCAGCAGCACCCGTCGCCACGCCGAGCGCCCGCATCTCCGGCGATAGCTGCGTGTAGCGGGCCTCAAGGACCTGCCGCTGCTCCGGCGTGAGACCGCTCGTGCCGTGCTTGATCCATGCGATGAACGCCTCGCGCTCTTCCTCTTCGCTCACCTGATGGGCGGCGGTCTGGCGGCCACCCGCCACGGTCCCGGTGGACTGGCGCAGCTCTTCGCCAAGAACGCTGATGCGCTCCAGGCGCTCGATCCGCCTGCCCAGCTCGTCGATCTCGTCCTGAATCCTGTTCCACTGCTGCTCCTCTTCCGCAGTGAGGTCGCGGTTCTCGGCTTCGGCGCGGTTGAGTAGCTCCTCAGCCTGCTTTGCGAGCCTTGCCCGCTGCGTGCGAAGCTCAAGAGGTGTCGGCATCGTTCATCCCTCCGTTTCGGGCAACAAAAAACCGCCTCGCGGCGGTCGTGTTGCCCCTCTGTGTTGGTCCGGTCAGATCAACCGCTTCAGCAGCTCCAGCCGGCGGCGCTTCAGCGCGATCCCTCCGACGGGATCCGGCCTCCGCGCCCCATCCGCCGGGTGCCCAGCCAGGAGCGGCGCGGCGGGCGGCAGGAGCCGTGAGAGCCGGACAATCTGAGCCTCGAGCTCGGCAATGGCCGAGCGGACCTGCACCTCTGTCTGCGGGTAGGCGGGGAACGTCACCGGCGACACGTCGTACAGCGCCACCTCCAGCAGTTCCCGCACTACCTTCCCCTGCTCGTCGGTTTGCCAGCGGTCGCGGATCGTCCGGAACCCGAATGACATCTGGTCCACATCGCCGCGGCGAATCGACTCCATCAGGTCCCGCGCCCAGGTGGTGTCGGGCGGTATGATCTCGATCCGCAGGCCGTGGTCGTCCTCGGCCAGGGAGAGCGTGCCGCTCTTCGTCCGCCCGAGGACGTAATTCGGGTCATGATTCCAGAGAGCCCGCACATCGGCCTCCTGGAGCGTCTTGGTGAACGCTCCGCGCCGGATGATCTCGGTGAAGCCGCCCAGTTCCTCGGACGGGCGGTCGAACACGGCGGCGTAGCCGACCAGTCGCGGCGGCCCGTTGCCGGCGGCCCGCACTTCCAGATCGCCGAAAGGGAAGGTTCGGCGTTCCACAAGACTGGGTGCGGAGCGCTTGAGTTCTGGCGGCTCCACACCAGCGTCGCGAAGGTGCGCAGCCAGGTGCCGCCACACCCCCTCGCGGTCAGCGTCGGGGATAGTCGTCCCGCCTCGCGCACCGTTCAGCACAGCGATGCCCGTGATGCAAGCGCGAACGTTGGCCGGGCCGGGGTTGCCATCGCCGTCCACTTCGTGGTGTATGAACCGCCAGGCCGCCTTCGTGCTTGGATCACCGTCCGGGTCCTGCCAGGCGTAGGCCCGGCGGTAATAGGCCACGCCTTCCCCAGAACGGAGACGGGCCTCATTGGCGGGCCCGTCCCAACTGCGGTCGCTCGTATCCGTGTGATGTACCGGCACAGCCGGCATTGGATCCACCTCCTCACCAAAGGCATATCGCTACAAGTCGGCTAGCACCATGCAGTCGCAGCCCTCGTGGGCTGGCGGGTGCCGCACATTGACGTTCGGTCGGAGCGGGTAGTCCGCACCGTCCGGCTGGAAGTCTGTGTCCTGCGGAAGGAACCACTGTTCTACCCCGACCACCCGACCATCGAGCGCCTGGCAATAGGGGCAATTCTCTCCGAACGTCCGCCACCGAAGCCGGCGCACGCCATGCCGCCGGAACACCTCCACCGCCACGGCGTTCTGAGTCTGCACCGTCTCGCGCATGGCGATCTTCCCAGGCCGGCGCTCCTCCCACTCGCGCAAGCGTTGCTCAACCGCCGATAGCGGAGCATCGCCATGATCCAGCGCATCGCGCACCACTTGCTTGAGTTGCCCCAGAGACGAGCCGACATGAAATGCTACATGAGCCGCCACGTAGTCGCGAACAAATCGATCCATCTCTGGCGCCCATTCAAAGTCATCACGGCCGATCTCCTCCGCCGCCGCCTGCGCCGCAAGCTGGCCGAAGGTCATGTAGACCGGTAGCCAGCGCTCCTCTGTGTAACGCTGATGCTTCGCATAGTAGTCGTCCAACCAGTGCACGAAGTCCTGTTCGCTCCGGCGGAGGAGAAACCGCTCAGCTGCAGCGCGAACATCTGCCACCTCCTTGGCCACAAGCCGCCGCTCAGTATCCCGAAAAAGTCCCTCGAAGCGCCGCTGGAGCTGGCGGCGGGTGGCAATGACGCGGCCCTGGCGTTCCTCAGCGCTTCTCCTCTCCGACCGCATGGGCATCGCTGGCGCAGCCCCGGCGGAGTCCACCGGCATCCAGTTGACAGGTACCCAGTTGACAGGTACGTAGTACGTACTCCCCTGCCCGTTCGGGAGCGGATCGAGGTCGTTCAGCTCCCGCCACTCATCAGCGTTGATGATCCCGTTCCGCCGCTCGATCTCCAGAATCTTGGCCTGCGTTTCTGCGTCGCCCCGGAGGAGCGCCTTGGCATTGTATTTGACATAGAACCGCCCGCGCTCCTCAGGTAGAAAGAGGTCCCAGTTCAGCACGTCCTCTTCCCGCTCAAGCCATGGGATGATCGTGAACTTGGCGAATGCCGTCAGGAACTGCGACACTCCTGAGCCCCAAGTCGTGACCTTGGTGAAGTGCTGGAGTAGGATCGGGTTGACGTTCAGGATGCGAGCGATCTCCTCAATCTGCATCGCCCGCGTCTCAAGAAACTGCGCCTCCTCGGGCGGAATGCTGACGGCCTTCCAGTCCATGCCTCCCCATAGAACTGCTGTACGCTGAGCCCGCGTCAGTCCTGTATGCAACTGATTCCACTCATCCCGTAGACGTTGGCGCTCCTCTGCGTCGAGCTTGCCAGGGTAGATGAGGATGCCAGAGGGGCGGCCAGAGTTGCCAAAAAACTGTGCGCCATACTCATTCGCTGCGATACTAAGGCCCAGACTATCACGATGCACCTTTATGACGTTGTAGCCCCGAAGGCCGTCGAAGCCCAGGCCGGGGACATGTAGCACGCGGTCAGCAGACAACCATACTCGCTTACCCTCCACGATCGTCCAATACAACTTTTGCCCATTGCGCACTTCCACGCCGGTGCGGTCAGGTAAAAGCGGCCAAAGAGCCACCGGACGGCCAGCTTGATCCCGCTCGATCTCAGCATAAGAATTGCCCCAAGTAAGCAGATGAGCCATTCTGATTTCTTTGAACGTGTAGGGCGTCATGTAAGGATTTGGACGCTGGTACAGTAGCTTGTGCACTGGGTGATCCGTGGCTACCCGCCTGCCATTTGGCGTGCGCTCAAATACCTCGCAGGGTAGCGACGCAATAGTCTGCGATATGATTCGCACGCCGGCCCAAAACGCCGTGAGACCTAGAGCCTTTTCCGGCGTCACACTCACGCCAGCTGGTGTCCTTTCTTCCAGCCCAAGCGCCTGTAAAACATTTGGTGCATGGAGAGGCACCCTGGGATTCTCGATGCTTCTCTGCTCCAGCCGCGCCAATATCCCCATTACTACGGCCTCCTCACGGCAAGATAGAACAGAATTGCCCCGGCCACAATGAGCGCAGCTGGCCAGTAAATGATGGCGGTACCGGACGTGATGAGCACCAGGCCGCTGTAAGCATGAGCATCACGGATATCGAAATCAATCCGCTTGCCGATGCGCAAAAGGCAACACCTCCTATAGCGCTATAATGCCAGCCTCGCTGGACTGTGATTGGTGCCGCATGGCCCGGTCAAGCGCCATCAATAGTGCCACAATGCCATCAATCTTGCCCTGCGAGCTGGCCTTATCAGGCTTGAGATTGCCCGCAGGATCCTGTTTCACAGTCACATTATCGGCCATCCACCGCAACACAGGATTGCCTCCATGCCTAATTTTTCGTGCCAATAACCTGCGCTCAAACTCCCGCATCGGGGCCGCCATACTGGCAAATCCCATCCCAAAGCCGAACACTCGCTCCTCTCCCAGCGCATCTATTAGCTCAATCGCCAATTGGTGCGCCTGGAAGTAGCGGTCGATGTTAAGGCTCGCCAACCTGAATTTGCGGGCATCCTCAAGTATCTGCCGCTTGACAAAGGCATAGTCTGTGGCATTGCCGGGAGTCACCTTTAGCCAGCCCTCACGCGCCCAGCGCTGGTACTGATCGCGGTAGCGGTTCTGGTTGTTCCACAGTGCAGCCTCGGGCACCCAAAAACGACATAACACATCTATCGTTTCAGCATCGTCGTGTGGAAAGACCATCACCCAGGCAGTCAAATCCGACACGGCCCCAAGGTCGAGCCCGCCGTAGCAGATACGTCCCCTCAACTTCTCTTCGTCCAAAATTTGAGCGCCGTTTTCATCCCATAGCTGCAGGTTAATCCACCGCTCGAGTTGCTGTGTCCACATGTTCAAGTACAGCCGCTTAAACGTGTTTTCGTAGCTCGGCATCTCCTTGGCTTTGCGGCACTCCTGCTCGTAATACTCAACCGGCACCGTTATCCCCAAACTCGGATTTGCCTTGTGCCACGTTGATGGCGCGTCCCAGGGGTCGCTCTCCTCCGCGGCATAGATGGCCGCGTAAAACGTTGGGTCGTTTACCAGTCCCTCCTGCACACGCCGGGCATATTCATGGATTTCCCAACAGATTGAGCGGCGATCATACCCTGCAGTCGTAATAGCCACAATCAGCGGCTGTTCCCGCGCCCCAACAGAAGTAACCAGCGTATCCCATAGATCCCGGTTGGGCTGAGCGTGCAACTCATCAAACACGATGCCATGGGCATTGAGCCCATGCTTCGCGGGTACTTCGGCGGACAGAACTTTGTAGGTCGCGCCAAAGCGAGGCACATAAAGAGCGCGCTTGTATACCTGTACCTCTCGCCGCAAGCGAGGAGATGCCTCTACCATCGCCTTCGCCGTCTCAAACACAATAGCTGCCTGGTCCCTGTCAGCGGCCGCACTATACACCTCTGCTCCAGGCTCTCCTTCAAGCAACAGCGTCAGCGCAATGCCTGCAGCTAGAGTGCTCTTCCCTGCCTTGCGGGGCACCTCGATGTATGCTGTGCGATACTGTCGCCTGCCATCCGGCCGCAATGTACCAAACAGATCTCGAATAATCCGCTCCTGCCACGGCAACAACTCAAACGGGCGCCCAGCCCAGCGCCCTTTAACATGGCGCAACTCCTGGCGAAAAAAGCAGACGATAGCATCAGCCCGCTGCTTACCGCGATCCCCAGATCGCCTCAAGCGCTCCTTCCTCATCATCCGCCACATTCGGCACGTCCAACTTGGCCCGCGCCGACGGCGAAAGCCCAAATTCTGCCGCAAAATGCCGGACCGATTGCTCAGCCCGATCCAACAGCGTCTCCGCCGTGCGAATCGTTGAAATTCCAGCAACCGGATCCACAGTCCGCACCACCCTCCGCCAGCGTCGCTTCGCCATCTGATAACGCGCCCACGCCTCACACAACGCCTCTAACATTGGCCCATCTACTTCGGTCAATAGCCCAAGACGCTCGAGGCGTGGCGCCAGCTCATCCCACAACCGTCTCGCTGCCGCAGAGAGCCCAGCCGGCCGGGACGGCGCTATGGGTTGCGGCTTGGGCTCATTGCGAGGCATCCGGTCTGAGCGGGCAGTCCCCCGCAATACCTTCAGCTTCGTCGGCACCCGCGGGCGAGACATCACACATACCTCCTTGCTGCCAGTTTCTACCTACCTCTTTACGCAATTGACATCGCATGCATGCGCTCGCCAGCCCGCCTCGCGGCGAAGGTGCCAGAGTTTTTGATCCCCTATCCCTTTCGCCTCGCCGCGTTGGCCTGCGCCAGGGATCGGCGCTGATGGCACGCCTTGCACAATGCCCGCAAGTTAGCGCGGTCATCCGTACCACCCTGTGAACGCGGGACAATATGATCTACCGTCTGGCTCGGCGCGCCACAACATCTACATGTAGGCTCCTCGCGTAATACCTGAGCACGAATGCTGAGCCAGTCGCCCTTATAGCCTACGAAGCCCCGCCTACCGACCCACGGTCCGCGCTGATGGAGAGCACATCGTCCCTTGTGCGTTGCGCGGCGCGGACAGCAGGGGAACGAGCACGGGCTTGCAAGCTTACGTGGCATCCCCTCACCCCGACAATACCCGCAAGTATAAAGATGCCACGCGCAATTTCTGCCGTCAAGTCTCACAACCCCATCCAGCGACAGTGGCGAAGGCAAGGATTGCACCCAGCCTGAGACGATAGTACGTGGCGCGACTGATGCTCATCGCACGCATGACATCTCCCTGCGACGCTCCGCGAAAATAACGTAACTCCACAAACAGACGCTGGCGACGGGACATAGCCATGAGCGCCCGTTCCACGCGGCGTATTCTGTGCTCTATTCTCTGCTTCGCGATAACGAGACGCACTGCCGCTGTGCCCGTGGGATCGGCATAGCGACCCTTTCCTCTGCCCCGCCTGGCAGGCTCCACAGTAGGCGGGAGAGGAGACGACATGATAATATCGTCCTCTATCCGCCGCAGGCGCTCCCGCAGACGCGGATACTCACATAACTCCCGCTCAACCATGCGCACTACTATCGCATCCACAGCACTACACAATAGTTACCCCCTCCACCTCCCCAAATCCTGCTCACTTTACTCCTGACTAGAGCCCACGCGGAGGCCGAAGACGGCAGGCAACCCGCGCGGGGAGTTTACTGCTCGGCCTCCCCGCCGTGCGCTTTTGCCACGAGGCGGCAGAACACGCTCAGCCGCATAGCCACCACCGGCTCCTCGCCGCCTGCAGGTACGAGCACCAACGCATCCGCAGGAGGGAAACCCTGTCCAAGCCAGCGACGCAACGTGACCATTCCTCCCACCCGCCGCTTGACCTCGAGCCGCAACGCGGGACAGTCATTCTTCCCGCATACGCACACAAGGTCTCCTCCCAGCCGCCCTCCCAGCCGCCCCGACAGCGGCTGCCGCTCATACCTCCCTCCCAACAGCGCCTCCACCCGCTTCTCCGCCCGGTACCCACGCCTCACCTGCGCCCTTCCCCGGTTGTTACCCTGCCCCATCTTCTTTCATCCCCGCATAACCTAACAAAAACGACTAGAAGGCACCTAGAAGCCCATTTGCTCGGGCGAGACGTATTGTGTGACGTTTTTCCCGTACCGCGTGCTGAGCAGAGCCTTCTGTGGCTTCTCAGGGGCATCCTGCGTGCTGAGCAGAGCCCGGATCTGCTGCTTGCGCTCGGCAGGGCCAGGGCAGGGGTGGGCGGCAAAGGCGATGGGCCAGGTAGGAGGCGGAGGTGAGTCCGGGCAGCGGGATAGCCAGCGGGCCCGCTCGCGGATGAGCTTTGCCGCCCAGGGCGCGTAGTAGTGCCGCGCAGAGGAGTGCGTATCGTGAAGTGACGATTGGCACTCGCCTGTGCACCTGGCGCAGGCGAGCAAATCGCGAAAGCTTGTCTCTAGTTCCTCCTCCCAGGCCTCAAGCTCCTCTTCGCTCCACTCGGCCCAGGATGGTACCTGCGCAAGGACTGCCCAATAGCGCTGCTTGAGAGTCCTCGTGTCGCCCTTCTGCGGGCCCGAGCGAATAAGCCAGTCCTCGAGCTCCTTGAGCTCCTCAACGTGGTCCTTTAGCGGCTTCATGCCATTTTCTCCCTCCACCATTCGGGCGGATCGCCCGTGATGAGCGCCTCGAGCTCCCGTGCCTCCCGCTCCCACTCCGCCTTCTGCTCCGGCGTCGGATCAAGGCGCTGGACGCCTGTTGTGGAGCTATCAGCGGTGCCCGGCTTTGGTGCATCATAGCGTCCCTCAAGCACCCGGGCGATTGTAGTCTCTGACCGCACAGCCCAGTCGAAGTCCGCGCGCCAGCCGCGGGACCCATCGCCGCATAAGAACGGCGAAGCACGGATTCGCGCGAAATATTCTCGCCACCATGATTCATCGCGACCGGGCTCCCGCGCTCGGGCTCTTATCTTACTTCGCCTCTCAGTAGTAATCACGCGCACCCTAGGCAACACATCTCCGCATATCTCGTTCCAGAGATCCACCACCCGGGCGGGAGTAACTGAGTCGGTTTGGGCGTTCCGTCGCTCGCTCTGCCCAGAATCTAACGATATCACGGGCGCCGCCGACTCGTCGGCGGCAATATTATCTGCGTGTGTGTCTAGGTTAGGTACGGTTAGGTTAGGTACGGTTAGGTTAGGTACGGTATGGTGCGATAAAACCCGACGCAAACCCGATTCAGGGAGCGACTCGCCCCCCGATTCGGGGGGCGATTGGGTGCAGTACGGGCAATCAAGTGCGACAATATTGCGATCGAGGTGCCAGCGCTTATGATTTCCCCATGTTCCCCCCTCTGCGCTGGCCTGACGAGTGTTGATTAGGCGGCCAGCGTAGTCGTGCCAATCATGCAACCGGAGACGGCCGTCGGGTCCGCGCTCGAGGAAGCCCGGCCTGCCACCCGGCCCGCACGTCAGCAGGGCTTCGATGAACTCTTGGGGGTCACCCTCCCACATAGCGGCGTCTGCGATGTCCTCTGAGTCGTATGGACTCAGGTCTCCTGTCACGGCATAGTCCAGCGCCCACCACCAAAGGCAGTGCAGGTGCCCAATCGCCTGCGGGAGGCTGATTCCCAGCTGTCTCGCCAGGCGCTTTGTTTTGGGGTGGTTTCGCAGCTCTTGGTGGCTCTCAATCCAAGACATTTATACCACCCATTTACCTCTGAGGCATAATCAGTCTGTAGCAACTGTCTTCCTCTCGCACTCTCATGTAGATAGCTTCTCGCATTGGCATAATGTAGTATCCCGCAACATATCGCCGTGCCGCCATTCGGTTTGGCGCGGCGATAAACCACCATGCTTCCCCGTCGTCGACCAGCCACACGGGTTGCTTTTTCGCCTCGTGCGCTGGTACAGTATCCTCGCAGGCATGCGCGGGAACACCCTCACGTTGTCCGCAAGGACGGCAGCCCGGATGGGGTGGGATCGTGAGGCCCGGGGCCTGCATTTTATCTTGCCTACTCGCTTTTCTCGCCTTGATGATCCGTCTAGGCATGGCAACCTGCCCCCGGCCGGTCTGACTCTTCCGCGATCCGCTGGCGGCAGTTTGGGCATAATTCCCATGTTGCACAGGCAGAGCAAAGTTGTGCTCCACAGGAGGAGCAGCTAGCAAGTTTTGCTGAGGTAATCCCGCATTTGCCACAATCTTCAGCGATAACGGTTGCGTGTCTACCTGTGCCGTAGATCTGGTGTAATTCTGTGTGGATCCTCTGTGCACACCTGGAGTGGACAACCATATCCCCGTATGGCGTGGGGATAGCTACAGCATGGATGGACAAGAATCTCATGCAACAATATTCACATACTAGCCATAGTGGTGCTGGCATCTCTAATGCCCCTCCCCGCTCCGCAGTCGGGACAGACCATAGCCCCAAAAGTTGATTCCATCCTCAGACGGACGAATGCGCGACAAACGGCGCATGGTCTCCCTGCCTCCAATCGCCTCTTACACTTGGCGCACATGGGGAATTCCAGGGCAAAATAAAGGCAGCTCTTGCATACCAGGCGGCAACAAATGGGGCACTCAAAACGCACCCCACCTGTCGCGATCTCGCCAAGACAACTGGCACAAATCACTGTCCCACCGCCCACGCCAAGACGGCCAACGCAACCGTAGCCGCCAAAAACCCAATGAACGCCCAGTCCGCCATCCGCGCCCAACGGGAGAGATCCTCAGTAGTCTCTTCCTCCACCCGCATAGCCTGTGCGCGGATCCGTTGGCAGGCTATCTCCGCAGCCTTGAGACGATAGATGGCCTCATCCACCTCCAGCGAGCTCGAGGCCTCATTGAACCGCTGCCAGGCCAAGTGCCATTCCTGCCAGCGATTTCCTAATGTATTGTTGTGGCCGTTTACGCATACTCTCATAAGGACACCTCCTTTTTTGTGGCCCCAGCCCCCACCTGCTGGGGCCATGCCTGGGCGCGCTCCGCAGCCGGTAAAGGAGGTGGACCGGGAAGCGATGACCGGCTGCCCCAGGCTCCCTAGGGAGACGGGTGCTATGTTGAGCGCCTCCGGCCCCACCGCCTTCCGGAGGCATGCCTGCGGCGCTGCATCGCTGGCCGGGTGATCAGGCCGACCCACCCCGCAGGCTCCCGCGAATACTTGCTACACCAGTTCCATCTGCGCCTGGGCCCGTGCGCGCAACGCCTCAGGCTTGATCCTGCGCAGAGTGTCGCTCATGCGCTGTACCTCATCTGCTGCCCACTCGCTTATCGCTTTCCCTGCCTTTGACTCTGCGGCTTTGATCAATGCATCAATCTCCTCATCTGTGAGTCCTTTGTCACTAAGTATGTTGTGCAGTTGCTGTAGAGCCTGCGGCAGTTCATTATTCTGATCGAGTATCTCACCCGTGTTGTGATCAACCTGCACTATTCGCGCATCGGGAATACTGCCAATTTCGCTCTCGTCGGCCCAGCCCAGCCCGCAGATCGAAAGTGTCACGCGGCGCTTGGCTTTTGTCTCCGCTTTCATGATGGCGTTGGCTTTGACCTCGCCGCGTAGCCCTTCCAGGCTTACCGCCCCGATGGCCTCATCTGTCCGGCCATCGGGAGTGGTGGCTCGGGCGGTAACGACGTACAAATCATCCACCATCTCTCGCCCCACAATCTCGATGGAAATGCGGTGGATGCGGCGCAACTGCTCGGTCGCATCCTTGCGTGCATACAGTGTAAGCTTGCCGTTGAGCACGATGTAGTCGAACGGCTTCGTAAAAGGATTCAGCCCTAACGTCTCGCAAACCTTGCGGTAATACCGCACACGGTCTGCAGGGTGGAGCTTGGAGAGATCGCCACAGACGACGATGTCCTCCAGGAGCTTTGCAGCTTCGTCAATAGTAGCTACCGCCGTCTCGTTCACCCAATCACCTCCTCCCCCGCCGTGTCTGTCCCGCAGAGGCATAATTTTCAACCGCTTCCACCGCATCACGAAGAGCTTCCACGCTCTCCCGCGATGGCGGTTGACAACATTCCTCGTCCAGACACGCTACTACTGCTTTAGCCGCCTCCAGGACGGCCTCTAGTTTGCGTGCCCGCTTAGCCATGGCCTGCTCATCAGTCAACACAACGTTCCCCCCCTACCAACCATGCCCGCAACTCGCGCACCGGGATGACCACCCTGCGGCCTATCCGCCGGTGCGGAAGCCCTCGTCGAATTGCCTCATCCACCAGATCCCGGCTCACGCCCAGGGCTTGAGCCACCTCCTCCGGCGACATGGCGATGCGCTCCTCCGCAACCTCATGGATGTGGATATCTGGCCGGTACTCCGCCAAGC
>Ga0197143_1001084_pt1 | contig 24570 bp, 26 predicted proteins | sample GBS70_MetaG_FD_148603 | JGI IMG/M metagenome (GOLD analysis project Ga0197143, IMG submission 148603) | Sediment microbial communities from Great Boiling Springs, Gerlach, Nevada, United States - GBS 70_MetaG | ecosystem: Environmental > Aquatic > Thermal springs > Hot (42-90C) > Sediment...
AGATAATGGAGCTGGTTAAAAAAAATCTTACTCCTAAAAAATTAATTACTAAAGAATCTTTTGAAAATGCAATAGCTGTTGATATGGCTTTAGGTTGTTCTACAAATACGGTTCTTCATCTTTTAGCTATTGCTAAGGAGGCAGGAATAGACATCAGTTTAAAAACCTTTGATGGAATTTCAAAAAAAACACCTGTTCTTGCAAAACTTATTCCTGCAGGAGAGCATGGAGTTGTTGATCTTCATTTTGCAGGTGGGATACCAGCAGTAATGAAAGAACTCTCCAAACTCGGAATAATACATCTTGATGTAAAAACTGTTACAGGAAAAACTTTAAGGGAAAATCTTAAAGAAGTAAAAGTTCTCAATTATGAAGTAATAAGACCAGTTGAAAATCCCTATCATAAAGAAGGAGGAATAGCTATACTTTATGGAAGTTTAGCACCTGAGGGTGCAGTAGTAAAAACAAGTGCCATTGTTCCAAAGATGTTAAAATATTCTGGAAGAGCAAAAGTTTTCAATTCAGAAGAGGAGGCTTATCAAGCTATCTTAGAGGGAAAGATAAAACCTGGGGATGTGGTGGTTATTAGATATGAAGGACCTAAGGGCGGACCAGGGATGAGAGAAATGCTTTCTCCTACTTCAGCAATTATAGGAATGGGGTTGGGTGATTCTGTTGCTTTAATAACTGATGGAAGATTTAGTGGAGGAACACAGGGAGCCTGTATTGGGCATGTTTCTCCAGAAGCAGCAGAAGGAGGTCCGATTGCACTTGTTGAAGAAGGAGATATTATAGAAATAGATATTCCTCAAAGAAGACTTGATTTAAAGATTTCAGAAAAGGAATTAGAAAGAAGAAGAAAAAAATGGAAACCTCTGCAAAAAAAATTAAAAGGAGTATTGAAAAAATATTATAACTTGGTACAATCAGGAGCTAAAGGAGCAATTTTAGAATGAATCCCCTTTCTCTCTTAGGTAGAGCTTTCCTTAAGATTCTTAGCGATTGTGGTGGAATTTTTCTTTTCTTTCTAAAAAGCTTTATTTATTCCTTCTTTCCTCCCTATAGAGTGAAACTTCTTATAAAACATATAGAATTTATTGGAGTAAAATCCTGGTTAGTAGTAATTTTAACTTCTCTTTTTTCTGGAATGGTTACTGCTTATCAGGTAAATATTGCTTTAGCTAAGGTAGGATCCCAAACTATACTTGGAGGTGTAGTTGCTTTAACCTTAACCAGAGAATTAGCACCAGTTCTTACTGCAGTAGTTGTTATTGCAAGGGCAGGATCAGCTATTTCTGCTGAATTAGGAAGTATGAGAATAACTGAGCAAATTGATGCACTTAAAATTATGGCTATTAATCCAATTCAGTATCTTATGAGTCCAAGACTATGGGCTGCTATAATAGTTTTACCTCTTTTAACAGCTATTTCAGATTTTGTAGGTATTGCAGGAGGTTATGTAATAGGAACCTTTTTACTCAATATAGATCCTGGGCTTTTAACAGCAAGAATGGTAGATATGGTAGAACTAAAGGATATTATGAGTGGAATAATTAAATCCATTTTCTTTGGTGCCTTTTTAGTAACAGTTTGTGGATATAAAGGATATTATGCTTCTGGAGGGGCAGAAGGTGTAGGTAGAGCAACTACTGAAGCTGTGGTTATTTCCACAGTAGGTATTTTAGTATCTGATTATATATTAACTACTCTATTCTTTTAATTAAATATGATTACTATAAAAGAACTCAAAAAGAGTTTTAACGGACTTGAAGTTTTAAAGGGAGTTAATTTACTTATTCCTGAAGGAAAAGTCACTTTTATAATGGGACAAAGTGGGACAGGTAAAAGTGTACTTTTAAAACATATAGTTGGGCTTTTAAAACCTGATAGTGGTGAAATATGGTTTGAAAATAAAGATATTACTAAACTTTCCGAAAAGGAATTACAGAAAATAAGAAGAAAAATAGGTTTCTTATTTCAAGAAGGGGCACTTTTTGATTCCATGACTGTAAAGGGAAATGTAATGTTTCCTTTAAAGGAACACTTTAAAATGCCAAAATCTGAGATGGAAAAAATAACAGAGGAACTTCTATCTGCAGTGGATTTACTGTCTGCTAAAGATAAATATCCCTCTGAGCTTTCTGGAGGAATGAAAAAGAGAGCAGCTCTTGCAAGAACCCTTGCCCTTAAACCTCAAGTAGTACTTTTTGATGAGCCAACTACAGGGCTTGATCCAATTTTACAAGTTTCAATCTTGGATCTAATCAAAAAACTTAAAGAAAAATACAATCTTACCTGTGTAATAGTTAGTCATGACCTTAATCTTGCTTTTAAATTTGCAGATTATATTGCCTTTTTACACGGAGGGATTATTATAGAAGTAGGGACCCCTGAAGAAGTAAAAGCATCTACAAATGAATTTGTTAAAAAATTTGTAGAAAGTGCTTCATTATAAAAATAAATAATTAGGAGGGGTTTAAAAATGGCTATAAAAGGAGGAACAGAAATAAAAGTCGGTATATTTGTATTTATAGGAATTGTAGCCCTTTTATATCTTACTTTTAAGCTTGCAGAGGAGGCTTTTACTCCAAAGGATGTTTATAAAATTTATGCTGTATTTGATAATATTTCTGGTCTTACAAAGGGAGCTAAAATAGAAATGGCAGGAATACCTATTGGGAGGGTAGGAAAGATTGAGCTAACTCCTGAGGGGAAAGCCAAAGTTGAGCTTTTAATTTATAAAGGCTATAAGATTCAGGAAGATGCAAAAGCAGCTGTAAGGACTTATGGTGTTTTAGGGGATAAATTTGTAGATATTAAACCTGGATTTTCTACTACCTATCTACAACCCGGTTCTATGATAGCTTATACAGAAGGTGCAATTTCTGTTGATGAAATCTTAGCAAGTATTGGTCCTACTGTAGAAGGTTTAAAAGAATTAATTGGTACTGAAGAAGGCAAAGAAAATTTAAAAATTTTGGTAGCAAACATCAAAGATGCTTCTCAAAGTTTTAAAACTATTGCAGAAAGAATAGAAAAAGGGCAGGGCACTTTAAGTAAACTTATAAGTGATGATAAGCTTTATAAAGATTTAACTGAAACAGCAGAAAATTTGAAAAAAGTATCAGCTCAGATAGAAAGTGGACAAGGGACCCTTGGGAAATTGGTTAAAGATGAAGAATTGTATAAAAGCTTAAGACAAACTGTAGCTAATTTAGAGAGTGTCTCTAAGAGACTTGAAAAAGGAGAAGGAACTCTTGGTAAATTGATGACAGATGAGAAACTTTATAAAGATTTAAAAGCTATTTCTGAAGATTTAAGAAAGATAACAGCTCAGATAGAAAGTGGGCAAGGAACTCTTGGGAAATTATTAAAAGATGATTCTCTTTATACAGAGGCTAAAAAAACTTTAAAGAGTGTTAATAGAGCTGCTAAGGGGGTAGAAGAACAGGTACCTATTACTGTTCTCGGAGTTATGGCTGGTGCAGCTATGCAGTAAATTTAAACTTCAAAAACTGCTTTTACTTTAAATTTCTTTATAGCTGGGAAGAGTTTTATTCTTATCTTAAATCTTTCTTCTAGATTTTTACAAAAATCTTTTAAATCCTTTTCTGATTTTGTAACAACTGTAAACCAGAAATTAAGTTCATGTTCTCTAAGATAAGCGTGTGTTATTTCAGGAAGTTTTGCTATTTCATAAGCTATTTTTATTTTATTTTCAGGTAGACTTGTTGCACATAGAGAGGTAATATATCCAAGTTTATAGGAATTTACAGTTGCTCCAAAATGTCTTATTATTTTTCTTTTTTTTAAATTTTTTAAAAAATCTATAATTTCCTTTTCTTCAAGATCAAATTTTTCAGCTAAAATTTTAAATGGTTCTGGGACTAAGGGGAAATCTTTCTGTAAAAAATTAAGAAGCTCTTTTAGTTTTTTATCTTTAAGATTATCCATTGTTCAAAAATTATCAATAAAATCTATTTTTTTCAATGGAAAACTTCTCTTTTTGGATAAAAAATTTATGATATTATAGGATGAACTTTGAAGATAAATATCTGGAGGGAATAAAAATGAAAAAAAATGAGATAAAATTAAAAGAAATTTTTGAACTTTTACCTCATAGATATCCCTTTTTAATGATTGATAAGGTGGTGGAGGTAGATATAGAAAAGGAGTATGTAAAAGCAATTAAAAATGTTACTATTAATGAGCCTTATTTTATGGGGCACTTTCCAGAAAATCCCATTATGCCAGGGGTTTTAATTTTAGAAACTATGGCTCAAGCTGCAGGAGTAGGACTTATGGCTCTATTTCCAGAATATAAGGGAAGGCTTTTCGTTCTTGCAGGAATTGATAAAGCAAGATTTAGGCAACCTGTTTATCCTGGAGATACACTTATTATTGAAGTCCAAGGGTTTAGGAGAAAAGGAAATATAATTAAGACTGCAATTACTGCTAAAGTTAATGAAAAAATAGTAGCATCTGCAGAAATTACAGCAGGAATTTTAAATAAGGAGAAAACAAATGAATAAGATTTCACCTACAGCTTATATAGATCCTTCAGCTGAAATAGAAGAGGATGTAGAAATAGGTCCCAATGTTTATATAGGTCCAAAGGTTTATATAGGGAAGGGAACAATTATAAAGGCTCATTCCTATATTGAAAGCAATACTAAAATAGGGAAATACAATCAAATAGGTCCTTTTACTGTAATTGGGACACCTCCTCAACACATTGGTTACAAAGGTGAAGAAACAAGTGTAGAAATAGGCGATTATAATATAATCAGAGAATTTGTAACTATTCATAGAGGAACTACTTTTGATGACGGAATTACTTATATAGGAAATAACTGTTTACTTATGAGTTACGTTCATGTGGCTCATGATTGTAAAGTAGGAGATCATGTAATTATGGCAAATAATGCCACCTTAGGAGGGCATGTAAGGGTAGAGGAAAAAGTCGTTATGGGAGGTTTTTCAGCAGTTCATCAATTTTGCAAAATAGGAGCTTATGCCTTTATTGGTGCTATGAGTGGGGTAGATAAAGATGTTCCTCCCTATGTAAAGGTTTTTGGTATTCCTGCTAAGATACAAGGAATAAATCTTGTAGGATTAAGAAGAGCAGGTTTCACTAAAGAAGAGATCCGAAAAATCTCCCAAGCAATTGGATATTTCTTAGATGCTCCTTCAACCATTAAAGAAATAATTACAGAATTGAGAGATATATTTGGTGAGGATCCAGTTATAGAAAGACTTATTTTATTTTTGGAAAAACCCTCAAAACAGGGTATAATGAGAAGGAAACCTTTTGAAGGAGAAGAGGCATTTTAGTTATTTGTTATGGATTTAGAGGATAATAAAATAGGATTAATTGCAGGAGAAGGTGAATTTCCCATTATTTTAGCCCGGAGCTTAAAGGATAAGAATTATGAAATTGTTGCTATTTGTTTTTCCAATGATCAGAAAGAGAAACTAAAAAAGTTTACTCCTAAAGTTTTTAAAATTTCTATTGGTCAATTTGGGAAACTTATTAAAATTTTTAAAGAAAATAAAGTAAAAAAGCTTGTTTTTTTAGGAAAAATAGACAAAAGTCATGCTTTAAAGGTTGGTATTCCAGATTTTAAAGCTTTAGCTTTATGGAGAAAGCTTAAAATTAAAGAAGATAATTCAATTTTGAAGGGAGTTATAGAAGAATTAGAAAATGAAGGATTTATAATAAAGGGTCCCTCAGAATTTTTGCAGGAATTTTTAACTACTGAAGAAATATTTACTAAAAGAGCTCCTACAAAAGAAGAATGGGAAGATATAGAATATGGGTTTAAAATTGCTAAAGTAATTGGATCCTTAGATATAGGACAGTGTGTAGTAGTAAAGAATAAGATGACAGTTGCTATAGAAGCTATGGAAGGAACGGATGCAACAATTCTAAGGGCTGGTAAACTTAGAAAAAATACAGTGGTTATAAAAGTAGCTAAACCTATTCAGGACTTAAGAATGGACCTACCAGTAGTTGGACTTAAAACTATAGAAACACTTATCAAAGCACAAGCTAAAGTTTTAGCTCTTGAAGCAGGGAAAACCTTTTTCTTACAAAAAGAATCCGCTATCAAATTAGCTGATAAAAATAATATTTCTATAGTTGGATACAAATTTAAAGAAGAATAAAAATGAATAAAGTAAAAGTAGCAGTTATAGGAGTAGGGCATTTAGGAAGGTTTCATGCTAAAAAATTTACTGAAATTCCAGAAGCAGAGCTCTTAGCTATAGTTGATATAAATCCAGAAAGACTTAAAGAAACTCTTAATTTATTGGGAGAAAAAAGACACTCTATAAAAACTTTTACTAACTATAAAGAGGTAATTCCCTTAGTTGATGCAGTAAGCATAGCAACTCCAACCATTACCCATTATGAAATTGCTAAAGATTTTTTATCTGCAGGAAAACCTGTATTTTTAGAAAAACCTCTTGCTCATGAATTAGGTTTAGCAGAAGAGCTTGTTGAGCTTTCACTCAAAAAAAATCTTCCCTTTCAAGTTGGTTATATTGAAAGATTTCAAGAACCAGTAAAAAAACTTTTGCAAAATGTAAAGGATCCTCTTTTTATAGAGGCTCACAGATTATCTTCTTTTACAGAAAGAAACCTTGATATAGATGTAATTTTAGATCTCATGATACATGATCTTGACCTTACCTTACTTTTGAAAAACTATAAAAAAATTGAGTTTATTCATGCTGTAGGAGCCCCGCTTTTTACTCAATTACCAGATATTGTGAATGCAAGAGTAGTTTTTGAAGATGGAACTACCTGTAATTTTACAGCAAGTAGAATTTCTCTTAATAGACAAAGAAAATTTAGAGTTTTTTCAAAAGGAGCCTATTATGTAATTGATACAATAGAAAAAAGCTATTTAGAAGTTAGAGTAGATCTCCAAAACAAGGAATATAAATTAAATAAAAAATCTTTCCCAGAAAGTGATCCTTTAAAAGAGGAGCTTGAATCCTTTATTAAATGTATTATTAACGGAGACAAAGTTAAAGTGACAGGAGAATCTGCTTTAAAATCACTTGAACTTGCATTTCAAATAAAAAAGCAAGTAGAGAATAATTTAAAAAGATATCTATGAACTATCAGACTTCTTCCCGAGTTTTAATAATAACAGGTGAAATTTCTGGAGATATCTATGGATATTTGCTAATTAAAAGAATAAAAGATCTAAACTCAGCTTTTCAATTTGTTGGAATAGGTGGACCTAAGATGAGAAGTCTTGGAATAGAAATATTATTCCCTGCTGAATCACTTGCTTTGGTGGGATTACCAAGTTTTTCTGAGCTTAAAAAATATTGGTTTGTTTACAAAAAGATTGAAGAATTTTTAAGAAAAAGAAGGGTAGATGTAATAATATTGGTAAATTTCCCGGGTTTCAATTTAAAGGTTGCTAAATTAGCTAAAAAGTTAGGATATCCTGTAATATATTATATAGCTCCTCAAGCATGGGCTTGGAACAAAAAGAGAGTTCATATTTTAAGAAAATATGTAGATAGATTGTATGTGGTTCTTCCCTTTGAAAAGGAATTTTTTTCTTCTTATGGGATATCTACTATCTATTTGGGACATCCTATTTTAGACCTAATAAAAACCAATCTCTCAGAAAATTTTTTTTATGAAATATATCAATTTGATAAATCTAAACCCTTAGTAAGTTTTTTTCCAGGTAGTAGAGAAAGAGAAATAACTCGTCACATACCCATGTTTTTAAAAATTTTTGAAAATTTAAAAAAATTAAATCCCCATATTCAAGGGATAATGGTTAAAGCTCCTGGTCTTAAAGATTCTTTTTTATGGGATAAAGCAAGATCCCAACTTAAAGTCATAGAAAATACTCAGTATGAAGTTTTAAAATATTCTACAGTAGCTCTTCTTGCCTCAGGAACCATAACCTTAGAAGCTGCTCTTCTTGAAACCCCTGCTATAGTTACTTATTCTTTGCCCTCTTGGATGTATTTTATTGCTAAAAAATTGGTAAAAGTTCCCTATATTAGTCTTGCTAATTTAATTCTGCAAAAGGAAATATACCCAGAAATAATAAAAGAAAAAGATAAGATTAAAGCTATTACCCAGAAAATAAGAGAGCTTGTAGAAAATGAAGAAGCAAGAATTGAGGTTAAAAAAGAGCTTTCCGTTATAAAAAGGCTGATTGGTCCTCTTGGAGCAAGTTGGAGAATTGCTGAAGATATGATAAAGTATATTTTGTCTCTTAAAAAGAGTTGATCTTATTAAATTTTGAGAAAGTAGAGGGGGGTTTGTTTATGGTTGAAGATCTTAAAAAAATGTATAGAAAAATTGTAGAAGATTCCTTTCCTTCAGAATTAAGAATTACCTTTGGAGATCAGACCTTTATTTATAAGAAGAAAAGATGGGAAGTTGAAATAGAACCTGGCGTATTTGAAAAAAAGGGGTTAAGATATGGAGAAAATCCAGATCAGGAAGCTGCAATCTACGAATTAGTTGCAGGTAATTTAGTTTTAGGAGAGTGTGAGTTTATTAAACCTGGGCTTGGTTTAATTTCCAGTTTAAAAGAAAGTGATTTTATTCAATTTGGAAAGCATCCAAGTAAAATTAATCTTACCGATATAGATAATGCACTTAATATTTTAAGATATTTAACTGAAAAACCTGCTTGTGTAATTGTTAAGCATAACAATCCTTCCGGGGTTGCTTACGGCACTACAATAGAAGAAGCTTTTTTAAAAGCCTACAATGCAGATAGAATAGCTGCTTTTGGTGGAGCTATAGCACTAAATAGACCTGTTAATAAGGCTTGTGCATCCGCTATAGCAGAACAATATTTTGAAGTTTTAGCTGCACCTGAATATGAAGAAGGAAGTATAGAGATTTTAAAAAAAAGAAAGTCCTTAAGAATTATCAAAATTAAAAAATTGGACAAGCTGGAAGAGTATGCCAAATATAGAGTGGTTGAATTTAAAAGTCTTATTGATGGGGGTATAATTGTTCAAGTTTCTCAATTAAATAGAATTAGGAGAAAAGAAGATTTACTTCCTGCAGTAGCTATAAAAGATGGAGTAGAATATAAATGTCTTAGAGAACCTGATGAGAGAGAGATAAAAGATATGATTTTTGGATGGGCTGTTGAGATGGGAGTTACTTCCAATTCAGTATTATTTGTTAAAAATGAATGTACAGTAAGTATAGGAACAGGAGAACAAGATAGAGTTGGTTGCACTGAAATAGCTATTTTTAAAGCCTATACCAAATATGCTGATCTTCTCTGCTACGAAAAACATAAAATATCTTATAAACAATTGGAGTTAGAAATAGAAAAAGGTTTAAGACCAAAAATTCAAAAAGAAGAAATTGATGAAGAAACCAGAGAAAAAAAAGCAGGTCTTATTGGTGCAGTTATGATTTCAGATGGATTTTTACCCTTTAGAGATTCCGTAGATGTGGCAGCAAAACAAGGTATTACAGCTATTTTACAACCAGGAGGTTCTGTGAGAGATTGGGAAGTAATTCAAGCCTGCAATGAATACAATCCTCCTATAGCTATGATGTTTACTGGACAAAGGGCATTTAGACACTAATTTAAAAACACAAAAAGGGGTTCCCTATGAACAAAATACCTTTTACTCCAGAAGGTATAGAAAAAATTAAAAAAGAGCTTGAATATCTTATTAGGGTTGAAAGAAGAAAGGTAGTGAAAGCTATAGAAGAAGCAAGGGCTCATGGAGACATTTCAGAAAATGCTGAATATGAAGCAGCTAAGGAAAGACAAGCCTATATAGAAGGTCGGATACAAGAATTATCAGGAATTTTAGCTAATGCAGAAATAATTCCTGCTCTTACTAAAGTTCCTGATAAAGTTCAGTTTGGAGTTAAGGTAAAATTATTAAATTTGGATACACAAGAAGTAACTACCTATAGAATTGTTGGTCCCTATGAAGCAGATCCACCTAATGGAAGTATTTCTATATATTCTCCCTTAGCAAGGTCTTTAATAGGAAAAGAGATAGGGGATGAGGTTCAGGTAAATACTCCTTCAGGAATAAAGAATTTTGAAATTTTAGATATAGAAATTTAATTACCAAAGGAGGCTAAGGTGGAATTTTTAAACAAAAAGTATCTTTTTACTCCAGGACCCGTTCCTGTAGCAGAGGAAGTACTTCTCTCTATGGCTCAACCTATTATCCATCATAGATTGCCAGAATTTTCGGAGATTTTAAAAGAAATTAGAGAGGATCTTAAATATCTTTTTCAGACCAAAAAGGAGGTTTATTTTTTTACCTCCTCAGGAACAGGGGCTATGGAATCAGCTATTGTGAATCTTTTTTCTCCCCAAGATAAAGTAATTGTAGTAGTTGGTGGGAAATTTGGACAAAGATGGTTAGAACTTTCCCAAACCTATAACTTAGAGCCAATAGTTATAGAAGTTTCTTGGGGAAAAGCTGTAAGACCTGAAGAAGTAGAAAAAATTTTAAAAACTAATAAAGATATAAGAGGAGTTTTAATTCAAGCTTGTGAGACTTCAACCGGAGTGAAACACCCTATTAAAGAAATTGCAGAAATTGTTAGAAATACTTCTGCAGTAATAGTAGTTGATGCTATTTCTGCTCTTGGAGTATACGATCTTCCAATGGATAAATGGGGGCTTGATGTAGTGATTACAGGTTCTCAAAAGGCTTTAAGCCTACCTCCTGGCTTGTCTTTTATTGCCTTTTCAGATAAAGCTCAAGATTTGGTTAAGAAATCAAAACTTCCTAAATACTATTTTGATCTCCAAAAAGAAAGAAAGGCTTATGAAAAAAATACTACAGCTTTTACTCCTGCAGTGAGTTTACTTATAGGATTAAGAAAGATGCTTAAACGTATAAAGGAGATAGGACTTGAAAGACTATTTAAACATTATCAAACCCTTTCTCTTGCTTGTAGAAAAGCAATATTAGCACTTGACTTAGAAATCTTTCCTGAAATTCCTTCTGAATCCCTTACAGTTATTAAAGCTCCAGATGGATTAAACACAGGGGAACTTTTAAAATTTTTAAGAAACAAATTAGGAGTTGTTTTTGCAGGAGGACAGGATCATCTTAAAGGGAAAATTTTAAGAATTACGCACATGGGGAACCAGTCTCCATTTGATCTTTTAATAGCTCTTTCAGCCTTGGAGATAGGGTTGAACCTTTTTGGATACAAAGTTCCCTTTGGTAAAGGGATAAAATCCGCTGAAGAAGTACTTTTAAATTATATAAAGGATGAATATTTAAAGACAGTCCCTAAGGTAATGACTATATCAGGTAAATACAAAAAATAAAAAGGAGTAAAAAAATGAAAGTTTTAATTTCAGATCCTATTTCAGAAGAGGGAATAGAGATCTTTAAAAATGCAGGTTTAGAGGTTATTTATAAACCAGGTCTTCCTTATGAAGAATTGTTAGAAATAATTCCTCAATTTGATGCGCTTGTTGTAAGAAGTGCAACAAAGGTTACTAAGGAAGTAATTGAAAGGGCAAAAAATCTAAAAGTCATAGGAAGAGCAGGAACAGGGCTTGACAATGTAGATTTACAGGCTGCAAATGAAAAAGGGATTGTAGTTATGAATGTCCCAGGAGGAAATACTTTATCTGCAGCAGAACATACTTTAGCTTTACTTTTTGCAATTGCAAGGAATATTCCTCAGGCTGTATCTTATTTAAAAGAAGGAAAATGGGAAAAAAAGAAGTTTATGGGAGTAGAGCTTAATAATAAAGTTTTAGGAATTATTGGATTAGGAAGAATAGGAAGTATTGTTGCAGATAGAGCTCTTGGAATGAAAATGAAAGTTATAGCTTATGATCCTTATGTTTCTCCAGAAGCAGCAGAGAAAAAAGGGGTAGAACTTGTAAGTTTGGAAGAATTATATAGAAGATCAGACTTTATCACTATTCATACACCCTTAACTAAAGAAACCTATCATCTTATAGATGAAAGAGCCTTTTCTATGATGAAAAATGGAGTTTACATTATAAATTGTGCAAGAGGAGGAATTATAGATGAAGAAGCACTTTATAAAGCTATGGTTTCAGGAAAAGTTGCAGGAGCAGCTCTTGATGTTTTTGAGAAAGAACCAGTTGATCCAAATCATCCCTTACTTTCTTTAGAAAATTTTATCGGAACTCCCCATCTTGGAGCCTCAACTATAGAAGCTCAGAAGACAGTTGCTATAGAAATAGCAAAACAATTAGTAGATTACCTTCTTAAGGGAATAATAAGAAATGCAGTAAATGTTCCTTCTTTACCACCAGAGATTTTAAAAATTATTACACCTATACTAACTCTTGCAGAAAAGGTTGGTTTACTTGCTGCCCAAATTGCAGAAGGAGCTATTCAAGAAGTGGAAATTACTTATAAAGGTGAAATTTCCCAACTTGATGTTAAACCTGTAACCCTTGCTTTTGTTAAAGGGCTTCTTTCTCCATTTTTAAAAGAGGATGTTAATTATGTTAATGCCCTTATAAGAGCAAAGGAAAGGGGTATAAAAATAATAGAATCTAAGACAGAGATTTCAGAAGACTTTACCTCTCTCATAAGTGTTAAAGTGAAACATACTGAAGGTTATACAGTTGTTGAAGGAACTATTTTTGGTAAAAAAGAACCTCGTATAGTTAGAATTAATGGATTTAGACTTGATGCTTTACCAGAAGGACACATGCTTTATATCTTTAATGAGGATAGACCAGGGGTTATAGGAAAAATAGGAACCATCCTTGGTAATCACAATTTAAATATCTCAAGAATGCATGTAGGACAGGATCCTATGAGAAAAACAAATGTAATACTTCTTAGTTTAGATCAACCTCCCACAAAAAAAGCTTTAAAAGAATTAAGTGAGCTTTCTACAGTTTATTTAGTAAAACCTTTAGAACTTTAATAAGTTATGGATAGACCCAATCTAAGAAATTGTGAATTAGAAGAATTAAAAAATTTAATAGAAATCCTTGGAGAACCTTCATATAGAGGGGAACAAATTTTTCACTGGATCACCTGTAAAGATGCCATAAGCTTTGAAGAAATGACAGATCTTCCTAAGAGCTTAAGAACAAAGCTTTCTGAAAATTTTTCTCTTGAACTTCCAGAAATAGTTGATAGACAAGAAGATATAGATGGAACAGTTAAATTTGTTTTAAAACTAAAAGATAATAATCTAATTGAAACAGTTATAATTCCAGAAAGAGATCATTATACTCTTTGTGTTTCAACTCAAGTAGGATGTCCCGTAGGTTGTAAGTTTTGCGTTACAGGGAAACTTGGGTTTAAGAGAAATTTAGAGGTTTATGAAATAATTTCTCAAGTTGTTATTGCAAGAAGATATTTAAAACAAAAGGGAGAAGAACTTCCTTTAAGAAATATAGTTTTTATGGGAATGGGGGAACCACTTTTAAATTTGAAAAATCTTATAAAAGCTTTAAAAATACTTGCTCATCCTAAAGGATTTAATTATTCCAGAAAAAGGCTTACAGTTTCAACTGTAGGACTTTTAAAAGAAATAGAAATACTTGCTAAGGAATTTCCTACCGCTTTGGCATTGAGCTTACATGCTCCCACAGATGAAATTAGAAGAGAACTTATTCCTATAGCTAAAAAATATTCTGTTGAAGAGCTCATTTTAGCTTGTAAAAATTTCCCTCGCATTAAAAATAGCAGAACCACTGTAGAATATGTAATAATAAAGGATGTAAATGATAGCTTGGAATCTGCAAAAAAACTGGCAGATCTACTAAAAGGATATCCTTTTAAAGTAAATCTTATTCCCTTTAATCCTCATTCTGAAATTCCTTTTGAAAGACCCTCTCAAGAAATTATAGAAAGATTTCAAAAATACCTTCTTTCAAAGGGAATATTAACTACTCTAAGAAAAAGTAAAGGTCTTGGGATTGATGCTGCCTGTGGACAGCTGGGAGCAAAACTTTTGAAATCTTTAACTCCAAACTCCATTAATAAAGAAACCGCAGTTGGGACAGGTTAAATCAGTCTTAAGATCTATTTTTAAAACTTTAAAACCGTATCTTTCAATAATTAAATGGTTACACTTTGGACAATAGGTATTTTCATATTGATTTCCAGGAACATTTCCTACATAAATATAGTAAAGACCAGCCTCCTTTCCAATATAATAAGCCTTTAGTAAAGTTTCTTCAGGAGTAAAGGGTTTATCTAAAAGTTGATAATGAGGAAAGAAACGAGAAATATGCCAAGGAACATCAGGTCCCAGCTCAATTTTTATAAAGTTTGCAAGTTCTCTTAATTCAGCTGGATCATCGTTTTCTTCTGGAATAATAAGAGTAGTAATTTCTACCCATATACCTTGGCTTTTTAAATACTTTAAGCTGTCTAAAACAGGTTTCAGCTTTGCCTTACAAAACTTTTTATAAAATTCTTCTCTAAAAGCCTTTAAATCTACATTTATTCCATGAAGATAGGGTTTAATGTAGTCAATAGCTTCTTTTGTCATATAACCATTAGAAACAAAAACATTTTTTAATCCCTCTTTTTCAGCTAATTTGGCACAATCATAGGCAAATTCAAAAAAGATGGTAGGTTCAGTGTAAGTGTAGGAAATACTTTTTGCCCTTTGAGTTTTAGCTATTCTTACAATATCTTTTGGTGAGGTTAATTTTCCAGGAATGCCTCCATAAATATGAGGGTATTGAGAAATTTCAAAATTTTGGCAAAAACTACAACGAAAGTTACAACCTACAGTTGCTATAGAATAACTCCACGAGCCTGGTAAAAAATGATAAAGTGGTTTTTTTTCAATAGGATCTAAGTGTTCTGCAATTATTTTCCCATAAACTAAGGAAAAAAGTATCCCTTCTTCATTTTTTCTAACTCCGCAAATCCCTATATGATTAGGATAAATAACGCAATGATGATTACACAAATTACATTTTACTTTTTTATCTTCTAAATGTTCATATAAAAGCGCTTCTCTCATACTTAATTATTTTAAAACAATTCTCAATTCTCTTCAATTCTTTTTAAAAAATTCTTTACCTCTTCAGTGTAATCACCCTTACGAGATTTATAAATATAAAGAGGGGGGAGAATCCTTATTTCTTCTTTAGCATTTTTAACTGCACATAAAAGAACAAGCTTTGCTTCTGAACCAGGATAGGAATAAACCAGTCTTAAAAGTTTTGGTTCAAGTTTGTTATTTTTAAGAAGATATATTAATTCCGCAAGTCTTAAAGCTGTAAAAATTAAATAAAATTTACCTTTATTTTTTAAAAGAGAGCTTACTTTTTTTAAAAATTCATTAAGATCACATTCTATGTCTCTTCTTGTAATATTTTCAATTTGGTAAGGACTTTTTCTTCCAGCTTCACTTTTAAAATAAGGAGGATTAGAAAAAACTACATCAAAATTACCAGGTTTAAAGGGTGGATTTCTTATATTTCCTTTAATTACAAATAGCCTTTCTTGAAGTTTATTTTCAAGAATATTTTTCTTAAGGCACTCTATATAAAGTGTTTCAAGCTCTAAGGCAAAAATTTTTGCATGAGGAAATCTCTTTAAAGCAATAAGGGAAATAATACCAGAGCCTGCTCCAACTTCCAAAACTAAATCTCTTGGTTTTAAATTTAAAAAATGGGCTAATAAAACAGAATCTATACCAAATCTAAAACCCTTTTCAGGTTGATAAACAATTATAGAGCCTTCTAAAAAAGGAGTAGGAACTAATTGCATAGATTTTCCCATAAATAATAAACTAACTGATTATGAAGAAGTTTTCCTTTAAAGGTTAAAAATATTCTTTCTTTTTCTCTTTTTATTAAGTTCTCCCTTATCAAAGTGTCTAAAGCATTTTTTGGTAAAGAATAATTATATTTTCCTTTTAACTCTTTCAAGCTTATACCCTCTTTTAATCTTAATCCCATAAATACATATTCTTTTGCTAACTCATAAAGATTAAGATTTTCAATTATTTTTAAGGAAAGTTTTTTCTCTTTTAAAAGTGAATTTAAATAATAATTTAGATTTCTTGGATTTTCCCATCTTAGATTTTCTATTCTTGAGGTAGCAGATGGTCCCAATCCTAAGTAAGGTTTAAGTTTCCAATAAAGAAGATTGTGCTTACATTCATACTTAGGTATGGCATAGTTAGAAATTTCATACCTTTCATATCCGTTTATTTTTAAAGTTTCTTCTATTATTTTATAAAGATTCATTAACTTTTCATCCTTTATCCAACATTTTTTTCCTTTAAAAATTTGATAAAAAGGTGTTCCCTTTTCTAAAGTTAATTCGTAAAAAGATAAATGGGGAGGATTAAATTTTAAGGCTTTTAATATTTCCCTTTTAAGGGTTTTTTCTCCTTGTCCTTTCCATCCAAATATAAAATCTAAAGAAAAATTTTTGAAACCACTTTTAATAATAAATCCTAAGGCTTTAAAAATATTTTTTTGAGTATGGAGTCTTCCTAAAAATTTTAGACCCCTTGAAGAAAAACTTTGCGCTCCTAAGCTTATACGATTAAACCCTATTTCATAAAAAGCTTTTGTTTTTTCTAAGGTGAGTGTTTCAGGATTTGCTTCTAAAGTTAATTCTTTCGGAGAAAACTTAAAATGCTTAGCTAAAAAATTAAAAAGGTCTTCGTAAAAATAAGGAGAAAGAAGCGAAGGAGTTCCACCACCTGCATAAAAGGTTATAAAAGAAAGACCTTTTATCCCAAATTTTTCTTCTAAAAAAACTTTTAAAAGTTTTAGTTCTTCCTTTAAAGCCTTTAAAAATCTATTTTCTAAATATTTTGAAACTCTCATCTCTACAGAATAAAAATCACAATAGGGACACTTTTTTAAACAAAAGGGCACATGAAGGTATAGTCCTAAATCTACTTTTTTCATTAAGGTTTCTTCAAATTTATCAAAAAGCTTTTAAAATTATTTAGATGAGAATTTTCTGGAAATACCATTTCAGAGAATATACTTTTTATACTCTTTCTTTTTTCATAATATTTAGTGCTATTATAACTTTAATTCAAGGAATAATCAAATTGCAAGATTTTTTAAATTTAAATCCACCTTTTAAATTTATTTTTCAACTTTTTATTCTTGTTTTTTTTCAGCTTCTATCCTTTATTTATAGTTTATCAGTCTTTATGGGGATTCTTTTTGCCATACATAGGCTAAAGTATGAAAAGGAAGTACTTGCTTTTTGTTCCTTAGGTTTTTCCTTAAAAGACTTTATGAAACCCCTTCTCATTTTTTCCTTAATTAGTTTAATAATAACCTTTTTAGCTCATTTTTTTCTTTCTCCTTGGTCTAAAAGAAAAGTAAAGGAAATTCAGATAGAGCTTGTTAAAGCTCAAGCAGAAAAGTCTTTTCCCGAAAAAAGACCTATTGCCTTAGGAAAAGATTATTCTCTTTATGTGAGAAACTCAGAAATAAGAGACAAAGCTCATTTTTTTAAGAATATATTTCTTCTAAAAAGAGAGAAAGAAGGTAAAAAAGGTTTTTTCATTGCCCAAGAGGGGAGTTATTCTCCTCAAGAAAACACATTTACTTTAATAAAGGGATGGGGAATTTTTATAGATTCTCAAAATAATATAGAAGTCTTAAAATTTGGGGATTATAAATTTAAGTTAGATACAAAAACCTTTGAAGAAGAAAGACTTTATTTTAAAAGAGGGGAAAAGAGTTTTTCAGAATTAAAGGGAGAAATAAAAAAACTTAAACCAGGAACTTCAAACTATTTCAAGTATTTTAATGAATATTATCAAAGATTTTTCTTTCCCCTTTCGGTTTTATTTTTAACTTTTCAAGCTTTTTTCCTCAGTATTTACCTTAAAACCTCTTATAGATTTTTGCTTTTTTTTGTAGGAATTACAGTCTTTCTAATTTTCTACATTCTTTATAATTTTTTTTCCTCCTTAGGAGAAAATGGGAAAATTTTTCCTTTATGGAGTTTTGTTATATTTTATCTTTTGATTAGTATTTTACTTGTTTTTCAATATGTGGGATTAAAAAGAAAAAGAGAGCTATATTTATGAAAATCTATAAGAAATACCTTTTAGCTGACCTTATAAAGGTAAATTTACTTTTACTATTTATTTTTTCTTCCTTTTACTTTTTAGTTGATTTTTTTAATAAACTGGGAGATTTTTTATCTTTTAAAAAACCCTTTTACCTTTTTTTAACTTACATTTTTTGGAAATCTTTGGCAAACTTATATGAATTTTTCCCTTTTGCTTGTGGATTATCAGGAATAATTTTGTTTCTTTGGTTAACAAGAACAGGAGAATTACTTGGCTTTTTATCTCTTGGATTTTCAAAAAAAGAACTAATAAGTCTTACAGGGAAGGGAATTTTTCTTTTTTCTCTATTAGTAGGATTGGCAATAAACATCCTATTTCCTAAAGCAGCCTTCTTAAGTCTTTATACTTGGGACTATAGAATAGCTGAGAAAAGAGAACAATATTTAGTATTTAATGAGCAAATTTTTATTAGAGGTTCTGATTTTTATCTTATAGCTAAGCCTTTAGAACCAAGAGGTGAATATTTGCAAGATATACTTCTTGTTTTTGTAAATAAAGAAGAGCTAAAAAAGATTATATGGGCTAAAGAAGGATTTTATAAATCTGAAAAGTGGTTTCTAAAAGAAGTTATTACTCAAGAAGCTAATAAAAACTTTTCTCCTGAGTTTTTTAAAAACTTAGAAGCTAATCTTTCTATAAAGCCAGAAACTTTAGTAATGGTAGAAAAGCCTCTAAAATTTTTATCTCTGAAAGAATTATTTGAAAGATATAAATTTTTAAAAATGGTTAAAAGACCTTATAAAGAAGAATTAGCAGAAATATTTTTAAAAGTGATTTATCTTTTTTTGCCTCTTTTTTTAGGATTTTTTCCTACTATGGTTTTTGTTAAAAACTATACACCCTCTCAAGTGATAATCCCATTTCTTAAAGGTTTAATTTGGTATTTTATTTTGTTAACTTTTTATCTTTTTTTACAAACTTTTTTAAGAAAGGGTATATTTGTTGCAGGGGTCTTATTATCTTTTTTGGTATTTATTAGTTTTTTATCTTGTATTTTTAAGAAAATCTGGTAAAAAAGAAAGAAAAAAATTATTAGCAAGGAGGTTATCTATGTCTATAGAGGAAAAGGTTATTGAAATTATTTCTCAAAAGTTAAACCTTTCAAAAGATCAAATTAAACTTGAAGCCTCTTTTGTAGATGATTTAGGAGCAGATTCCCTTGATCTTGTTGAACTTGTTATGGCTATGGAGGAGGCTTTTGGAATGGAAGTTCCTGATGAAGAAGCAGAGAAGTTAAGAACTGTTAAGGATGCTATAGAATACATAAAAGCAAAAACAGGCGAACAATAGTTAAGAGGTGGAGTTGTGAAAAGAAGAGTAGTTGTAACAGGGCTTGGTGCAGTAACTCCTCTTGGAATAGGAGTTGAAGAAACTTGGAAAAATATTAAAGCTGGTAAATCTGGAATAGGTAAAATTACTAAGTTTGATGCTTCTTCTTTCCCAAGTCAAATTGCAGGAGAGGTAAAAAATTTCAAGCCTGAAGAATTTATGCCTGCTAAACTTGTTTCCCGTATTGATACTTTTATTCAATATGCCATAGCAGGAACAAGAATGGCATTAGAGGATGCAGGGTTACCTTTAGAGGATTTAGGAGATGAGGTTGGAGTTATTATAGGTGTTGGGATGGGAGGAGTTGGACTTATTGAGTATTATACCAGAATTCTTGATGAAAAGGGTTATAGAAGGATTAGTCCCTTCTTTATACCTATGATCATTCCTAATATGGCTGCTGGACAAGTGGCTATTTTATTTGGGGCAAAAGGTCCTAACAGTGCAGTATGTACTGCTTGTGCAGCTGGGAATCATGCTATAGGAGAAGCTTTTAGAATAATAAGAGAAGGCAAAGCAAAAGTAATGATTTGTGGAGGAACAGAAAGTGTTATAACTCCCCTTTGTGTAGCTGGATTTTCAGTTATGAGAGCTTTATCCACAAGGAATGAAGAACCTGAAAAGGCATCTCGTCCCTTTGATGCTCAAAGAGACGGTTTTGTTATAGCAGAAGGATGTGGGATATTAATTTTAGAAGATTTAGAAAATGCTCAAAAAAGAGGAGCTAAAATATATGCAGAATTAATTGGATATGCCTTTAATGCAGATGCCTATCATATGACAGCCCCACCTCCTAATGGAGAAGGTGCTGCAAAATGTATGGAATTAGCCCTTCAAGATGCAGGAATAGAACCTTCTCAAGTAGATTACATAAATGCTCACGGCACAAGCACCCCCCTTAATGACGTAGCTGAAACAAAAGCCGTAAAAAGTGTTTTTAAGGAGCATGCCTATAAACTAATGATTTCTTCTACCAAATCAATGACTGGCCATTTACTTGGAGCTGCAGGTGGTTTAGAAGCTTTAATAACTGTTCTTGCTCTTTATGAAGGCATAGTTCCTCCCACTATAAATTTAGAAAACCCTGATCCAGAATGCGATCTTGATTATGTCCCAAATTATGCTCGCCATGCAGATATAAAAATAGCCCTTTCTAATGCCTTTGGTTTTGGTGGTAATAATGCCTGCTTGGTTTTCAAAAAATGGGAAAACCAATAGTAATAGCCTCAGATCACGCAGGCTATTTCCTTAAAGAAAAAATAAAAGAATTTTTAAAAAAAGAAAATTATGAAGTTATAGATGTAGGTTGTTTTTCTCCTGAATCTGTAGATTACCCTGAATATGGAGCAAAAGCCGTAGAAAAACTTCTTAATAAAGAAGCTGACTTCGGGATTCTTATTTGTGGAACAGGGCTTGGAATGAGTATTTTTGCTAATAGATTTCCTGGAATAAGAGCAGCTCTTTGTCATGAACCTTTTTCTGCTAAAATGGCAAGACTTCACAATAACGCTAACGTCCTTGTTCTTGGAGGAAGAATTATAGGTGAAGGAATTGCCATAGAAATTGTAAAAACCTTCTTAGAAACCCCCTTTGAAGGAGGGAGACACGAAAGAAGAATTACTCTTATAGAAGAGCTTGCTAAAAACAAATGGATATTATAGGAATAGGAGTTGACTTAGTTCATATCCCAAGAATTGAAAAATTACTCCATCAATACAGAGAAAAATTTCTAAAAAAAATATTTTCAGAAGAAGAAATAGAATACTCCCTTAAAAGAAAAAATGTCTCTTTTCATCTCGCATCTTCTTTTGCCTCAAAAGAGGCTTTTTTTAAAGCTGTGGGTGGATATAGTTCCTTTTCTTTTAAAGAAATAATCTTAAAAAGAGACTCTAAAACCGGAAAACCCTTTTTAGAACTTAAAGGAAAAGCTAAGGAAATATTTAAAAAAAGAGGGGGCAAAAAAATTTTACTTGCCCTATCTCATGAAAATGAATATACTATAAGTGTAGTTGTAATTTTAGGAAAATAAATAAAAGTTTATTATGAAAGTAATTACAGGTTCTGAAATGAAAGAGCTTGATAAATTGGTAATCAATTCTCTCGGGATCCTTGCTGAAATTTTAATGGAAAGAGCTGGTTTAGGAGTAGCAGAAAATATTCTAAAATACTATCCCTTAGAAAAATATGAAAAAGTTTTAGTTGTCTGTGGACCGGGAAATAACGGCGGAGATGGAATGGTTTGTGCCCGTTATCTTTGGGATAAAGACTACGAAGTAAAAGTGGTTTTACTTAGTAATAAGGAAAAATATAAAGGAGAAGCCTTAATCAATTTAAAAATTCTTGAAAAGTTAAATTTTCCTTTAGAAAAGTCTGAAAATGTTTCTACTTTCAGAGATTTACTTTATTTTTATTCTCCTAAAATTATTGTTGATGCCATTTTCGGAACAGGTCTTAAAAGAGTAATAGATGGATTTTTTAAGGAAATAATAGAAGAGATAAATGCTTATAAAATAAAAAAAGAAGCAAAAGTAGTAGCTGTTGATATTCCTTCTGGGGTGTGTGCTGATACTGGGCAAATTTTAGGAACTGCAGTAAAAGCTGACTTAACAGTAACCTTTGAACTTCCTAAGATAGGGCATTTTTTTTATCCTGGAAAAGAATATACTGGAAAGCTTGAAATTGTGTCTATTGGTTTTCCAAAAAAAATTATTGAAGAAAAAGCTCCTCAAAGGGAATATTTAGATTTTAATTGGGCTAAAAAAGTTTTAAAACCAAGAAAAGGTTATACTCATAAAGGAACTTTTGGGCATGTGCTTATTTTAGCAGGAAGTAGAGGTAAAAGTGGTGCAGGTGCTCTTTGTGCCCTTGGTAGCTTAAAAGGTGGTGCAGGGCTTGTAACTCTTGCCTCAACGAAAACTCTTCAAAACGTATATTGCTCCTTAATTCCTGAAATATTAACCGCAGGCTTTGAAGAAAATGATAAAGGTGAGATCTCTTACAAAAACTTAAAAGACCTTTTAGAATTAACTAAAAATAAAGATGTATTAGTTATAGGTCCTGGGTTAGGGTTAAGTGAAGAAGTTAAAAAACTCTTTTTTGAATTAATATCTGAGTTAAATATTCCTGTAGTTATTGATGCTGATGCCTTAACTCATCTTTCAGAAAATCCTGAAATTTTAAAAAATTATAAGGCACCCAAAATTTTAACTCCCCATCCTGGAGAAGCAGTAAGACTTTTAAAAGTTCCTAAAGAGGAAATTATGAAAGATCGTTTAGGCTCTGTTAAAAAGCTCTCTGAACTTACAGATTCTATAGTGGTTTTAAAGGGACCTCATAGTATTATATATTCTCCTGATGGAAGATGTGGTATATCTTCTATAGATGAACCTGGTCTTTCTCAGGGAGGGCAAGGAGATATTTTGTCAGGTCTTATAGGAGCTTTTATAGCACAAGGGTATGAACCTTTTATAGCAACCTCTCTTGCAGTTTATTTACATGGATCCGCAGGAAGATACTTGAGTAAAAATTTAGGACCCTTTGGCTATACTGCTACAGAAGTAGCAGAAACTATACCAAAAATTTTAAAGGAGATAACCAATGATAGACCTTAGAAGATACCCAAGATGTTTAACTAAGCTTCGCGCCTTTTTCCCTGAGGAAGACCAACCTTATGAGGTTCAAAACATTTCCTACAAAGGGTGTTTTATAAAAAGTGACAAAAAAATTCCCGTTGAAAAACTCGTTTATTTTGAGGTAGAAATCCCAGATGTTGGGGTTGTGCCTATTTATGGAGTAGTTGTCCATCACGGTACTCCTGAAAATCCTGGGCTTGGTATAGAAATAATTGATATAGATAAAAATATGCGTTCTGTATGGAACTATTATTTAAAGGCACTTCTTTATATAGAAGAAGCTAAAAAAGCCTATCAATCTGCTCTTAAAGAACTTGGAAAAGAAGAAGTCTCAGAAAAAGCCTTATCAGAAGAAAAAACAGAAGAATAACCTTAGAAAGACTTAAAAATGAAACTTATTATTTTCGTTTTTGGTCTCTGTATAGGAAGTTTTTTAAATGTAGTAATTTATAGGTGGAGCAAAGGTTTATCTATTAAAAAACCTTTATTTTCCTTTTGTCCCCATTGTGGGAAAACTCTTAAATGGTACCATAACATCCCTCTTTTCTCTTATTTGATTTTAAAAGGAAAATGTGCTTACTGTAAAGCTCCTATTTCTATTATCTATCCTTTGACTGAAGTTTTAACTGCAGTTCTTTTACTTTTGGTTTATCTAAAATTTAAGTCCCTTTATGGATGGGGCACTTTCTTTTGCTTTTCCCTTTTTTTAGTTTTTCTTATTCCCATTACTTTTATAGATTTAAAGATAAAAGAAATTCCTGATTTTTTAAGCTTTGGGCTTATTTTTGGAGGCTTAATCTTTTCTTTAATAGGCTTTAATCCTTTACTTAATTTTGGAACTGCGCTTTTATCTACTCTTTCTGGAATTGGACTTCTTTTTTTAATAAATGAGTTATATTATCAATTCTCTAAAAGAGAAGGAATGGGAATGGGAGATTTTAAGTTTATGGGAGGAATAGGTGCCTTCTTAGGATACAAAAGTTTTTACTGGATTTTAGTTTTAGCCTCTTTAACAGGAATTTTAGCCTTTTTAGGGGTATATCTTTTTTATAAAATTAAAGGAATATCAAAGGAGTTAAATCTAAAAACAGAAATTCCCTTTGGTCCTTTTTTAGCTCTTGCAAGCCTTATTTATCTTTTTATTTTCTCAAATCTTTAAACTCTACCACTTCGGAAGTGGTAGAAAATTTAGTAGGTTCTCATAGTGGTAAGGATAAAAAGATTTTTCTTATTAGGGCAAATAGGACGACGAAGCAAATTAAATTGACTTAAGTTATTATAAAGGGTTTCTAAGACATCAAAATTAAAACGAAGTTCAAAATTACCATTTAAATTAATAGAGTTAGTATTGGGAGAATTGCTTATTATTATTCCATGGATTTTAAAATTTCCGTTTCCTTCTAAATTAAATGTTGTGTTTGCATCTGTTAAAAAAATAGCTCCGTAAACCTCTACATTTCCATTTTCTGCTATGTTAATACTATTATCAGATATTATAAGAATTGGATTTTCTTGTGTACCAAG
>Ga0197143_1001088_pt1 | contig 24504 bp, 29 predicted proteins | sample GBS70_MetaG_FD_148603 | JGI IMG/M metagenome (GOLD analysis project Ga0197143, IMG submission 148603) | Sediment microbial communities from Great Boiling Springs, Gerlach, Nevada, United States - GBS 70_MetaG | ecosystem: Environmental > Aquatic > Thermal springs > Hot (42-90C) > Sediment...
AACCGTCTTCTTTTTGAAGCCTTTGAGGGGAAGAACGGGAAAATTTGAGGAACAAGGCGTTTTGAAGAATGTTGAGAATTTATACCGTAAGTGAACTCACAGACCGCATCCAAGAATTACTCGAAGGGGAATTTCCAGAGGTAATAGTTGAAGGCGAAATCTCTAACTTAAGACCCTCTGCTTCGGGACATCTTTACTTTACCCTAAAGGACGAAAAAGCACAGATAAAGGCCATTCTTTTTCAAGGAAGCCTCCGGTTCCTGAAATTTCGTCCCGAGAACGGACACCACGTGTTATGTTGGGGAAAAATAAGTTTATATAAACCCCGGGGAGAGTATCGATTAATAGTGGAATACATGGAACCAAAGGGAATAGGGGCTTTACAACTTGCCTTTGAACAGTTGAAAAGGAAACTGGAACAGGAGGGATTATTTGACCTTTCTCGGAAACGTCCCCTTCCGCTTTTGCCAAGAAGAATAGGCATAGTCACTTCGCCCACAGGGGCAGTCATAAGGGATATGTTAAAGATTTTGAAAAGGCGATTCGAAAATCTCGAAGTTTTAATATATCCCGTAAGAGTTCAAGGAGAAGGAGCTGCCCAAGAGATAGCTGAGGGTATCCAGTACCTTGGGAAATATGGAGGAGTAGATGTAATAATAATAGCCAGAGGAGGTGGGTCTTTGGAGGATCTTTGGGCTTTTAATGAGGAGATCGTCGCAAGATGTATTTACAATAGTCCTGTACCAGTTATTTCAGCGGTAGGCCATGAAACCGATTACACCATCTCTGATTTTGTAGCCGATTTAAGAGCCCCTACTCCTTCTGCCGCTGCCGAAATGGTAGTGAAGCAGAAAGAAGAGTTAATCGGGAAAATAACACAATTACAGAAACGCCTCGAGAAGAGAATACTTTCTTTAATATTACTTAAAGGAGAATCATTAAAAAGGCTATCAGAAAGGCTAAAAGATCCAAGGAAAAAACTTATGGAAAATAATCAAAGACTTGAAGATCTTACAAAAAGGTTGATGAGAAACATTTCAAAACTACTCCACCTTTACCGCAATCGATTAGAAGGGATAAATAGACTTCTTATAACCCATTCACCTGAAAAACGATTAACTTTTTTGGAGAGGCAACTTTCTCAATTGTCATCAAGCTTGAAAACGGTGATGTCTAACACTTTGCGTCAGAAGGGAGAAAAATTAAAGATTTTTATGGGTAAACTTGATGCTTTGAGCCCTTTGTCAATTCTTAAGCGAGGGTATTCCATTACGTGGCTTTTACCTAAAAATATAATTGTAAAGGATTCTTTACAGGTTACGAAAGGTGATTTAGTGCGCATCACTTTAGCGCAAGGTGAACTTAAATGCGAAGTAAAAGAAAAGAGTTGATCGCTATTTTATTTTTGGTTTTTATATTCATATTTCAAGCTTATACACATGAAGAGTGGATTATACCCCAAGAAATTTGCCAGGGTGATTTAAAAACTATAAGCATAAGCTCTGCGAACCTTATTTCTGCTTACTTTGAAGAAGAACCGATTTTTTTATGGAAAGAAAACGAAAAATGGAAAGGCATTATAGGAATTGATTTATTTTCTCCGGTGGGAAGGAAAAGGCTTATTGTAAAGTCAGAAACAGCGGAAAAGGTCTTTTTTGTGAAGGTTAAAAATCGCGAACTTCCCCTCCGATTTATCACTTTACCTAAAAAATGGTTAAAGTTATCCAAGGAAGATCTTGAGAGGATTAAAATGGAAAAAGAAAGGCTCAAGTTCATTTTGATAAAAGATTGGGAGAATCCTCCTTTATGGAAAGGTCCTTTTCGGTGGCCTGTTGAGGGAAAAGTTACTGATGGATTTGGGACCAAGAGGTTAATAAATGGTCAATATTTAAGTTATCACACGGGTATTGACATCGCGGCTCCCCGAGGGCGGGATGTTTATCCCTCTAATAGAGGAAAAGTGGTCTTTGTGGGGCCTTTGGTGCTTGAGGGAAATACAGTTATAATACACCATGGGATTGGGCTTTATTCTTTATATTGTCATCTGGAGAAAATCCGGGTAAGGGAGGGAGAGTTGGTGGAGGAGGGTTTTTCTCTTGGTACAATAGGTTCCAGTGGGAGAGCGCAAGGACCTCATTTGCATTTTTCCGTAATATTTCGTGATAAAAAGGTTGACCCTCTGAGTTTATTGGACGCTTTAGGAGATAAAAATGGAAGAAAAGTCTTTTGAAGCCTCCCTTGAGGAACTTGAAGAGATTGTGGAGGAGTTGGAAAGGGGGGATTTACCTCTGGATGAAGCGCTTAGACTTTTTGCCCGAGGAGTTGAGCTTTCCCGTTTTTGTTATATGAAACTCGAGGAAGCCCGGAGAAAAGTGGAAATATTGGTGAAGGAAGGCAACCGATTATTTACAAGACCTTTTGAGGAGGAAAAAACTGAGGATGCTTGAAAATTGGCTAAAGATGATAGAAGGAAAGCTAACAGAATTTCTTCCAAAAGAGAAAAGTATCCCCTCCCGACTTCCAGAGGCGATGCGGTATAGCGTACTTTCGGGTGGGAAAAGAATAAGGCCCCTTTTAGTTATGGGTTCGGCTTACTTAGTAGGCGGGGATCCCGAAAGGGTTCTTCCCTTCGCTTGTGCGGTGGAGATGATTCATACTTATTCTCTCATACATGACGACCTTCCGGCTATGGATAACGATGATTTCCGGCGAGGACAGGCTACCAGTCATAGGGTTTTTGGTGAAGCCATAGCCATTTTGGCTGGTGATGCTTTATTAACGGATGCTTTTTCCTTAATGAGTGATCCCAAATCTGGCTTCAAAGCGGAAGCAGTGCTTCGAGCGATTAACCTGTTATCTAAGGCAGTAGGATCTCAAGGGATGGTGGGAGGACAGGCAGTCGATATTGAAGTTCCGCATAAGGCTATAAGCGAGGATCTCATCAGATGGGTTCATCTTCATAAAACGGTCCTCTTTTTGAAAATATCTGCCATGATTGGAGCTATTCTTTACGAAGCAGATGAAAGAAGTATTTCCCTATTGGACGATTTCGGAAGTGCCTTTGGGATGGCCTTTCAAATTGTAGATGACATTATGGATTACCATAAGTCCGAAACAGTAAATTTGGCGAAATTGATCGGTTTAGAGAAGGCAAAACAGGAGGCTTTGGAACTATTAAAGAGATCTTTGAAAGCCATTGAACCATTTGGTTCTCGGAATAAACCCTTGAAAGAGATTGTACTTATTATTGGGAAACAACTGGAGAATGGATAAACTCTTAGAAAAAATCCAATCACCGCAAGACCTCAAAAAACTTCCCAAAGAATCTTTGCCTCTTTTAGCCCAAGAGATAAGGGAGGAGATCGTTCAAGTAGTGGCGCAGAGGGGTGGCCATTTAGCCTCAAGTTTAGGGGCGGTGGAACTCGCTATAGCGGTTCATTATTGCTTCGATACTCCGAAGGACAAAGTGCTCTGGGATGTAGGGCATCAAGCTTATGCTCATAAGATTCTTACTGGTCGAAAAGATCATTTTAGTACTTTGCGGCAATACGGAGGTATAAGCGGTTTTTTACGAAGGGAGGAAAGTCCTTATGACGTATATGACAGTGGGCACTCTGGAAGTTCGCTTACGATTGCTTTGGGAATTGCTGAGGCCAGGGATTTAAAAAAGGAAGATTACAAGGTCATCGCCATAATAGGTGATGGTACATTGAGTACAGGGGTGGCCTTTGAGGCCTTAAATTGTGCAGGAGCTTGGAAAACCGACTTAATAGTGATTCTTAACGACAACGAAATGTCAATTTCTAAAACCGTAGGGGCCATTTCGAGCTATTTAAGCCGAATAATGACGGGACAATGGGTTACTAAGGCTAAGGAAAATTTAAAGCAATTATTGAATGAGATTCCGGGAGGAAGGCGACTTTTCCGGTTAATGAAACTGGCCGAGGAAGTGCTCAAGGGTCTTATAAGTCCGGGGCTGTTGTTTGAGGAATTGGGATTCAAGTACTTAGGTCCTTTGGACGGTCATAATTTAGATCATCTTATCGAGACCTTTAAAAATGTTAAAAACCTGAGAGGTCCCATATTAATTCACGTACTAACCACAAAAGGTAAAGGATACCCTTTGGCGGAAAAAGACCCCATAACCTTTCACGGCGTAGGGCCCTTTGATAATCAAAATGGAAGCCTGGAGCTAAAAAATCCGCGTCCTACTTATTCGGAAGTTTTGGGGAAGACGTTGGCCGAGTTAGGCGAAAAAATTCCGGAACTTGTGGCCATAACTGCCGCTATGCCTCATGGAACAGGCCTATATGAATTTGCCAAGAGGTTTCCGGAACGGTTCTTTGATGTAGGGATAGCTGAGCAAGCGGCGGTGAGTTTAGCCGCGGGTTTTGCGCTTTCAGGATTAAAGCCAGTGGTGGCTATTTATAGTGCTTTTTTACAGAGAGCTTATGATCAAATCGTAGAAGAAGTGGCTTTACAGAAACTTCCAGTGATTTTCTGTATTGACCGCGCTGGAATTGTAGGAGAAGATGGTCCGACCCATCACGGGCTTTTAGACCTCTCTTATCTCAGATGCATACCTAATATGACCATTATGGCACCTAAGGACGAGGTTGAATTGAGAAACATGATTTATGCCGCCCTTCAATACGCAAACGGTCCTTGTGCCATAAGGTATCCCAAAGGGTCTGCCAGAGGGACCTTTTCCGCCGAGGAGTTTTCTCCCCTTGAATGGGGCAAAATAGAGGTGTTGAAAAAAGGAGAAAAAGTAGCCCTTTTTGCAGTTGGCTCTATGGTGGAAGAGGCCTTTGAGGCTTCCCAGATCTTGGAAAAAGAAGGACTGTCTATCACACTGGTTAACGCAAGGTTTGTGAAACCTTTGGACGAGGAAGGTATCCTGAAGTTGATTTTGGAACATGAAATCCTCTTTACTCTCGAGGAGAACGTACTTGAGGGAGGATTCGGAAGTGCGCTTTTGGAATTACTTTCAAAAAAGGGGATCTCAAAGAGAATAATACGTTTAGGTTTACCCTCCGTTTTTGTGGAACAGGGAAAAAGAGAGGAATTATTAGAGCGCTATGGGTTAAAAGCGCATCAAATAGCCAAAAAGGTTAGTGACTCCTTATGTGATGAAAAAGGAAAGGCTTGATAAATTAATGGTTGAAAAAGGACTTGTCCCCTCCCGAGAAAAAGCACAGGCGCTTATTATAAGCGGAGCAGTGAAGGTAAACGGCCAATTGGTAAGAAAGTCGGGTCAAAAGATAAGAGAGGATACCCTTATTGAGATTATCACTCCCCCCTGCCCTTATGTCAGTCGAGGAGGGATCAAACTAGAAGGTGCAATTAAAAGGTTTGGTATAAATGTTGATAGTAAAGTATGTCTTGATGTGGGAGCCTCAACAGGAGGTTTTACGGACTGTTTGTTACAACACGGCGCTAAAAGGGTTTACGCAGTGGATGTGGGATGGGGACAATTGCATTGGAAGTTGCGAAATGATCCGAGGGTAATTTGCCTTGAAAGAAGAAACATAAGATATTTACCGAAGGAAAAAGTACCTGAGGAAGTAGATCTTGTTACCATAGACACTTCTTTTATATCTCTTAAACTCGTTATACCTGCTGTTCTCAAATTCCTAAAGGAAAAGGCGGAAATTTTGGCCCTCATCAAACCCCAATTTGAAGTGGGAAAAGGGGAAGTTGAAAAAGGAGGGGTCGTAAGGGATCCTCAGAAACATAAACGCGTAATAGAGGAAATATGGACTTTCTCACAGAACTTAGGACTTCATCCAGTGGGAGTTATGGAATCCCCTATTTTAGGACCAAAGGGGAATAAAGAATTCTTCATCTACATTATTAAAGATGGGGAAAACCAAGAACCCTAAGCCAGTAAAAATTATCTCAAGTTTAATAAGTCAAAAAGACGAGTGGATAGAGATGGGGATCGAAATCCTTATGGAAAAACTCGGTGAACTGGATTTCAAAAGTCAACTTTTATCCTTTAATTTTACCGATTACTATCACAAGGAAATGGGATATCCCCTCATGAGGAGAATAGTGGCTTTTTTGCCTCTTTTCTCACGCGAAGAACTTGTCGAAATAAAACTTTGGACAAATGAAGTGGAAGAATTGTTAAGTCAAAATGGAAAAAGACGTGTCAATATTGATCCGGGATATATAAGTCAACATAATTTAATCCTTGCTACAACTAAAGAAGCTCCTCATCGACCTTACCTCTCAAAGGGAATATTTGCGGATCTTACTCTTATTTATGAATATGGCGAATTTAAGCCTCTTAAGTGGACATATCCTGATTATGCTTCTTCAACTTTACGAAGTATTTTAAAAGAAATCAGAAGTCGTTACCTGAACCAGCTTAAGGAGTGGAAATGTTAAAATCGATGACTGGTTACGGAAAAGGAGAGGGTTTGACTTCTTTTGGTAAAATTCAAGTAGAAGTGCGATCCTTAAACCACAGATTTTTGGATTTTAATATTAAAATTCCTAGATTTTTGATGGTTTTCGAATCAAAAATAAGAGAGCTTATAGCTCAATATGTTAAAAGAGGAAAAGTGGATTTATACCTCCGTATTGATCAGTCCGAAAAAAGTACTTTTAAACTTAAAATAGATTGGAAACTTTTGAGGTCTTATTTTAATGCATTGAAAGAGGTAAAAGCCCGCTACAAGATAAAAGGAGAGATCAACTTTTCGGATTTGATAAATATAGGTCTTATTTCTCTTGAAGAACCTGAGATAAAGGAAGAAATGTGGGAAGAAGTCGAACCTATAATCAAAAAAGCCTTGGCGGAACTTGTTGAGAGGCGCATTTTTGAAGGTGAAAGGATTTTACAGGAGATAAAAGAAAGGTTAAAGGTTATAGAGGGGGTCATTAAAGAAATTGAAGTTCGAGCCACAGAATTTCCGGAATATCATCGTCAAAAACTTTTGGAACGGCTTTCAAATCTGTGTAAGGGATTGGAATTAGATGGAAAAAGACTTGAACAAGAAGTGGCCTTTTTGGTGGAAAAAAGTGACATAAGAGAAGAAATTGTCAGGCTAAAAAGCCATGTACAAAGTTTTTGGGAAGAATTACAAAAAGAAGGGCCCATAGGGAAGGCTTTGGATTTTTTGTTACAAGAAATGAATAGAGAAGCCAATACTATAGCTTCAAAAAGTCCGGAGTTTTTAGTTATAAAAAACGCTTTAAGAATAAAGGAAGAAGTGGAAAAATTAAGGGAACAGGTTCAAAATGTGGAGTGAAATATGGAAGGGAGAGGTATTTTATTTGTAATTTCCGCCCCTTCAGGGACAGGGAAGACCACTTTGATAAAAGAACTTTTGAAAATGGTTTCGGGGCTTTCGTTCTCCGTATCTTATACCACTCGTCCCCCCCGCGAGGGGGAGATTGACGGTGTAGATTATCGGTTTGTTAGTGAAAGTGAATTCTTTAAATTGGTTCAAGAGGGAAAATTTGCCGAGTGGGCTCAAGTTCATGGGGCTTTTTACGGTACTCCAAAAGAAAATCTTTTTCCCAAACCTGGAACGGATGTAATTTTAGACGTAGATCCTCAAGGAGCAAGGAAGATAAAGGAGATGATCCCTAATGCGGTGCTTATTTTTATAATCCCTCCTTCTTTAAAGGAGATTGAGAGAAGATTAAGAGAGCGAGGCAAGGATTCTGAAGAAGCCATACAAAAACGTTTAATCAACGCTAAGATGGAACTTGATCAAATCACACTGTACGAGTATACTGTTTTAAACGATGATATTGAAAAAGCTTTGGAGTGCCTTAAAGCTATAATTTTGGCTGAAAGATGTAAAACTCAGAGGGTCTTTAGGGAGGTCGTAAATGGCGAGGATAACGGTTGAGGATTGTTTAAAACGAGTCCCGAGTCGATTTGCCTTAGCCATAATAGCTTTTAAAAGGGCCAAGATGCTTTTGCAGGGGGGTCCACCGCTGGTTAAATGTGACAATAAGACAATTGTGACTGCCTTGCGAGAAATAGCAGCAGGTAAGGTTATACCTATAAGAAAAGAAGAAAAAGCACAACTAGAGGAAGCCAAAGTGAAGATATTGGAAGCTATGCAAGAAGTGGAGAGAGAAGAAATTTATGAAGCCCCGGAGCTCGTTTACGAGCCAGAAGAGGGGCAAATTTTGGAGGAGGGGGAGGATGAAAGTAGGGATTAATGGGTTTGGGAGAATAGGAAGATCCATCATAAGGGCAGCCCTTAGGAAAGGAGTAAAGGATCTGGAATTCATAGCTGTCAACGATGTGGCTGATGCTACGATACTGGCCCACTTGTTGAAGTACGATTCCGTTCATGGTCGTTTGGATTATGATGTAAAAGTAGAGGGAGACATTCTCATTGTTGCCGATAAGAAAATTAAGGTTTTAAATCTGAAAGAGCCGGCTGAACTTCCTTGGAAGCAATTAGAGGTAGAATATGTAGTTGAATCAACAGGGTTGTTTACCGAAAGGGAAAAAGCAGCGCTTCACTTAAAAGCAGGGGCTAAAAAGGTCATAATTTCGGCACCAGCAAAAAACCCAGATATTACCATTGTGATGGGGGTTAATCACGACAAATACGATCCACAGTTTCACCACATAGTCTCCAACGCTTCTTGTACCACAAACTGTCTGGCACCCTTGGTAAAGGTTCTTTACTCAAAGTTTGGTGTTAAAAGGGGTCTTATGACCACCATTCATGCTTATACCAATGACCAAAGGGTCTTGGATTTGCCTCACAAGGATTTAAGAAGAGCGAGAGCAGCGGCTTTATCCATGATCCCTACAACTACCGGAGCTGCCGTGGCTATAGGAGAGGTAATTCCTGAACTTAAAGGGAAGCTCAATGGAATGGCGATAAGGGTTCCTACTCCGAATGTTTCTTTAGTGGATTTGGTAGTGGAACTCGAAAAAGAGGTCACAGTAGAAGAGATTAATCAAAGTTTTAAAGAAGCCTCTGAAGGCGAACTTAAGGGTATTTTAGCTTATACCGAAGAACCTTTGGTTTCAGTTGACTTCAACGGCACCTTTTTCTCTTCCATAGTTGATGGTTTGAGTACAATGGTGATCGAAAGAAAGATGGCGAAAGTTTTGGCTTGGTACGATAATGAGATGGGATACGCAATGCGGATTGTTGATTTGCTTCAATACATGAAAGAAAAGGAGAAGTAAGATGTTTATTCGAGCAATAGACGAGATTTCCATTGAAAGAAAAAGAGTTTTTTTAAGGGTTGATTTTAATGTTCCCTTAAAAGGGAGCGAAGTTAAAGACGCTGAGAAAATAAGAGCAGTTTTACCTACTATTAATTACGCTCTTAATAAAAAGGCTAAACTCATCATCGCCTCACATTTGGGAAGGCCTAAAGGGAAAGTTATACCAGAATTAAGCCTTAAACCTGTGGCTAAGGTATTAGAGGATTTGATCGGTAAAAAAGTTTTCATGGCCCCTAATTGTGTGGGACCTGAGGTAGAGGAGATGGCAAGAGGTCTCAAAGAAGGTGAGATGTTGTTACTCGAAAACCTGAGGTTTCATACCGAGGAGGAGAAGAACGATAGGGATTTTGCTCGAGCTTTGGCTAAGTTGGCTGAGGTTTACATAAATGATGCCTTTGCCGCTTCCCATAGGGCACATGCTTCTGTAGCGGCAATCACTGAGTTTTTTGAAGAAAAGGGATGCGGTTTTCTGATGAAGAAAGAACTTGAAGCCTTGGGAAAAGTTTTGTCCAATCCCGAAAGGCCTTTTGTTCTCATTTTAGGGGGGGCTAAGGTTTCGGACAAAATTGGCGTAATAAAGGGATTGTTAGATAAGGTTGACTCAATTCTCATCGGGGGTGCGATGGCCTATACTTTTCTCAAAGCTTTGGGATATGAAGTTGGAAAGTCACCTGTTGAAATAGACAAAATTGAAGAAGCAAAATTCATACTAAATGAGGCATCTAAAAGAGGAGTAAAGGTTATTTTCCCCAGTGATCACAAAGTAATTAAAAATCTCGATGAAAAGGAATCAATTTCGATAGTAGATAATGAACATTTTCCCTTGGAAATGATAGGCGTAGACATTGGCCCTTCTACTGTTGAGGTATTTGTGAAAGAATTAACAAAAGCAAACACCATTTTATGGAATGGACCTTTAGGGATTTTTGAATACGAGGTCTTTTCTGAGGGTACCAAGAGAATAGCAGAGGTGGTGGCTTCTTCTAAAGGATTTACTGTTGTAGGTGGTGGGGATACGGTAAGTGCAGTGAATAAGTTCGGTCTTGCTCAAGGAATTGGTCATCTCTCTACAGGTGGAGGAGCCACTTTGGAGTTTTTAGAGGGCAGGGTTTTACCTGGCATTAAAGCCTTGGAGAGGTGATATGGAGCGTGAGGCGTTAATTGTGGGAAATTGGAAGATGTACAAGGGGCCAATGGAAGCAATAGAATTTGTGAAAGATTTGCTTAAAGAGATAGGGAATTCCGCGGCAGAAGTAGGTGTTGCTCCTCCTTTTGTTTCCCTTTTCCCAGTATGGGAGGTGATAAGAGGGTCTTTTATTAAGCTTTGTGCTCAGAATGTATTTTGGGAAAAAGAAGGCCCTTACACCGGAGAAATTTCTCCATCAATGTTGAAAGATGTGGGGTGTAGTTATGTGATTATAGGGCATTCCGAGAGGCGCATTTACTTTGGAGAGACGGATCAAATGGTTAATAAGAAGCTTAAGGCTGTAATAAAAGAGGGATTGAAAGGGATTGTTTGTGTGGGAGAGAATCTTCAAGAGCGAGAAGAAGGGAACACTTTGGAGGTTATAACTCGTCAAGTTAATGGTGCTCTTGAGGGTATAACGGAAGAAGAGATGAGGCAAGTTGTAATAGCCTATGAACCTGTGTGGGCCATTGGTACGGGAAAAAACGCTACTCCAAGACAAATTGAGGAGGTTCATGCAAAGATACGGGAATTAATAGCTGGACGTTTTAATTCGGATTTGGCTTCTTCTTTAAGGATCCTTTATGGGGGAAGCGTTAAACCGGATAACATTGATGAGTTAATGGCTATTCCTGATGTGGATGGGGTTTTGGTAGGAGGGGCAAGCTTAAGGGTAGATTCTTTTGTTAGAATTGTAAACTTTAGGAGAAGGGAATGATAGAGGTTATTATTGGCATTCATATTTTTGTTTGTATCTTATTAATAGCAGTTGTATTACTACAAACTGGTAAAGGAGCCGAAGTGGGGGCGATTTTTGGGGGAGGAGCTTCTACCACCTTATTTGGTCCAGCAGGACCTACGGGGCTTTTTACAAAGATAACAGTAATGTTGGCTGCGATTTTTATGCTTACCTCCATTTTCTTTACCCTTTTTTTAGCTAAACCTCCTGCTAAAAGCGTTATAGAAGGAAGACCTCCTACAGAATCTCCATTTGGAAAATGAAAGAAATAAAAGATAAACTCTCAATAAGACCTTTGAAATCTGAAGACCTTGAGGCAATAGTGGAAATAGATCAAAAGATTTTAGGTATGCGAAGACCTGATTTTTATTTCAAAAAAATCTCGAAAAATTCTAAGAAGCAAAACACGATTGCCCTTGTTGCAGAAGTAGAGGGTAAGGTGGTGGGATTTATTTTAGGAGCTATAAGTGGTTGGGAATTCGGAGTTCCTAGCAGTTTCGGTTGGATTGATACCGTAGGTGTAGATCCTGAATATCAAGGTCGGAGCATAGGCACTTTTCTTTTTAAAAATATTGTGAAAGAATTCTTAAAATTTGGTATAAAACGCATATATACTTTAGTTAGTTGGGATGATTGGGATTTGTTGGCATTTTTCAAGAAAATGGGTTTTCGAAGGGGTGAATTAATAAATCTGGAATATGAGGTTAAGGATTCTGCTTTAGATACTCAAGATATTCCGCCAGGCTCTTAAAATCTTTTATCGTCTTTTTTTTCTGATATTCTTGACCCTTTGTGATTTTTACGGCTTCCTTTCTGAGGGTTTCTTTTTCTCCTAGAGCTTCGGAACGGATCTGTTCTTCACATATTTTACAAATTAAATCCTCTCCTTCTTTGAGAAGAGCCCCACATACTATGCATCGCATAAATTTATTTTACCAACTTATTCTTTTTGAAGCAATAACCAAAGGTTTTCTACTCCTTCAACAAAACTGATGGGAGTTGGGCTACAATAAAGATTAGAATTCAGTATGTAAATCTTATTTTTTTTAACCGCTTCTATTTTTTTAAACCTTTTCCAAATGTTTATCATCTCCTTTCCCTTTAACCCCATGTCCATTATCAATATCACCTCAGGGTTTTTCTTAAGCACCCATTCCTCGCTCACAGGTCCTCCCCTACCCTTAAAAATGTTCTCTCCGCCTGCGATCTTCAGGGCTTCACCTATAAAGGTTTTTTCCCCTGCAGCCCAAATAGGGTTAATACCTACCTGAATAAATACTCGAGTTCGGTGTTTTTTTTGTCTTTTAGCGATTTCCTCTATTTTATTTCTCGCATATTTTACGATCTTTTGCCCCTTCTCATGCGTTCTAAGGATTTCACTAAGGGTTAAAAACTGATCACAAAGTTCTCGGAAGGTTTCAGGCGTTTTAAAAACAATTACCTTAATTCCTATTTCTTCTAATCTTTTTAAAAGCAAGGGAGAGGTTAAAGGGGTGGCCAAAACAAGCTCAGGTGAGAGCTTAATGACCTCTTCAATGTTAAACTCTACAACGCTTCCTACTTTTGGAAGCCTTCTTGCTTCAGGTGGTTCTACACAATATCGAGTAACCCCTACAAGCCTTCTCCCTTCGCCTAAAAGAAAAATGGCCTTGGTGAAAGAAGGTGCGAGAGAAATTATTCTTATTGGCGATTTTTCTAATAAAACTCTTTCACCCCTCCAGTCTTGGATCTCTATGCCAAAAGCAACCTTTATTGTTAAGAACAGAAAACAAAGAAGTAAAATCGTGAGAATCTTACTTTTCCCTAAGGACAAATTCCTCTATCTCCAACCGAATTTTGTGTTTCGCTTTGATTACCTTACTTTTACAAATTTCAAGTTTTTTCTTAAAAATTGGACCGTCAAGTACAGCTGTATGATATTCGCCCCTTTCGCCGCAAGGGTCTATTGGGAGTTGGTCAAAGGTTTTTAGCATATGTAGGTTCAACTCTTTACCTATAAGGTTTTCGGGTATTGGGGATTGAAGGGATATTATTATGGCTTTGAATCCGGACCGAACAAAATCCTCAAACACATCCTTAGGATCTTTCCCCCATAGGGGCAAAAAGGGTAAGAGGCCGACTTTGGAGCACATTCTTTGAATCCATTCCCTATGTTCTTCTAAGTAAATGTCGCCGAAGATACCCCCTTCGAGTCCTTTTCTTTTTAGTCTTTTCAAGATGTTTTTAAAGATCCTTTCGTAAGAATTCCAGGAACTTTTGCCTATAATAAGGGGGATACCCAGGGCTTCTGCTTGGGCTTTTATGAAGTCAGCCTTCAAGGCATGCCCACGAGTTCTTAATCCCGTTGTATTAAACATGGTGAGTAAAGCCTCAATTTGGAGTCCTTCCTTTAGCCCTTGATAAAGGGCAAAAACGCTTTCCTTTCCTCCACTAAAGGATACAAACACCTTCAAGTTATTACCCCGCAGACTTGACAGTGTTTTCGGCCTTGAGGTTTACCGGCTCCGCAGTTAGGGCAGGCCACCTCATGAGCTTTGGGAGGTGGGATTTGGCCTATTTCTTTTAGATAAACCTCATAAAAGTAAAGGTGCTCTTTGCACAAAAAGGTCAAACCATAAAGTTTTTTCTTCTTCTCAAACTCCTCATCGGAAATAGTCTTTGCTATCTCCTTCCTTAAAATTTCCATCCCTGATCCTACTTCAATTGGTCTTTTATTCTGCCAAACGAATTCAGAAGGCAGATATTCGGCAAGTATTTTTCTTAAAATCCATTTTCCAAAGATTTTTCCATTTATTTGCTTTATCTTTTCCTCCCGAGGCACCATAAAGGACAATTCTATAACCTTAGGCGACAAAAAAGGATGGAAAACCTCAAGGCCTAAAAACTCCCCTATTTTTTTGGAAGAAAAAGAAAGATGAGGGACGATTGCCCTTTGATAAGCCTCAAGATCTTCAAGTTCAGCCATAAAGGGATAACCCCCAAAAAGTTCATCACCCCCATCACCAGTTATAACTTTACTTATACCCCTTTCTTTCAGACCCTTAAGCCCAAAATATACCGCAAGATCATTGGGAAGAGCCGGATCAAAAGTACGAAGAATCCTTACAAGAAGAGGGATAGCCCCAAGGGCTTCCTCTTTTGAAATCGAAACCGTCTCAATTCTCGTTCCCAGTTCCTTTTCTAAAATCCCTAAATAAGGCCTCTCTTTTCCTTCATTTTCAAGCTCAACACTTACTGCAAAAAGCTCTCTTTTAAGACAAAAAAGAAGCCCCGAGTCTATCCCTCCTGAAAGTAAAATCCCCTCCCCTTCGGATTCCTCAATGGCCTTTCTTAAGGCTTCCTTAATGGCTTTTACCAAACCCATCAGAAACTAAGTTTCACTCCTCCATAAATTGAAAACCTTGGTGTACTATACCCATAAGCCTCTTGATACTTTTCATCAAGCAAGTTCTCTATTCGAGCAAAAAGCTCCAAATTTTTAGTGAGTTTAAAAGTTGAATTTAAATCCACAAGGAAATAATCATCAAGTTTAACATCTCTATAACTTGACCAATCGTAATCTCTTCTTTCATCCACCCAAGTTAGACTTAAGGATAAACTTCCTTGCTGATTCAAAAAGCTATAGTTTAAGCTTGAACTTAGCTTATTCAAAGGACGTCTACGAAGTCTTTTTCCTTCCTCATCTTCTGTATGACAATAAGTGTAATTTAAATTAAGCGATAAATCTTTATAAGGAGTTACTCCAATAAAAGACTCAATGCCGCGGCTTTTAGCTTTAGCGATATTTACATAACCCTTTCCAAATTCATATTGGATAAGGTTTTTCAATCTGTTATCAAAATAAGTAAGACCGAAGTTTATTTTTCCATTTAAAAAACTTTGTTCAAATCCTAAATCCCATCCGAAGCTTTTTTCAGGCTTAAGATCCCGATTACCCACTGGCCGCCCCCAAAAAGGAGGGGCATAAAGTTCATAAAGACTTGGAGCGCGGAAACCCGTTCCTAGGCTTCCTTTTATGCGGGTGTTTGTCTTCTGGATAAGTATGGATTCGGTCCCTCTGAAAGTTAAATGATTCCCAAATTCCTTATGATGATCCCAACGTAATCCTATTGTGGTGAAGGAAATGTCTTTTATGTTTATCAAATCTTGGAGAAAAATGCTAAAAAGATAAGCCGATTTCTCCATTTCAGGTGTTTGAGCTTTTTCGGTTTTATATTCGACTCCGCAAGACAAAAGGTTTGATTTAGACAAATAGAAGTTATTCTGCCACGAAGCTTTATAAAAACGGCCCAAATAGTGATCTTCTACAGATGAGGGATAATGATATTTTCTTTTGTGATTACTTACTCCAAAGGAAACTTCTTGTTCCCACTTGTTATCAAAAAGCCTTATCTTTAAGTAAGGTTTAAAGAAGAACTCCTCTTTTTCTACGTAATAGTTTTTAACGTCATTAAAAGGCCAATAATAATCCAAATCGGTTTTTCCATTGTTTAATCTCACGATCATTCCCGTAGAGAGTTTCGAGGTTGGTTCAAAATCAAACCTCCCAGAGAAGCTCAAATTTTCCCATCCATCCTCCTCTTTACCCTTGTAGGCAGCAGAAAACCCGTGGGTTTTTGTATGAGACAGACTCAAAGAAAAGGCCCCCTTCCCTATCTCGCCTGAAGTGCCAAGGAACTGTCTGAAGGTATCGTATGAGCCACCTTCGAGCCCAAAATAAATGGAGGGTTTCCCCTCGCCCTTTTTGGTTATTATGTTTATCACTCCTCCTATGGCCTCCGAACCATAAAGAACACTCTGAGGTCCTCTTACTATTTCGATTCGCTGGATATTATCGACGGTTAGATTAGAAAAGTCATAACTTACTTGGGGTAAACTCGGATCCCCCATCTCAAAGCCGTCTATAAGTACAAGGGTGTGATAGCCCTCTAACCCTCTTAAAAACACCGAAGTTTGAGTTCCAGGTCCACCGGTTGAGACCACATCAAGCCCAAGTTCACCCTTAAGAACATCCTTAACAGTGCTGTAACCTTTATTTTTTATCTCCTCTTCCGTTATAACCGTAACGGAGCTTCCGATCTCCTCTTCGGGTAACGGAACCCTTGTGGCCGTTACAACCACTTCTTTAAGCTCGACCTGGGCTTTTGCGTTTTGGAAAAATCCCAAAATTCCCAAAACCACCAATGTTAAGACCAAAAACGCCGCTCTCCTCATCTCACACCTCCTCTTTATTTTTTCACCCCCACCTTCCCGCCCCAAAAAACGCCGGAATAAAAAAGCCCTCATGACCTTAAGGCCATGAGGGCTGCACCCGTTCTTTCTTCGCCCTCCCCTATCCCCTAACCCTCGAGGGGCATAGGGCCTATCTAAGGGGCAGGTCTTCCGGCTCCCGGATCATCCTACTCCCCGCGCCTTCCCAGGGTTTTAAAACCCCAGTGGCCTTTCGCGGGTTTCGTCCCCGGTCACGGCGGCGGGACCGCGGGGGATTCTCACCCCACTTCCCTTTTAAGCCCTTTCGGGCACCCCTTGTTATTTCATCTACTCTAAAAATAAGTCCCCTGTCAATACCCCTAATTAAGGGAAAATTAAACGAACATCCCCCTTTATGCCGCTTCTGATGGTTTTGCCTCTTAAATAAACGTTTTTTATGCCTCTTTTGGCAAGTTCAGTTTCTAGATTCTCCAATTCCTCAAAGCTTGGTTTTGACCAAGGCGGTCCTGGAACAGGTAAATAAGAATCCACAATTAAAGGTATCTTTTCGTCAACCGAAAAAATGAAATCTTCTATTTTCAAAATCTCATTAACTTCATTGAAACCTGGGATGTAAATGGTTTCAATGAGGACTTCAAATCCGTTTTCTACAAGCTTTTTTATGTTATCTAAAATTGGGAAAAGCGAATACCCAGTATAAAAATGATGCTTTTGAGGCTCAATGGATTTTATGCTAACTATTACTTTAACATCTTTGAGTTCTTCAAAACCTTTAGGAAAAAAGAAACCATTGGTGAGAAGAGTTATATTTAAATCAAAATCTTTTAAAATTGAAACAATTTTAAGGAGATTTTTATCAGTTGTAGGTTCACCTCCTCCAAGAACGGCTCTTTCTAAATTAAATTCCGTTTTTAATTTTGGAAGTATAATTTCAAGGTCCTTCAGACTAAGGAAACCTTTGAATTCACATTTTTTAATATCATCCTCTTTAAGATGACAATCCCATATGGAAATTTTTCTTAAACATCCCAAGCATCTGAAGTTGCAATTATAAAAATGGATGTAACAAGAACGATCATAATCAAAATAGACTATGTGAAAAATACTAGTTCTCATTTTAAAACTCCTAAGAAAAGCTCAGAGGCTTTTTTAAAGCTTTCAAAGAAAAATAAATTGCCTTTTCTAATTACTGCAAAGGAATTGGCCAACCTTTTAGCTTGTTCAAAACTATGGGTTGAAAATATTACACTTATTCCTCTTTCTTTTACAAGTTCCCTTATGAGTTCCTCAATCTTTTTTGTCGAGTGAGGATCAAGGTTAGCAGTGGGTTCGTCTAAAATCAAAAGCTTTGGATTACTTATAATAGCTCTCGCCATAGCTACTTTTTGAATTTCACCTGCTGAAAGTTCGCTTGCTTCTTTTTTTTCATACCCCTTAAGGTCAAGAAGTTCAAGGACCGAAAAAACCTTTTTTTCTATCTCGTTTTTGCTTAACCCCCTCCATTTTAAAGGGAGGGATACGTTGTAATAAACACTTGTCTTAAACATAAAAGGTTTATGTGGCACAAAGGCCATCAAGCGCCTTGCCCAAAGGCTTTGGGCACTTACTTTTTTTCCCATAAAAATAACCTCCCCTTTCCAAGGAGAGTCCAAAAGGGCCATTATCCTTAAAAGAGTCGTCTTTCCGCTTCCTGTGGGTCCAAGAAGGGCTATTATTTGTCGTTCTTCAAGCTTTAAATTTACATTTTCTAAAACCTTCTTCTTTCCATAAACTTGGCTTACTCCCCTTAATTCCATTAACGCCATCTGTATCTTCCTTGGAAAAAGTTCAAAAAGACATTTACAAGAAGAGCTATACCCAAAAGAATGATCCCAAGTGCAATCGAAAGTTCAAGATTACCTTTCCCGGTCTCTAATGAAATAGCGGTTGTCAAAACCCGAGTATATCTCTTTATATTTCCTCCTACCATAATGGCACAACCCACCTCCGAAATGGCCCTTCCAAAGCCAAGCAACAAGGAAGAAATCAAAGAAAACCTAATCTCCCTTAAAACTTGAAGCAAAGCTTGAAATTCTGAGGCCCCTCCAGCCAAAGCTGTTTCATAAACCTCTTTTCCAAGGTTAGATAAGGTGGAAATAGTCAGGCCAATTATTATAGGAGATACAATAATAGCTTGCCCTATTACCATTGCCCAAGGTGTAAATAATAGGTTAAATTCACCTAAAGGGCCTTCTTTTGATAGAAGTAAATAAAGAAAAAGGCCCACAAGCACTGTTGGTAATGCATAAAGGGTTTGTATTATATTAAGAAACAATCCTTTTGCGGGAATTTTGTAAAAGTGTAAAAGAAAACCAATAGGTATACAAAACACTGAGGAAATAAAACAAGCTAATCCCGAAATCCATAGCGAACGCCAAGATATTTCTATTATTTCATGATCGAATGAAATAATAAGTTCAATAGCTTTCTTTATTCCTTCAAAAATCTCTTGCATGGCATATGTTTTTATTTTTTACACATGATTTGAACAAAAATTCACCAAATTCTTTTGCTCGATAATTGTCGAGAAAATTTTGTATCGGATTTGACATTATAAATTCGACAAATTGTTGAGCAGCTATAAAATTTATAGCGTATTTCATTGGGTTAATAATGACCAAGGAATATACGTTAACTAATTCTTTTCCTTTTTGGACAAGGGGAACAAAGGAAGTTTTATTTTTAAAACACAAAAAGGTAGCTTTATCTACTAAAGTATAAGCCTTTTTTTGATTGGCCATTATAAGGGTTTGAGCCATGCCTGTTCCTGTTTCTATGTACCAAGGTTTTTTATTGATAAATGCGTAATCGAAGCCCGCTTTTTCCCAAAGTTTTTTTTCCCTTCTATGAGTTCCGGATTCATCCCCTCTTGAAATCCAAGTGATTGTTCCCTTTTCGCCTTGTTTGTAAATCTTACGCATCGCCAAAATGGGGTTGAGTCCATTTATAAAAGCAGGATCTTCCTTTGGTCCTACGATCATGAAGTAATTAAAAGCAAAAGGAACCCTTTTGATGCTATATCCTTCTTTTAAAAATCTTCTTTCTTCTTCCGGGTCATGAACCGCTATAAGATCCACATCACCGCGTCTTGCTAATTCAAAGGCCATTCCGCTACCCACACATATTGCCTTAAATCTTATCCCGTACTCCTTCTCAAAAATCCTACCCACATGATCCCACACCCCCGTGTCGCATAAACTTGTGGTGGAGCCCAATTTCAATGTTTCTGCAAGAGCCCCAAAGGTCCATCCGATAATTATAAGTAATATTTTTAGAAAAATCGTAATCATTTGTAATATTTTTACTTTTTTTGTAATTTTTTGTCAAGATTGACTTGGATAAGGTGTTGTTTTATCTTCATGTGGGATGGAAGAGCTTTTGACTACCAAAGAGGTAGCGCGGCTATTGAGGCTTAATGAGAAGAAAGTCTATCAGCTTATTCAAGAGGGGGAAATTCCTCATATCAAAATAGGTGGGAAATGGCTTTTTCCGAAGAATGATCTTTTGAAATGGGTGAGGGAGAGGACCGAAAGGGAGAAAGATCTATTTTTTGGTGGAAGTGATGACCCACTTTTGGGCAGATTTTTTGCTGCTTATAGCGAATTCAAGGGGTTTGAGACGATAGTTTTTTATAGCGCTATTGGGAGCGAAGCGGGGATTATTTCTTTAAGCAAGGGTAAAGTTCAAGGAGCTTGTTGCCATATTTATGATCCAGAAACAGGAGAGTATAATCTGCCCTTTTTAAAAAGATGGTTGCCTGTAGATAGTTTTCGAGTGGTTACATTATGGCATAGAAGGCAGGGGCTTTTGGTAAAGAAAGGAAATCCTCTTGGCATAAAAGCGATCAGAGATTTGGCAAGACCTAAAGTTAAATTCGTTAATCGTAACCCCCATTCTGGGACAAGAATCCTTTTTGACACCTTTATAAAAAAAGAAGGAGTAATTCCTAATGAGATTCGAGGTTATAATCAGGAGGTCAATTCTCATATAGAAGTGGGAATAAAGGTCTTTTCAGGAGAGGCTGATGTGGGATTAGGCCTCGAATACATTGCTCATCTTTTTACACTTGATTTCATACCATTAATAGAAGAACGCTTTGATCTTGTAATTTCTGAAGAAATATGGGAGACTAAAAAAATAAAAGACTTTCTTTCATTCCTTTCTTCGAAATCCTTTTCTCCTCCTCCTGGCTATAGTTTCCGAGAAAGTGGGAAAATCATTCTTTGATCCCTTTAAAGGCCTTATACGTCAAGTAACCTCCGCTTAAGTTATATGCATCAAAACCATTTTGGGTTAATATACGACAGGCAATATAACTCCTTAATCCTACCTGACAAAATACTTTGATGGGTTTATCTTTAGATAAATCCTTTAGTCTGTTCCTTAATTCATCGAGAGGAATATTAATAGATCTCTCTACTGAACCTGCAGCTACTTCCAGAGGAGATCTCACATCTAATAGTATATCACCTTCCTTCAAGGAGTCCCAATGAGCAATTTTTACGAGGTTTTCTAAAACATTTGTTGCTATAAAACCAATCATATTTATTGGATCTTTTCCACTTCCATAGGGAGGGCTATAGGCTAAATCTAAATATTGTAAATCATAAACCGTCATTTTACCCCGTATACTTGTGGCTAATACATCTATTCTTTTATCTACACCGTTTTTTCCTATTATTTGAGCTCCTAAAATTTTTCCGTTATTAGGATCAAATAGAACTTTTACATGCATCTGAGTGGCCCCTGGATAATAAGTGGCATGATCAAAAGGATGTAAATAGATCTTTTCATAAGGTACTTTTTTCGCTCTTAAAGTCTTCTCATTTGCTCCAGTTGCTGCAACCGTCAGTTCAAAAACCTTGAGAATTACAGTTGGAAGGGTTCCTCTATAGGAAACCTTTTTTCCACATATATTGTCTGCTACTATACGTCCCTGACGATTAGCTGGACCAGCTAAAGGAATTAGGGTTTCTTCACCTATTATAAAGTCTTTGACCTCAATGGCATCGCCTATTGCATATATATAAGGATCACTTGTTTGAAAGTATTCGTTGACCTTTATACCTCCATTTGGTCCTATTTCTAAACCGGCCTCTTTTGCTAATTTCACCTCAGGTTTTACTCCGATACTCAATAACACCATCTCACCTATAATTTCCTCTCCTGAATCTAAAGTTAATTTAAGTTTGTTATTAACTTTCATTATTTTCAATAATTTCCTTCTAAGTAGCAACTTAATCTCTTTTTCTTTTAAATGCTCTATTACATAATAAGACATCTCCGGATCAAGAAAAGGTAAAACTTGGCCTAACATGTCAATCAATGTTATATTTATTCCTTTAAGTTTAAGATTTTCAGCTACCTCAATTCCTACAGCACCGGCTCCTACTATAACTACATTTTGGACTTTTCTTGTGTTTATGAACTCTCTGATACTTTCAGCATCATTAACTGTTCTTAAAATGAAAACACCCTCTAAATCAATTCCTTCTATGGGAGGGCGAATCGGTTCAGCTCCGGGAGAAAGGACCAATACATCGTATTTTTCTCTATAAGTAATATTTTTAGCCCGATCGAGTATTTCTATTTCCTTTTGATTTTGATCTATTTTTATAGCTTCGTGAGCAATTCGAACATCTATACGAAAACGCTTTGAAAACAAAGAAGGAGTTACTACAAAGAGGTTTTCTTTTTGAGGTATAACGTCACCTATGAAATAGGGAAGCCCACAATTGGCATAGGAGATGTAAGGCCCTCTTTCCAAGAGGATGATATGGGCTTTTTCATCCAAACGCCTCAATCTTGCTGCTGCAGATGCTCCTCCTGCAACTCCTCCTACAATAATGACCCTTTTACTCATATAAATTCCTCCAAAAAAAATGGGCCGACAGGCCCATTTTGAAATAAATAAAAAGAATGATCAAGTTAACCTTATAGTTTAAAAACCATTAACAATGACACAAGCAGAACATAAATCACAAGTGATTCGATTAACGCTAAACCGATGATCATGGGGGTCACGATCCTTCCTGAGGCGGCTGGATTTCGGGCAATTCCATCAAGGGCAGAAATAATGGCTCTGGATTGTCCCATAGCACCTCCCACCGCTGCAATAGCAATTCCGAAACCAGCCGCAATAGCGATTATCTTCTTAACATCACTTGGCAATCCCTCCGTCTCAGGTTCAGCAGCTAAAGCTAAACTCAAGCCCCCCACAATTACCAAAACCCCGAGTAACACCAAAAGCACACGTTTCACCATTCTAACCTCCTTTCTTTTTGTGATTTATTTCAATGTCCTTCTTCCTCCTCAAACTCCTCTATAGCCCCTGCAAAATAGGCCATAGAGAGAAGAATAAAAACCAATGTTTGCACTACTGCTACAAATATCCCCAACAACATCATTGGAAGAGGCACAATAATGGGTATAAGTCCGGCAACTACTCCTATTACAAAATGGTCAGCAAAGATGTTACCAAAAAGACGTATAGAAAGCGAAACCGGCCTTACTAAATGGCTTATAAATTCAATAGGGAAAAATAATGGCGCAAGCCAAGGTACAGGCCCCATAAAATGCTTCAGATACTTTAAACCATGTTCCTTAACTCCATAGTAATGGGTTAAAACAAAAACAGTTAAAGCACACGCAGCTGTCGTATTTAAGTTTTCTGTAGGAGAGATAAAGCCAGGTATAAGACCAAAAATGTTGGAAAAAAAGATAAAGAAAGCCAAAGCTCCAACGATCATCATAAACTCTGGCCCACGAGGTCCCATATTATCTTTTACAAAACGCAATAATGACTCCGTCACAATATCAAAAAAATTTCTTAAAGTTAATTTTTCTTCGGGTATGATATATGAGTCAACGTTTTTACTTATCTTTCTCATTGCAATATAAGCTACAAATAGTAAACAAACTACGACAATTATTGCATTTGAAACATGGTGAGGTAAAAGGTTCAAAAGAGGGATGAAATCTACAATTGTCAAATGAGTTCCGTGTTCCATATTAAGTTTCCTTTTTTAGGTTCTTAAATCCGACAACCCAAAACGAGATAAATAAACTCAAAGTCCCAACTGCAAAAGCTAAAGGATTGATCCATTTATTAAGAGTTAAAATGATAATAATAACCGCTAGCATAATTGCCAAAAACTTCACTCCATAAAATATTAATGCTTTTTTAGTCAAAAAATTGCCCCCTAATATCTTTCTGAGCAATTTAAAATTAACTAACATTAAAAATCCACCGATCGAGACACCTATTGTAATTTTCAAATCTTTTAAAAACAAGCTTCCGAGTATCATAGTTAAAATGATAAAAAAGTCAATGCGTTCTAATGTGTTTAAGAGTTTATGTCCTTCTGAATTTTTTTTAATGCCCGGTAAAGGCTCCTTAAGCCTGCCGCCATTCCGAAAAAAAGAAACAGGATCAAAAACCATGGGGCTGTTCCTAATTTTTTGTCTAAATATACACCAATTCCTATTCCTATGGCAACTGCCAAAGCCATCTCAAGTCCCAGGGCACTATAAAAAATGGCCTTTTTTAATCCGTCTCCTCGTATCATTGGAACCAGTACTTATCGTTATATAGCCTTTCTTCCACTTTAATCCCGTAAAAGAAGCTCAAAGGTTCAAAAAGCTTAGGAAGGGTTTCGTAGGTGGTTCTCACTGCTTGTTGGACCCTTTTTATTCCATTTTGCCCCATTCGGCCCAAAGGAGGTCTGCATGGACCTGAGGGTAGCCCTAAAGCGCGCATTATTGTCTTTAGGGGCGTTGGATTTCGATACTTACAACGGACTTTAAATCCTTCATATTCTTCTTCGGCAGTAAAGGAGACGATCTCAAAAAGGGGCTTTAGAGCTTCGTTTAAGGTTTTTCCTTTATCTAAATCACCATTTTTTAGAGCTTCTATCATCTCTCGAATGGCTAAGGGCAAGAGATTGGAGATTACCGAGATTACCCCTTGCCCTCTTATTTCTGGATCAGTGATAATCTGATAAGTTAACCCATCATCCCCTGAAAGAATATCAAAATTATCGCCTAAAAGTTTTCTAGTGAGAGCCATACGTTGTAAATTGCCCGTTGCTTCTTTTACCGAACGAA
>Ga0197143_1001089_pt1 | contig 24499 bp, 30 predicted proteins | sample GBS70_MetaG_FD_148603 | JGI IMG/M metagenome (GOLD analysis project Ga0197143, IMG submission 148603) | Sediment microbial communities from Great Boiling Springs, Gerlach, Nevada, United States - GBS 70_MetaG | ecosystem: Environmental > Aquatic > Thermal springs > Hot (42-90C) > Sediment...
TGACCTCATTTAGAAGGGATTGCGACATGATTAGTCCAGCAGAGCAGCAGACCAGTAGAGCAGCAGTTTTGATATAAGAACACTTACTGGAATTTCCAAAAAGGTCTTTAACTACTGCTCTACTGCTCTGTTGCTCTACTGCTCTGAATTGACCTCATTTAGAAGGGATTGCGACATCAGCCCTTGGCTGAAGTGAGTTAGAGGTTAGTGAGTTAGTAAATTAGGGAAAGGAAATGAAAACAATATCCCTACACCTCCGGGGTGAAGGTTTTAAAACTGCTGATCTCGTGTAGAAAATCTTTTAAAAAATGTTTATAATAAAACATGGAAAATTTAGCCCTTATTGCAGGACTATTTAATCTTGCCTTCTTATTGAATCTTCCGGCTGGATACATGAGGGGCAGGGCAAAGAACTGTCCTTGGACAGATTCTTGGCAGTAGAATTACCTTTTCAGAGCCTGAGCGAGATAAAGAATGAAATGGCTGAATGAAGCAGAGAAAAAATTAAAGGCCTGTGAAGGCCTCATAAAAGAAGGTTATTATGATGCTGCCTGTCTTATGGCCTATCTGGCAGCCCATCTCTCCCTTTATCAATTAATTGAATTAAAGGAAAGCCAAACCTTAAATCCTTCAATTGTATTTCTAATAAAGAGAGCCACTGAAGGGACTTCCACTTCAACTCACGATATTATCCATTCAGCAAGAATCCTTGAAACCTACAGCCTTCCTTTGAGAATCCCTGCATCAATACCCGAAGGTATACCATCAGAATACATAGACAGAGAGATGGCAGAGGAGGCATTGAGACATGCAAAGGCCATCCTGGAATTTGTTAAAAGAGAAGTGGGGTAATCTCTTCTTTTTTGACAGCCTGAGCCTCTTTCTCAGCAGGCTTTATGAAGAAAAGGGAAAGACATTACAGGGAGTGCTACTTTTTGATCCCTACGGAAAGCCTCTGCCACCAAAGACTCCGCCTGTTTATATATTAGTGATTTATAAAGATGAAGTAGATTTTTTAAAAAATATTCTCCAGTTAAGGAGTCTCAACCATGATGGTATTATAGAGCCCTTTGGTTACGGAATGAATACCTTCAAGGATATGCTCAAAAGGAATTCTCCCCTTGCAAAAGAGGCCTTTACAAATGGCATTGTCCTTTATGAACTTGAGCCAGGACTGGATTTATTAAAATAGTTTTACCTCTTGGCCTATGATATGAAAGGAAACTTGAATGGTAAAAATCTGTTCTTTTTGAATACTTATCTTTTTACATCATTAAAATTTAGTATATCCATATATTCCCATTCCCTCCAGGCAAGAACATATATACCGTTTCTGCTGGCATGGTTTATTACATTTTCAGGGAAGGTTATACTGCCAAAAATAACTATCAGTTCCTTTCCTTTATATTCAGGGAAGAATTCAAAAAACTTTTTACTCTTTTCTTTAATCTCTATTACATCGTCAAATCTCGGGGTAGAACGAGCCTCAACCATAAAAACCTTTTCCTCACAAACAACTATTGCATCTATCTCAAAAGACTCACCTTGTTTTCTCCTCAAGATTCTCTGGCCTTCCATAGATACTTCACAATTGAAATACTTGCTCAGCACTGGCCTTAAGGCAGGTGCTATAAGATCCTCGACAATAGTGCCCATCTTCTTTGCAAGATTGCTCCACTCTCTGTTTTTACGCCTGTTTTCCTCTTCCTGTCTTTCAATGAATTTATCAACCTTATCCTTAAAGATAGACATCTCATCCTTAAAGGCAGACATCTCATCCTTAAAGGCAGACATCTCATCCTTAAAGGCAGACATCTCGTTTTTAAAAATAGCCATCTCATCTTTGAAAGCAGCCATCTCCTCATGTAAGGCTTTTCTGTCCTTTTCTGATTCAACCTGAAATCGTAAGGTTGCATTTTTGAATTCTTCTATCTCCTCGTGGAGTTTTTTGAGTTCTGCCTCAATACGAAGATGAGAGTTCTCTACATTCACAATAAATCTTTCAAGGGTCTCTTCAAGTTTTGATACCCTTTCTTCTACTTCAGGCATTTCAGACCTCCGTGAATTGATTATACCACAAGCAGAGGACAGATGATGAGGTCTCACTGCTTCTTATAAGCAATGTTAATCTGTTTTAAGCTGTATAGCCCTCTATTAGAATATCCTCTCCAATACGCCTGATCCTCAAGTCCCTTAATCTCCAGGGTTTCTGGAGACCCGTTGATACTCCACCAACTGCGGGTACAGAGTCTTTTCCTCCTATAATCTTGGGAGCAATAAAAATCATAACCTTATCAACAATCCCATCCTTAAGGGCATGATAATTTAATGATGCGCCTCCCTCAATCATCACAGAGGTAATGCCTCGCTGATATAGCCTTTTCATAGCCTCTTTAAGATTAAGTCTTTCGGAATTAAAGTACTCAACCTCAACCCCTTCTGGAAGAAGGGGATGCTCTCTTTTTTTTGTAAAGATTATCGTTGTCGGTGGAGTCCTGAGGACCTTTGCCTGAAGGGTTATCTCAAACTCAGGGTCTATAACAACCCTTATGGGATTTCTTCCTTTCACAAGTCTTACTGTAAGCTCAGGGTCATCAGCCTTTACAGTACCAATGGCTGTAAGGACCGCATCTACCCTGCTACGGAGCCTGTGGACATATCTTCTGGATTCAAGAGAGGTTATCCACTTAGATTCACCCGTCTCTGTTGCAATCTTTCCATCGAGGGTCATGGCTATCTTAAGGATAACAAAGGGCAGACCTGTTGTTATGTGCTTTATGTATATCTCATTGAGTCTTTTTGCCTCTTCTTCAAGAAGACCTATTTGAACCTTAATGCCAGCCTTTTTAATAAGCTCAATCCCCCTGCCAGAAACCTTTGGATTTGGGTCTATCATTCCAATAACAACCCTTTTTACACCAGCCTTTATAATAGCCTGGGCACAGGGAGGAGTACGCTTGTCAAGATGACAGCAGGGCTCTAAATTTACATAAAGGGTTGAACCTTTTGCATCAGGACCGGCCTTCTCAAGCACTATAGCTTCAGCATGAGGAAGTCCGGGTCTTTCATGAAAACCTTCTGAAATGATTTTTGCAGATTTTACAAGAACTGCTCCAACAAGGGGATTTGGTGAGGTCATGCCCTCAGCCTTTTTTGCCAGGCTGAGGGCCCTTTTCATATATTGAAAATCTTCCTTAGTAAACTCCTGAGAATTATCTTGGAACACGCTTCTGGGCAAGCTGGATCCTCATGGTTGCCCTTTCAAGAGCTGCTGTTGCCCTTGCCACATCTATCTCATCCATCTTCTTTAATCTCTCCTCTGCCCTCTGTTTTGCCTTCAGGGCCCTTTCAAGATCAATATCTTCTGCCCTCTCTGCACTGTCAGCAACTATGATTACCTTATCAGCCGTCACCTCTGCATATCCACTGTTTATGAAAACATAGTTTTCAACCCCATCTTTTTTGTATGTAAGGATACCTATCTTGAGGGTCGTAAAAAAGGGCATATGTCCTGGCAATACTCCAAACTCACCTTCTGAGCCAGGAGCTGTAACCTCCTCCACATCCTCTGAAAGGACCTGTCCATAGGGTGTAACAATAACCAGTCTGAGTTTATCCATCAGACCTCTCTCCTCCAGCCAAGTTTCTTTGCCTTTTCCTCAACCTCTTCAATCGGACCAACCATATAGAAGGCCTGTTCTGGATAGTCATCATATTTTCCTTCAAGTATAGCCTTAAAGCCTTTTATAGTATCCTCTCTTTTTACATATTTACCAGGAGTACCTGTAAAGGCCTCTGCAACATGGAAGGGCTGGCTCAAGAACCTCTGAAGTTTTCTTGCCCTTGCAACAATGAGCTTGTCATCCTCAGAAAGCTCCTCCATTCCGAGGATTGCTATGATGTCCTGAAGCTCCTTATATCTCTGAAGAACTGCCTGAACACCCCTTGCAACCTTATAATGCTCTTCACCAACTATCCTTGGATCAAGGGCCCTTGATGTTGAATCAAGGGGATCAACAGCAGGGTATATGCCAAGCTCTGCAATCTGTCTTGAAAGGACGACAGTTCCATCAAGGTGCGTGAAGGCTGTTGCCACAGCAGGGTCTGTAAGGTCATCAGCAGGAACATATATTGCCTGCATTGATGTTATGGAGCCTTTTGTTGTTGTGGTGATTCTTTCTTGAAGCATTCCCATCTCGACAGCAAGGGTAGGCTGGTATCCAACAGCAGAAGGCATCCTTCCAAGAAGTGCTGAGACCTCTGAACCAGCAAGGGTATACCGGAAGATATTATCTATAAATATAAGAACATCCTGTCCCTGGTCCCTGAAGTATTCAGCCACTGTAAGGGCTGTAAGGGCTACCCTTGCCCTCACACCTGGCGTCTCATTCATCTGGCCATAAACAAGGGCAACATTTGGAAGAACCCCTGAGTGTTTCATCTCAAGATATAGGTCATTTCCCTCACGGGTCCTCTCACCAACACCAGCAAATACGGAGACACCCCCATGCTTCATGGCAACATTATGGATCATCTCCATGATAATAACGGTCTTTCCGACACCAGCACCACCAAACATGCCCATCTTTCCACCCTTAACAAAGGGGACAAGGAGGTCAAAGACCTTGACACCAGTCTCAAAGATCTCTGTCTTTGCTACCTGCTCAACATACTCAGGTGCTGGTTTGTGGATAGGCCAGCGCTCCTCTGCCTGAATAGGTCCGGCCTCGTCAACAGGTTCTCCAAGGACATTAATGATCCTGCCAAGGACCTCTTTTCCAACAGGCACCGTTATTGGCTTACCTGTATCAATCACCTTCATGCCACGAACAAGGCCATCTGTTGAGCCCATTGCAAGGGCCCGAACCTTGTTATCACCGATATGGGCTACTGTCTCGAGGGTAAGGTCAATCGGAGGGATTCCCCTCGATGGATCGCCTGGCTCCTGTATTTTTAAGGCATTAAGTATCTCAGGTAGTTTTTCTTCAAACTCACAGTCAACTACAACACCTATTACCTGTGATATCTTTCCTGTATTCATTAAAACCTCCTCCTTTAATTAGATTATAGGCTTAAGGCATTAGGATTTCTCTAATTTCCTGTCGCCTACTGCCTGTAGCCTTCAGCCTATTTATCCTGATGCCTTTCTAAGGGCCTCAACACCTCCAACTATATCCATAAGCTCTTTTGTTATGCTTTCCTGTCTTACCTTATTAGCCATTAGCGTTACCTTCTGGACAAGGTCCTCGCAGTTCTTTGTAGCATTTTCCATTGCATTCATCCTTGCAGCCTCTTCTGCAGCACTGCTTTCAAGTAGGGCTCTGAAGATCTGGATCTCAACATATCTTGGTAATAATCTCTCAAAGACAACCTCAACAGAGGGCTCATAGACAAAAGAACTCGCAAACTGTAAAGGTGCATGGACCTCCTCTGGTTCTCTTTTAACCTCTCGCTTCGTTGCCTCAGGACATATCTCTTCCTCAAGACTCTCAAGGGGCAAAACCCTGAAACACACAAGCCTCTGGGCAATGAGGGATTTAAATTCATTAAAAACAATCCTGACCTCATCAAAACTCTCGTTAATATAGCCATCTATGAGATCCTTTGCTATATCCTTAGCACTCTCATAGGAGACCTTTCCAGAAAGACCAACCCAGCTTGATCTTATCTTGAAGCCTCTCCTTGTGAAATAATCAAAGGCCTTTTTCCCAACGGTGCTCAAACTTACCTCAAAACCCTGCCCTTTAAGGTTTGTGATTTGATGAGATGCAAATCTAAGGATATTAGCATTAAAGGCACCGCAAAGGCCTTTATCAGATGTTATAACCAGCAACTCAATGGTTTTCCTTGGTCTCACGACAAGGATTGGATGGATATCCCTCTCAACAGCCATTGAGAGGTCTGCCACAACCTCACGGATTCTCTTGGCATAAGGCCTGAAGTTAAGCATTCGGTCCTGGATCTTTCTAAGTTTGGCAGCAGCAACCATCTTCATGGCCTTTGTAATCTTCTGAGTGTTTCTGATTGCTTTTATTCTTTTCCTGAGGTCTCTAAGGGTTGCCATCCTGTTATGCTCCTATGCCCTGAAGCTCTTTTTGAATGTTGTTATTGCATCTATAATCTTTTGTTTTAACTCATCAGTAAGTTCTTTCTTCTCCTTAATCTCCTGCCTTAGTTCAGGTCTCTCTGCCTTTATATATCTAAGGAATCCCTCTTCAAAGGTCTTTACTGCCTCCACAGGTATGTCATCAAGATAACCCTGTGTTCCAGCAAATATAACAAGTATCTGGTCTTCAACAGGCATTGGCTGATACTGGTCCTGCTTGAGAAGCTCCACCATCCTCTTACCCCGCTCAATCTGCATGAGTGTTGCCTTATCAAGGTCTGATGCAAACTGGGCAAAGGCAGCAAGCTCCCTGTACTGAGCAAGGTCAAGCCTTAGCATTCCTGCAACCTGTTTCATCGCCTTTATCTGGGCAGCACCACCAACACGGCTTACTGAGAGACCTACATTTATAGCAGGCCTGATTCCTGCATAGAATAACTCGGGCTCAAGGTATATCTGACCATCAGTAATGGATATAACATTTGTTGGGATATATCCAGAGACATCACCTGCCTGTGTTTCAATAACAGGAAGGGCCGTAAGGGAACCTCCGCCATACTGGTCGGAAAGTTTTGCTGCCCTTTCAAGGAGCCTTGAATGAAGATAAAAGACATCGCCGGGATAGGCCTCTCTTCCAGGAGGTCGCCTCAAAAGGAGTGAGAGCTGTCTATAGGCAGCAGCCTGTTTGCTGAGGTCATCGTAACAAACAAGGGCATGCCTGCCACTATCCCTGAAATACTCTCCCATTGCACACCCTGCATAGGGTGCAAGGTATTGCATTGGTGCAGGATCAGAGGCTGTTGCAACAACGACTATTGTGTGATCCATTGCACCGTATTCCTCAAGGGTCTTCACGGTTCTAACAACGGCTGACCTCCTCTGACCCACTGCAACATATATGCATATAACATCTCCACCTTTCTGGTTGATAATTGTATCTATAAGAATCGCTGTCTTTCCTGTCTGCCTGTCACCAATAATGAGCTCCCTCTGACCTCTTCCTATGGGGATCATGGCATCTATTGCCTTTATACCTGTCTGGAGGGGCTCTTTAACAGGCTGCCTGCGGATAATTCCCGGGGCAACGACATCAACAAGCCTTGTCTCCTGAGCCTTTATTGGACCCTTTCCATCAATAGGCCTTCCAAGGGCATCAACAACCCTTCCTATAAGGGCCTCTCCAACAGGCACAGACATAATCCTGCCTGTCCTTTTAACAATGTCTCCTTCCTTGATTAATTTATCATCACCAAAAAGAACTGCTCCGACGGCATCCTCTTCAAGGTTAAGAACCATTCCTATAACATCATTGGGAAATTCAAGAAGCTCTGACATCATGGCATTCTCAAGACCATAAATCCTTGCAACGCCGTCGCCAACATAGGTGACAACACCAACTTCGCTGACATCGATCTTTTTCTCAAAGTCTGCGATCTGTTTTCTTAGATACTCGCTGATCTCTTCTGTTCTGATCTCTTTTACTTCCATATGCTCACCCCTTTATAATGTCATTTTTTAAAAGATTGAGCTGACCTTTGATGCTGAGGTCATACACGGTATTGTCAAATCTAACAATTATTCCTCCGAGAATTGATGGGTCAAGGGTTATATCCACAATTACATCCTTGTTTGTAATATTTCTCAGGGCATTCGTTATCCTCTCCACAATTCCTCCGTCAACAGGTATAGGGCTCACTATTACTGCCTTAAGAAGTCTCCGCCTTTCAGAATAGAATTTGTTAAGAAATTTCACAAAAAGAGGTAATGCCTGAAAGGCCCTCTCCTCTATTAATTTTATAAGAACATCTTTTGTCTTTTCATTGAAACCGAGCTTCTGAGAAAGATATTCCAGAAGCCCCTTCTTTTCCTCCTCTGTAAATAATGGGTTGTTCATGAATCCCCTGAGTTTCTTATCCCTTTCTATCATAAGGGAAAACTTCTCAAGTCTCCCTATCTCTTCAGGAAGTGCCTCAAGACTGAGAATCCCTGAAAGGGCCTTTGCATATCTCTTAGCGATCCTTTCACCTCTCATCTCTTACTCCCTTCAATCCTCTTTATTGAATCCTCAAGAAGTCTCTTTTTTTCAGCTTCTGTAAGTCCTTCCCTGAGCTTTTTCTCAGCAAGCTCAATAGCAAGAAGGGCAGCCTCCTCTTTAAGCTTCTCTATTGCCTTCTTCTTTTCGAGCTCAATACCTGCCTTAGCCTCCTCAATTACCCTTTCGCTAAGTCTCTTACCTTCTTCTATAATATTGTCTCTTTCAATCTCCCCGACTCGCCTCGCTGTATTAAGAACCCTTTCTATTTCTGCATCCTTCTGGCTGAACCTCTCTTCTACCTCTTTTAAAGCCTTTTCTGCAAGTTCCCTTGCCTGCCTTGCCTCTTCAAGGGCCTTCTGTAGGGCCTCTGACCTCTGCTTAAGGAAATTCCTGAAGGGCTTACCAGCAAATATAACAAGGATTGCAACAAGGATTGCAAAGTTTATTATTCTCCAAAACCAGTCTGAAAAAGTGGCATGATGGGCTGCCTCCTCAGCTCCGTAGGAGAGGCTCGTAAAGAATAAAAGCAATATAATTATTACAACTCTCATCCGTCCTCCGTATCTATACCTGAAGAAGTTTATTTACAATCTCATCAGAAATCTTCTCTATCTCTTCTCTCAGGGCCTTTCTTGCCACCTCTGCCTGAGAGGCTATCTCCTGCCTTGTCTTTAAGAGGATATTCTGGGCCTCCTTTTCAGCCTCCCTCAAAAGTTCTGCCTGCCTCTCCTTTCCCTCTTGAATATATTTATCTATTATCTCCTTTGCCTTTCTGTTTGCCTCAAGAAGCTCTCTATTAAGCTGGTTCATAAGCTCTTCTTTTTTTGCATTGAGCTCTTTTGCCTTTTTGAGGGAGCCCTCTATACCTTCCTTTCTTTCTTCAAAGAGTCTCATAAGGGGTTTAAAGAGGAGGATATTGAGGACAAATATCAGGAAGAGAAAGTTGAAGAGAAGGACAAAAAACCATTTGTTGAATTCGAGCATCCCTCACCTCATTATGAAATTCTTAAAGCACTAAAGAATAGTGCAAAAGGTTATCATACCTGAAGATATTTGTCAAGGATTATGGTTATTAATTTTTTGAATTATATTATAATTCTTTCTTTATGACTGATTTGACACACCTGTCCAAAATAAAGTTATGAATAGGCATAAGGCCAACTATTACTTGCGCCATCCCTAAAAAGCACAAAAGGCGACTCCTTAATGTAACTTGTTAAATAGCCTATCATGACCTTAATATACCTATAAAAATAAATCCTGTCGCTTCTTTTGTGTTTTTGAGGCCTTATGCCTATTTTAAAAGCCCCTTCCAATTTGTTTTGGACAGCAGCGAACGAATTTAAATGGGTAGCAAGCGTATTTCCTGCGGTTTACCAACTGTTACTTCGTCACCAAAGGGTCAAGCGAGCGAATATGTAAAAAATAATTCCTTCCCTCTATCTATCACGAGCTAAACAAAGCAAAATTTTAAATCCCCCCCCCGGAAGGAGGGGGTGAGTTTTTATTTAAACCTTAAAGCCTGTTTTAAAGAGGTTATTAGAGCCTCGAATATTATAAAAATTCTCTTTCAGGCACATCTCCTTCTCTGTTATAATTTCTCTATGTGGAACATAAGGATGAGGGCCTCTGATGGAAGAAGGCACATATCGGGTGCAGAGACGATATGTGAGGAGGAAGAGATTCTGAAATTCTCAGAAGAGTTTATCAAGAGGGCCCTTAGCCATTCAAAAGGTAAGCCTTCAGAGGTAGTTCTTACCATAGAAAGGATAAAGCAGAAACCCCTTATTGCACCACTCCTGAAGCCCCAAACCCTTGAGTGCAGATCTCCAGAGGAGGCAAAGGGCATTATAAAAGAGCTTTTAATGAAGGCTGGTGTAAAATCAACGGCTATAAGTAAAGCCCTCAGGATTATTTATTCAGGAAACACTATGAGAGGTGCATCCCTGATGGACGCCTCAAAAGGCGTAAGGCTCGAACCTGATAGATTAAGGGGCATAAGGGTTTCACGCCTTGGTATTGAACCAGCATCCTCTCATAGATTCACGGAGTTGCTTGAATCCCTCGGGATAAATATATTAAGGACAAGGGAAGCCCTTATACTTGCATCAAAGGTTGCTGCATGTCCAGGAATTATTGCTGAGGTCTGTATATCTGATGACCCTGATTACACAACAGGGTATGTGGCGAGTAAGGGGCTTGGATATCTGAGAATTCCGAACATAAAAAGAAAAGGTTCTCCTGCTGGTGGAAGGGTCTTTTTTGTGAAAGGAAAGTCAATTAAAAAGATTATAGAGTATCTTGAAAAAAAACCTGTCCTTATAAGATGTTGAAAAGGGTATTCATAATTGCCAATCCTGTTGCCAGGAAGGCCTCTAAAAGAAAAATCGAGGGGGCTCTCTTTTTTCTTAAAGAAAAGGGGTTCAGTCCTGAGCTTCTTTATACAAAAGGACCAGGAGAGGGCATAGTCCTTGGAAGGAGTTTAATAAAACAGAACAATATCTATGCTGTTGTTGCAGCAGGAGGGGATGGCACCTTCAATGAGGTAGCAAATGCCCTTACAGGAACAACCATACCAATGGCAATCCTTCCCCTTGGAACCACAAATGTCTTAGCAAAAGAGCTTGGCATCCCTGAAGATCCTAAAGAAGCAATGGAACTTCTAAACCAAAAGATTGTTTCTTTAAGACCTGGTATTATAAAAACTAACGGGTCTTCAAGATACTTCCTCCTTATGGCTGGTATTGGTTTCGATGCTGAGGCTGTTTATGGTGTAAATAAAAAATTGAAAAAGTTCAGTGGAAAATTTGCTTATATCCTCAGTGGTGCCAGGAATTTTATAAGAAACAGACCATCGTCAATTACTCTAATCATTGATAATGAGGAGATTAAGGCTACAAGTGCTGTTATCTCCAAGGCATCATGCTATGGGGGTTATTTCAAAATAGCACCTGACGCAACACTGAAAGAACCTTCTCTTTATGCAGTAATATTCATCCAGAATACAAGAAAGGCAATCATAAGATACATTACGGGGGTCCTTATGGGAAGACATACAAGATTCAGAGATGTCCTTTATAGAAAAAGCTCAAAGGTTGTAGTCCCCTGTTCCTGCCATATCCAGGTTGACGGAGATTATTTCGGAAAAGGACCGGCTGAGATTACAGAAGGAACAGAGGAGTTAAGATTCTTTGTCCCTAATAATTTTTCTTGAGTTCCAGAAGAACAAGTTTTGCTATGCCTTTGAGGGTTTCGAAAACACCTATACCCTGAGTAGCCACAGCCTCAAAAAAGGGTACACCATTTGGGTTTAATACCTTATTCAGTTCCTCAACAGGGACGATATTTGGGAGATCCCTTTTATTGTATTGAATTACAAATGGCAATTTCTCAAGATCATAACCCTGTTCTGAAAGGTTTATCCTCAGGTCTTCCATACTTTCAATATTCGCCTCCATTCTCTCCAACTGACTGTCAGCAACAAAGACAACTCCGTCAACTCCTTTAAGAATCAATTTTCTGCTTGCTGCATAAAAGACCTGTCCGGGAACTGTATAAAGATGAAATCTAATCCTGAATCCCTTTATGTCTCCCAGAGCGAGGGGAAGAAAATCGAAGAAAAGTGTTCTCTCCGTCTCTGTGGCAAGGGATATGAGTTTTCCTTTCTGTTCAGGGTTAGTCTTTTTGTAGATATATTGAAGGTTTGTGGTCTTTCCGCACAATCCAGGACCATAATAGACAATTTTACAATTAATCTCTTTAGAGGAATAATTTATAAAGGACACCTGAAAACCCTATCTGAAGAGTTTATCAATATCCTCATCCGTTATCTCAGCAAAAGGTGACTCCTCTATCTTTCCTTCTTTTTTAGCACTTTCTGCCTTATGATGGATCTCATCAAATATCTTTGCAAGGATCTCGGAGGACTTCTTTACTCTCAATCTTACAAGACCGAGACTTGATCTCTGGTCAAAGACAACTACAAGTATCACCCTCTGTCCTACAAGGGAGATATGGATGTTATCCCTTTCTCCCTCATTATAAATAAGGGAGAATTCCTTTTCACCAAGGAGCCTCGCCATACCACCTGTGGCTGCTATATTACCTGCTGTAAGGGATGCAAGGGAGGTGGTATCTATATTATGGGTCTCACCAGCAATAGCTATGAGCTGACCGTTTTTGTCAACAAGAAAGACGAGTTTGGCATTTGATTGCTGATAGAGTCTCTGGAGCTCCTCATCAATCCTCTTGAACTCGTCTTCATACATTATAAGATGGGTTGCCGTCATCATTCCTTTGCCGTCCCCTTTACCGAGCACTCAAAGAGATGTTGGAAATTGAAACTTTTCTCTCTCTTAGGAAGTCCACCAAAGGTGGATGGGATATTCTCTGACCTCTGATATCTGATTTCTGACTTCTGATTTAGTAAACTCATACCTGTTGACTTTCTTTTAAAAGCCTCTCCCATTCCCTGTCTATATCTGCCTGTATCTCCCTAAGAAGGGCCTCATTCTCCTTTGAAAAGAGATGTTTAAATCTTCCCTGTGGCTTAAGAAATTCTTCTATAGGCTTTTTCTCCTTTGGTTTATAATTAAGTGTAACCCTGTATCCATCCTCTATCTCATAAAGGGGCCAGTAACAGGTCTCTACTGCAAGCCTGCTCAAAAGTATTGCATCGTCTGTCTGGGACCTCCAGCCACGATTGCAGGGTGCTATTATATTGATAAACTTTGGTCCTTTAATCTCATGGGCCTTCCTTACCTTCTTCATCAGGTCAAGCCAGTGGCTTGGAGATGCCTGAGCTACATAGGGTATGCCATGGGCAGCCATAATCCTTGTCAGGTCTTTTCTTCTCTGAGGCTTTCCAGGTATAACCTCACCTGCTGGACAGGTTGTCGTATCTGCACCTTTTGGTGTTGCACTTGAGCGCTGAATCCCTGTATTCATATAGGCGCCGTTATCGTAGCATATGTAAAGGATGTCATGCCATCTCTCCATGGCACCAGAAAGGCTCTGAAGCCCTATGTCATAGGTTCCTCCATCACCACCAAAGGCGATAAACTTTATATCTTTGTTAATCTTTCCCTGCTTCTTGAGGGCCCTGTACATGGTCTCGACACCCGAAAGGGTTGCTGCTGCATTCTCAAAGGCATTATGAATCCAGGGAACCTTCCAGGAGGTGTATTCAGAAATGCATGTGGAGACCTCAAGACAACCTGTTGCATTGGAAAGGACTACGGGATAATCTGTTGCAAGAAGGACCATCTTCACAACAATAGGGGCACCACAGCCAGAACACATCCTGTGGCCAGGGGCAAGAAGAACCTCTTTCTTTGAAAGCTCTTTAAGATTTAGTGGTTTCTCTGTCATGGCTATTCCCTCACTCCAAGGTACTCTTTTACAGATTTTATCTTTCCTGAGGATGCAATATCTTTAAGTTCAAGAAATACCCTCTCAGCATCCTCAGGCATGAAATCCCTTCCTCCAAGGCCATATATCTTGTTTATGAGAATCGGTCTTTCTTTATAAGAATAAAGGCTTGAGGCGATCTCTGTAAAGAGGGGGCCATAGGCACCAAAGGAATCTGCCCTATCCATCACACATAGGGCCTTAAGGTGTCTGAGGGCCTCTCCAACCTCTTCGTAAGGAAAAGGTCTGAAAAGCCTTGGCTTAAGAAGGCCAGCCTTTATCCCTCTATTCCTCATCTCATCTACCACATCCTTTGCCGTACCAGCAGCAGAATTGAGTATAACCATCCCTATCTCTGCATCATCGAGCCTGTAAGCCTCAAAGAGGCCGTATCTACGGCCGCTGAGTTTATAAAATTCCTCAGCAACTTCAAGGACAACAGGCTTTACCCTCTTCCACATTATCTCGTGCTGAAGCCTCTTATATTCCATATAAAGATCAGGAAGTATAAGGGGACCGTAACTTACTGGATGGTCTACATCGAGAAGGGGGTTTATGGGTTTATATTCTCCAACAAATCTCTTAACCTCTTCATCCTCAAGATACTCAACCCTCTCAATAGAATGGCTTATTATAAAGCCATCCATACATACCATTACAGGAAGTCTCACATCGGGATGCTCACCAATCCTGAAGGCCTGGATTGTGTTGTCATAGGCCTCCTGGGCATTCTCTGACCATAATTGTATCCAGCCACTGTCCCTTGCACCCATAGCATCAGAATGGTCGCCATGGATGTTAAGAGGTGCTGAAAGGGCCCTGTTAACAACAGGCATCACTATAGGAAGATTCATACCAGAGGCAATAAAGAGAATCTCCCACATTAAGGCAAGTCCCTGTGATGATGTGGCTGTCACGACCCTTCCGCCTGCAGCAGAGGCACCAACACAAGCACTCATGGCACTGTGCTCACTCTCAACAAGTATCATTTCTGTTCTTACTACCCCGTCATTTACAAAGGCAGAAAACCTTTGCATCAAGTCTGTTTGGGGTGTTATTGGATAGGCTGCACAGACATCAGGCTCAACCTGCCTCAGGGCATTAGCAACAGCCTCGTTCCCTGTAGCTGCTACAACCTTTGCCATATTATCTACCCTCCTCTTCCATCACTATTGCCTTCTGCCCCTTTTTGCCAGGGCATTCCCTTGCACAGATACCGCATCCTTTGCAGAAATCGTAGTCAAAATCCTCCCTTTTTCCATCCTTAACTTTTACAGCCATATCAGGACAGTAGATCCAGCAAAAAAGGCACTGGATACAATTCTCGGGTATCCATCTTGGCCTGAAGGTCCTCCATGAACCAGTCTTGAATTTTACAGAACTGCCTGGTTCGGTAATAACGCATCCGGGTGTTAATTCCTTCCATGTCTTCATCCTTCCATTACCTCCTCATAACCACGCCTTGTAGCCTCAAGGTTTCCATCTATTATCTTCTGGGAAAATTTTTTGTCAAAGCTCTTTTTAACATCTTCAAGGACAGTATTGAGGTCCACAAGTTTACTTATCCTTGCCATAGCTCCAACAAGGGCTGCATTTGGAAGGGGCCTTCCTATAGTCTCAAGGGCGATCTTTGTGGCATTTACAGTATAGACCTTCTGGGACGGAAGGGCATTAAGTTTTTTCCTTACTTCCTGGGGAGAGAGATTAGTATTAACAAGAAACTGGGCATGCTCCTTTGCCCCTTCAGCCACATTGATTGCATCCAGAAGTGTAGGATCAGCCACAACTATAATGTCGGGCTTTGTGACAGGACAGTGAAGCCTCAAAGGTGTATCAGCTATCCTGTTATAAGCCCTTAGAGGCGCTCCTGACCTTTCAGGACCATACTCGGGAAAGGCCTGGACATATCTTCCGCTACTCAAGCAGGCATCAGCAAAGACCTTTGCAGCGGTAACTGTTCCCTGACCTCCCCTGCCATGCCATCGAATCTCTGTTATCATGGTAACCTCCCGGTCTTTTAATTAATGAGTATTATAATAACCTACAGGAAATATTTTTTTAAAGGGGTGAAATTCTCTTAAAGCTATCGGCCACTCTATATTAATTTTAACGGCCTTATGGTCCAGGATTATTTCTAGACTTCTGGATATTTCTTTCAATTGTATTCTTTTGCTATAGAATGCAATTTCTTCAGGTAGTCCTTTATGTTTTCAAAATTTTTATGAAATATTTTACCATAACCAACCTGTTATAATATTCCATGAAATATCTTCTTTATATATCAGGCCTTATGTATCTTCTGAGCTTTATTGAAAGAAGGCTAATTTATTCGGGTTTTATTGCTGGAGCAATATATCTTTTTTTAAGGGCAGAAACAGCAGGCAGGCTTCCCATAGCAGGGCCCCATGACACCCTTGTCCTCTTTTCTGCCTTTACAGGAATTATGAGCCTTCTTTTTGAATATTCAAAGATAAAGGATAAAATACCCTATAATCTGACAGGGTTCATCTCAGCAGTCTTAGTTCTTTCATCCCTTTTCTTTGAACCCGCAAAGGCCCCTCTTTCTCCTGTCCTCAGGACATTCTGGTTTGAGCTCCATGTAGTAACAGCCTTTATCTCTTATGCCCTCTTTGGGGTTGGATTGGTAGCAGGCATTTCATATTTACTAAGAAAAGAACCACTTTACGAAGAGCTCCAGTATAAATCAATTCTTACAGGGTACAGTCTATTTTCCTTTTCTATGATAGCTGGCGGCATTTGGGCCTTTTATGCCTGGGGTTCTTACTGGATCTGGACTCCCAAGGAATTATGGACTGTTATCCTGTGGTTATTCTATACCCTTTATCTCCACATGAGAATTAAAGGAATAAACTCAAAAAGAGTGAATATCTTTCTTGGTATGGCTGGTTTTGGGGTGGTGCTCTTTACTTACTTAGGTGTCAGTCTTCTCATGAAAAGTTCTCATAGCTTCTAAGTTATGGAGGTGAAAGATTGAAGCATCTTATCAGACTTTTATCCTCCCTTAATACCGGGCTAATTATCCTTGTACTTCTGCTGGTCTCCTTCCTTGCTGGAGCCTTTATAATGCCAACAAGTGAACTATTCGGAGCCCTTTATGTAATTCCACTCTTTTACTGGCTTAAGGAGGTCCCTTTCAGTATATCCTGGTGGCTCTTTCTTGCTATCATCCTTACTGGCCTTCTTGTATTCAATACACTGGTGTGCAGCATCAAGGCCGTCTCAAAAAAATCGGAAAAAAAGAATTTCCTTCTTATGATCTCTCCCCAGATAATGCATCTCGGTTTTATCCTTATAGTAATAGGGCACATGAGCAGTGCCTACGGAGGTTACAGACAACTATTCCAGATAAGGGAAGGTTCATGGTTTGAAATGGCTGATACCTCCATAGTGGAGGTAAAAGAAATAATCCTGAAAGAGGATAGTTCAGGTTATATTACAGACATGGCTTTAAAAATTCTTCACCACTCTCAAAAAGGAAGGGAGGAACATTCTGTTAGACCAAACAAACCTTTTATCTATAAAGGAATAGGCCTCTACATCAAAACCTCCACCCTTTATCCCATGAAAATGGCATTAATAGAACTAAGCCATGAGCCCGGAGCAATACCAGCCCTTGCAGGAGCCCTATTATTTGGTGGAGGCAATATAATACTGCTTATATTAAAGAGAAAGATTGAGTTTTTAAAAAGTCAACAAGGCAACAGAAAAAGTACAAACAATAAAATTCATTGTTGACTGATGACTTTTCTCTTCCGTTTAGGGTATTATAAAAGCAATGGCTTTATTATTTTTAATTATCGGTTTTCTTTTAATCCCTGATAATGCCTTTGCATGGGGGCCTTTAACACACATCTATCTGGGCAATGAGGCATTCTATCTATCCACCATACTTCCAGCACATCTCTTCCATTTGCTTATAAAGCACAGGGAGGACTTTCTATACGGAAACATTGTGGCTGATATAATCTTTGCAAAGGGGCTCTTGCCACCTGAAAAGAATCCTCATAACTGGTCTGTTGGGTTTGAGATGCTTGAAAGGGCAGAAAGGGATTCTGAAAAGGCCTTTGTCTATGGTTATCTCTGCCATCTCGCCTCTGATACAGTTGCCCATGAAGACCTTACATCTAAGATAGGGCTTAGCCATACAATCCTTGAATTAAAGGCAGACAGATTGATAAGCTCCAGTTACTGGATAGAGGCAATCACTATAAACAGGGCAATCCAGAAAAGAAATGATAGATTACTAAAGGAATGCCTCGAGAGCGCCCTCTTCTCATTTAAGACCAATAAGAGGCTTTTTAAGGGGCTCATGTATCTTTCTATCTTCAACAGGAATATCTCTCAGACAAACTCCCCTGTATGGACAAAGGAGATAAAGAGACTCCACGAAGAATCCCTTGACAGGATGATTGATATCCTAATTAAAGGTGAAAACTCAAAAGTCACGAAGAAAAAGGCCTTTATAGAACTTTGATATCCATGAGGGAGTTGCTCAGAAGGCAAAGGGCTGTCTCGGTAAAGGAAGGTCTGCAGCTTATCGTGACAAATTTACCCACTAAACCTCTCCATGTTGAAAGGATTAATATCGAAAATGGTCTATACAGAATACTTGCAGAGGATATCTATTCTCCAGAAGACATGCCAGGTTTTGATCGCTCCTCAGTAGATGGATATGCCGTAATAAGCAGTGATACCTTTGGTGCATCAGAAACCATGCCCCTTTATCTTGAAGTTGTTGGAGAAGTAAGGATGGGTGAAGAGCCTACTGAAAGGCTCACAAATGGAAAAGCAATGAAGATACCAACAGGAGGGATGCTCCCCGTTGGAAGTGATGCAGTTATTATGCTGGAATATACTGCTCAAGTAGATAACAGCCTTATAGAGATTCTACGGCCTGTTGCACCCGGTGAAAATGTTATAAAAAAAGATGACGACATAAAGGCTGGTGAACTCGTATTAAAGAAGGGACACAGGTTGAGACCTCAGGATATAGGTGCCCTTGCAGGATTAGGTATAACAGAGATAGCTGTTTATAAAAGACCTGCAGTGGCGATTATCTCAACGGGTGACGAGATAGTGCCTCCTACAGAAAAACCACTTCCAGGTCAGGTTCGGGACATCAATTCATATAATCTATCTTCTCTGATTAGAGAGGCAGGTGCAATACCTATGAGGCTGGGGATATTAAAGGATGAATACGAGCTTATAAGGGATACCCTCAAAAAGGCCTGCGAGATGGCTGATATGGTTCTCATAAGTGGAGGGAGTTCTGTTGGCACAAGAGACTATACAGCAAAGGCTATAGAGGAGCTTGGCAGGCCTGATGGTGGCGTCCTCTTTCATGGCGTGATGATGAAACCGGGCAAACCCACTATTGGAGGCATTGTGGGTAATGTTCCTGTCTTTGGCATACCAGGTCATCCTGCTGCTGCAACGATATGTTTTTTTAATTTCGTTAAGCCTGTGATTAAGAGACTCTCGGGCCAGAACTCCCCTGAATTCCCGAAAACAATAAAAGCCGTCTTGAATAAGAATGTACCTTCGTCTCCTCAAAGAACGGATTTCGTGAGGGTCCAGATAAAGACTGAAGGTAATACTTTCGTGGCAGAACCAATCTTTGGAAAATCAGGCCTCATAACAACCCTTGTTCAGGCAGATGGGATAGTGGTTATACCACCTGAAAGACTCGGCCTCGAAGAAGGTGAGACAGTTGAGGTGATCCTTTTTGAATAACATGGTATCTGATATGTTCTTCTATGAGATGGAGGATTTGATTAAGCAAAAGACGAGAAGGCTTTATTCTTATAATACTTTCTGGATGCCACATGAGCAGGGCATGATAAAGTCTTCTTGCTCCCTCTGATATGGAGATAAGGTCTTGAGTCTTCAATTCATCTTCTGAAACTGCTTTATTACCAATGCAGTCAGAACAGAAAAGAGAACCATGGGATATATGATAGGTTCTCGTTTTTCTATGACAGCCTGCACATAAGTCAAGTTTTGGAGAAAATCCGTGAAAGCTCAGCAATTTTATTAAGTAAGCAAGACCAAGGAGAAGAGACTGTCCGGGTTCTGTTTTTTTAGCATATTTTAAAGTCAGCAACAGAAGGGTGAAGACCTTTTTTTCCGGTTCCTTTTCCATAAGAAGCTCTGCTGTAAGGTTCAGGGCTGGAGCAAGATGAACAACCTTTTCAAGGTTATCCCTTATCTCCTGAAAGGTCTCAATTATATCAGAACCGGTAATCCTTAAAAGACCTGCTGATTCTTTCCCTAATAGAGAGACCTTCACAAATGAGAAGGGTTCAAGACTGCTTCCAAATCTGCTACCAGTCTTTCTGGGACTCTTTGCAAAGGCCTTCACAAGCCCGAGGTCTTCTGAAAGATAGGTAACTATAAGGTCAGCTTCTCCAACAACAAGGTTCTTTAGAACAATGGCCCTTGTCCTTATAAGCATTTACATTATATTGCCGAAGTCTTCAGGTTTGAGGTTTCTGAGCCATTCCTCAAGCTCATCCTTGCTCCTTTTTTCAAGCACGTCCTCATCAACAAAGATCGGGGAATTAGTCCTCAGGGCAATGGCAACGGCATCACTCGGCCTCGAATCAATGGGTATCTCCCTGTGGCCATCATGGAGATAAATAAGGGCAAAATAAGTGTTGTCAATAATCTCTGTTACAACAACCCTTAATAGTCTTATCCTCAAACCATCGAGTATATTCTTTATAAGATCGTGTGTCAGGGGTCTGGGTGTAACAACCCGTCCAAGGGCAAGGGCTATAGAGTCTGCCTCTGGTTTTCCGATCCATATAGGGAGGGTTGCTGTTCCTTCAATCTCCTTGAGAAGCAGGATATACATATTGCTTCTTGGATCAAAAAGCAAACCTTCTACCTTCATCTGGATAAGCATCACTTAAACCCCAGTTCTTTTAATATATAAATATTATCCCTCCAGTTCTTCTTTACCTTTACCCAGAGTTCAAGATAAACTCTTGCATTAAGAAGACCCTCAATGTTCTTTCTTGCCTTCGTTCCTATGGATTTCAATCTCTGCCCTTCCCTACCTATTATTATACCTTTTTGACTCTCTCTTTCAACATATATGTTAGCTGATATATTTATTAAACCATTTTCCCTCTCCTTCCAGTCAACTACCTCCACATGAACTGAATGGGGTACCTCTTCTCTGGTGTGAAGCATCACCTGTTCTCTAATAAGTTCAGCAATAACAAATCTCTCAATCTGATCGGTTATCTGATCAGGTGGATAATAGAGAGGACCTTCTGGAAGTGTGTCAACTATTACCTTAAGGAGCCTGTCTATGCCATCACTATATAGGGCTGATATGGGTATGATCTCATTAAAATGAAAGAGCTTGCTGTATTCGTCAATCAATGGAAGGATATCCTGCTTTCTCACCTTATCTATCTTGTTGATCAAGAGTATCACGGGTTTTCCAACAGATCGGAGAAGGTTGATTATCTCCATCTCCTCTTTGATTTTCTCTTTGAAGGGCTCTACCATCAGAAGAACAATATCCACATCCTTGATGGCCTCTTTTGCTTCTTTTACCATTATCTCACCAAGCTTATGTCTTGGACTGTGGATGCCAGGTGTATCTATAAAGATTATCTGGGCTCCCTCAAGGTTTTTAATACCAATGATTCTATTGCGTGTTGTCTGGGGTTTTTCTGTTACAATGGCAATCTTCTGGCCGAGGATCATATTCAGGAGTGTTGATTTTCCAACATTAGGTCTTCCTGTTATAGATACATATCCTGACTTAAAATGAGAGGTGCTCATCTCAGTCTTATCAGTGCGTCTCTAAGCCTATCGATGCCCTTTTTTATATTCTCCATGGATGTAGCATAGGAAAGCCTTACATATCTATCATCACCAAAGGCACTCCCTGGCACAAGGCCAACCCTGGTCTCTTTCAATAAATACATACAGAGGTCCTCTGAATTTCTGATAACATTTCCTCCCAGGCTCTTTCCAAAAAAGCTATCAATCCTCACGAAAACATAAAAAGCACCTGTCGGCATAAGGCAGGAACAACCAGGAATGGAGTTCAGTTCCTTTACTATGTAATCCCTTCTCCTCTGGAACTCCTCTACCATCCTTTTTACAGAGTCCTGTGGACCTTTCAGTGCCTCAACTGCTGCCTTCTGGGCAATAGAATTTGGAGCTGATGTGGACTGACTCTGGATAGAATTCATGACCTTTATGATATTTTTTGGTCCTGCTGCATAGCCAATCCTCCATCCTGTCATTGCATAGGCCTTTGAAAGACCATTAACAACTATGGTTCTCTCTTTTACCTCTTTGCTCAGAGATGCAATACTCCTGTGAACGGTTCCATCATAAATAATCTTCTCGTATATCTCATCAGAAATAATAAAAATCCTGTGTCTGAGACAGACATCAGCTATTGCCTCAAGGGCCTTCTGGGTATAGGTAAGGCCTGTTGGGTTTGAAGGTGAATTAAGGATAAGAGCCTTTGTCCTCGGTGTAATCACTGACTCAAGGGCATCAGGATGAAGCATAAAGGAGTCCTTTTCCTCTGTCTTTACAAAGACAGGTATCGCATCATTAAGAATCACCTGTTCAGGGTAGGAAACCCAGTAGGGTACCGGGATTATCACCTCATCACCTTTCTCATAAAGGGCTTGGGCAATGTTGTAAAGACTGTGTTTAGCTCCGCAGGAGACAATTATCTCATCCCTTGTATAGCTGAGGCCATTATCTTTGTTAAATTTCTCTATTATTGCATCCTTCAGCTCAGGGATACCTCCTGCTGGGGTATATTTCGTAAAACCCTCTTTTATCGCCCTTATAGCAGCCTCCTTTATGTTTTCAGGCGTGTCAAAATCGGGCTCACCAACAGTAAAGTTAATAATATCCTTACCTTCCTTTTTAAGCTCCTTTATCATAGAATCTATGGCGAGGGTAGGAGAGGGTTTAACCTGCTGGGCTCTCTTAGAAAGCACTTCTTCTCCTTTCTTTTATTTTATTAAGTGTATCTTGAAAATCCTTGTTATCAGGCTCAAGTCGCACTGCCTCAAGGGCAAGCTCCTCTGCCCTCTCAAGGTCTTTATTCAATGTATAGTAAAGCCAGGCAAGATTATTCATTGCCCTTGGGTCAGAGGTCTTTTTTATTGCTTTTTTATAAGCCCTTTCAGCCTCATCAAGCTCACCTTTTTTAAAATAAAGATTGCCTATGTATAGCCAGGCAATAGGCAATCTCTTTGAAGCCTCATTGTACTCCCTCATGGCAGCATCAAGCTCACCCTTTTCTTCATAACTTAGACCAAGGTTTATATGCTCTTCAGGACTTAATGGATCTGTAAGGACAATAATCCTTGGAATGCTGCAGGAAGTTAAAAAGAGGGCAAGGATTAGAATAAATGGTTTAATCGTATTCATGGCTTTATCACCAGCATCCAGTATCCTGCCCTTTTCCATATTCTACTGAGTTCTTTGTAGCTGATAAACTGATCTGGTTTTTTGCTATTCACTATTATACCCTTTTCATTATAACCTTTTACCACCATAAAATGGTCGAGTTGATATACAGAAAATCCATAGCTCACAAGGATAATGGGAGGAATCCCTTCGTTAATAAATGCCTTCAATTCCTCCACAGTTGCTGATTTCTGTATTGTATCGAAGCCCTTTTTTCTTGCATAAATCTCGAGGTCTATTCCAAGAACCCCCCTTGCACCTTGACTGTAGATGGAGTCTATTATCTCCTGAATGGAGATATCAGGTAATCCAGCCTTTCTATACCAGTAGTTAATAACAGAGGCAAGGGCTGCTGGCCCACACTTATAATCAGAGGAGCTGTAAAAGGGGATCTGAAGAGAAGGCCCTGTCTGATGAATCCTTGAGGTGGATAAACAGGAGGAGAGGAAAAAAGAGATAAATATAAGACTGAAGATTTTTTTCATATTAAGAAAGTCTCTGGGGTAGAGAGTCCTACTCCCTACCCCTCTACTCCCTTACTTTGTTATTATCACCTTATGCCCCATTAACTGCAGAAGAACTACAATAAGAATAGCAATTATAAGAAGGGCTATGATTACCCCGAGGGCATCATCCTTACCAACCTTGAGATTATCAATCTGCAAGGCTAGTTTATGAATCTGCTGATCACTGAGCTCAGAAAGCCTTGTCCTGATCTCTTCATCAGAGAATCCAAGGTCCTGAAGTCTTTGCTTTACAAGCCTGTGCTCCAGAACCGATTGAATCTTCTCAAGGTCCTTAGCCCTGTCTGTTGCACCAAGGCTGATAGGCTCAGAGTTTACGAAGGCTGCCTCAAGCCTTGGTGTGATTCCAATAACAAACATTGCAATCACCAGATACCATGTAACAGTCTTTTTAAACATCCTTTCACCTCCTTTTCCTGTAGTTTAATTTTAATTTTACACAAATACAATTATCTTTTACAATAGAGCAGTAGTTTTTAATATTTACTCTCTTTTCCTGCTGCGCTACTGCTCTATCTTCAGCCTAAAGCCTGAAGCCTATCTAATGAGTCTTATTATAACCTCATTTAGAAAAATAAATCCCTTTAATGTTGGCCTTATAACATCTCCAGCTTTTTCCAGAAGGCCTTCTTCAATTAAGAAAGATGCATTAGATATGAATCTTTCCTTAAAGATATCTCCTCGAATTTCACCAATTGATATCCCTTCTTTCATCCTGAGACCAAGCATGACTAACTCCATGGACTCATCCTCTGGAGAAAGTTTGTTAATTTTTTTATAAGGAAGTCTGCCAAGATTTACTGAATTGATATAGGCCCTTAAATCATCAAAATTCTCCCTTCTGATACCATCATAGAATGAGTGAGCCCCTGCACCAAGACCTATGTATTCTCCCCTTTTCCAGTAATTGATATTATGGAGGCATTCTCTACCAGGTCTTGC
>Ga0197143_1001092_pt1 | contig 24461 bp, 18 predicted proteins | sample GBS70_MetaG_FD_148603 | JGI IMG/M metagenome (GOLD analysis project Ga0197143, IMG submission 148603) | Sediment microbial communities from Great Boiling Springs, Gerlach, Nevada, United States - GBS 70_MetaG | ecosystem: Environmental > Aquatic > Thermal springs > Hot (42-90C) > Sediment...
TTGCATCCCTCATGTATTTTTCAACAAAATTTCTTTCCTCGGTCCCATCTATCCCGAGGATTCTCATGGCCAAAAGGCATACTTTAACTGCGATATCGCTACAGGAAAATTTCGCAAAGGAAGATAGTCCCAAAGATGTATAAAGATTTCTTTCATCTATCCGCCTTTTTATAAATTCAGCCCACATCCTTTTAAAGGAATCCCTGCTTGTGAAGTTAATTAAGAATTTGCTTTTAAGAATCCTTCCAAGAATTCGGCTCTGCGGAAAGCCTTTCATTACTTTTTTCAGGATAAACCTGTCAAAGAAAATGGAAGCCTGAATATAGGCATTTCTCGCCTTTCTTATCATAGCATCCATATCTGCAAGGGTTAACTGAACCCATTGTTTATCGATCAGCCTTCCGCTTTTTGTTTTTTTATTTATAGCAAACTCAAGTGCCCTTTCATACGCTCCCCTTGCAATACCTGTTGCTATCGCACCAACCGGCCCCCTTGAAGCTGAAAGGACAAGTTCAACTGCGAGCATACCATCTCCTTCTTTCCCGATCCTATTTTCCTCAGGAACAAAACAGTCTTCAAAAACGAGTTCTGCCGCATGACATGCCCTCTGCCCCATCTTGAGTTCAATCCTTCCAACAGAAAAACCCTTCGTTCCTTTTGGAACTAGGAATCCACTGAATGTCTCAAGGGGTCTGTTTTTATCAAGGGCACATACCACCACATTATAATCGGCAATACTTCCGTTGCTTATAAATACCTTCCTTCCATTCAGGAGATACCCATTATCAACCTTCTTCGCTGAAAGGACAAGTTTGGCTCTTTGAAGAAGTTCCCTGTCCTCCACATCCGTCCCGGCTGTTGGCTCTGTTATTGCTGCCGAAAATATAACTGGCTTGTTCTCCTTTTCCCCCTTCACTACCTGTGAAATAAAATTTCCATAAATGTAAAGGTCTCCTGACACAAGCGCTCCCGCGAGTCCGAGATAATGGGCGCCAATGATATTTGCTATTCCTGCACATCCGGAGCAAAGCTCCTCCATAAGCAGCGAAACATGTAAAGCACCTCCTCCCAGACCACCCATAAATTTTGGAAGTGGAAGGCTAAAGAATCTGAACTCACATCCTTTTTTTATTATTTCATCGGGATGGTATTGAGGATTTAAAAGTAATTTTTTATCTAATTCATGGGCAGCCGGAATAATATACTTTTCCTTAAATTTTCTGCCCGCTTCAAGCACATACAATACAAGCTCATCTCTTCCAATCTCCGGATATTCCTTTAAAATTTCGTTCATCTATCAATAAGGTTTCTGGGTCCAAACAGAATTGCTTCATTTAAAGGTATGTACTGATAAAGAACAGGATATTTGCCCAATTCTATTTCTTGAAGTTCCTTACAAATTGGATGCTCTTTTCCTATTTGAATTTCAGCAGATGAAGGATCCATACTCTGTGCAAACTCTATGGGATTCACCAAAACATTTGCAATAAGCGGTATCCCATCCTTTATAGAGTAGGTAATGTATCTCATCTGCTTCCCCTTCGAAGTCTTGAGCTTTTTCCCTCTCAAAGTGAGTATATGCTCATTTCCCTCACCGAGCTTGCATTCTATAAAATCTCCTTTTTCTGAAAACTCTATCTGAGCTATAAATTTTGGATACCCGTAAAGCTCTACACCCCCGAACCTTGCAATCTCGGTGGTCACAGGAAGGTGCCATATATAAACACTAAAAGCACGCCTCAACATCTGTCTTAACACACCTATTCCCGAAAATGCCTTCTTGCCAAAACTTATAAGAACAGAAATGGAAAATTCATTATAGGGATTTATATCGGTATTTCTGTATTCAAATGCCGTAAAACCAACAAGACATCTTCCCGGAAACAGCTCAACCGGATACATGTCCGGGTGGGGAAGATATTTTTTCACTTTAGAGGTTGAGGCTGTGTAAATAGCCGTGATAGAGGTATTATCGTAATAGAAAACTGGGAGTTTAAAACTTCCTTCAAGCCCTTCTTGTTTGAATTCCCATTGCACAATCCCTTTAAAAAAATCGCTTTTCATGGAAGCCTCCTTCTCTTTTTTATTTCTTCAATCTATTTTTTATTTCTTCAAATCATTTTATAAAATCCTTGAAAAAAGTCAAAAGAAATATATAACTTTTTAAGGAGGACAAGAATGGGAAATGTGACGATAGTAGGAGCCCAGTGGGGTGATGAAGGAAAAGGAAAGGTAGTAGATTATCTTGCAAGGGAAGCGGATGTGGTTGTGAGATTCAATGGCGGGAACAACGCAGGACATACCGTAGTAATTGAAGGAGAAAAGTTTATCTTTCACCTCCTTCCATCCGGAATAACCCATCCGGGGGTCAAATGCGTGATAGGAAACGGAGTAGTAATAGACCCTCTGGTGCTGGTGAAAGAACTGGAAAACCTCAAGAACAAAAAAATAGACATAAAGGACAGATTGTTTATAAGCAACAGGGCCCACCTCATCATGCCCTATCACAAAGCCATAGACATTCTAAGAGAAGAAAAAAGGGGAGGTAAAAAGATAGGAACAACGGGAAGGGGAATTGGTCCGGCTTATGAAGACAAAGTAGGAAGAAGGGGAATAAGAATTTATGAACTTTTGAAACCCGGGTTATTCAAAGAGCATCTAAAAGAAGTTCTGGAGGAGAAAAACCTTTATATAACAAGGGTTCTTGGCGGCGAGGGATTTGACTTTCAAAAAATTTATGACGAATACATGAAAACAGCCGAAGTACTCTCACCCTTTATAAAAGATACCTCTAAATGTCTGAAGAAATGGATTGATGAGAAGAAAAAGATCATCTTTGAAGGGGCACAGGGCTTCATGCTTGACATAGACCACGGAACCTACCCATATGTAACATCATCCAATACAATACCTGCAGAGGTAGCAATAGGAGCAGGAGTTCCTCCCGAGAGCATAGGAACCGTTCTCGGTGTATCAAAGGCTTATACAACAAGGGTTGGCGGGGGACCATTTCCAACTGAATTGTTTGACGAGATCGGAAATATACTCAGAGATAGAGGGAATGAATATGGGTCAACCACCGGCAGACCTAGAAGGTGTGGCTGGATTGATATACCTGCATTGAAAAAAGCAGTTGAGGTGGGAGGATTAAAGGGGCTCATAATCACAAAATTAGATGTCCTTTCAGGGCTTGATAAAATTGCCATATGCACAGCCTATACTTTGGACGGAAAAGAGATTGATGAATACCCTCCTGATGTCCATGAACTTTCAAGGGTTAAGCCCAAATATGAAGTGATGTCCGGGTGGAAGTCTTCTCTTTCAGGAATTTCCTCTTATGATTCACTTCCAGAAGAGGCAAGGAATTATCTTCAAAGAATTGAGAAATTAGCAAATGTAGAAATATACGGAGTTTCAGTTGGAGCCGAAAGGTCAGCATTCATACTGAGAAAAAATCCGTTTATGTCATAGGGATGTCCTTTTTATGCAATTTTGTTCACACCAGGGCCGAGATTTCCTTCAACTTTCATAAAAGTATCATCGGATTTTTTCACAAGAATCAGTCCTTCTCATAGTGTAATTAATTTTTTTCCATATTGTTAGGGGGTCAAGAGAAAAAGGATTTTTGTTTTGTGTTTTCTTTTTCAGAAAATCTATCTCTTTCAAGACTGAAGGACCTACCTTTGCATGCTTCCTTGCAAACTTTCCGTCCGTTCAAAAATATAGCCCTTAAAAGGATGATTTTTAACGAAAATCCCTGATCCACTTACTCAACCGTGTTTGTATAGTTTCCTGAAGTTTCTTTTTGATCATAGTTACACCTGCAGGTATTCTCACCATAAGGGGGGGTATTTTATTACTTCTCCCCTCTCTTTTCATCTCATACACAAAATCAAGACACTACCCTATTTTTTCTCTAAAATTTGAAAAAATTTTCTTTTTTCTTTATTCTTACAAGGTAATGGTGAGCGTAGCTCAACCGGATAGAGCACTGGACTGTGGCTCCAGGCGCTGGGGGTTCGAGTCCCCTCGCTCACCCCATACTACTTGTTTCCAAAAATAAGTGGAGGAAAAACGGGTTTCAACCCTTTTTCTTCCATCGTTTTTCTTCCCTTTGCTGAAAGGAGAAAAGTAATAAATCTCCAGGCGAGTTCGGGATTTCTTGCGCCTTTCAGGAGCCCGATACCGTAAAGGATTGGAGAGGCTGTTATTTTTATTTTTTCTTGAGGGGTTTTACCCCTTATTTCTACAGATACAGAACTGTAAAATTCTGAAAATTCTGGTTCGCTCAGGTCAATTTCCGGTGGGAGAATGAGGTATTCAAAATTGTTTTCCCTTGCAACAGATTCATACTGGAAGTGGTAATCTATTTCTCCAGCCTCCTGAAGGGAGATGAGATCGGTTTCTTTTGCCCTTATAAATCTCTTTTCTGCAGAGGTGAGCAGTTTTTTGAAAAGGTTGGGTTTTTTGTAGTATTTTTCCGATAGTTTCCAGAGGAGAAGGGTTCTGTATCCGCACGGGTCGTTATTCGGATCAGACCTTCCTACTTTAACATCTTCCCTGGTCAGAATTTCAAACCAGTTTTCAGCATTTATTTCCTCAGCATATTTTGAATTCTTTTTGAATGCTATAACCATTCTGTTGGTGGCAAATCCTATATAAGAGGTGACAAAATCGGGGTAAAGCATATGGGAGATGAGGTCTATATCCGCAACTGCAACTATATCCGCAGGTTTCCCGAGTTCCTTTATCTTTCTTATACTCATTACGCTTCCCGCTGCTTCCCTTAACACATTTACTCCCGGGTTTTCTTTTTCAAATTCTTTTTCAAGCGTAAAAAATAAAGAGGAAAGGCTACCTGCGTGAAAGATTATGAGTTCCTCGCCATGTAATAGGTGGGGAAGGAGAACGGCTGTGAAAATCGCAAAAATTTTTTTCATGGATAATTTATATCTCATTGGATAATGGAGTAAAGGATTTTTGTGCCTTCCAGGAAGATTTGATGTTCGTGTAAATCCGTGTAATAATTTAAAAAATGACTGAAGTTTTAACCCCATTTTCCTTCCTTTTGGGACTCTGTCTGGGAAGCTTTGCGAATGTCTGTATATACAGGCTCCCGAGAAGGCTCTCCATCATAGCGCCACACTCCTTTTGCCCTTCCTGCGGGAAAAAGATAAAATGGTATCACAACATTCCTCTGTTGAGTTTCATTCTTCTCAGAGGAAGATGTGCATACTGCGGTGAGAGGATATCCCTTTTGTATCCAGTTGTTGAAGGTCTCACAGGCATAATTTCTCTCATTCTTTTCAGAAAATTCGGGTTTTCTCTTCGGTACCTTATATATCTTCTTTTCTGTCTGTCAATGGTAATCGTTTTCTTTATTGACCTCTATCATTATATCATTCCAAACATCATAACCTTTTCAGGAATTGGGGCTGGAATCCTCCTCCTCTTTTTCTTCCCCCTCCTTCCAAGAAATGAAATGCTTTTAGGAGCAATCACTGGAGGCACACTCTTTGGAGGCGTTTCCCTTTTGTACTATCTTCTGACAAAAAAGGTGGGGCTCGGAGAAGGGGACATAAAACTGATGTTTATGATGGGCTTCTTCATAGGATTAAAGGGCGTTGTGTTTGTGACCCTTCTCGGCAGCATTACTGGTGCCCTCACAGGAACCCTTTACCTCCTTTTATCCGGAAAAGGAATGAGAGAGCCAATTCCATTCGGTCCCTTCCTTTCTTTCTCTGCTATCCTTTTTGTGATTATTCCCGAGGAATTCGTGGCTCCCATTTTCAGACTTTCCATATTTTGAGATGAAAAAGATTGACCTCGGAATAAGGGGAGAATTGCTTTTTTATTCCGCCTTCATCTTTATATCAGCATTTCTCATTTTCGGGGGAATAGTTTTGACATTTATAAAATTTCAACTGGAAAAGATTGAGGAGGAGCATTACGCAGGACTTCTTGAAATTTCAAAGAAGGGATTCGAAAGAGGAATGTTAATTGAGATTCCACAAGCATCAGTTTATGTGGTTGACCCGGAAAAAGGCGGAGATGAAAAATTAAGTAAGGAGTGCATGACCTTAAAGGGGATAAAAAAGAAGGTGAAGGACGACTTTCTGATATACGGTGTGAACTTCTATGAGAACGGAAAGAAAAAATGCGCATTTTATACCTTCAAAAGGGGAAAATACCTTTCGGTTATCGCTTCCCTCGCCACCAACTTTCTACTCTTCACACTTCTTTTTTCTGCTGGATTTATCATCTTTGCCTACTCCCTTTTGAACAGAATAGTCCTTAAACCTGTTCTTGAACTATTCAGGGCGGTAAAGGAAATTTCTGCAGGAAATGAAGAGAGAAGGGCTGATGAGAGCGGTCCGAAGGAAATAAGGTTTCTTTCCTCCTCTTTTAACAGAATGGTGGAGGAATTGATATTAAAAAAGCGGGAGCTGGAAAGAACCGTGAAAGAGCTGGAGGAGGTGAACAGGGAGATGAGGAAGGCGCAGGAGGAGATAGTTCAGGCAGAGAGACTTGCTTCAATTGGCAGGTTATCAGCAGGAGTTGCTCATGAACTGGGAAACCCGTTAAGCACAGTTACGATGCTTCTCGAGCTTCTAAAATCTCATGCGGATGAGAAAGGAGTCGAGTACGTGAAAAAGATAGAGGAAGAGGTTGAAAGGATGGGCAGGATAATAAAGAACCTTCTTGACCTTTCAAGACCCTTTAAGGCAGAGCTGAAAAGGTTTGACCCCGAGGAAATTATAAAGAAGGTGCTGTCAATCGTGATATGTGAAAGGGATAGAAGGTTTATAAAAGTTGATTTCCTTTCAGGAGGAATAAAGGAGGTTTTATCAGATCCCAATCTCTTTTCACAGATACTCATAAACCTCCTTTTGAACGCAAAAGATGCTGTGATGGAGAAGGGAGGTGGAGAGATAATCGTGAAGACAGAAAGAGAGGGAGAGTTTTTTGTTACAGAAGTCAAGGACACGGGAACTGGAATGGATGAAGAAACCCTGAAGAAGATATTTGACCCTTTCTTTACTACAAAACCGCCTGATAAAGGGACAGGTCTTGGATTGTCAATATCAAGGAGGCTTGCCGGAATTCTTCAGGGGAAGATAACGGTGTTTTCTGAAAAGGATAAAGGAAGCATTTTCAGACTTTACCTTCCTTTACAGATATCATCCACTCAAGAATGATGGGGAAAAGGAAGGTGGGGCAGTTTTTTCCCATTGTGAGGTCAAGATGTCCCCAGTGGGAACCGTGCTCCTTCTTGTTCAAGAGGACAAATTTTTTCTGGGCTGCTCCATAAACATCGTAGGCATATTTGACAGCTGAAGGAGGAGCGAGCCTGTCCCTGTCCCCGGCGACGAACATACCAGGTATTTTCGCTTTTAAAAATCCATCGGTCCAGTCAAACCTCTTATCATAACTTGTGAACCTTCCTTCCTTTGCCCACCTCAAAAAATGAGCAACCAGTTTCGGGGATTCCCTCTCAAATCCCTTTATTATTGATTTTATAAGTTTAATTTTTTGGACATTTTTCCTGTGCCAGGGATGGAGGGGAATGAAGTTCTCAAGAAATGTGTTCATTACAGGAAAACCGAGAATGCCTGCTTTGCCAAGAAGGGGAAAGGGAAAATATATGAGAAACTCAAGGGGGGTCTTTCCGAAAATGGAAATCGCATTGTTGTATAAAGCACCGAGCTTTATAAACCATCCCATAGAAAGAAATTTGTACTTCATAGGTGAACCGAGGGTTACAAATCCTGCTATATTTTTTCCAAACAGAGAAAGGGAGCAATAGATAATACATCCTCCCAGGCTATGTCCTATAAGAAAGACCTTTTTTCTTCCGGTTTCTTCTAAAACTTTATTAATAGCAGATTTGAGGTCGTACAGGATTAACTCATCAATCGACCAGTCATACTTTTCTTTTTTCAGTTTGCTCAGCCCGCGTCCCCTGGGTTCAAGAACCCATACATCAATTCCTCTTGATGCAAACCAGTCGGCGAACTCAGAACACGGAGTAATCCAGGAAAACCTATTCTGCCCCATTCCGGGGATGCATACAACCGGATACCATCCTCCAGCCCTTTTCCTTTTGATCCTTGTGAGAAATATTTCCCTTCTGTCCTCAGTAACTATTCTGTAGTATTTTGCTTCCATAACATACACTATACCATTTTTTCATGAATTTTCCAAAGGGGTGTTCATTTCATTATGAAAGGAAATTGTAAAGGCAGCAGATGTTTTAAGAAAATTCGGATTTTTATAGAGGGAGATAGGAAGGAAATTTTTTCAACCCCTTCCCAAACTTCCTTTTAAAAGGGAAGGACGCAGAGGTTGAATATCAAATAATTGCCTTCCCACCTTTCCCTTTTTGCAACCCATTGTAACGATGTCCGGGTGTTTCTACACAGAGACCTCTGAAAAAGTGGGGCTATCTTTTGAGGGTTTTTTGGAAGGGATTTTTGATTTTTCTTGCTTTGTTTGAATAATTAACTTTCCATTGTGGGGGTTCTCAAATTGAAAGATGAGAAAAAATCCAGAAAGAAAAACCAGAAATAAATCCATAACAAAACTCCTAAAATTAAACCAGAGGTTTTTCAGAAAGCACAACACTTTCTCCTTGATTTTTTCAAGTGGAAAGAGGTATAATAGAGTTATGAAAAGAAGGAGGGATTCATGAAAAAAGAAGTAGTAGGGATTATTTTAGTTCTTTTTATTTCCAGACAATGTTTTTCTGCTGAGCCGAGTGTATACATAGTTGCAATTCCAGGAGTGGCTGCGGGCTGGGTTAGTGATATAACTCAGGTGAGAACAGGAGCAAATGATGCTGCAAATGTGAAAAGACTTGCAGTAACTATTGTAAATACACTTGCAGGTTTCATGAACCTTGTTACTACTCCTCCAAATAATGCAATTGTTTTGAATGCACACGGAGAGGTGATTCCATGGGATGGTTCCACATTAGGTTCGATCACAGCCTTTCTTCAAAAAATCGCAAAAAATGTAATGTATAATTCCTGGAGGTTCGTCAATGTATCAGGTTATCCATTTTATTACTGGGCATCAGGAGGGACAACTAATTTAATTGGATCTTCAGGGCTTTCCACATTTCTTCAGGTTGCAGGCTATAATGCATCAGCATATATAGGAACAGATACGGGGTATAAACTATTTCTCGCGGAAAAAGCGGAGAAGTCCTTCGGTGTAACTTTTCCGTCACCAGCAAATTTTTCAAGACCTCTCACTTTCTCTTCAGGACATCCCGAATACATATTCTATGCAGGGGATTATGAGTCAATATGTGCTAAAATCATGGGAGGTGGAGCCTATGTAAATTTGGACGGTTCTCCATTTTCTGATTACAACAAGGGATACATGGGAATTGTGTTTGCATATGCCACATACTCACCATATCCTGAGACATACTACCTTATAAGGATACCCGGCATAAGTGGCAACTGGGCAGACCCACCAACGGTTGAAACAGGGGTTGTAGAGGCACTCACAAAGATAAAGGATGATGTAAATTTAATAAGGGTTAATACCTTTACAAGGCTTCAGAGGCTTGTAGAATTCAGCCCGCCTTATGATGTCACTGTTATAAATGCACATGGTGAAGCCATTCCATGGGATGGATGGCTAAGGGGTGCGGCTGATGAGGTGGGTGGTTGCTTAAACTGGATTGACTTGATAGCAACAAGGACAGCAGGATGGGGATGGGAGTTTGTTAATCTCAGCGGTTATCCGTTTTATTATTGTAGAAGCCCGACTAATGTCCAAGTTACTGTAGGAGAAAGCGGTCTTACGAGGTATTTCTCAAAGATAGGGAGAACTGCCTCTATAGATACGACCTCAAAGAATTATACCAAACAGTCTATAGCAGGATATGCAGAATATCCATTCGGATATGTTTTCCCGACCCTTCTCGCAGGCTCAAGGGGTATTCAGACATCAGTGTTCTGCTCATTTTACAATGACCTCAATGTGTCCCACCTCGCGGCTAAAGTGAATTTTGGTTCAGGGATATATCTTCACATAGATGGGAGTGGTCTTGGGCATGCTGATAAAGGAAGGATGGCAGTGGCATTTTCTCACTATATATGTTCGAAAGCAGGAAGGCTTGCTGAGATTGAGAGTGCGGGTGGATGTAGCTGTAAAAAGGTGAAAGATAAAAAGCCCTATCTCTTCAACGGTTTAATCTTTGCTTTCCTTCTTCTTTTATTTACGATTTCGTTGAGGAGGTTTTATAAAACCCTGTAGGAAATTTCCAGCAGAGTTTGTTTTGTTGAAAAAGAATGGCTTTTTCTTATAATTCTCCAGAAGAGTATGAAAGAGGGATTTAAAAAATTATTTAATAAAAGGATAAAGGTTTTCGAAGATTTCCTGAGGGATTACATCTCAAAGATTAACTCTCCTCTCCTTAAGGAGGGGATTGAATATGCTCTTTTTGGAGATTGTAAGAGGTTCAGACCCCTTCTCGTTTTCGCGAGTTATGAGCTCTTTGCACCTGATACGGGCATAAACTCCATCAAAAAGACCTTCCCCTTTGCAGCAGCAGTGGAGATGGTTCACACATATTCTTTGATTCACGATGACCTCCCTTCCATGGACAACGCAGATACGAGAAGGGGAAAGCCGAGCGTCCACAAAAAGTTTGGAGAGGGTATTGCAGTTTTACTGGGCGATGGACTTCTTACGGAAGCGTTCAGAATATTCAGCATAGACGATTTATGGAATGGAGTTTCAAGGACTAAAAGACTTGCACTTTCCGGAATTCTTGCCTCGGCAATAGGGTTTGAGGGAATGATAGAGGGACAGACAATGGATATACTTTACGGAAGGTTAAAATCTCCTGTTGAAAAGATTGCAGAGAAGAAGACCGGTATGTTGATTTCTGCATCCTGTGAGGGAGGAGGATATATAGGTGGAGGGAAGAGGGGGAAGGACCTTATGAGGAGGTTCGGTCTTCTTCTCGGGAGAGCCTTTCAGATTATAGACGATATAAAAGACCATCTTTCAGGAGAAAAAAGGGCGGATGAACCTTCTTTTGTGGAAGTTTTCGGGATGGAGCGTGCAAAAGAGATGGCTTTCGAATTCCTGAAGAAAGGAGAGGAGATGATTTCCGGCTTCAAAAATAAGGGTTCCCTTGTGAGCCTCATAAAATTTTTGAGGGATGAAGGAATATAAAAGGTTCAAAATTCTCGAGAAGATAAACTCACCTCATGACCTCAAAAAACTTTCAATAGAGGAATTGAAAATCTTAAGCGGAGAATTGAGAGAATACATCATTGATGTGATATCAAAAAATGGTGGACACCTTGCTCCGAGCCTTGGTGTGGTGGAACTTACGGTTGCACTGTGTGCAGCCCTTGACCTTCCAGAGGATAAGGTCATATGGGATGTCGGTCACCAGAGTTACGCCTACAAAATCCTTACAGGGAGGAGGGAGGAATTTAGAACCATAAGGAAATACGGAGGGATTAGTGGATTTCCAAGAATGGAGGAGAGCGAGTTTGATTTTTTCGGAACCGGCCACAGCAGCACAAGCATTTCAGCAGCCCTTGGCATTCACGAGGCCGAAAAAAAGAGCGGAGGCAAGGGAAAAGTTTTTGCAGTAATAGGAGATGGAGCGATAGGCGCCGGACTTGCCTTTGAAGGATTGAATTATGCAGGAGGAACGAGGAAAGATATAGTTGTGATTCTCAATGATAACGAATTCTCAATTTCTCCAACTGTCGGAGCCCTTTCATCATATCTCGGAAAGAAGATGGTGGGACAGGGATTTACTGCGTTCAGAACATTTGTCAAGAAACTTCTCGAAAAGATTCCGTTGTTCGGGTCTTCTCTGGTAAGAATAGTGAGAAAAATAGAAGAGGGAATGATTTCTCTCTTTACACCTGGAATCCTCTTTGAAGGACTCGGTTTTCATTATGTGGGTCCAATTGATGGTCACAGCATAAAGCACATGGTTTCTATTTTCAAGAATGTGAAACAGTGGGATAGACCTGTGCTGATCCATGTGCTTACGAAAAAGGGGAAAGGTTATCCGCCAGCAGAGAAAGAACCCGAGGTATTTCACGGGGTTTCTCCTTTTGACAGAGAAACTGGAAAAATTCCAGAAAAGGGAAAGTCCTTCTCTACCCTGTTTGGGGAGGTCCTTGTGAAGCTCGCTGAGGAAGACAAAAAGATTGTGGCAATAACTGCTGCCATGAAAAAGGGAACAGGTCTTGACCTGTTTGCAGAAAAATTTCCAGATAGGTTTTACGATGTTGGGATAGCAGAACCCCATGCGGTCACATTTGCGGCAGGAATGGCTTCAAGGGGATTAAAGCCCGTGGTTGCAATTTACTCGACTTTTCTTCAGAGAGCCTTTGATCAGATAATTCACGATGTTGCTCTTCAGAGGCTCCATGTTGTTTTTGCTATAGACAGGGCTGGAATTGTCGGTGAAGACGGAGCAACCCATCACGGTCTTTTTGACCTTTCTTATCTGAGGACAATTCCGGGCATGACAATAATGGCTCCATCGGATGGCGAAGAACTTGTTGATATGTTATTTACTGCGTTGAATGCCTGCAAAGGTCCCGTAGCCATAAGGTATCCCAGGGGAAATGTAGAAAATGAGCCAGGGAGAGAGCCCAGAATTTTGCCTGTAGGAAAATGGAGAGTGGTTTATGAAGGGGGAAAAGACCTTCTCATTTTAGCAGTGGGAAGATGTGCGAGGGATGCTGTAAGGGCGGCAGATTTGTTGAAAAAAGAGGGAATTGGTTCAACAGTGGTAAATGCCCTCTTTGTGAAGCCTGTGGACGAGGAGTTTTTTGAGAGGATGAAGGAGTTCAAAGGGGTGTTGACAGTTGAAGAGAATACAGTGGAAGGGGGATTTGGAGGAGGGGTTCTCAAGCATGCTGCTGAAAAAGGAATAATGGTTCCTTTTTTAATTCATGGGATCAAAGACGAATTCGTTCCCCATGGTTCAGTTGATGAGTTGAAAAGGATTTGTAAAATTGATGCTGAAGGGATAAAGGAGGTAGCATCAAATTTCCTTAAAAGGTTATGAAACTCATATATTTTGAAGAAGATGAAACTCTTGATGTAGTAGAGGAGAACAGGCTCAAACTCATCCAGCCAAAAAAGGGATACAGGTTTACTGAAGATTCAATTCTTCTTGCCAGTTTCGTTGAAGAGAAAGAAGGGGATGAGATCGTAGATATTGGAAGTGGAAGCGGGATAATAGCGGTTCAGATTGCCCTGCGGAAAAAGGCAAAAAGGATTGTGTGTATTGAAATTCAGGAAAAGCTTGCAAAGTGTGCGGAGAGGAACATCATCATAAATTCGGTGGAAGGAATTGTGGAGGTTATAAGGGGTGATGCCCGAAAGGTGGAGAAATATTTGCCTCCCGGGTCTTTTGACATAGCGGTTTCCAATCCTCCTTACATAAGAAGGGGAACAGGGAGGATTAGCAGCGTTATGGAAAGGGCAATTGGAAGGTATGAGGAGTTTCTATCACTTCCAGACCTTCTCCGTTCAGTTAGGTATCTGTTGAAGAATAACGGACATCTTTACCTCGTATATCCTATGAAGAGGTTTAAAGAGTTGTTCGTCCTTTCCACCCATTTCAAGCTCATTCCCATTTTTGTTAAGCACATTTATAGAAAACCCTCTGAAGAACATAACATCATCATTTTTAAAGCAAAAAAGGTTTTATAGCTTTTTCCCCATGGGGATTTTCTCGCCACAAAAGGGACAGGTGTTTGAATGTTTTAGAAGGTTTTCGAGGATCTGAAACCCGTACCTCTTTATCAACACCTTGCCACATTTTGAACAGTATGTGGATTCATATTTGTGACCTGGAATGTTTCCGATATAAACATATTTCAATCCGACCTCCCTTCCCGTTTCAACAGCCCTTTCAACATCCTCAACAGGCGTGGGATGAAGGTGGCTAAACTCATATGCAGGATAAAATCTCGTTATATGCCATGGCACCTCCTCTCCCAGTTCACTTTTTATCCTTCTGCCAATTTCTCTTATGTCTTTCTCTGAATCGTTTACACCGGGAATGAGGAGGGTTGTCAGTTCAATCCAGATTCCCTGTTTTCTTGCCTCCACCGCATTCCTCCAGACAATTTTTCCATCAACTCCACAGTATTTTTTTACCGCATCATCTGTTCCCTTTATGTCAATATTCATCGCATCAAGTCCTGCCGAACGAAGCACCTTCAAAGCCTGAACTGTCATGTAGCCGTTTGTAACAAATGTGTTGTAATAGCCATACTTCTTGGCAGCCTCAAATAGTTCAAGCGAGTATTCAAAAAGAAGTGTTGGTTCATTGAAGGAGACGCTGGTTCCTTCACAGTTTTTAAGTTTTCTCATCATTTCTATCAATTCATCAACTGAAAATTTTTCTCCCCTTCCAATAAGTTCGGGAAACTTGCTTATTTCATAGTTCTGGCACCAGGGACAGAGGAAGTTGCAAGACCATGTTCCAATTGTGAGTGCAAAACTTCCTGGATAGAAGTGGAAAAGGGGCTTTTTCTCAATGGGGTTTAGGTTTATGGAAGAGATATCTCCGTAAACGAGCGTCCACAGTTTTCCATCCCTGTTTATCCTTGTGGAACAGAAACCGGTTTTTCCTTCCGGAATAAGGCACCTCCTCTCACAGAGGAGGCATAAAGTCTTATTCCCTTTTCTTTCCCACAGAAGTGCTTCTTTCATACAAAAAACAGAAGGATAAAATAAAGAATTAAAAAAATTATACCGGGTAGGAAGGCATCCTTTGCCCATTCCTTGCTTTTTATGCCTAATTTTCCGGCAGATATAATGTTCGGGATGTTTCCGGGGATAAGAAGTCCACCAGAGATGATGAGCCCCATGAGGAGCGCCTTTATCTGGCTTATTTCCATTAATGGAGAGATTTCAGCAGCAGTCAGGGTCGCGTTGTCAAGGACAGCCGAGATGATGTTTACCCAGTATAAAACAGGTGCAGAAACCTTTGAGATGTATTCGTCAACAACTGGTTTGAAACCCTCTGAAAGAAAAACCAGTCCCATGATAAATACATATACCTTTATAGCCCTTATTATGATGTCCTTCAATTCTTCCTGATATTGCTCCTTGAGGGTGAGAATCCTTCCCGCTGAGGCATGTATGAATCCAGCATATACGGAAATTGCAAAAATCCCGGGAATTATGTAAATCCCGAGATGCCTTAACAGGAAGAAGAAATCCGCATGGTATGGTTCACCCTTTAATTTGGAAACCGCTATTGTTGAAAGAGGTTCTCCCACCGGAGTTAATGCAGCGCCAAGACCTATGCTGTAGCAAGCGAGGACTGTGAGTTTTCTTTCAAAATCCCTGTGGAGTTTTAATGCAGATATTACCTCAACAAGCGCAATCGAGGCTATTATCGCTGTTATAATGCTTGAAAGGAGACCGAGTGTAAAGATGAATATTGTTGCAAATAGGTGGGGACCAATTCTTTCCTCAAGGTCAATGACAAAACGGGTAATTTTTTCCCGGTATGTTCTGAAAAGCCATCCGGATATTAGAACTGCAAGCGTGATCTTTAGAGGTTCTTCTGCAGCCTTTATAAAGGTATGAGGTGTAACATCAATTTTTTTAAAAAGATAGGATGAAAGAATGGAAAGAAGACCCATAAAGAAGAGAAAGACCTCAAGGTTGTTTTCAACCTTGTGCACGAGAAATGGGAGGAGTAGAACGAGAAGGATTATAACGATGAGGGGTAAAAGATACATGGAAAACTTTTAACAAATTTAAAAATCTCTTCAACTTTTTGAGTGTTTCTTTTCTCCTGCGAAACACCATCTGATTGGGTTGTTGACCCCAACCGTAAATTTCTTCCTGAAACTTACCCGCATTTGATCGGTTTATACTGGGAAGCACCTTATTGAAAAATTTCTCGCTTATAAATGGGGGCATAAAAACCCCATTATAGAGACCACTGCAACAGAAAATATGAACCCTCACTTCTCCATTATGCAGGAGAAAAGAATGAAAAAGGCTCAAAAATTATTGAAAATTACCTCCTTCTCACTAAAGGCTTCGGTAGTGTCTTGATTTTGTGTATGAAAAGAGAAGGGGGGAAGGAATAAAATATCCCCTGATGGCGAGAATACCACCACGAGGTGCACCAATGATTAAGAGAAACTTCAGGAGACTATATACAAATTTACCACAGGATGGAGGGCATTCAACGAGGATTTTTAGGGTATTTTGAAGCAAAGCCTGAATTCCTGGGGCACTTTTCAATCATATGACTGAAAGGTATGCTGGAAGAGGAGGTAGAGGCTCTGCAGGTTGGCTTTGAAATAGGGTTCTGGTTTTAGCCATTTTTTGGAATCTCCTCTTTTCTCAACATGAACTTCTCTTTTTGCTTTCATTATGAGGTTAAGGCTCTCTGTGAGGAGTGTTGAAATAAGGGTTTCGGAGTTGCTTTTTTCTGGTTTTTGTGTTATTTTTTCCAGGATCTCTTTGAGGGCTTCATACTTCATGTGGACCTCCTTCACAGGTATTTTGTCCTGTTCCCCCTTTGGGGGCAGGGCTTTTTTCTCCTTCTTATCATCATTTCATCCTCCTTAAAATTATATTAACTCCCCAGTTTTGGAAGAGAAGGGTTTTCTGAAAAAGAAAAAATTAATTACACTATGAAAACTTTTATGTCCGCGATGGGGGTAAGTTTCAATTTTTCTTTTTGATTTTTAAAGCTTTTTGATGTATCATTTAAAAATGGATTTGAAAATGATTTCAAAGATAGAAAAGTGGAAATACCACGCATTGCTTTTTATAGCCTTCGCGCTCTTAGCAGGGAGTGGAGTGGAACTGGGCAAAGTACTGGACCTGATTGTTTTGGACAGGATAAGGAGCTTCCAAATAGAAGACAAAACCGACCTGAGGGAGAGAAAAAGGGAGAAGAGGAAGCCGCCTCTTGAGGAATTTATAACCGGGTCGAGCCCTTTCACAGAAAGACCCGTTCTTCCTCTGGAAATAACGGGCGAGGTGGAGATCACTCCTTTAAATTTAACCCTTGTTGGAACCCTTGTGGGAGAGGATTCCCTAGCCATTATAAAGAACAACTCAACAGGAACTACTGATCTCTACAGGGTAAATGATTATCTTCCACAGGACGGAGCGCAGATTTATAGAATAGAGCCTACCAGAGTTCTGATAAGAAGGGGAGACAGGATAGAAAGTCTGGAACTTTTTGAAAAATTCGTTACACCCCCATCACAACCTTCTGAGTTTAGGCTGGGAATTCCAAAGAGGGAAGAAAAGAGAGGAAGGGAGATTGGAGAGGTGGATTTGAGGGTGAGACAGATTGGAGAGGGAAAATTTGAGGTAAGCAGGGATGACCTTGAGAAGGCTACATCCAATCTGGGACTCATGATGACACAGGCAAGAATTGTTCCGAACATTGTTGCCGGTGAGATAAAGGGTTACAAGATATTTGCCATAAAGCCAGGAAGCATATATGATAAAATAGGAATTCAAAACGGAGACATTATAGAAAGGATAAATGGAATGGAATTGACAACCCCTGAGAGCGCACTTCAATTCTTCCAGCAGTTAAAGAACGAAACGAGGTTTGTGATAGACCTTGAAAGAAACGGTCAAAAACTTACATTTACCTATAATATAAGGTAATACGGAGGAAAGTATGAAAATCCTTGCAATTCTTCTTGTTGTAATTTTTTCCCAAACAGCTCCGCAGGTTCCAAAGAAAAAGAGTACAGTCAACATAAACATGAACAATGTTGACATCCAGCAGCTCATAAAACTCATGAGTGACCTCACCGGGGAAAGTTTTATGCTTGATGAAAAAGTACGTGGAAAAATAACGATAATTTCTCCAAAAGAGGTTACGGTTGAAGAGGCGTTCCGTATTTTTCAATCTGTGCTTGAAGTGAACGAACTCACCCTTGTAAAGGTGGGGAAGATATACAAGATCGTTCCAGCGAGGGAGGCAAAGGAGCACAGGATAAAGACTATAATAGGGAAGGAGAAGGTTTTTCCAGAAGACATATTCGTAACGCAGGTTATTCCGTTGAAATACATAGATGCCAATGAAATAGCAAATGTTTTGAGGGGTCTGATCTCAAAGTTTGCAAACCTTCAGGTATATGCTCCCACAAACACGCTCATTCTCACAGAAAAGGCATCAAACCTTGATAGATTGATAATGATAATAAACGAACTTGACAGGGAAGTGTACACCCCCAAAATAGAGGTGATACCTTTAAAGTTTGTCTCTGCCGATGAGGTTTCAAAACTCCTTTCGCAGGTTTATCAGCCCGGAGGACATTCTCTGAAGAGAGGAAGAGTGGCTCAACCGGGTCAACAGGCTGCAGAGATATCAAAGATCATTCCCGAACCGAGGACCAATTCCCTGATCGTTATTGGAACCGATGCGGATATAGAGACTCTTAAAGAGTTGATAAAGCAGATCGATGTGCCTGTTGCAGTGGGGGCAGGGCAAATCCATGTGGTTTATCTTTCTTATGCTGATGCAACGAGTCTCGCTTCAACGCTTTCTGCCATTGCTCAAGGCGGAGCAGCAAGGGGAGCTCCTCAGCCGGGGCAGCCTCCCTCAGTTCAGTTAGAAGGAGGGGTGAGAATCACTGCTGATAAGGCAACAAATTCCCTTATAATAATAGCAACCCCTTCGGATTTCGAGACATTGAAATCAGTGATAGCAAAACTTGATATACCGAGAAAGCAGGTGTTTGTTGAAGCACTCATAATGGAGGTTTCACTTTCAAAGATGAGGGAACTGGGGCTTTCCTTTCATGCTGGTTACCAGACAAAGGAAGGGACTGCGACATTTATAGGCGGAGAATCGGTGGGCGGGATTCCCACCCTCATCCTTGATCCCACAGCGTTTGCAAACCTTACAGGGCTTTTTGCAGGTGTTATAGGAGAGACGATCACAATAACCACAGAAAAAGGAGTCTCCATCACAATACCGAGTTTTGCAGCGTTTTTAAGAGCCCTTCAGAGGGATACAGAGGTGAATGTCCTTTCAACTCCCCAGCTCTTAACCCTTGACAATGAAGAGGCACAGATTACCGTTGCCCAGAACGTTCCGTTTCCCACCGGTCAGACAGTTGGAGCGGGAGGTGTAACAACGCAGACAATTCAGAGGCAGGATGTGGGTATAACCCTTAAGATTACACCGCAGGTGAATCCAGGAAGTAATGAGGTTAAACTCAAGATATATACAGAGGTTTCGGATGTGGCTTCGGGTCCCGAGGGATTGAACATTAATGTTCTGGGAATAACCACATTCAAGAGGTCAGTCCAGACAGTGGTTACTGTAAGGGATAAAAACACGGTGGTTATAGGAGGACTTATGAGGGACAGCATAACAGAAAGCGAGGTGAAGGTTCCCTTTCTTGGCGATATCCCTGTGATAGGATGGCTTTTCCGTTCAAAATCAAAGAGGATTGAAAAGACAAATCTTCTTTTGTTTATCACTCCTTACATCATATCCACCTCAGAGGACCTCACAGCCATAAAGGAGAAGAAGATTGAAGAAGGGCTTGAGTTCAGAAGAAAATACACGGGAGAAACGAAGGAGTATGAGAAAAAGACAGAGGAGATGAAAAAAACTCCTGTCCCTGAGGTTCCTCCATCAGTGGAAACAGTTCCTGTACCACCTCCTCAGATAGAAACCTATCCCCTACCTGAAACACCACCCTCCTATCCAGAGGCGGAGACTCCTCAGATAATTCCTGAATTTTCTCCTGAACCGGCACCGTCTGTTACTCCTGAAGAGGTCACACCTTCTTTTCCACAACCAGTCACTGAATGAAGATGAGACTGGGCGATATAATAAGAAAAATTAAAAACATCCCTGATGAGGAAATAGAAAAGGCAGCATCCTTCGCTGCGGAAAGGAAAGAAAGGATAGGAGAGGCGCTTTTGAGGATGAAACTGATCACGAAAAAGGAACTGGCAAATGCTCTTGCGATACAGTTTGACCTTCCCTTTGAGAAGGAGATAAATCCAGAAGATGTGCCTGACGAGTTAATAGAGGGACTGCCAATTCAGTTTGTCAAGAACTTCTCAATCCTTCCCCTGGGAAGGATTGACGGTGGAATAAAGGTTGCGATTTCAGATCCCCTTAATTTATATCCCCTCAACGACCTTTCATTGTTTTATGGAGGGGTCCCGATAATACCTGTAATTGCTTCACCCGATGATATAATTGAAGCCATAAATAAGGTATATGACAGGAAGGCAAAAAGGACAGAAGTAATGATGGAGGAAATAGAGGGAGGCGCTGAGGAGATTCAGGAGTTTGACGAACCGATAGATCTCCTTGACGAGGTCGATGAGGCACCTATAATAAAACTTGTGAATAACCTCCTCTATCAGGCTGTTCGCTCCAGGGCAAGTGATATCCACTTTGAACCATTTGAGAAGGAGGTTGTTGTTCGATTCAGAGTCGATGGAGTTCTTCACGAAATTATGAGAGTTCCCAAAAAGGCACATCCCAGCATGGTTTCGCGCGTAAAGGTTATGTCAGCATTAAACATAGCAGAAAAGAGACTTCCTCAGGATGGAAGGGCAAGAATAAAAATAGCGGGAAAGGACATTGACTTGAGGGTTTCGGTTGTCCCAACCTCGCACGGAGAAAGGGTTGTTCTGAGGCTTCTTGACAGAAGTTCGATGATGCTTCCACTTGAAGAAATAGGATTGAGAGGTCCGAAACTGGAGAAGCTTTTAAAAATAATTAACATGCCACACGGAATATTTCTGGTAACAGGTCCAACAGGCTCAGGAAAGACCACAACCTTGTATGCAGCCATAACCAAACTCAACAGAGAGGAAAAAAACATAATCACTATTGAAGACCCTGTTGAATATCAGTTAAAAGGGATCGGACAGATACAGGTCAATCCGAAGATAAATCTTACATTTGCTCAGGGTTTGAGAGCCATTTTGAGACAGGACCCTGACATAATAATGGTCGGAGAGATAAGGGACCTCGAGACTGCAGAGATAGCGATTCACGCTTCCCTCACAGGACATCTCGTTTTCTCAACCCTTCACACGAACGATTCAGCGGGGGCAATCACAAGGCTTATAGATATGGGAGTTGAGCCTTTTCTTGTGGCATCCTCCTTGATAGGAGTTCTCGCACAGAGGCTCGTAAGGACAATATGTCCTTTTTGTAAGAAACCATATAAACCCTCATCCGATGAGATAAAGGAATTGAAAGGAGTGAATGTGCTTTACAGAGGTGAGGGATGCGAACAGTGTATGGGCACAGGTTACAGGGGAAGAACAGGGATATTTGAATTACTCATCGTTGACGATGATATAAGGGCACTTATATCAAAAAATGTTCCCACTAACGTTATAAAAAAGGCAGCTATTGAAAAGGGAATGGATACCCTGAGGGAGGACGGGCTCAAAAAAGTGAGAGAGGGAATCACAACCCTTGAGGAGGTAATAAGAGTTACTCAGGAAAGAATTGAGGAGATAGAGGTAAGTTGAGGGATGCCAGTATATGTGTATAAAGGAATTGATTCTGAAGGGAAAAAGAAAAAAGGAATTGTAGAAGCCGAAAACGCGAGACTGGCAAAGGAAAAATTGAGGCAGGAAGGCATTTTTCCCCTTGAGATAAAAACGGGTGAAAGGGCATCTGAATTATTACAGAAGATAAAGCAGATAAAATTCCTGAAAAGAATTGCGGGAGAGGACATAGCCCTTTTCACCGCTCAGCTTTCAACCCTTTTGAACTCGGGAATGCCTCTCTATGAATCCCTCTCTGCAATCCTTGACCAGACAGAGGACATGCGGTTCAAATCCGTGGTGTCAAAATTGAAAGAAGCAATAAACGAAGGGCAATCCCTCGCAGATGCAATGGAAAAATGTGATGGTGTGTTCAGCCCCTTGTATATAAATATGGTAAGAGCGGGAGAGTCGAGCGGGTCACTGGATATAGTTCTGATGAGGCTTTATGATTATATGGAATCCCAGGCAGTCTTGAAGAGGAAGGTTCTCACAGCGATGATCTATCCTGCCATAATTCTTCTTGTAATGGTGGTTGTTATCTGGGTTCTGATGAGTTTTGTTATTCCGAGAATTACGAGAATATTTGAAGATATCGGACAGGCACTTCCCCTTTACACGAGAATCCTCATAGGAGTCTCCGGATTTATTTCAAAGTGGTGGCCCCTTATTCTGGCTTTTGTCATTTTGAGCATCTTCCTTTTCAGGAAGTTCAAGAGCTCTCCCGAGGGAAAAAAGAGGATCGACCTTTTCAAACTTCGTTTTCCTGTGCTCGGAAGACTGTACAGTATGCTCATAATAGCAAGGTTTTCAAAAACCCTCGGCACCCTCCTTCAGAACGGTGTTCCCATAGTCAAGGCTCTTGATATAGTGAAGGGAGTAGTTAACAACTACTGGATAGAAGAGGTTATTGAAAAGGCAAAGGAAAGCGTGGAGGAAGGAGCCCCGCTTTATATCACCTTAAAAAAGAGCGAATTTTTCCCACCAATTGTCACTCACATGATCGCCATCGGCGAGAGAAGCGGTGAACTTGAAAAGATGTTGTTCAGCATCGCAAAGAATTTTGAATCCCAGATAGATGCTGCTACATCCGCCCTTACATCGGTCATTGAGCCTGTAATGATTTTGCTCATGGCAGGGGTTGTCTTCTTCCTCATAATCTCCATTGTCCTTCCCATATTTCAACTCAATCAACTTGTTCGGTGAGTATCCTTATAAGAATTTCCAGTCCCCGGGAAGAAAGGGTTGAAAGGGTTGAACTTCCTGCAAGATTCGGAAGGGCTCCTGATTGCGATATATCCATTTTAGACGAGGGGATTTCAAGATATCATTTTCTGATTGAAAGAGAAGGTGAAAAGGTGTTTCTTAAAGACCTGGGAAGCAAAAATGGAACATTTCTCAATGGAAAAGAGGTGGTTATTTCTGTATTAAAAAAGGGAGATGTGATAACAGCGGGGCACACGTTAATCGAAATAGTTGAATTAGAAGAAAAAATTCCCTCAATAGACATTGCAGAAATCATAAATTCCTCATCGATGGAACCGCCGGAGGAACTGGTAAAGAAACTGGGAAGGATTATGAACATTCAAACGGAGGAACTGTTGGGAGGCATCCCGGTTTTCCATCCCTCTGTGGAAATTTCCGATTACGGACTTTTCTCGTTAATTTTTCAGGTGGTCACCCTGAAAACGGAAATGAGCAGGATTAAGGAAAGGCTGCGAGAAATCGAAAAATTCCTTCCTGTGGATGTTTCATCCATTATAATGGAAGAAAAACTCGCTTTTGAGCCATCCCTGAGGGAGATTACCGTTCTCTTCTGCGACATTGTCGGATTTACAGGAATGTGCGAAAAAGTTTCTATAAAAGAAACGGCGGAGTTTATAAAGTTTTTTTATACCCTTCTCAACAAACTGGCAACTGCAAACAATGGATGGGTGAACAAGTTCCTCGGTGATGGCGCAATGATAATTTTCGGAGCTCCTGTTATTTCAAAAGATCATCCCGTGGATGCGGTCAGAACTGCTTTGAACATAAAAAGGGAACTGGAAAAGGTGAAAATGGGAAAAGAGGAAATAAAGATTAGGATAGGGATAAACACCGGTATTTGTCTCGTAGGAGGAATAGAAGCTGGTGAAAGGATAGAATGGACGGTAATAGGAGATGTGGTCAACGTCGCATCAAGGCTCGAGAACATGGCCTATGATGGAGAAATTTTTATAGGAGAAGAGACATGGAAAGCGGTTCGGGAAATTTTCAAAACGAGATATGTGGGGACGATCTCCCTGAGAGGAAAAAAGGGAAAGACGAGGATATATGAAGTGATTTCTGATGAAAAAGAATAATCTTTCACCATCAATATGAGCCCACAAAACACCTTTCAGGAAATTTGATGGTGTTTAAAAGCATCAAATGAAGATTCTCCTCAGAAGACCCTGTATGTAAAAAACTAGCCGGAGGGTGTACTTATCACTTTTAACACAGAGGAGGAGTTTTTAATTTCCTAAATTTTTACCCCTTTTTATACACTACGTTTGGGTAGTTGAGAATTTTGTATAATTTTTTCTCTAACTATAAAGGTGTTTCCCAGGAAAAATTTGATTTCGCATCTTTAAGATAAATCATATAGCCATTCTTTAATTTTTCCAGGAATTCAATAGCAGATATATCAAACTTTTTAAGATGATAATCAAGTAAAGTAAGAATTGCATATGAAAGATAACATACCCTCAAATGCCCCTCAATGTGTTCCCTCAACCATATCCGCGCAGGTTCTCAAGGGAGTTAATATAATTTTGTTACGTAAAAAGGAGGATGAAATGAGGATAAGAAGGAGAAAAAAGCCCTGCCCCCAAAGGGGGAACAGGACCAAATACCTGTGAAGGAGGTCAACATGAAGTATGAAGCCCTAAAAG
>Ga0197143_1001093_pt1 | contig 24432 bp, 21 predicted proteins | sample GBS70_MetaG_FD_148603 | JGI IMG/M metagenome (GOLD analysis project Ga0197143, IMG submission 148603) | Sediment microbial communities from Great Boiling Springs, Gerlach, Nevada, United States - GBS 70_MetaG | ecosystem: Environmental > Aquatic > Thermal springs > Hot (42-90C) > Sediment...
GTCAATGACTTGAAGCGCAAGGAGGCGTTGTATTTCAATTGCTTCTTCTGGCGTTACATCCCACCTGTGTGGGCAACTAAGCCTCATTACCTTCACCCCCAATGAAACGGGCAAGCAAACTCAAATTATGTTAGCACACCCAACATAACTGACTATGCGAAGCCAGTTGCTATCGCCCGTTTGCTCATAAACGCGGCGCATGTATTCCTCAAGCGCCCTTCGTAGCTTCCTTGGGGAATGAACATCATGTAAAAGTAGTGTCCCAATTTGGACTGCAGTAGCTCCCACCGATAAAAACTCAATGATGTCATAAGCTGTCCAAACACCACCAGATGCTATTACGCATGCTTTCGTCCCACACCTCTTGAGAAACCTCACCACTTCGTAAACCTTTCGCACTGCGATTGGCTTAATAGCTGGACCAGAAAGACCCCCAACGAAAGCTCCAAGCATGGGCTTTGGTGGGAACGAGCGCACATCAATAGCCATCGCTGGAAATGTGTTAGCAACGACGAGCACATCTGCACCAGCTTCAACGCAATTTTGAGCTACATGCGCTATGTTGTGTGCGCTTGGCGACAACTTAACCCATACATCCCTGCTGAAGCGTTCCCTGATTGAAGCTATTACCTCGCCAGCCGATTGAGGATCAACACCGAACTCAATCCCACCGCGCTCCATGTTTGGCGAAGATATGTTGACTTCAATTGCAGCCAATTGCCCACACTCATTCAGTGCCTCCGCAAGCATTGCATATTCATTCTTTGTCTCACCAGCGATGCTCGCAACCACTGGGCAAGGTATGTCGCCAAGCTTTGGCACTATATCATTCAAGAAAACTTTGACGCCCTCGTTTTGAACACCGATGGCATTGAGCATCCCGCAAGTGACCTCAGCCAACCTCGGTGGAGGGTTTCCAGCCCTTGGATTTAGTGTTATGCTTTTCAACACGATAGCACCAACATCGTCCCAAGGGAAATCACCTATACGGAGCAATTCAATCCCGTATCCACAGCATCCAGAGGCAAGTATTATCGGCGTTTTCAACTCTAACTTTCCCACACGCACTTTCATGTCAACTTGAGCTTTTAAATCCATTGCCTACCCCACCTGTGATTTGGTGCTACCTCCGTCTACAAAACTTAAAGCACCATCTTTATTGTGGCTCTATTCACTTTGAACGAGATGCGGATAACACAAAAACATCTCCCCTACACTTCTCTCCTCTCGGGAATGTTATCAAGCAACAGCAGAGGATATGCATTTGCTCGTGCTCCATCTACCTTGCCTTGTTAACGCAAACAAGGCTTAAAAAGAAGAACCCATCCCCCTAAGTGAAAGGGATGGGTTCTCTTTTTGCGCGAGGGTTAGCGCATCATAGCTACTTTATGACGCGCACACGCTTTGCACGCAGACCTTTTGGTGTGGAGTCAACCTCAAACTCCACTCGGTCTCCCTCGCGGAGCGACTTATAGCCTTCGCCCTCAATGGCGGAGAAATGCACAAAGACATCCTGTCCGCCATCATCTTGGGCGATGAAGCCAAAGCCTTTGCGGTCGTTGAACCATTTAACGGTGCCCTTCTTCACCGCGCCGAACCTCCTTTCTACTACCTTCCCCAAATGCATCCTCCACCGCTTCGGGGAAGTCCGACGCGGCTTCGACTGCACTGGGGTAAGGCAACGATTACTTGACAACGAGCTTCCTCCTGAGAAGCTCACATCTATTATAGCTCAAAACAAACATCTGTAAAGCCTCAACTGAGTGCTTCAAGATTCCTCAAAAGTCTTCATACCATTAGCTTTAGCCATAGGGATCTGCCATTAAGATTTCGCAATACGACTCTACTGACTGAAGCAAGCGTTGTTGAATCCATCATCAACTATGGCTGAAGGTAACAGGGTGGGACTTATTTGTGCCGACAAGAATGCGAAGCGTTCAACACAAAGTCACAAAAAGACTTTTTGAGCACCGCTGGTTCCAATCAAGGCAACTCCGGTTTCGGTGGATACTCATGCAAGCAATCAAGCAATTCCTCAATCAGCCTTAAGAGGGTGTTTTCACTTAGCTCACCGTATTCGATCAAGATCTGGTCTCGTTGGAACATGACTTTGCTAAGTGTTGTCGTTGAGAAGTGTTCCCTCATCTTGGCATATATTTTTGCGAGAGCTATATCGGAGAGCTTCCTAACGCCGTAGAATTTCACGATGACATTTCGCCTATCATGAGTGATGTAAGCGATGCGAGCCTTGTGGGCTTTCACTCTTATCCTGAGCACCCTCAACAGGTTGCTCACTTCCCTTGGCATTTGTCCAAATCGGTCAAGTAGCTCCGCTTCAATTGAGCAGACATCGTCAAGTGTTTGTGTTGCAGCCATTTTTCTATACATGTTGAGGCGTTGCATCTCTTCGGGGATGTAGTCTTCGGGTATAAATGCTCTTATTGGGAGGTCAGCCTCTGGAAGGTTTATACGCTCCTCAACTGGTTTTCCGCTCAACCTGCTTATAGCTTCCGATAGCATTTGCATGTATAGGTCAAAACCGACATCGTTGATGAAGCCATGCTGTTCTGGACCGAGTATATTTCCAGCACCTCTTATTTCAAGGTCACGCAACGCCAAGCGAAATCCAGAACCCAAATCCGTGAACTCCTTAAGTGCTTCTAAGCGTTGCCTTGCGGTCTCGGTCAGTCGCTTCGGATGATCATGGAAGAAGTAAGCATAGGCTTGTCTATCCGAGCGCCCAACCCTACCACGAAGCTGGTATAGCTGTGCCAACCCGAACTTCTCGCAGTTTTCCACAATCAAAGTGTTAGCATTTGGCACATCCAAGCCGTTCTCAATTATCGTTGTGCAAACAAGCACATCATAGCGATGCTCGTAGAAGTCAATCATGACTTTTTCAAGTTTATCCTCAGCCAGCTGACCATGAGCCACAGCTACCCTTGCATGCTTGACGAGCCTTCTCACCTTTTCCGCCACATGCTCTATTCCCTCAACCCTGTTGTAGACATAATAGACTTGCCCTCCCCTCTCAAGTTCTCTCAAGATTGCCCTCCTTATTACGTTTTCATCATATTGCATGAGGAATGTGCGCACCGGTCTCCTGCCGACGGGTGGGCTGTTTATTGTGCTGATCTCCATCAGACCACTTAGTGCAATATGCAATGTCCTTGGTATCGGTGTCGCTGAGAGCATAAGCATGTCAACCGTAGCCTTCAACTTCTTCAGCTTCTCCTTCTGGCGGACACCGAAGCGTTGCTCCTCATCTATGATCAAAAGCCCAAGATCACGGAAACGAATGTCGTCTGATAAAAGCCTGTGCGTGCCAATGACTATGTCAATTGAGCCGTTACGCAAACCTTCAATGACCCTCTTCTGTTCCTGTGGTGATAGGAAACGGCTCAGCATAGCTATGTTGACTGGGTATGGTGAAAGCCTTTGCCTAAATGTGTTGAAGTGTTGTTGAGCAAGCACAGTTGTAGGCACAAGGACAGCCACTTGCTTGCCATCTTGGACAGCCTTAAAAGCAGCTCTTATAGCCACTTCGGTTTTCCCGAACCCAACATCACCGCATATCAACCTGTCCATAGGCTTTGGGGAGGTCATATCACGTTTTACTTCCTCAATCGCTCTTAGTTGGTCTTCCGTCTCCTCATACTGGAAAGAACTTTCCATCTCAAGCTGCCAAGGTGTATCCTCACTGAATGCGAAGCCCTCACAAGTTTCCCTCAAAGCCTTTAACTCTATCAATTCCTTCGCGAGCTCATCCGCTCCCCTCTTCGCCCTTTGCTTAAGCCTTATCCACTTAGCGCTTGAAAGCGAGCTTAAAGCTGGCTCATCGCCATCAGCTCCAACATACCTTTGGACTCTATCAATCTGTGAAACAGGCACATAGAGCAAGTCACCACCCGCATATTCAATGAGCAAGTAATCGCCCTCCGAACCTAAGATCTTCTGCCTGACGACGCCCCTGAAGATGCCTATACCATGCTGTATGTGCACAACATAATCTCCAACTCTCAACTCGTTTGGTGAGGCTATTGGAATTGCGTATTTGAAACGCCTCTTTGCCCTTCTTACCTGTGGATAACCGAAGAGTTCGGAATCGGTGAGCACAACGAGAGATGCATCACGAAGCATGAAACCAGATGAAAGGCTCAAACCACAAATGTTAACCACTCCGTTTTTAATTTCGCGTGAACTCCCAAGGTGCGTCCATGGTATATGCCTACCAGCGCTCTGTGATAGTTCCTCAAGCATCTCACAGAAGCGTTGATGATGCTTAGTTAAGACAACAATACAAAAGCCATTATCAAGCCATTCATAAAGCCTCCCAACAAAAGCTCTTATGCGTCCAGCAAAAGATTCAACATGATGGATGCTTATGTTGAAGAGCCTTCTTTCAAACCCATCACTTGCCACTTCTTTGAGCTCATGAGCAACGGAACAGAAGATGTTTTTGAAGCGCTTGCACATCCCCATTAGTTCTTCAAAGCTGAGCCAAGGCATCTTCGGAGGTAGTAGAACATCGCCAGTGCTTGCAAGTTCATTGAGCACTTCACTGAGGCGTTTAATTGAATGTTCGCTGTTAAGCATACAATCGTTTGGCTCGAACCAAACTACAATCGTATCGTCGCTTAAATGCTCCATCAGGTAATGCAACGGCTCTTCGGAGAAAAGCGAATACCATGCTGAGCCTTCAACCATTTCGCCCTGCAGTAACTTCTTCGCATCAAGCTCAGTTTGCTCAAGCAAAGCGTTTGCAGCTTCAGGCTTGCCAGAAGCACGCAACCTTTCAGCCTGTTCCTTTGCTGCTTTGATCAAAAGTGAGGCTAACTTTTCTCTATCGTTTGGGAGTTGTAACTCAAGAGCTGGTGCTATCGTTGCTGATTCAAGTTGCTCAATGGAGAGTTGTGTCTCTGGATTGAAAGCCCTGATTGATTCAACAACATCGCCAAAAAACTCAAGCCTCAACGGGAACTCATGTGACGGAGTGAAAACATCCAAGATGCCACCGCGCTTGCTGAACTCGCCCGGCATTTGCACCTCGCTTGTGCGTCTATAACCGCTTAACTGAAGCTTCTCAATAAGTTCCTCCATCGGCATAACATCGCCACGATGAAGCTCAACACAGCAGTTGCTTATGACCTCAGCTGGAGTTGTAGGACACATGAGCGCTTCAACGGACGAAACTATGATACAATCTCTGCGCTTCCTTATGCCAAGCAAGGCAGAGATGCGTTCCCTTGAGGAGAGTTCATCTGGGTCTTTACCGATGAAGCTGTCGCAGAGGCTCGGGAAGCGATAAAGCCTTGGATGAGCCTCTCTCGGTTTTTCTTCATCCGACCAGAGTGCCCTTATGTCTTCATAAACCCTGTCAGCCTGCTGCTGATTAGGTGTGATGAGAAGCAAAGGGCGTTTTAGCCTCAAGCCAATTGATGCAGCTACAACCCCCCACCCACAAACCCTGACGCCCTCAACGAAGACATCCTTTGCACCACTCAAAATCGCTCTTATGAGGTGCTCAAAATCACGGTGCCTTATAACGCGCTCAAGCAAGCAACGCATATTGTTTCACACTCACCATTTAGCAGCCGATGCTAATTGAGGCAAACGCCATATTTCTTGAGTGGTGCAAAGAGGTGTTTGGTAAACTGTGTTCAATAAACCACATATGGCAAGAGCGCCATATAGCGAGCCCTTTTTACAGCTACAGCAAGTTGCCTTTGATGGCGTGCACAAACACCCGTCTGGCGTCTCGGGAGTATTTTCCCTTTCTCGGAAAGGAAACGACGAAGCCTCGCTACATTCTTGTAATCAATGTAATCAACTTTCTCGGCACACCACGGACACAAACGCTTCTTCTTGCGCATAGCAATCTGTTCACCTCCAGCAAATCAAACACAGTCGGTCACAACTTCAAAACGGTAGTTCATCTTCCAAAGATGTGTCAGTTGGTAGATCACCGAGTTCTTCAACAACCTCTTCGGGTAACTCACTTAGTGTAGGTTCCTCTTCCAGTTCTTCATACGGAGTTTCTGAAATTGGTTGGGTTGTAGGTGTGATAACAGTTGGCGTTTCTGGTGGCTGTGGCTGACGACGCTCAAGCGACCTAACACGCCATGCGTAAACTTCAATCTCGGTGCGCTGTTGTCCATCTGGTGTAACTCTTCGCCTCGTTCTCAAGTAACCTTCAACACTTATTAGCGAACCTTTCCTACCAAACTGCTCCAACAGCTCAGCTTGCCTCCTGAACGCAACACATGGTATGAAGTCTGATTCCCTTTCCCCAGATGCATCCCGTCTGAAGCGGTCAACAGCAAGCACAAACGACCTAACAGGCACGCCATCAGGTGTATAACGCAAATCCGAAATTCTTACAAGCCTCCCAATGAGCACAACAACATTGAGCAACCTAAATCACCTCTATCAGCCCAGAAACTCAAACTGCAGTTTCCGATTTAGTTTTTTGCCTCGTCGCCACAATTAAATAGCGCAAAACATGTTCGTTGTAACGAAGGAATGTCTCAATCTCTTTAATTACGCTTGGTAACGCACGGAAGTTGATAAGGACATAAATGCCATGAGTGCTTCTTTTTATGGGATACTCAAGCCTGCGCACTTCTGAGACCTTCACACTTTCAGCATACCCACCAGTGCGCTCAACTCTTTGAACAACACCTCCTGAGATATTGTCTATCTCCTCACGCCCAGTAGCTGCATCCACAAGATAAAGTAGCTCATATGAGCGAAGGCGTGCCTCAAGTGGTTCCTCCTCAGGCACTTGAATTACTTGGCGAGCCTTCTTCGGGCGACGCTTTACCTTTTGAGCCCTCTGCCGTTGCGTGGTGCTTGTCCTTCTCTGCATAGATACGCTTCCTTCGCCTTTTGCCTCTTGCGTTTCTTGAGAGAGATTTTGCAATGCCTCGTCCTTAGTGCCTTGCATATCTGCACCTTCAGGGCGAGCCTCGTTTTGCATTTCCTTCTCATTGACACTCATGGCTCTTTCACTCCTCCTTGCTTAAGCCAACCCATGAGTATATCACACCGCCCCCTCTACGGGCACAAACGATTACTCCATTAAAGCTTCAACAAATGCTGGCAAAAATAAAGCACCAAAATGCACCTTCGGCGTGTAATAAGTGCACTTCAACCCCCTTGCTGTGTAGCGTTCTTCTACAACTTGCTCACTCAATTCAATTTTATCATCTGAGGAGATGCAGTATGCCCAAAGCCCACTTGGATATGTTGGGACAAAACCAATGTATAAGCGCACATTCAGAAATACTCTTCTCATCTTCTTGACCGTTTCTCTTACCTCGTCCTTAAAGTAGAACGGAGTCCCACATTGAGTGCACAATATACCGCCTTCTTTGAGGGCGAGCTTGCACGCTTTGTAGAACGGTTCACTGAAAAGCGGTTTTGCGTTCCCGATTGGATCTGTTGAATCAACGATGATGACATCAAACTCGTTCCTGCAATGCTCAACAAATCTTTCGCCTCTTTCAATGACAACCTTCACGCGCTCATCATCAAAAGCACCTTGCGAAACCTCTGGCAACAACTTTTTGCATTCATTAAGCACATCCTCATCAAGCTCCACTAACACAGCCCTCTCAACACTCGGGTGCAAGAGAACCTCTCGCAGTGCGCCCCCATCACCTCCACCTATGATGAGCACGTCTTTTGGACAGCTATGAGTCAACATAGGTGGATGAACAAGCATCTCATGATAGAAGCGTTCGTCAGCCTCTGTTAACATAACCTTACCATCAAGCGCAAGCAACTTCCCCATGTCATATGTCTCGGCTATCTCAAGGAGCTGATACTTAGTCATCCTGCGTATCAACCATCTCTTTACCCTTATTGACAGATGCACATTCTCTGTTTGCTTCTCGGTGAAGAAATCTTCCTTCAAAGTGTGAGTCAAGGCCAACGACCCCTTTGCAACTCGTAGATTTTCACTCTGCGTGGTTGGAATGCCTCCTTGACAGCTTTTGCAGCTTCCTCTGGTATGGCTTTCTCACCACATGTGAAAGCATCAAACGCAATGTATCCTATCTCGGGCCATGTGTGTATGAAGATGTGAGACTCGGCTATAACAGCGACGGCGCTCACACCATATGGCTTGAACTCATGGATGTATGTAGCAAGCAAGTTAGCGTTTGCCCTTTTGACGGCTTCATGGAGAACACGCTCTACTTCGTCACGGGAGAAGATTTTTTCGTTGCACTCCCAACACTCCATGATAAGCTGTCTTCCAACTGCTTCACCGTTCGGTGGTGCTTCGGCAAGGTATGCTTCCACTTCTTCTGCCTTCCTTGCCACGTTAGACTTGACTCGTGTCTTACCCTGATTGCAGATTTCGGTGATTTTGGTTGCCATCTCAATCACCTCCCGTGACGGTTTGATTTAAGTGTCGCACACCTCCTTCGTGATTCACTCGCTCCAGAAAACGGCTGCAGCTACAGCACAACCAATATTGCACACCTTATGCTCACTCACAATCGTAAAGAGCTTGCTTATCTTCAACCTGCGCACATCAAATGCTTCTTCAAGCATCATCCTGATTTGGTCTTTAAGCTCCTTGCCATCATCCCCCTCGGCTTCCATGATCACTCCAAAGCCATCCTCAGCCAAGGCTATCCCCAATCCAACAACCAACTGTTCACCGGGCATCGTGCCAACTTTTGCAACATATACACAAGGCACTATAGCCCCCTTTGGTATCCTTGGCTTTCCCTCAACGATGTTAACTCCCTTCGGGATGATGCTACTCACTTTGACTAAATTTAAGTCCCCAATTCCAGCATCTATCAATGCATTATCAAAAGCGTTTAATGGCGTGCCACCCTCTGAAGCGCCTTTGACCAAGTAAACAGTATTTACATCTCCAAACCTGTAAATGCTCATGTTGTTGCTGCCTCCTCATCCTCAAATATGTTTCCTTCGTAGCGCACCATCGGGATTTCAATTGGCTCGAGCCACTCAAACCTGAACAATGCTGACTTATACCAAACCCCTTTAGGATGCACCTTAACAGGGAGCCACTGCCAAGAACGCATCCCTTCAATGTAAGGCCAATTGACGTAGTGATTGAATGCTTCAACGACGTCAGTGATGACTCCACCGCATTCCAAGATGAACTGTTGTATCTTCCTCCACTTGCCCAATGAAGACTCAACATGCGTCAATCCAAAATAACCACTGCACCCAGCACCTTTCAAGCACTGCAAACCTCTTTCAACGAACACTTTAAATCCCGTGAAGCTTTCTGTTGGGTCTGTGAAGAAAACATCAAACGCTTTTAGTAACTCCTCAGGAAGCGGTTCTCTAAGGTCGTGTTGAACAACGGAAAGACAATGCAAGTTAAACTTTTTCCTCACATCATCAATAAAGCCGATCAAGCGTTCATCTATATCAAGCGCTACAACCCTTTTTGGCTTGCCAGTCAAAGCACATGCAACGCTTACAAGGTCATCATCACCGATCACAGCAATTTCTTTTCCATCCAAGTCGCCACGCTGAAGCATAAATGCGACCCTTGCAAGTGTTGTCTCTTCTGTAACAAAGCCTTGGTCAAACTCTTGGACTGCCTCAGGACGCGAAGCGGAAATGCTCTTAAAATTACTGACCACCTCCTCGCCCAAAAAAGCGATATCAATTCCTCTCCCAAGACAATGCTTACAGCCAGCTGATACAAAGGGCGTTATTGCGTTCTCATCGCATAGCTGTTTCCCAAACTCAGTTAGGCTCACCGAACCTTCTGAGAAACTGATAATGCCACGTTCTTTCAGCAACTCAAGCAGCGTGCAAAGGACACGCATCGGCACTTGACTCAACTCAACAACACGCCAAACATCGGTTGTGCTTCTAAGAGCTTTCAATGTCCTCTCAACATCTCTTGGAGAAACATAAGCTTCTGAACGAGCTATCAATTCCTTTTGTAATTCGCTTAGCTTCACACTCATTCACTCCCCTCACCTGAACGAGCCAGAGAACACAAAAATAAAACGCCTGCTTCCGCCGCTCAGGGAAGCAGTAAAGTTTGCCTTGTCACCTTCCCCGGATACGCGCTATAGCACCCTACCAAGGGTGCTTAGCAATTGCTTGGATTACGCATCCATAGGAGCGGCCGAAGGTGACAAGGTCTACCATATTTGCGCCTGGTCAAATTCAATTGTAACGCAAGAGACAGCAATATGTCTAATCGGTAAGCAAAACTGTAGACAGCCACCAATGCATGAAGCAAATATAGGTTACAAAATCACAAGTTCAAGTTTCGCGCTCTTGCCATAATTACAGCTTGGGCAAAACTACCTCATTGAAGTGGTGGTTTGCTATGCATTGTGAAGGCAAATCAAAAGAATGCAACATTAGCGAGTTGAAAATTGAACCCATGCACATCAGTGACTTGGACGAAGTGCTCGCCATTGAGAATGCCTCCTTCAGCCAACCTTGGACAAGGAACATGTTTGAAGACGATTTGCTTTACAGCGAGCGAACATGCTATATCGTTGCAAGGCTACACGGGAGAGTTGTTGGTTATGCAGGTATGTGGCTCATCGGTGACGAAGCTCACATAACAACTATCGCTGTCCATCCAGATTTCAGGAGAAGAGGCATAGGCAACACACTGATGCGTTCGCTTCTCCTTGAAGCGATGAGGAGAGGAGCAAGATGGGCAACTCTTGAAGTTAGAGCAAGCAACAAGCCAGCTCAGCAACTCTACATGAAATGGGGATTCAAAGTTGTAGGGATAAGACGAAACTACTATTCAAACCCGCAAGAGGACGCGCTTGTGCTTGAACTGCCAAATATTGAGAAAGCTTTCTCATCGGAGTTAAAAGGCAACTCAAAATGTAACACACGCTGAGGTGTGCCTATGTCCTTTACCGGTCTCCATGTAGATACAGCCACACAAGCGAAATCGGTTGGGAAAGCATTGACATGGCGGGCATTCCTCATCGGCGTATTGGCAACGGTCATCAATGTCTATTGGACAACAGTTGTTGAAGTGCGTTGGTATACATTGGACACAACGAGCTTGCCGCTCTTCATAACACCCATCTTCATACTTTTTTGTATCATCATACTCAATGCCGTATTCGGACGATTAGTGAAGCGTGCTCTATCTCCTTCTGAACTCATCTGCATTTATGTCATGCTTGTTGTATCAAGCTCGCTCAGTGGACATGACATGCTGCAGAACCTCTTTGGAGCAATCGCACACGCTGTTTGGTATGAATCGCCTTCAAACAGGTGGGCTGACCTCTTCTTAAACGAGTATCCGAAATGGCTAACGATAACAGACAAGGAAGTGTTGCGTGGTTTTTATCTCGGTGGCGATTCACCATACAAACTCAATGTCCTCTTAACTTGGGCTAAGGCGCTTTCGTGGTGGACATTGTTGATTGCTTTCCTGCTGTGCGTCATGTTTGGGCTTAATGCACTCCTGAGACGCCAATGGACGGAGCATGAAAGGCTCGCATTCCCGATCATACAACTGCCTATAGCAATGGTTCATCCAACTGCTGCAAGCACATTCTGGTTCAACCGTATGATGTGGCTTGGTTTCTCAATCGCGGCTTTCATTGATATAGTGAACGGACTCCACGAACTCTATCCAAGCTTTCCATATTTCACTTACATCAAGCTTTACAACTGGCACGACCTCATAACTAACCGCCCTTGGAGCGCTATAAGACCACTGCGAACATCAATGTATCCGTTCGCCATTGGGCTATGCTATCTTCTACCGCTTGACTTATCCCTTTCATGCTGGGTTTTCTTTCTCGTTCGTTTTGCTGAGCAGTTGTTTGGGGCTGTCTTCGGATGGGATCAGGTAAAGGGTTATCCATTCTTCAATCAACAGGCAGCTGGTTCTTGGATTGCTATCGGATTGTGTGTTCTACTTAGTTTGCGCCACTCACTTAAGACCGCACTAAAGAAAGCCATCAAGCGTGAGGACGACGTAGAAGAATGCATGCCATATTCGCTTGCGCTTCTGCTTGTGCTCATAGGTGTTGTTGGCATTTATTGGTTTAGCTTCCGCATGGGTATGGGTTGGCTCTCAACGACGACATTCTATGCGATCTATTTCACCTATGCACTCGCAATAACAAGGGTAAGAGCTGAACTTGGTGCACCACACGAAATTTATTTCGCTCAACCGAGGTTCGTCATAGCTGACATATTCGGGACATCAAGGTTCTCCGTGCGAGAGCTAACAGCGATCAACATGCTCCATTGGTTTAATCGTGGCTACAGGTGTCATCCAATGCCAAACCAAATGGAGGCTTTGAAGATGGCTCAGATAATGGGCATACCACAAAGGACGATGATGAAGCACCTTGCAATATCGTTTCCCATAGCTTTGCTCATAACCTATTGGGCTAACTTGCATGTGTGCTATCGTGAGGGTGCTGTCACACGCTGTATCGGCTTCAAGAATTGGGTTGGTTGGGAATCGTTCAATGTTCTATCAAGTTGGCTCATAAGCCCACAGCAAAGACAGTGGAGAAACATCTACTGGATGATAGGAGGGTTTGTCATCGTCCTTGTGCTGAGGTGGGTGCGCCTTTCGTTCTCTGGGTTTCAGCTCCACCATGCTGGCTATGCACTCGCTATATCCTTCGCGATGGATTACTTTTGGTTCGCCTTCCTTATCAGCTGGATGGCAAAGTATTTCATCTTGCGCTTCGGTGGCATACAGGCTCACAGGAAAGCCATTCCTTTCTTCCTCGGCTTAATACTCGGTGACTATACGCTCGGTAGCTTCTGGGCAATCTACGGTCCAATAAAAGGCGTGCGCACCTACCGCATATACATCTAACCGATGCTCAAAACAATGGCTTCCATAAAATCATCCGCGCTATATCATCGCTTAATGAGCATGGTGCTACTCTTCGCTTAGGCTAATTATGGAGGTGACGAAAGATGGACTTGTTTGAAGTTTTTAAGAGGAGGCACTCAATAAGGGCGTATGCTCCAACAGAAATACCAGATGAAATCATCATGCAAATCCTTGAGGCAATAAACACTGCTCCATCCGCAGGCAACTTGCAGGCTTACGAGGTCGTCGTCGTTCGTGACGCCAAAAGGAAACAGCAGCTTGCAAACGCTGCGTATGGGCAATCGTTTATAGCGCAAGCACCAGTTGTGCTTGTCTTCGTCCAGAACCAAAACCGCTCGGCAGCACGCTATGGGCAAAGGGGCGCAACTTTATACTCGCTTCAAGATGCAACGATAGCTTGCACATATGCACACCTCGCAGCAACAGCACTCGGATTAGGTAGCTGTTGGATAGGAGCGTTTGATGATGACGCTGTTGCGAGAATTATAAACGCACCCAAGGGAATGCGCCCTGTAGCAATATTGCCTATAGGCTATCCAGCGGAGACACCATGGGCAACACCGAGAAGGAGGCTTGAAGACTTGGTTCACTACGAAACCTTGTGAAACAGCACATTGACCGTGTAGCGATGCAAATATTGTCCATTGGCAGAAGGCAGATGGAACAAGATTCTTAGAGTTGCTCTAAGGTTCCCTAACACCACATCTTAAGAAAAGGTGGGGAGGATGCGAATACTTACCATCAAAAGCGAGCAAAGGGTGCAGATGATAGACATCACAAATCAAATTTCAGAGGTTGTTCGTGAGTCGGGTGTCAAAGAAGGTATATGCTGTGTTTTCGTTCCGCACACAACAGCAGCTGTGACTTTGAGCGAAAACACAGACCCATCTGTGATACACGACTTTCTCATGCAACTTGAGAAGCTAATCCCGTTTGCGTCACCACATTATAAACACATTGAGGGAAATGCGGATGCGCATATAAAATCGGCGCTTATTGGATGCAGTGTCTATGTGCCTATAACAAACGGTAGATTAACGCTCGGTGTATGGCAAGGTATATTCTTCTGCGAGTTTGATGGACCAAGGAACAGGCGTGTTTATGTGAAAATCATTGGATGAAGTGTGCCTCGTTGTGCTATGTCAGAAGCGATTTAAGGCGTTCTTTGAGGAAGGGTAAGAGGTGGAAAGCTGTGTTGTCAGCCTGAAGCGGAGTGATTGAGACATATCCTTGCATGAGTGCTGTAACATCGCTACCTTCCTCATCTTCAATGACCGCCCTTTCAGAGCCTCGCCAGTAATATGGACGACCTTGTGGATCATATCGCATCTCAATCCTGCCAACGTAGCGTTTTTTCCCACGAGATGTTATCGCAACGCCTTTCACTTCAGATATAGGCACATCAGGCACATTCACATTTAACACAGCTCTATCTTGCAAAGGCTCATTGAGAAGGTATTGGGAAAGCCTCACGGCTACCTCGCATGCCGTCTCATAATGCGGTTGACTTGATTTGGATGCGATTGAGATGGCAAATGAAGTTACTCCATGTAACGCACCTTCAACAGCAGCAGCAACAGTTCCAGAGTAGATGATATCGTCGCCAACATTCTCACCGTCGTTTATTCCCGATATAACGAGGTCTGGCATCCTATCGCATATAGCTCTTATGCCGAGCGCAACACAATCTGCTGGTGTTCCGTTGCAAGAGTAAACCGCGCATGCGTCACTCAAGTGTATAAGCTCAACGCGCAAAGGCTTATGCAAAGTCACTGCATTGCTAATTGAGCTTCTTGGTCTATCTGGGGCAATGACGAGGATGTCGCCGAGCTCTAAGAGAGCTTCCTTGAGCGCGTTCAGCCCGCGAGCAAGATAGCCATCATCATTGGTGAGCAATATGAGGGGACGTTCACGGGACATGCTTTATTTTCCCCTTCCGTTTGAAAACGCTTTCCCCAACTGCTTAACTAAGATTCCTCACGAAGGGTTATCGTCGTTCACTTTGATTCACTCAACACAGGTCCAAAGTAGATGGAACGCACATCAATGATGTTTGGGAACGTTTTCATCTGCTCAACGAGCTCTCCGGGCACTGGATTGTCAACGAGCATAACCATGATAGAGTGACCACCGATGCTTTCACGCCCAAGTTGCATACTGGCTATGTTGATTTGATGGGAGCCAAGCAGTGTCCCGACGCGCCCAACTATTCCCGGCTTGTCATACTGTTCAAAGATGAGTGCATGCCCCTCTGGTATCACATCCACATGATATTGGTTGATGCGCACTATCCTCATACCGACATCCCTTATAAGCGAGCCAGAGATAGTCCACTGCTCTTGCGTTGTTGTTACGCATGCTGTTATGAGGTTTGAGTAGCCAACATCTTCGGTGCTACGCTCATCAGTCCATCTTATTCCCCTTGACCTCGCTATGACCGACGCATTCAAATAGTTAACGCTTTGTGAGAGTCTCACTTCCAGAAAGCCTTTAAGGAAAGCATTCGTTAGAGGTGTTGTGTCATATGATGCCAGCTGACCTGCGTAGATGAGTTGAATAAGCTTTATCCCGCCTCTACATATCTGGCTTTGGAAGCGCCCTATGCGTTCGGCGAGCTGCATGAACGGCTTGAGTTGTTCACGCACCTCTGGTGGAAGCTGTGGCATGTTAACTGCGCTTCTTGGCATCTCACCACGCAATACCATGAGCACCTGCTCGGCGATGTCCCTCGCAGCTATCTCTTGAGCTTCAAAAGTGCTCGCACCAAGGTGCGGAGTTACAATGACATTGTCAAGCTCAAGCAACTTGCTCTTCCAAGGTGGCTCAGCTTCAACAACATCAACTGCAGCACCAGAAACTTTCCCCTTCTTCAAAGCCTCATAAAGTGCTGCCTCGTCAATGACAGCCCCACGTGATGTGTTTATGAGCATGACACCATCTTTCATGAGGTTGAACTTGGATGCATCAATCATGTGATATGTCTCGTCAGTCAGCGGAACATGAAGTGAGATTATATCGGCTTCCCTAAGAAGCCTCTCAAGCTCAACCCACTCAACTCCCTTTTGGAGCGCTGACTCTGGTGTTACGAATGGGTCATAGCCTATAACTCTCATCCCAAAAGCCCTTGATAGCCTTGCCACATAACTCCCTATGCGCCCTATGCCTATTATGCCGATTGTCTTACCAGCAAGCTGCACACCCATAAACTGTTTCCTTTCAACAGTGCCACTGCTCTCCATCGCTGTTTTCATTGCCGAATGAGCTTTGACCACACGCCTTGCGAGGGCAAGCAACAGCGCCATAGTATGTTCCGCTGCAGCTATCGTTACTGCATCTGGCGAATTGATGACATAGATGCCCCTTTCTGTAGCAGCTTCAACATCAATGTTATCAATACCAACTCCAGCCCTTCCTATGACCTTTAATTTCCTCGCTGCTTCAATCACATCTCTTGTCACTTTTGTTGTGCTGCGGACTATGAGTGCGTCGTAGTCACCTATGATGCGTTTTAACTCATCGTGGCTTATCCCCGGGCATACGCTCACATCAGCAGCTTGGGAAAGAACGTCAATGCCAACCTTGGCAAGCGTATCTGTCACCAACACCTTGAACCGTTCCAAAAGGCTTCACCTCTCTTGCCAAGCGTTTGCACTGATGCCGATCACTTCACCACAACCAGTTTCAGTTAGGCAATTATGACGCATGGAAGGAAGACAATGAACATGCAACGACAGATGAGCAGGGGTTGTCAAATTAAGTGACACTCGTAAAACATAATGGTGGTTAGGTGCATTGCGCTTGATATGGTAAACTTGTAATGGCAATAAAAACTTGTGCACGGGAGGCGAGAGAATATGAAAGGCAAAGCAAAAGCGTTTACGCTCATTGAGCTTTTGGTGGTCATCACCATCATAGCTATACTGGCAGCGATATTGTTCCCTGTATTCTCAAGGGCAAGAGCAAAGGCGAGGAACGCGAGCTGCCAGTCAAACTTGAAGCAAATTGGGATTGCAATTCATATGTATGCCGAGGACTACGATGGGTATGTTCCAGACAGCGACCCATTCTATGGCAGCCCAGGACAGCCAAACTTCAAAACACATGGTGTAGGATGCTGTTGGGCATGGGCACTCTTACCATATGTGAAGAACGCAGAAATCTTTAAGTGCCCTGAGAAGCCACGGTTCTTCCCTGAGGTTGGAGAAGGTAAAAAACCGTTTGGCGCCCCAGGCGAAGCAAATGTTGTCGGCTGTATAGGCACAGATCCTGCATGCGCACCAGACCCAAACAACAGGAGCAGGCAGATTGGGTATGCATATAACGGGTCATTCTGGTGGAACGCAGCTGTGCGAGCTGGCATTGTGCAAGGTCAAGAGGTAGCTGGTTTGCAAGGGCTTGATAAAACACACATGTCCGAAGTTGAAGACCCAAGTGGCACAGTTGCTGTAACAGATTCAAGCGCAGCTGGCTATTACCAAATTTATGACCAAGTCCCAGCCTCACAGAACCCACAACCACCACAGAGCCCGAACGACCCGAACTGGGCACAAGTTAGCGGTTCACATCCAGAATACAACATGCCACACCCAAGGCATGCCGAAGGCTTCAATGTTCTTTTCGTTGATGGACATGTGAAGTGGCGCAAGCAGATAAAACCGTGTGAGCTCACCATCGGTGATGATTGCCAGTAAGCCAACATCCACACATAGCAATCACACTATAGTCGCACTGTAGTTAAGCTTCGGGGAAGCGAAAGATACCTCCGATGGTGTGGACGCTCAAAAAGAGGTGAAGAGGCATGAAGCAAAAGCTGTTGCATGCCTTTGCTATGGTATCTGCAATAGTTTTCGGTTGCGCATTTGCACAAGTCATAGAGCACCCAACCGCAACATTGGTTTTTCCAATCGGCGATGGAAAGTTTATTTTGAGCTACACCGATCCGTTCACCGTGCCGTATGGATATCTACCACCGCAGAATCTGTCTTTCATCACACCGCCACCATCTATGAAATACATCATGCTCCCAACGCATAAACCGTCCTTCTACCAACTGCCTTGGGGCTACCCAATTTACGAACGCCCTGTCATCGTCCTTTACCCATATTTGTTACCTGCCTATCCGCTATACTGGTGGGATTGCAAACCATCGCTTTGGTTTATGCTGTCCCGTCCACCTCTTATCATCATCTTCCACCTGAGCAAGGCAAACGCTGAGGATGTTGCAAAGCGTTTGAAGGAGTCACAAATCCTGCCGATGGTGCGCTTTATGGCATCTGGAGACAAACTCATCGTCGTTGGTCCTCAAGAGGTTCTAACAGGCGTTGGGCAAGCACGCATAAGGGAAATGATAAAAGCAATTGATGAAACATCACAGCCAACGCAAAGGAGCGGAAATAAGGTTGAAGTTACAGGGCGCAAGGTGAAGGTTGAAGTATACCTTGCAACACAACACGATGAAAAGCAAAGTGCAACGCAAGTGCCTCAAGACGTAAGTGAAGTTGCGAAAGCTCTTGGGATGAAATCGGTGCGTGCACTCTGCTCCAATGAATGCGAGCTGAGCTTGCAAAAGCCATCGCTCATCAAATGGGAAAGCGATAGAACCTCAGCGCTTAAAGAAGCGTCACTGAGAGGTAGCCTCAAGATCAAACCTATAGCGTTTGATGATGATGGGACATTGATGAATGTGGAGTTAAATGCATACGTTGCTCTTCCCAGAAGCACAACACTGCGAAGGTATACCGCAAACACTGATATGCTCTGTGAGGCAGGCAAGCCAACGATTGTGGTAAGCAATCACGCACCTTCATGTCCGTCGCTGATCCTGCGCATTCTCCATTGAGCTACTCGCCCGAATCGCTTCATCTTTCTGAAGCGCTCTTCTTCAACTGCTCACTGATCGCTTGCTGAAGGCGTCCAGCAAGGTGTGCAATTTCCTTCCTTGTGGCGTTCCTTTGTAGCCAATTACAAATCTCAGCTGCCTTTTCAAGTCTTCCAAGGGCATAGTTTACAACAGCAAGTTGAAAGGAAGCCTCCTCAGCCAAACCCTTTTCATCCGTTTGCGATGCAGCGAGCGAGAGATGCTTTATGCTCAATTCCATTTGCCCACGATACGCATACCTTATGCCGAGGTGAAGGTTGAGCGAATGAATGTATGCCTTCTTTTTGCTCCCGAGCTTCATGACCCTCTCAACGAATGGGAGTGCAAGTTCAAGTTGATCTCGCTCAAGCAAAGCTATCGCTACTTGATATGCAGAATCAATATCCTTTGGGTTTGCTTGGGCTCGCTTCAGCATATCACTTATGGTGATCCCGCTAAGGATTTGCTCAAGCAGGGCTTTCATTGTTTCCTCAGGTAAGTAGCCAGTTGCAAAATCAATCAACACGCCATCGCTTGAAAGGAAAGCTATTGCTGGGAGCACATCGGTCTTTGTTGCGATGTTACTCTGCCAAAAGTTTTTACCATCAACACTGTTCACATCCAAGAGGACACAGACAAACTTGCTCATCAACCGTTGGACCTCATCTGGAGCAAACATGAATGCTTTACAGCCAAGACAATCGTTGCATTTGCTATCGTAGACGAATGCAGCCACCATCTGACGACGCTTAGACGCCAGCAATAGAGCCTCTTTGAGTGAGCCAACCCAAACGACATCGGCAAGCAAAAGGTGAACTACCATGCCAGCCAAAACGAAGTGAATTGGGAAAACATGCCTTCTCATTTCTATCACCTTACCTTGTTTTAGTGTCATGCACCCCATCGCTATGCAAGTTTGACCGAAGCGAAAGCTGCAACTATAATGATTGGATGTGGATTCTTCAAAAGCAAGTGCAAAGCCTTCGGTGGTGTGAGGAGGTAGAGAGCATGCCATATGAAACTCTCTATAGGCGCTATCGCCCAAAGAGGTTCGAAGAAGTAGTTGGTCAAGCACATGTTGTTAAAGCTTTAATGAACGCCATCAAGCTTGGGCGCATCTCGCATGCCTATCTTTTTGCTGGGCAAAGGGGAACTGGTAAGACGACAGTTGCAAGGTTGCTGGCAAAGGCGCTCAACTGCGCTGAAGGTCCAACACCAGAGCCATGTTGTGTTTGCGATGCATGCAAAGCAATAGATTCTGGTGGCTCAATGGATGTGATAGAGCTTGATGCAGCATCGCACACAAAAGTGGAGCAGATAAGGGAACTCATAGTCAGCAAAGTAGCATTCATGCCTGCCGAGATGCGCTATCGTGTCTTCATAATTGATGAAGCACACATGCTTTCACTTTCATCATTCAATGCCCTATTGAAGACGCTTGAGGAACCTCCACCGCATGTTGTTTTTGTTCTTGCGACAACTGACCCGCACAAAATACCTCCAACGATACATTCACGCTGTCAAAGGTTTGACTTCAGACCAATACAGCCCGACCTAATAGCTAAGCGCTTGAGCGAGATTTTGAAGCTTGAGCGAGATAAAGGTTCGGTGAGCGCTGATGTAACGCAGGATGCACTAATGCTTATAGCGAAGGCTGCGAGTGGTTCCTTGAGGGATGCTTTGAGCATGCTTGAACAGCTTTTGCTCATTGGTGAGGGCAAAGTTGACGCCGAGACAGTGCGGACATTGCTCGGAATGGTAAGCGAGAACATGTTGGCTGAGATCATGTCTTCAATAGCGGATGGCGATGTCGCATCTTGCTGGAGGTTGGTTCAAGAGGCAGTTAACGAGGGGAAAGACTTATTCCAATTGGTCAAAGACTTGATGGCGTTTGCACGGGAATTGCTGGCATGCAAAATCGCAGAGGAAAGCGCACAGGGAACTGAAACACAAGATGATGGGCGAGGTATAAGGGCGCTATGTCAAAGGTTCTCACAACAACAGTTGATTGGCATCGTAGAATGCTTGAGGGAAGTTGAAAAGGAAATGCGCATGAGCGAAGATTTGCAACTCACACTTGATATAGGCTTGCTAAGAGCAATATGCGAAGCAAGAACCGAAATAGGCATACGCACTGAAGTAGAGTTAGCTCGCGACGATATAGCACAGGTGCCTACAGAAACGGTTTCGGAAGCATTTGAGCCTGCAAAAGAGGTTATGGTATCTCCAGCCAACGATGATGCTACAAAGGTGAAAGATGAAACGGAGGATGCAGGGAATAACCCGAGTGAAGAGGAACATGAGCTGAAAACGCTTTGGGGGAAGGTCTTGGAGAGGATTAAGAGCGAAAAGTTCACAACGTATGCATTGCTTCAAGGGAGCGAGCTCACCAGCATTTGTGGGAACAGGCTTATAGTCTCTGTTGCCCACCCGTTCCACAAGGATTGTTTGGAGGAACCAGCGGTTAGAAGGTTCGTTGAAAATGTTGCTTCATCGGTGCTCTCAATGGATTGCTCAATAAGCTTTGTTTCCTGCGATGAAGCGAAGGGAGTGACTGCCATCGCAAAACACATCGGTGAGGCAACTGGTATGAGGGAAGCGAAGCTCCCATTCAACACAGCGAATGAATCTACACCATCAGTGAGCGAGCCAAAACAGACTGAGAAAAAACAGCAGGAAGACAGCGGTGATAAACTTGACCGCACGATCACACTGCTACTTAGGATCCTTGACCAACCCGAGGCTGTTGAAAACACCTGAAGGAGGGAAAGGCTAAAATGCGCAGTCTGCTACAACAACTGCTCATGAGGAAGGCGCTCCACCTGCAGGAACGCATTGCAGAGCTTCAAAAGGAGCTTGAGCAAACGAAGGTTGAAGGGACTGCAGGTGGTGGTGTGGTGAAAGTAATTGCATCAGCTTCTGGCGAAATACTTGAAGTGAAAATCTCAAAGGAGCTGCTCAAGCCAGAAGAACTTGAATTGCTTGAAGACCTTGTGCTTGTTGCTGTTAGAGATGCGCTGGCAAAAGCTCAAGAAGCTTCAGCAAGCAAGTGGCAAACTATGCTTTCGGAACTTGGCATACCAACCGATTTGCTGTTTGGAGGATCACCAAGGTAACGATTGAATTTAATGACGCAGGTGATGAAGATGTGGCTTACACCAACTTTATCGAAGCTCATGCAAGAGCTTGAGAAGCTCCCTGGGGTGGGACCAAAAACGGCTCAGAGGCTCGCATTTTACATACTCTCGCGACCAAAAGAAGAGATGCTCTCTTTGGCGAACGCAATCATTGATGTGAAGGAACGCATAAAGACATGCAAGCGCTGTTTTAACTTCTCCGAAGAAGAGCTTTGCCCCATCTGCACTGATGAGAGCAGGGAGAAATCCGTCATATGTGTTGTGGCAGATGCTCTTGACTTGATGGCTGTTGAAAGCTCTGGCGCTTACAAGGGACTTTACCATGTCTTGCAGGGTGTAATATCACCGCTTGATGGCATCGGACCAGAAGAACTGCGGATAAAGGAGCTGATAGAGAGGATAAAAACCGAAGGAGTTAGCGAAGTCATCTTAGCCCTTAACCCGACAGTTGAAGGCGAAGCTACAGCTCACTACATTGCTAACTTGATACGCCCGCTTGGAGTGAAGATAACGCAACTTGCAATGGGCATACCTGCAGGTGGTGACCTCAATTACGCTGATAAAATGACAATAGCAAGGGCACTTGTTGGTAGGAGAGAATTCACAGAGCTTGCCGAATAGAGCCTATGAAAAATACCTCACAAAGACACGGTGAATTGGGGCGTGAAAAAACTCACAGCTTGGCTCAACGAAATAGCTGTGTGTGATTGCGTCACACACTGTAGGCATAGCTACCTCTTATCTTCAACATTGCTCATATGCATCGGTGGAATGTTTTTGCTTTTATCGGTAGCGCTACTTCCGTTTGGGAAACAGTTTTGGATGCCAGCAGTTGTTTCAGCAATGCTTATACTCGGAACACCAACGGCTCTCAAAGCTCTTGAATCGCTTTTTCAGAGGCGCTTCAGCATCCATGTGTTGGTGATGGTGGCAGTAGCAGGCGCACTATGTTTGAGCAAGTTCGGCGAAGCTGTAACGGTGCTCTTTCTATTTGCGATTGCTGAGTTGCTTGAGGAGCTGAGTGAACAGCGCGCAAGGGATGCTATAAGAGAGCTCATGAAAATCACACCAAACGAAGCCACCGTAGAAAAAGAGGGAAAGCAAGTCAGAGTAAAAGTTGAAGATTTGAAAGTCAACGATGTGGTGCTCGTTAAAGAGGGAGAACGAATCCCGATTGATGGAGTAGTCATCTGGGGGAAAGCACTCGTCAACCAAGCACCTATAACAGGGGAGCAACAACCGCTTCTTAAGACCGTCGGAAACACCGTTTTTGCTGGTAGCATAAGCATTGATGGGACGATTAAAGTTAAAGCCACACATACAGCGCACGAAAGCACAATAGCTCGCATAGCAAGGTTGATTGAGCAGGCAGAAACACAAAAAGCCCCAACAGAAAAGTTCATTGACACTTTCTCACGCTACTACACGCCGAGTGTGATTTTGTTAGCGGTGCTGATGGCTATTGTCCCACCGATGTTCTTTGGTGGCGTGTTCAAAGATTGGTTCTATAGGGCTTTAGTTGTCCTTCTCATCTCCTGCCCATGCGCTTTGGTCATATCAGCACCTGCGACTATAGTTTGTGCTTTAGTTCAGGCTGCCAGAAATGGTGTCCTGATAAAAGGCGGAGTTTACATAGAACAATTGGCAAGCGTGAAGGGGATAGCGTTTGACAAAACTGGCACTCTCACAACAGGTGGAATAGAAGTTGACAAGGTCATACCGCTAAATGAGCATTCGGAAGAGGAAGTCCTTTCAATCGCAGCATCGCTTGAAAGCATGAGCACACACCCTCTGGCTAAAGCGATTGTAAAAGAAGCCGAAAAACGCTCTCTAAAGCTGATGCCAGTCAAGAGCATTGAAGCGGAAATTGGGCTTGGTATCTCAGGAACTATTAACGAAACACGCTATTTTGTTGGTCATGCTGATTTCCTCAGAAATTCTGGCATGCCAATGGAGGAGGCACTTGATGCGCTGGGGAAAATGCACTTGGTGGGCAAATCATTGGTTTTTGTGGGAGAAAAAGGGCATATATGTGGGGTTATCGTGCTTAGCGATAAATTGAGAGAAAACGCAAAAACCGTCATTGAACACCTCAAAAAACACTGCAAAAAGCATATCATCATGCTCACTGGAGATAACATGACAGCGGCAAAGTCAGTTGCAGAAATGCTTGGAATAAGCGAATTATATGCTGAATTGTTGCCAGAAGATAAAGTGAGGAAGATAAAAGAGTTGATGGACAAACACGGAAGCATTGCTATGGTAGGCGATGGCGTAAATGATGCACCAGCACTGGCAACGGCAAATGTTGGTATAGCGATTGGAAGCGCAGGGACGGATATAGCACTTGAGGCTTCGCATGTCGCATTGATAAGCGATGAACTTGACAAAATACCCTTCGTGATACACCTAAGTATCCGTGCAATGCGCATAATACGCTTCAACATAGCATTTTCACTAACGGTTAAGGCAATTTTTCTGGTATTGGCAGCGGTTGGCATGGCAAACCTTTGGATGGCTATCGCTGCCGACATGGGAACCTCCCTTGCCGTCCTCGCAAACAGCATGCACCTTTTGAGGGA
>Ga0197143_1001094_pt1 | contig 24373 bp, 21 predicted proteins | sample GBS70_MetaG_FD_148603 | JGI IMG/M metagenome (GOLD analysis project Ga0197143, IMG submission 148603) | Sediment microbial communities from Great Boiling Springs, Gerlach, Nevada, United States - GBS 70_MetaG | ecosystem: Environmental > Aquatic > Thermal springs > Hot (42-90C) > Sediment...
TCTATATCGGGGCCGATGACGGCAAGCTCTACGCGGTGGACCGAGACACGGGGCAGCTTGTCGAAGGGTTCACCCCTGAGCTGCGGGCCGCTCCTATCCGCGTGCCCCCAGCGTTGGATCAGCCTCGTAGAGTGCTCTATGTAGGGGCGGATGATCAAAAAGTGCTGGCGCTCGACGCAGACACGGGCATACTCCTTCCCACTGACAAGCAACCAAATCCCACATTCCAAGCGGCTAAGGGGGCTATCCGCGCGGCACTAGTGATAGACTTCGTTAAGTCCGCTGTCTACTTCGGCTCTGATGACGGCAAATTCTATGCGATTGAGCGGGAGAATTTCACCAGCAACGTCTTCAATCCCGTCGTGATCGGCAGTCCCATCCGAGGCTCCCCGCTCTTGGATATCCTTGGGACGGAGGCCGCGATCTACTTCGGCGCGGACAATGGGGTGTTCTATGCGATTGATCGTAACGGGAGCGAACTCTATAAGTTCGAGACGTCTGGGCCGGTCCGCACCCAGGCCGCCGTAGACCCCGTCAAGAACGCCGTCTACTTCGTCTCCGACGATGGCAAGCTCTACGCGCTCTTTCGCAACGACGAGAAGGATAGCAAGGGCCAGCCCATACCGGGCCGCGAGCGCGGTAAACGGAAATTCGCTCTCACCATCGTCACCGAGGGCAACCCCAACCCCTTCGACGGGGATTTGCCCCGATCCTCCCCGGTCGTAGATCGTCGTCTAGGAGCCACGGGAACGGGAACAATCATCGTCGGCTCGGTGGACGGGAATCTCTACGGGATCGACCCCGACAGCGGACGGGTGCGCTTCGTGCACGCGGTGCCCGGCGCGGGAACTGATCCGCGCGCGGCCATCCGAACGACCCCGGCACTCTATGTGCGCGGCCCCGGCTCTTTTCTCGATATCTACGTGGGCGCAGACGATGGCGGACTCTATGTCGTGACTCGCCGTCCTTAAGGGGGCTAGACTTTAGAAGCACAAAAAGCTAGAATAGCTTTGGGAAAAATCTTCAGGAGGTGGCATCATGGGAAGCAGTCGCACCGGCCAGAGCAGATGGATAAGCATTCTCGGCATAGTTCTCATGGGGATGGGAGCCGTACTATTGTGGGGGACGAGCCCAAGCATCGTGACGAGCTTGGGCCAGGCCGGTGCACCTGCACTGCCGGAGCTGCACCCAATAAGTCTGGTGCTTACCCCGCCCTCCCCCATAGATAAAGGCGTCTTGGTGACGGCGCGCGCGAAGATCGTCAACACTGGGGGCAGTGCGGCGTCGCGCTTCACCGTCGAGTTCTTCTATCGGCTCAAGAGCGACCCCGCCCGCCCCTGGGTGAGCTTCCCCGACGCCAAGGGAGTGATTGCCGTCTCAGGGCTCAGCCCCCGCGATCAAACGATCATTGTTGAGGGCGTTCTTGACACGGCCAAAGCCGAGATCGAACCCGGGACGTATGAGATTCGCGTCTTGGTTGATTCTGCAAATCAGATCCCTGAGGAAGACGAGACGAACAACGAGCTGGTCGTCGGGCTGCAGGTCCGCCCCTCACGACTCACGAAGCCCGATTTGGTGCCCACAGCTCTTCTCTTCACTCCGCCATCGCCCATTGACGGCCAGACCACCGTCACGGTGAGCGCGACCGTGCGCAACAACGGCCCCGTAGATGCTGGACCGTTTGATGTGCAGTATCTCTTCTGTAAGCTGCCCACGCCGCGCAGCACCTGCGACCCAGAACAATTGATCGAGTTTGCCAAAGCTTCGGTGCCCACAGGCTTGAAAGCCGGGGAAGAGCGCTTTGGGCGGGATCTGCACGGCACAGAGATTCAGTTCCCCGACCCCCGCGATCCTGCAACAGCCAAGATCGAGCCTGGAGTCTATCTCATCCAAGTCCGAGTAGACCCCACAAGCAAAGAGCAACCCAGCGGCGCCGTCGAAGAGCAAGACGAAGCGAATAATACTCTAACGGCTCTACTCACGGTCAAGGGGCCCGAGCTCTACCCTGAAGGCATTACGATCACCCCAACGCTGGTCGGCGCTGGCTCAGAAGCGCTTGTTACAGTCCAAATTGCCAATGCGGGCACGGCCCCGGCCGACAATGTCACCGTGGCGTTCTTGATCAATGGGCGACGCTTCGCGACGGCCACCGTGCCTCAGATCCCCGCGGCTTCTCAGAGAGAGCCGGCGCGCCAAGCTGCCCAAGTCAGCCTCAAGACAGAAAACTTGCAGCCGGGAGTGTACGAGCTGCGCGTCGTCGTTGACCCTGAAGATACTATTAGTGAGCTCGACGAATCGAATAATACGCTCACGACGGCATTGACGCTCCAGCCTCCTCTGCCGCGCTTGCCGGAGCTCACTCCCAAGAGCTTAGTAGTGACGCCTCCGTCCCCCATCGAGCAAGGAAAGGGCACGGTCATAGCAGAGATTCTCAACAACGGGGTGGCCAGTGCCGAGGGATTTGATGTGGAATTCTCGGTGCGCGAGGCCGGCCGAGCCCGCTGGAACCCCATCCCGTGCACGGCCAACTGCACGAATAACAAACTCACTCCCAACGCGGAGCTGGTCGCTCAGGCGCAGCTGCCCGCGCTCACCCCAGGGGCGTATGAGGTCCGCGTGGTGATAGACCCCCAGGGGCGCGTCGCGGAGCTCGATGAGACCAATAACGAGATGCTGATCAGCTTCCGAGTGATCCGGCCGCGCCGGCCCGATCTGGCAATCACAGAGTTTGCGTTTGACCCGCCGACGCTCGCCGCACACCGTGGCCAACCCGTGCGGATTCTCTTCACGGTGGAGAACATCGGCGATGCTTTAGCTGAAGTTTCCGAGGCGCAATGTTCGTATCGTCGTCTGGAGGACGTGACAGCGGCTCCTGTCTCCTTTGCGCGCGTCGCGGTGCCCTCGCTCGTGCCGGGTGGGAAGTTCGCGGCACAGTGTCAGTTGGATACGGGTCCACCAGTGCGTCCAGGCTTCTACGAGCTGATAGTAACACTAGATCCGCAGAACCGTATAGAAGAGCAGAACGAAGCAAATAATATAGCAAGCAGTGGCACGGGGATTCCAGGGCAACCCGGTCAGGGGCAGGCCCTGCTCATCTTTGGGCCCGATCTCATCCCCGATCGCGCCACGCTCAAAGTGAGGCGCCCCAAGACCCCAGAGACTGTGGGTGTGCCCTTGAGCCTTGAGATCACCCAAGGGGAGCTGCTCGATCTGGAAGTGACGGTGCGCAATATCGGGCAGATCCCCGCGGGCGGCTTTGACGTGGCATTCTGCATTCGGGAGTACTTCGCTCAAGCCCCGTGCGCGGAGATCGGCACGCGCTCGCGCACCACAGGCTTAGGGCTGGCCGACGAGTTCATAGCAAAGACGCAAGTGAGCACGGAGCTTATAGCTCCGGGGGTCTATGAGATCGGAGTCATCGTTGACCCGCCCAGCCCCGAGCAGCCCTTCGGGCGCGTCGAGGAAGTCAGCGAGCTGAATAACTTCATTGGCGGGCCTCGTGCTCAGCGGGGCTTCCAAGTCGTTATAGTGGGGAAGCCAGATCTGACCTTCCGCGAGCCGCTGGTCTTCCAGCCCAGCGGGCCCGTGCCCCCTGGCACGACGCTCGGGATCTTCGCCGACGTCCAAAACATTGGAGCAGGACGGACAACCCGCGACTTCAAGGTCGAATTTGCCTTCCGCCGCGTGGATGACCCCGCTCAACCCAACTTTGTGGTCTTCGGCACGGCGATCATCACCGATCTTGAAGTAGGCCCAGAGAAAGCCAAGCAAGTGAAGGCCGAGCTCGACACGCGCACGCTCGCCCCAGGACTCTACGAGATCCAAGTCCGGCTCGACCCGGACAATCTCATCCCGGAGCTTGATGAGACAAATAATCTACAGACAGCGCGAGTGGTCATCGGCACTGGGGCGGGATTGGTTGATCTCGCGGCCGTGAGTTTGACGCTCACGCCCAATCAATCCGTAGTCTCGCGCGGGCAGATCGTGCGGTTCTCCGCGGTGATCGCGAACTTGGGAGCGATGCCCAGCGGGCCATTTGTGGTGGAGTTCAGCTATCGCAATCTCTTGGGGGCTGTGGGGACTGATCCCGTCTTCAGCCGCCAAACCATCGCCAATCTGGACGGGGGAGCGCGGATCACTCTCACAGCCCAATTGAATACGATCTCTCTCTCCCCTGGGACCTATGAGATCGCCGTGACCGTAGACCCGGAGAATCGCATTTCCGAGTCCGATGAGACCAATAATCGTCTGGTGATCTTTCTCACGGTCAACTGATGGACAAACACAACTATTAAGATGAGAGAGGGCCTTAACCCGGTGATCGAACCGCGTCCCCAGAGGCTGCTTCAGGGAGACCCCGCCCGGGCCCTGGGGAAGGATGCATCCGCTGCGGTTAAGGCCTCTCTCTTTCCAGGCTTCGCCTGGACCATCCACCCGTGCTGAAGAAAGGAGAAAGACCGATGAGACGCACGACGATCTTCTTCATAGTGTTCGGCGCTGTGGGCCTGTGGGCCTTGGCCCAACAGGGCGGGTTCTTTCAGAATTATCCCGGAGGCACGAGCAAGTCCGTCTATAAAATCACCCAAGAGAAATCGAGCTATCCCATTCTGTTGACGATGGAGATCCAGCCCATCTCTGCTGACACGTTCACCGTGAAGACGACGAACGAAGTGACGGGCACGCGGACGGATTTGGAGCGCGGGGTACTCGAAGGCTTGGCGCGCGCCCAGCTCGAAGTGAATAGCGAATCCCTCATGGCACTGAGAAAATTCCTCCCCGACATTCAGCCCAATACGGTCTATGTGCTCCCCAACGGGGCGCGCTTCGAAGCGGGCGAGCGCGACAAGATCGCCGGCGTAGATGTGATCCGCGGGGTGCTCACTGACCCCAAGAAACCCCATCAGCGCACGGTGCTCGCCCTGACGCTCAATAAAGCCGTGCCCTTTCCCCCGTTATTGCAGATCGAGGAGCGCCGTGGACTGCTCTTAGTGACAGTATTTACTCTTGAGCTGATCGAGTTCTCGATGCGCCCGTGACCCTCGTGAGAGATCTGACGCGCTTAGCTGTGCGCAATCTTGGGGCACATAAGGCCCGCAGCGCGCTCACACTGATTGGGATCGCCATCGGGATGACGGCGGTCGTCGCCCTCGTCTCGCTCAGCTTGGGGGCGCAACGCGCGGTCGAGCGACAATTTGCCAAACTCGGCGCTGATGTTGTTCTTATCGTGCCTGCTGGGGGCTTGGGCGAGCTTCAGCCTGCCAAGCTCGATCTCTCTTTGCTCAAAAATATTAATGGGGTCAAGAGTGTCGGAGCGGTGCGGCGCGAGATACTCCCCGTCAAGAGCTCAACAGTTCCTGGGTTTCTGAACGTTGTAGGGATCAGAAGCGCAGGGCCCCAAGAGCTCTTTGGGGGGTTGGAAATCGCCTTGGGGAAGCTCTTTGCTCTCGATCAAGACGAAGTCGTGCTCGGTGATGGGGCAGCGCGCGATCTCAACGTAACAGTCGGCGAGAGCGTCACCATTCAGAACCGTCCATTTCGCGTGGTCGGCATTCTAAAACATACCGGAAACGATCAAGACGATCATGCGCTCTATCTGTCGCTTGAGAAGCTCGAAGAGATTACAGATGAGAAGGGCTTCATATCGCTTGCGTTTGTGCGCGCAGAACCCACGGTAGACCCGACGGCGCTGGCCCAAGAGATTCAAAGAGTTTTAAGGGAGTCTGTGCCTGAGCGCGACTTTGTCGTTCAGTCGTCCAAACAGCTCAGTGAAATTATCAACGGGGTGCTGCTAGTGCTGCGTTGGACGCTAGGGGCGATCGCGGGGATCTCTCTCTTAGTCGGGGGAATCGGGCTTACTAATACAATGCTTATGGCGATCTTAGAACGCACTCACGAGATCGGGGTGCTCAAAGCCATCGGGGCTCAGCGCGCTCATATTGTCGCACTTTTTCTTATAGAATCGAGCTTGTTAGGGCTGTTCGGGGGGCTAGCCGGATTGATCCTAGGGGGAGCGATCGCCCAATCTGTCGCGTTAGCTATTCAGCAGTTTTTGCGAACAGATCTGTTCAGCACAGCGTTCGACGGGGCGTTGATAGGGGGCTCGTTGGGGTTTTCGCTCGTGCTTGGGGCGCTCGCCGGAGCGTGGCCAGCGTGGCGGGCAGCGCGACTCACCCCTGTAGAAGCCTTACGGTACGAATAGACGACGATCAAGGACACCCGTCCCATCCCATCCAGACAAATCCCCAGAGGGGCTTCGACAGTGGTCCTTCAGAAGCCACCTTCCCATCGCGTATAACAAGGGACGCTCAGGGGAGGTGCGCAGTGAGCACGTCAAGGCTGATCGCGGTGGTCCTCACGCTCGTGATGTTCGGCGTGGTCATGGTCGCCAGCGCCAGCCTGCCCATCGCTGCTCTGCGCTACGAGAACCCCACATATCTCTTGTGGAAGCATCTTATCGCGCTGGGCCTTGGGCTCATCGTCTTCAGAATCTTTTGGAAGCTCGACTATCGTGCGCTCTTGCGGGCTGATCATATACTCTTATTGGCGGCCCTGGGCCTGACGGCGCTGACGCTCATCCCGGGCTTGAGCGTGCGCGGCAGTTGGCTGAGGCTCCCCGGCCCTTTCCAGCTCCAGCCCACAGAGCTCTTAAAGTTCGCGTTGATCGTCTCGTTCGCGGCGTTCTCCATCCGCAAAGGGGATCGCATGCGAGAGTTTTCTGATGGGGTTCTTCCCGTGCTCATCCTCGCTGCCACGAGCGCCCTCATGGCGCTCAAGCAGTCGGACTTCGCTATGGCGAGCATCTTCTGGCTCATTGCCCTCTATATGCTCTATGTGGGAGGGGCTCATCTGACGCATCTTTTTGGAGTTATAGGAGCCCTCGTGCCTGTGCTCGCCCTTCTGCTGATCACGGCTCCGTATAGATTTGGGCGACTTTTGGCGTTCTTAGATCCGTTTCAGTACAGCACGACGGAGGGCTATCAGCTCATTCAGTCGCTCACAGCTATTGGATCTGGGGGGATCTTTGGGCGGGGCTTAGGGGAGGGCCGCGCGAAGCTCTTCTTCCTCCCGGAGCCCTATAACGACTTCATCTTTGCGATCATTGGGGAAGAGCTGGGGCTTGTGGGCGGGCTCTTCTGTATCGGGCTCTTTGGCTATTTGACTTGGGCAGGGTACACCATCGCCCGCAGAGCCCCCGATCGGTTCGGGATGCTCTTGGCTTCTGGTATAACGTTCACGATCGCTTCCCAGGCTGCTATAAACATCGGGGTCGCGTGTGGGATACTCCCCGTGACGGGGCTGACGCTGCCATTCATCAGCTACGGGGGATCGTCGTTGATCGTTTCGTTGGCTATGGCCGGAACGCTGCTCAATATCGCGCAGAGGGGATCTTATGAAGACGTTTCTCGTCTGTGGGGGCGGGACGGGAGGGCATCTCTATCCCGCCCTCGCTACGCTTGAAGGGCTCCATCGCGCTGAGCCGGAGGCCCGGCTCGTCTACGTGGGGAGCCGCTATGGACTGGAGATGACGGTGGTGCCGCGGTATCCGTGGGTTGAGTTCTATCCCATCTGTGTGCGTGGGATCGCGCGGCCGGGCCAGCGTCCCTGGTGGATGCTCTGGGCGCTCGTGGCCATAGCTCAGCTTCCCCTCGCGCTCGCCCAAGCCCTTTGGGTTATTCTCACAGTGCGCCCAAGGGTGATCATCGGCTTTGGGGGCTATGGGGCGTTCGCCCCGCTGCTGTGGGGAGTTCTCTTCAGAATCCCGATATTCCTCCACGAGCAGAATGTCGTTCCGGGGGTGGTGACGCGCCTCTTTGCGCCGTGGGCGAAGAAAGTCTTTCTCGCTCATCCGCAGACAGCTCGGTGGCTGCGAGCCCATTACGTAGTTGTGACGGGTCTGCCCGTCCGCTGGGAGATTCTCTGTGCACGCGCGGACCATAAGCGATTGGGGCTCGATCCGCAGAAGAAGACGGTGCTCGTCTTTGGGGGCAGTCGAGGCTCGCAGCTCCTCACTGAAGTCGCGCTGCAGGCGCACCGCCTCCTCCGTGAAGTTCAGTTTTTGATCGTTACAGGCCCAGGCTTCGCCTGCCAGACTTCGTCTGGACTGCACACCTTGCCGCCTTCGGCGGCAAGACGAATGGTCCAGGCGAAGCCTGGTCAAGCGAAGCTTGTCCCGTATATTCACGAGATGGGCACGGCCTTGGCAACGGCTGATCTCGTGATCTGCCGCGCCGGCGCCTCGACGCTCGCAGAACTCGAGGCTGTGGGAAAACCTGCGATAGTGGTCCCGTGGGCCGGCGCGGTCAACGATCATCAGATGGCGAACGCGAAGTCTCTTGCTCGCCTTGGCTTAATTTCTGTAATCCCGGAGCCCGAACTGACTCCGCAACGGCTAGTCCACGAGACCAGGCTCCGCCTGGCCAAACTTCGTCTGGACTGTACACCTTGCCGCCTTCGGCGGCAAGACGAACGGTCCAGGCGAAGCCTGGCGGTACATTCCATCCTGTGCGAGGTGCTTGACCATGCGACCGAAGAGCACGATGCATCTTCACTTTCTTGGGATCGGCGGCGACGGCATGAGTGGGTTGGCCAAAGTCTATTCTGAGCTGGGATGGCGCGTCACTGGCTGCAACATCGAGGAGAACCGACGCACCCGCCAGCTCAGAGCGCTTGGCATCCCCGTCGCTATCGGGCACGATGTGGCCCATCTGCAGAGCGCTACGCATCTCATCGTCTCTTCAGCCATCCCCCAAGACAATGTCGAGCTGCAAGAGGCGCAACGTTTGGGGCTCTCTCTTCTTCATCGGCTGGATCTGCTCCGAGAGCTGACAAGACGGCGCTATACGATCGGCGTCGCGGGCACGCACGGCAAGACCACCACAGCCGCGATGATCGCCACGCTCCTAGAGCGCGCTCATCTTGATCCAACCTTTGTGATCGGCGCGGCCTCTCCGACTGTGGGCACCCATGCCCGCCTGGGCCTGGGGCGCCATCTCGTCGCGGAGATCTGCGAAAGCGACGGAAGATTTGTGCATATCCACCCCCACATCGCCGTGATCACGAATATCGGGCGCGATCACCTCAACTTCTACCAGAGCGAAGAAGCGCTCCTAGAGAGCTTTACTCGCTTTGCGAGCCACAGTGAGCTCTGTATCGCCTGCGCCGATGACCCTGGAGTCCAGCGCGCGATCATTCAGCGTATCCCCGCAGCGCTCACGTATAGTATTGAGCGCCCTGCTGATCTTGTGGCCCACGATATCTCGTTCTCCCAATTTCGCACGAGATTTCAGATCTCCTGGCGCGGGCGCCACGCCGGAAGCATCGAATTGCTCTACGCTCCCGGCGTTCACAACGTCTATAATGCCTTAGCAGCCCTCGTCGCGGGCAAAGCTGTAGGGCTTTCGTTTGCGGACATGGCCGCCCATCTGAGAGATTTCCAACTGCCCGAAAGACGCTTCCAAGTCCTTGTCAACAACGGCATCACTCTCATTGATGACTACGCCCATCTGCCAGAACAAATCCAACGAAATCTCCAAGCGATCCGCCAGAGCTGGCATCCCCCGCGGATCGTCGCGCTCTTCCAACCCCATCGCTTCACGCGCACGTACTACTTGGGGCGAGAGTTCAGCACCGCCTTCGACCTTGCGGATATGGTCGTTCTGACTGATATCTATCCGGCGTTCGAGCCCCCTATCCCAGGGGTGGATGTCTCTCTCATTGTGGAAGCGCTCCAGCACCGCCATCACAATGTTCTCTATCTGCCGCGCGGGGAGGACTTTGCCGCTCGCGTGCGCCAGCTCCTCCGCCCCGGCGATTTTGTGATCGGCTTTGGTGCGGGGGATCTTGGTGCGGAGCTCTCCCGCCTGGCCCAAGTGTGGAGCGACCAGAAAGGAGCAACCTATGGACCAGAGCGCTAGGGAGCTGCAATCCCGACTCCGTGGCCTCGTCAAGACGCAAGAGCCCCTGGCGCGCCATACGTCGCTGCGCATCGGGGGCCCAGCGGAGTACTTCGTCATCCCCGCTTCTGTGGAAGATATCTTAGAGACACTAGATTTTGTGCGCGATCGCGGCTTGCCTTGGATTGTTCTGGGCAATGGCACGAATGTGCTCTTCCCCGACGAGGGCTATCGCGGGGTTATTATCAAACTTGGGCCAAGCCTGGGGCGCATCGAAACAGATGGGGACAGGGTGCGCGCCCAAGCCGGGGCGAGCTTAGCTGCCCTGATCTCTCAAGTGCGTACGATGGGGCTACGAAACTTCGATTTCTTAGTGGGAATCCCCGGCAGCGTCGGCGGAGCCCTCGTCATGAACGCGGGAATCCCCGAAGGGGCGATCTCGGATGTCGTCACCCGGGTGGGGGCATTGACTTTTGAGGGAAAATTCATTACGCTTAAGGCTGAGGAATGCCGGTTCGGGTATCGAGCGAGCCGGTTCCAGCAGGAACGGCTCATAGTGATTGAGGGGGAATTTGCCTTGGGAAGAGGGAAAGAGTGGGATGAGGAGGAGTTACTCCGGCGACGCAAGGAGCGCCAGCCCCTGGGGGTGCCCAGCCCAGGGTGCGTCTTTCGCAACCCCGTGGGGGTAGGGGCGACCGCAGGGCAGCTTCTGGACTGGGCAGGATTGAAGGGATTGCGGGTGGGAGGAGCGCGAATATCCCCAAAGCATGCGAACTTTATCGTCAACGAGGGGGGGGCGACCAGCCGCGATGTCCTCCAGCTAATTGACATCGCCCGGTCAGTTGTGCTTAAATACTGGGGGGTGGAGTTGAAGCTGGAGCTCGCCGTCGTGGGAACGTGCGGCGCGCAGTATTCTTCATCGTAGCGGTCATCGGGCTTGTGCTCGGAGTCCCGTGGCACAAGTACCTTGTAGTGCGAGAGATCACCGTTGAGGGTGGTGAGAGGATCCAAGCCGAGACGGTCCTGCAGAGCTTGCCCATTACTGTGGGAACGGGTTGGCTGACGGCCGATACCCAGGCCGCCAGAGAAGCCCTCTTGCGCCTCCCCGATGTCCGTGATGCTCTTGTCAAGAAGAGATTATGGGCGCGTATAGAGATTCTCGTGGAGGAGCGAGAGCCGTTGGTGCTTGCTCGTCTGGGCCAACAGCTCTTTTGGCTCGACACCGAGGGGTTTTTCTACACCCCCGCGCGGCAGTCCTTCGGGCCGGTTCTGCTGGAGCCCCAGACCATCGAGACCCCGCGCGGCACAAGGCTCGCCGAGCTCTTCTATCTTGTGCCCCTGAGCGCCCTGATGACTGCTCCTGGAAATCTTCTCAACAAAATTACAACAGTGCGATTTGAAGGGAGCACCATGATTCTCACCATGCGGGATGGCCCGGACGTTCTCTTGCATACTTATGACGTTCGGGGGGGACTCTTACGGCTGTCGCAGGTCTTGAGCGCCCTGGATGGGCGCCGCTTGCGTCGAATAGACCTCCGATTTGAGCGCTTGCTCGTGGTCAGCGAACAGGCTCGTCCGTGAATGAGGTGATGAGGGAATGGGGGAGATCATTGTCGGGTTAGACATTGGCACCACCAAGGTGGTCGCCCTCGTCTGTAATGTCGAGGACGGCCAAATCGAGATCATCGGGATGGGCAAAGCCCCTTCCCACGGGCTAGAGAAGGGGGTGGTCGTCGACATCGGCGAGACGACGGCTTCTATTAAAAGAGCTATCGAAGAAGCTGAAAATATGGCCGATGTCAAGATCGAGCGCGTCTACGCCGGCATCGCCGGCAAACACATCAATAGTATCAACAACTCCGGAACAGTCTCGATCTCCCGCGAGAACCGCATCATCACCGTCGAAGATGTCCAGCGGGTGCTCGACACCGCTCAAGCCGTCCAGATCTCTCCAGATAGCCAGCTCATCCACGTCATCCCACGACAGTATATCGTCGACGGCCAAGAGGGGATCACTGACCCTGTGGGCATGACTGGGACGCGCTTAGAGGTCGACGTGCACATCGTGACGGGCTCGATCACCGCGGTGCATAATATTCGGCGCTGTGTGGAGAATTTGGGGATCGAAGTCGAGCAGATCGTGCTCCAGCCCTTGGCTTCGTCTTATGCGGTGCTCACCGAGGCGGAGAAGGAGCTTGGGGTCGCCCTAATGGACATCGGCGGCGGCACGACCGACATCGCGATCTTCCGCGACGGGGATATCTGGTTCAGCAAGATCCTCCCCATCGCCGGGGAACATATCACCAACGATATCACCGTGGGGTTACGAGTCAGCTATGAAGAAGCAGAGCGCATCAAGATTCAAGAAGGACTTCCCAGAATAACCGACGAAGCCGCGGAAGAAGAGCGCATCGAGATCACCACGATCAGCGAGGAGAAGAAGCTTATCTCCAAGAGGAAGCTCGCGAAGATCATCGAGCCCAGGCTCGAAGAACTCTTCGACTTGGCAATGGGGGAGATCGAAGATGTGGGCTACCGCGATCTCATCCCTGCGGGCATCGTCTTAACCGGGGGGACGTCGCTGTTGAAGGGCTTACCAGAGTTCGTCTCCGAGCGCTATGATATCTCGGTGCGGCGGGGGCGGCCCCCACAAGGGATCCACGGGTTGCGCGATATCGTCGAAAGCCCCATCTATTCAACAGTCATCGGCTTAGTGAAGTACGCCGTGGAATCGAAAGAATATCGCTACCGGGAGGCGTCGCGCCGCTATTGGAGCACCGGTCGAGTGAAGAGCTCCGGGTTTAGCGGGCTGTTTGGGAGGTTATTGCGCTGGCTCAACCGATTCTTCCGGGGGTAGGGGGTTTTATGGGCCGCAGCGGATTGGCGCGGATCAAAGTGATCGGGGTTGGGGGCGGCGGTGGCAACGCCATCGACCGCATGAAGAAAGCCAAAGTGAAAGACGTCGAACTGATTGCGGTCAACACCGACGCCCAAGTGCTCTCGATTATCGAAGCTGACCGGACGGTGCAAATTGGGGCGAAGCTCACCGCGGGGTTGGGGGCTGGGGGCAATCCCGAGATTGGGCGCAAGGCCGCAGAGGAGTCCGAAGCCGAGCTGGCAGCGCTCTTAGAAGACACAGATATGGTCTTCCTTACGGCGGGGATGGGCGGGGGCACGGGCACAGGGGCTTCCCCCGTGATTGCGCGCTTGGCGCGTGAGGCCGGGGTGCTGACAGTCGCTATCGTCACGAAGCCCTTCTCGTTTGAGGGGAGACTGCGAGCCGAGCGCGCCAAGAAGGGCATCGAAGAGCTCAAGCAGTACGTCGACACGCTCATCGCCATCCCTAATGATCGCTTGCTGAAGGTTGCCCCCCCAGAGATGCCCCTGGTGAAGGCGTTCGAGCTCGCTGACGATATTCTGCGTCAAGGGATCCAGGGGATCTCTGATCTCATCACCACGCCGGGGATGATCAACCTCGATTTTGCCGATATCGAGGCGACGATGCGCAACGCCGGGACGGCCCTGATGGGCATCGGCGAAGGGGAGGGCCAAAATCGCACCCGCGATGCCGCGCGCAATGCGATCACCAGCCCGCTTCTGGAGGGCTCCATCGAAGGCGCGCAAAAGCTCATCTTAAATATCACGGGCGGGCCAGATCTCTCTCTCGAAGAAGTCACCGAAGCTGCGTCGCTCATCAAAGATGCGCTCTCCGACCAGGCGGATATCTTCTTTGGCGCGGTGGTGCGCGAGGGGTTCGAGCGCGTGCGCATCACCGTCATTGCCACGGGGTTTAAAGAGCGCGAGGAGCTCTCCAAGGAAGAGAGGGTCGAGCGCGGCATCGATCTTCTGGAAGAAGAAGACGAAGAAGAGCTCATCGAGAAGGTCGAGCGCAGCATCCGCAAGGACCGCGCGCGCTCCGACGATTGGGATATCCCCACGTTCCTGCGCAAGCGCAAGAACGACTAGAAGTCCATGCGGATGGGCATGCAGACGTACAAGAAGCCCTGATCGGCCTCGCTATCCCCTGGCTCGAGCAACCCCGCACTCTCCGCATCCGCAAGCCACAGCGTGACCTCGTCGCTCTCTAAGCGCTTGAGGGCATCGATGAGATACTCCGCACGGAAGCTGATCTTGATGGGTTTCGTCTTCTTCTTCAAGGGAAGCTCTTCGTGCGTCTCTCCTTTCTCCGCTGCCTGGGAGCTCACGCGCAAGCGCCCGTCCTCGACGCTCAAGATCACGGCATCGGACTCTTCAGCAGCGGTGATCTGAGCACGCTGCAACGCTTCTAAGAAGGGCTTCCTCTCCAGCGATATCCCGATGGGGTTGTCTTTCGGAATGACCTTCTCAAAATCAGGGTATGCTTCTTCAATGAGCCGCCCCACAAAGATCACCGCGCCGGCCTTGAAGAAGAGATAGTTCTCCGACTGATAGATCTCGACGGTCTCGGCGTCCACTTGCGCGAGGATCCCCGCTAAATCGCGCAGAGAGTCCGCCGCGACTAAGAACTCTCCCTCGCGGGAGGCCTTCTGCGCTAACGGTTCGGCCTTGAGCGCCAGACGATACCCGTTGGTGGCTACGACTTTGAGGGTCTCTTTTTCAAGGACCATATTGACGCCAGTGAGGCTGAGCCGCGAGGTCTCGCGCGCCGGAAGCGCAGCATATGCCACGAGCTCCAAGCTGCGCTCCAACCGGGATTTTTTGAGAGCACAAATGGGCTTCTCCGGCAGGGCGGGCACTTCAGGGTAATCCTCGAGCGACAGCCGGAAGAGCTCAAACGTCGCTCCCCCAGAAGTAATTTCGACCTTCCCCGTGCCGGAGATCGTCCTCAGCACGACAGTATCAGCGGGGAGGGTGCTGGCGATCTTCACCAACAGCTCGCCGTTGAGCACGAGGGCTTCGTCACCACCACGGTTCTCTATGGGGACCGAGCACCATACAGCGCGTTCGAGGTCGGTCGCGTAGAGGGTCAACTGATTCTTCTTAGCCTCAAGTTTGATCCCGGCTAAGATGGGCATGCTTGTGGCTCTTCCGAGGGCCCGACCGGCCGTCTTCACCCCGGTGAGAAACTCGTTCCGTCCGCACGAAAATTCCATACTCTATCCTCCTCCTCCAGACTTCGTCTGCCAGGCTTCGCCTGGACTATACATCTTGCCACCTTCGGCGGCAACCAGACTCCGTCTGGACTGTTTGCCTTCGCCGGCCATTGGCCGGCGAAGATGTACGGTCCAGGCGAAGCCTGGTCAGAATGAAAAGAACGGTCGCACAACCTGCCAAATCTCTTCGGACAACTCTGCTGCGGGGCGTGTGCCATCGAGGAGAATGCTCCTTGGGGTCTGCTGCGCCAGCTCTCGGTACCCCTGGCGCACCCGCTCGTGAAAGTCAGTTGGAGCGCGCTCCAACCGATCAAAAGCCCTCTTCTTGCGAGCAAAGGCGACCGCTACGGGAATATCCAATATAATCGTCATAGACGGCTCTATCCCCTCAGTCGCTATTGTATTGAACTTTTGCACTAAAGTTAAATCCAAGCCCCGCCCATACCCTTGATACGCTACACTCGCCATGGAAAAGCGATCCGCAAGCACCACCTGGCCCGCTTCCAAAGCGGGACGGAGGACTTTTCGGGTCAGCTCGCTCCGCGACGCTTCATAGAGCAAGAGCTCTGTCAAGGGTTCCATCTCTAAGGGGCGCTCTAATAGAATCTCGCGGATCTGCTCCCCCACGGGGGTGCCGCCGGGCTCCCGAATGACCAATGGTTCCACCCCATGCGCCTGCAACCGCTCTCGCAACGCTGAGAGCTGCGTGGACTTCCCGCAGCCGTCAATCCCCTCAAAGACGATAAAAACCCCTCTCATGGGAGCTCACGAGCACCCTGGCGCTCAGCGATCAGGAGCCCAATGATCACGAAGGTTGTCCCGATAACGATCGCGGTGTCCGCAAGGTTGAAGACGGGCCAACTGAGCTCATACCAGCGCAATTCGAGAAAATCCACGACCGCCCCACGGAGAAAACGATCTATGAGATTCCCCAAAGCCCCCCCAGCGATACAGATCAGCCCCACAGTCACAGAGGAGCGTTGCCGCGGACCCCACAGCAACAGCCCAATAATCCCTAGACTGACTAGAGCCGCAAGAAACGCGATCGCCCCACCAAAGCCTGCGAAGAGCCCAAAGGCCCCACCATCATTATAAGTCAGTATTAATCTCAAGAATCCGTCTATGATCTCGACTGGGCGCCCCGGCTCTAAAGCCCCAAGGGCGAGCGCCTTGCTCGCTTGATCGAGCACCACTATCCCTGCAATAGCAATCAACGCCCTCATTGGGTTCAGTATAACACGAGAGGGTCTGAAGTTCAAAGCCATCTTGCACAAAGCGTATCGTTTGTGTTATGATGCACACGGTGAGCGCTCATGACCGCCAAGCCCTGGCTCCGATACTACCCCGAAGATATCCCTCCCACCCTCACATATCCGGAAAAGCCCCTCTATCACTTCCTCGACCGTTCTGCTGAACAGTATGAGAGAGCGCCCGCGCTAGTCTTCTTTGGGCAAAAGATCTCTTATGGGCAGCTCCGCGAGCTCGTTGATCGCTTTGCTGCTGCGCTCGTCCAGATCGGCGCCAAGCCCGGCGAGAGGATCTCCTTGATGCTCCCGAACATTCCCCAATTTGTCATCGCGTTTTACGGGGCGCTCAAGGCCGGGCTCACCGTCGTCCAAACAAATCCCCTCTACACGGAAGATGAACTCCAAGGGATCTTAGGGGACTCTCAGGCCGAGACGCTCATCACGCTCGATCGCTTCTATGAGAAAGTCTTGCACGTCCAGGGAAAAACTCATCTAAAGCGCATCATCGTCACGGGGGTGCAGGAGTTCTTCCCGGGGCTGCTGCGCTTGGGGTATCTTCTCAGAGAGCGCCCTAAGCGCATCCGCCCAAATCCTCCCAACGTCTATCTCTTCTCTGATCTCATTCGCAGCGCCCCGGCGCATCCTCCAGAGATCCCCGTGCGGAGCTCTGACGTCGCGCTCCTTCAGTATACAGGGGGAACGACGGGCATCCCGAAGGGAGCCATGCTCACCCATAGAAATTTAGTGGCAAACACGCTCCAGGCACGCTCTTGGTTCCCTCGTGCCCAAGAGGCGCAGGAGAAGTGTCTCTGCGTGTTGCCCCTCTTTCACATCTATGCTATGACGGTGGCGCTCAATCTCTCGATGGCCCTTGCGGCCGCGCTCATCTTGGTCCCGCGCTTTCAAATAGACGAACTGCTCAAGATTATAGATCGTGAGCGGCCGTCGCTCTTCCCTGGAGCTCCTACGATCTACGCGGCGATCGCCAACCATCCGCGCGTGAAGCACTATCACGTCAGCTCGATTCGAGCTTGCATCAGCGGCTCTGCTCCGCTCCCCTTAGAAGTCAAGAGACGCTTCGAGGAGCTGACCGGTGCAGTGCTCGTCGAGGGCTACGGGCTTTCGGAGGCCTCCCCGGTGACCCATTGCAACCCGCTCTACGGCAGACAAGTCCCCGGCAGTATTGGCATCCCCTTCCCCGATACCGACGCCAAGATCGTCGACCCGCAGAGCGATCGCGACCTGCCTGTCGGAGAGATCGGCGAATTAGTCATTCAAGGCCCCCAAGTGATGGCTGGCTATTGGAACCGCCCTGATGAGACAGCAAACGCGCTGCGTGGCGGGTGGCTCCATACGGGAGACCTCGCGCGCATGGACGAAGACGGCTATTTCTACATCGTAGACCGTCTGAAAGAGATGATCATCTGTTCGGGGTTGAAGGTCTATCCTCGCGAGGTCGAAGAAGTTCTCTACAAACATCCCAAGGTGCTCGAAGCCGCGGTGATTGGGGTGCCCGATGCCTATCGTGGCGAGACGGTCAAAGCGCTCATCGTTCCCAGGCCCGGCTCTAACCCCACGGCTGATGAGATCAAGAAGTTCTGCGCGGAGCATCTCGCAAAATACAAAGTCCCCACGATCGTGGAGTTTCGCGAGTCGCTCCCTAAGAGCATCGTGGGCAAAGTCTTAAAGAGAGACCTGCGCTGATGAGTCAAGTCTACTTGGGCTTTGCTGCCCCAGACCTCTCCCCTAGCCCCTCCCCTAAAGAGGGAGGGGAACTCCTGAAGCGTTTTAGTGCGACCATTGATGAGGGAAGATGCTGCACCCAAACGCTTCGCCCCTTCCCTTTAGGGAAGGGGACGGGGGGTAGGTCAGGATGGCTTACCCCAAGAGAAGCCTCGCTGTTCGCAGAGATCAAATCCCTACGGCGTCGTAGGGATTGGCTCGCCGGACGCTACGCCGCCAAGGAGCTGATCCGAAGCTATCTTCTTGAGAGAGCAGGGCTTGCGCTCCCTTGCTCTCAGATTGAGATTCTCAATGACGAGCATGGGGCTCCCAGGGCCTTGCTCCCCTTGAACGTAGAGATCTCCATCGCGCACAGCGCGGGGCATGGCTTGGCCGGGCTGTGCGCCCAAGGGCCCATCGGCGTTGATCTCCAACAGATTCGCTCTGTGCGCCCTGATTTAATAAGGCGCGTGCTCTCTGAGCGCGAGCGCGCCCAGCTTGCCCAACACTTTGCTAGGAATTCTATAGAAGGGACGCTCGTCTTCTGGGCGCTCAAAGAAGCCGCGATCAAAGCGCAAAAGAGCCGTCCGGCCCCGGCATTTTGCGAGATCGCCGTCAGGCTCACAGAACCGGGGCACGCGGAGATTCTTGTGCGCTCTCAGAGACTGCGAGCCCAGTGGGGCCGATGGAGGGAGTTCATCTGGGCGTGGGCTGCGGGCTACTCGTTGAGTTCGACGATGGTCACGCCGTCGCCGCCTTGGTTGGGTGGGGCAGAGTCAAACCTCTTCACGATGGGCAGTGATGCCAAGTGCTTGCGGATTTCTTTGCGCAAGACCCCTGTGCCCTTCCCGTGCACGATATACCCCCGGGTCAGCCCCGCCAGCACTAAGCGATCGAGATAGAGATCAATCTCTCGGATGGCTTCGCTGACGGTCATCCCGCGCACGTTGAGCTCCAACGGCGGAGCTGGCGCCGAGGTCGCATCAAAGTGTACAGAGATTTTGCGACGCTCCGCTTCGCTCAGCTTCGGCGCTGACGGTTGGACTAGATCGGAGAGCTTCGCCCACAAGCGCAATCCCCCAACATCAATCTCGATGCGTTCGGCATTGACGATCTTGCGCACCGTGCCAATTCTCTTAGAGCCCCGAAACTGCACGGGCAGCCCTTCCCGAAGCTGATCGAGAGAGATGGGCGCGTCGGTAGGCTCGTGGTGGAGCTGCTGCCCCGCTTCGACCAGGCGCCCCCCAAGCTCGTGAACCTCTCGGAGCTTCTCGCGCAAATGGTCTTCATCGGCGCGCTGCTTGGCAGCGTGGAGCGCTTCTTCCAACGCCCCGCGAGCGTGCCTCAATAATTGTTCTACGCGACGCAACTCCTCCGTGAGCGCCGCTTCTTTGCGGCGACGTAGCTCCTCGAGCTTCTGGGCGTACTCAGCTTTGATCTCTTCGATCTCTCGCGCGCGCTGGCTCAAGAGCAATCGCTCCTGCGCAAGCTCGCTGCGCTCTCGCTGAAGCTTCTGAATAATATCTTCGACACGCACCTGGCCCTCCGCCACGTGGGTCTTGGCCAGACTGATAACTTCCGGGGGCAATCCTAAGCGCTCCGCAATGATGAACGCGTTGCTTGAGCCAATCCCCTCGATGATCTTATACGTCGGGGCCAACGTCTCCACGTCAAAGGCTACAGAGCACGTCTTGAGCTTGGGGTGTTGATACGCGAAATGTTTAATCGTGCTCAAGTGCGTGGTGACCACGACCGTAGCTCCTCTCTCAAGAAGCGTCTGGAGGAGCGCGATTCCTAGTGCTGCCCCTTCGGTGGGATCGGTCCCGGCTCCCAGCTCATCAATGAGCACGAGCGTCTGAGGGTCAGCGCGGTGCAAGACCCCGATGAGGTTCTTCATGTGGGCCGAGAAAGTGCTCAAACTCTGTTGGATAGACTGCTCGTCGCCAATATCGGAGAAGATCTTTTGGAAGAGCACGACGGAAGAGTCTGGGGCAGCGGGGATGGGGATGCCCGATTGAGCCATCAGCGTCAGCAGCCCGATGGTCTTGAGGGAGACGGTCTTGCCACCGGTGTTGGGCCCGGTGATGACCATCCCTTGGAATGGCGCGCCCAGGCGGATATCAATGGGCACGACGGTCGTCTGGTCGAGCAAGGGATGGCGAGCCTCGAGCAGGTGAAGCTCGCCGTTGAGGGTCACTCGTGGGCGGTGGCACCGCAAGTGTATAGCGAACTGCGCCTTGGCGTAGAGCATATCGAAGTATGCGAACGCCTTGAGGGTCTCTTCGATCTTGCGGGTTTCGGCTTGGAGCTTTTGGGTGAGCTCGCGAAGGATTTTGAGCTGTTCATCGCGGATTTCGCCCTCAAGCTCCCGGATTGTGTTATTATCGTTGATCACGGAGGTGGGCTCGACGTAGAGGGTCTGTCCCGAATCGGAGCTGTCGTGGACGACGACATCGAGTTCATGGCGAGCGCTGCTTTTGATGGGGATGACGAACCGTCCGGAGCGCCGCGTGATCACGGTATCTTGGAGGACTCCTGCAAGCTGGCCCGACTGGATGAGCGCCTGGAGGTGGCGCTGCACGCGCTCCTCTAAGATGCGCTTCTGAAGAGTCAGTTCGCGCAGGCGTGGCGAGGCCGTGGGACGCAGTTCGCCCTTGTCGTCGAAGATTCGCGAGATGTTCTCCTCAAGCTCGCGGAAGACCTGGAGGCGCTCCCCCAGCTCGCGCAGATGGGGAAACCCCTGAAGATTCAGCAACTTTTCGCGGAGCCGACGGAGCTGAAAGAGCACCTTGGAGATCGCGAGAAACTCTGGGCCCCCAAGGGTCGTCGTCTGATGGGCTTGCCGGAGCAGCGGACGAATATCTTCAATAATTCCCACCGAGAGATCGGCCTCAAGCAGTGCCGCGCGCAGCTCCTCGACACGGTCGAGCTCCCGCTCAATCGTCTCGAGATCAGCAGAGGGCTTGAGATTCGCAATGAGCTCCCGCCCAAGCTCCGAAGCCGCAAAGCTCTTCAGAATATCTTGGAGTTTCTCGTACTCTAGGTCCTTGAGGGTCTTGGCGTTGGTAACGACGTTCATCTCAGCAAGCCCAAGCTGAAGCCACCATCTACGATGATGCTCTGTCCGCGAATCATGCGGGCGTCGTCACTGCATAAGAACGCGACGACTTTCGCGATATCTTCAGGTTTGACCATCCGGCCCGCAGGGGTCAATCGGGCGATGCGCTCTTTTTCGTCTTGGGGGATCATCTCGCTGAAGCCCGTCTCGTCCACGAGCCCCCCGCAGACCGCGTTCACGGTGATCGCTGGGGCCAGCTCGACGGCGTAGCTGCGCGTAAGCGATTCGATAGCTGCCTTGGCCGCGCCCAGCGCCCCGTAGTTGGGAAGATATTTGATACTCCCTAGGCTGGTGATGTTGACAATGGCGCCCTGAGGCATCAGGGGGACGGCGTGCTTAATACAGAGATTGATCGCTCTGAGATTGACGTCCCAGACGTGCTCCCAATGCTTCTCCTCAAGCTGTATCAAGGGGCGGAAGACCGCGGACGCGGCGTTGTTTACTAAGATATCGAGTTTCCCAAACTCATTCTGAATCGTAGAGAACATTTGGGCGACATCGTGGGGGTCGGCGACGTCCGCCTTGAGGACGAGCGTGCGCCGTCCAAGCCGAGAGAGCTCCTCGGCGACGGCTTGGGCTTGGGCGCGGGTGCTGTTGCGCCGATGGTTAATAATGACGTCTGCGCCGCGCCGCCCAAGTTCTACCGCGATAGCGCGCCCGATCCCGCGGCTGGAGCCCGTCACGAGGGCTACTCGTCCGTGAAGAGTCATGGCTAGGCCAAGCATAAGGCATCGCTGGGGGCTTTGCAACTTGGCCGATGGGCTCTTACAGACCTAGCTGTCTTTTGAGGATCCGTTCGAAGAGTCCTTCGGGAAGGAATCTTCGTAACGGCAAGACGAGTCGCGCGTCGCGCCCCACGGCATAGCGCAGCTTTGGGGTTGGGTGCGTGATCGCTCGATAGATCGTCTCGGCAACTTTTTCGGGAGGCGCTGCGCGAGAGATATTTCTTTGCACGCGGCGCCCGCTCGCTTGCTTGAAGAGCGCATACGGGGAGTCTTTACTCTGCGCGGCTTGAGCGAGCTGGGCGTTCTGCTGAAAATTTGTAGCTATAAAGCCCGGCTCGATCAGCACGACTTTGATGTTCCAGGGGGCGAGCTCATAACGCAGCGTCTCCGTCAGCCCTTCGAGGGCAAACTTACTCGCTACATATGGCCCAGAGAAGGGGATGGCCATTCTCCCCAAGACCGAGCTGACATTGACGATCGCGCCCGATCGCTGCGCGCGCATCTGGGGGAGCACGGCTTGAGTGACGCGGATGACTCCGTAGAAATTCGTCTCAAACTGTCGCTTCCATTCGTCGAGGGAGACTTCTTCGATAGCGCCGCGCAGCCCATAGCCCGCGTTATTGACCAAAACGTCAATGCGCCCGCTCCTTTGCACGATCTGCGTGACAGCTTCTTTCACAGAGCTATCGTCGCAGACGTCGAGCTGCGCGATCTCGATGGGGAGTCTTTCGGATTCAATAATCTTTCGCAGCTCGCCGGCTTTTTCGAGATTGCGCATGGTGGCCCAGACGGTGTAGCCTCGTCGGGCCAGATAGAGCGACGTTGCTAGACCGATGCCGCTGGAGCTTCCGGTGATGAGGACGATGGGGTTCTTATCCAAGGGCAAACTCCTTATACTCTCCTGCTCGCATGGTTTCAACTATAGGAGTTGACTATTCTCCAGATCGGACCATCCTCGCTCGTATACTGTGTCAACCACATGTCCCATAAAATGCTCGCGTAAGGGGACGGGAGTACCTTGATCGAAGAGTATCTTCATGGAGGCGGGGGAACAGTGAACGATTCAAGTTCATGCTCGAGCACTGCTTCGACCTGCTCACGCTGCACTCCAGGAAACCACTTCAAAAAGTCATCAATCGAGGCACCATCGCGTAGGTTTTCAAAGAGGGCGCGGACAGGCACCCGCGTTCCTCGGAAGACTAAAGCTCCTCCTACTTTGCCTGGAATCTGCTCAACCGCCCAGCATGAGCGCCATTCGTGTCTAGAGCCAGATCGCTCCTTCATCTTCATTCACCCTGATGATTATATCACAAGACTCTTGTTTTCTCAGGTTATCTGCCCATACTGCCGCCTGACCCCCGGGATGAGATACTCCGCAAACGCGCGGGTGAGATCATATGAGGGCTTCCAGCCCCAATCGCGCTGCGCGGCGGAGTCGTCCACGTCGGCGGGCCAGCTGTCTACGATCTTCTGGCGCTTCAGATCGGGCACAAACGTCACTTGAGCTCTGGGGAAGGCCTGCCGCACCAGCTCGAAGATCTCTCCTGCTGAGGGGTTGAACGCCGTGACGTTATACACGAAGCGCGTGAGCGTGTGGCGTGGCGCGGCTTCGAGCTGTAAGAGCGCCTCGATAGCATCGGGCATAGCCATAAACGGGATGCGCGTGTCCTCGCGGACAAAGCACTGATAGGGCTTCCCTTGAGCCGCGGCGTGGAGCATCTCCGGGGCGTAGTCGCTGGTGCCGCCCGTCGGCACCGTCACGGCACTAATGAGCCCAGGGAAGCGCAGGCATCGAAAGTCAATATGCCCGCGCGGGGAGTCCGCGTCGAGCTGACGGTAATACTGAGCATAATAGACTCCCAATTGTTCGCAGTAGAGCTTATTGATGCCGTACATCGTGCGCGGGGTGAGCCATTCGTGCTCTTTGACTTTTCCGGCGCGTGCTTTAGTCTCTAAGTCGGGGAGCCCGTAGACGGCGATCGAGCTGGGATATAAGAATTTGATCTCGCGCCCTTGGAGGCGCGACTGCCCCACGGCCATCTCTAAGAGATTCACTGTGCCGTCCACGTTGACCTTGTGGGCCAAGACGGGCTGGCGCTCGGCTTTAGTCGAGAGCAATGCTGCCAAGTGATAGATCGTGTCGAAGTTATACGTCGCTGAGAGACTCTCCAGTAGTGCCGTATCTAAGATGTCTCCGGCGATGGCGCGATAGACTTTGGGTTTAAGAGTCTCGTCAAGCTCGTGGAGGTCGAGGGCGATGATGCGCACGTCGCTGTGTTCGGCGAGGCGTGAGATGAGGCCGTGGCCGATCTCCCCGTTGGCGCCGGTGATGAGAATCGTCTTCATAGGGCTTCTATTGTACCGTCAACCCCTGGGGAGAGCGCAAGTTCTCAGTAATTATTGTCACACCAAGCGCAAGTGCTTATACTCAGCAGTCAAAAAGAAATGAGAGAGGACGAGCGCTCGTCAAGGCTCCCCCTCCTTTCAAAAGCGCTCGCCCTCTCCTAAAATCTGCTCTTAGCCTTCAGCTCCGTTGGCCGACTCTGGAGCTGTCACAACAGAAGCCTTGCGCGAT
>Ga0197143_1001096_pt1 | contig 24327 bp, 24 predicted proteins | sample GBS70_MetaG_FD_148603 | JGI IMG/M metagenome (GOLD analysis project Ga0197143, IMG submission 148603) | Sediment microbial communities from Great Boiling Springs, Gerlach, Nevada, United States - GBS 70_MetaG | ecosystem: Environmental > Aquatic > Thermal springs > Hot (42-90C) > Sediment...
TCAGAAGTATGCGGAAGGAATGCTCAGGGCGTATAGAGCATGTGAAATGGCTACTCAGATAAAACTCATAATACACAATATAAATCCGTGGAATTTTAATACTTCCTCTTTCAAACAGAATTTTCCAGAATCAGATCATTATATAGAAGAATTCAAAAAAATTGTTCAATCAGATGAAAGATTTAAATGGTTTAAGCCCTCCATACCAGAGATAAATAAATTGAGACTTTTTGATAGTATTTCGTTGCTTTATATTGTGGATGAAAATTTTAGACAAAATATTAAAGAAATAATGAAGAGCCTCACTTCAGTGGCTAACCGCCGAAACCGCCTTTTCTTAACCCATGGTTTCTTGACTTCTACAGAAAAAGAGTGGGAAGATGTGTTGAAGGATGTGAAAGATGTAATCTCCATTATCTTGAGTTCAGACCTAAATAAAAAATTTGAGGAATATTACATTACCCTTCGTTCCGCTTTTATTGATGAAAAGGTGTTTAAAGAGTAACAAAATTAAGCGCGTAGGATTTGTTATCACCAGTTCACGCCCCAACGCAGAGAGGGTGAAAAAATCAATAGCACTTCTTGAGAAAATGGGAATAGAGGTGTGGTTGTCTGATTTGCTTGATACATACCTGGAAGAACATCCCCACGGATATTTTACAGACCCTGAGTATATGCGACCCGAAGACCGTGCAGAAGACCTGGTTCAGATGCTAAAATTTCAGCCTGACTTAATAGTGGCTGCAACCGGTGGATATGGAGCAGGTAGATTGGTATCTATTCTGGACGGTTCAACAATAAAAAAATACGGCGTGCCCTTTATGGGTTTTTCAGACCCCACATTTCTGGTAAATCTGTGGGCAATTTATGGCGTAAATGCTTGGGTCGGACCATGTGCAGAAGAATATGAATACTTGCCCCGTGCTATAGAAATTATTGAAGCACAGGAGCCAGTTCGTATTCATTCAAATAAAATGGAGTTTTTTGGTTTTAAAAATAGCAGTTTTGAAACTCAGGGACTGGCGGCCGGAAGCCTGACATGTTTAATTACCCTTGCCAGTAATCCTGAATTTAATCTATATTTTCAACAAAATATCAGCACATTTTTAATGGAAGATTTATTTCCAGCCGATGGCTATAAGGACCAGGGAGCAAAGTGGAGTTTTGAGGCTGAACTGGACATGGTGGAGGTTTCTGGCTTATCCAGGAAAATCTTCTTATGGGGCTCAATTAGTGGAGTAAAAAACGCAAACGACATAATTAAACCCCGTTTTAGGGGAAGAACTCCCTTTGTTGTTAATATTCCATTTGGACACGAGGGTGGTAATTATTCCTGTCCCATTCCTGTGGGTTCATCCATTTTAGTGAGTTTTGATACTGTTAAAAAAACCATCCTTATCCACCCCCCACCTTCCCCATAGACCCTGCTTTGAAGATTGAGTAATTTATGGTTTTTTTTAAAAATAGCGATTCCATCTTTTGCCTCCTACCTTTCTCTTTAATTTCTTAAAACTCCTTACGCGCCATAAATTTCTTCCAAAAAATTATAATAACTCCCAAGACCTGACTCCATACACTAAATTTATTCTTTCCTTTTGCCCACAGGCATTAGATAAATAACACTTTCCCCCTTTTTTAGTTTGAGAATCCTTTTTATCTCTTCGTCATAAAATGCTCCAATTCCTACGGTTCCTAAACCTAAAGCCTCCGCTTGAAGATAAATATTCTCTCCCACATGTCCTGCTTCTAAATGAACATACCTAATGCCTCTTTCTCTATATCTAACAGTGGTACGATCATAAATTGCGGTTATCACTAAAGTAATGGGTGCTTCCTTTATACATCTCTGTCCGAGAGCAGCTCTGGAGAGTTCTTTACGCAAATCTCCTGCCAGAATCTTTTTTAAACTGTGAGATGCGGGAATATAATGATATACGCCGGGGTTTAATCCTTCCACTTTACCCGCTAAAAGATAAATCTCTAAAGGGTAGGTCGCGCCTGCGGAAGGAGCAGTTCTTCCGCCCCATTCAGCTGTTATTCCTTGAGCTGCCCACAAAAGCTGGCTCACTTCCTTTAGAGTCAAGGGTTCATTTTTATATTCCCGTATCGACCTCCTCTTAGAAAGTGCCTCTTCCACAGAAATTTCTCCCTTAGTTTCTGGAGCAGGAAGCGTTATCTCTTCCATTTTATTTATTTTCAAAACTAACAACATTCCTTGATTTAAGCTGAGCGTCCAGAGCAGAGTTAATAAAAAATTATATATGCTCATCTCTTACCACCTTCTTTTCTTTCATTATATAAAAAAATCTCTAAATGAAAAATCAAAAGCAGGGTATTTTATTTGATTTTCCCTATGTTTGTGATCAAACTTACCTGCATTTGGTGTACTCATACCAAGAGGAAGCCGGTTATTGAGATTTTTGGCTTTGGGACCAGGTCTTGAATTTTGAATTTTAGAGAATTTTGTGGACGCTCTCCTCCCTGTACCCCCCCTTCTTCGCCCGATTTATTTCTCTCCCCTTTGTAAGGGTATGGGAGGGGTTGAAAGGGAAGGTTAGAAGGGTTTTTATTATTCAAAATTTTTTCGTTTATCTTCCATTTTTCAGAAAAAAATCCCCCCTGTATCCCCCTCTAAAGAAAGGGGAATGATAATACCCGAAGGAGGGGGAGTTGATATAGAAAGGGTATACCCCTCTTCGCAAAAAGGTGGAGTTGAAATCGAAATGGTGTATCCCTCTTCACCCAGTTTTATCCCTTTTAACTCCGATCCCCAGCCCCATACTAATAATGTATGGGACTCTACAAAAATTTCTTGAAAAAAAATTTTAATTTTGTTAAAAAGAAATCATGGATTGTTTATTTTGTAAAATCATAAATGGCGAGATAAAGGCGGAGAAAGTTTATGAGGATGACTTTTCAGTAGGAATAAGGGACATAAATCCCCAGGCTCCTGTTCATATTCTCATAATACCCAAAAAACACATCTCCACCCTTAACGAAATTACCGAGGAAAATAAAAACCTTATAGGACATCTTTTTCTTGTTGCAAAAGAAATCGCCAGAAAGGAAGGAATAGCAGAAAGGGGCTACAGGACGGTGATAAACTGTAACAGGGAATCCGGACAGAGCATTTTTCACATCCATTTACACCTTCTGGGAGGAAGGCTGATGGGATGGCCCCCAGGTTAAAATGAACATGAGAAAAGGAAGAAGGAAAAAATTTAGAACAGAAGTTATTTTCATTGCAAATGGAAATTTTCATTTTGGTTATTCCAAAGATTTAAGTCCTGACGACATATTCATAGAAACAACCGAAATATATCCGGTAGGAACTGAACTCTACATCGATTTTTATCTTCCCGGTGCTCCTCATAAGTTCAAATTAAAAGGAAAGGTGATGAGAATTGTGGAAAAGCCCACAAATTCCGAAAAAAAGGGAATGGGGATAGAATTTCTGGACACATCCGAATTTCAAAAAAATTTCCTGCGTAGTTTTGTTGAAAGAGATGCATATCAAACTTGAGAATTGAATTTGTGGGGCATTCTACCACCGTTATTAGTGAAAAAAATAAAATAGTGGTCACAGACCCGGTTATAAATCCTAAAATAAAAATTCTAAAAAGAAAAACGGATGCCTGCTTAAAAGAAGATGTATATACTTCAGCATCCTGCATCCTCATCTCCCATAGCCATTACGACCATCTCGACATTTATACTCTTTCAAAATTCAAAAGAGACATTCCTGTAATAGTCCCGTGGGAAATAGGAAAAATCGTGAGGAAGGCGAAATTGAAGGAAATTTATGAACTCAACTGGAACGAAGAAATCTCAATAAAGGGATTGAAAATCCTTTCTCTTCCTGCCATTCACTGGTCAAGCAGGTTCTTTAAATGGGGAGGTGGATGGTGCAGTTATCTGATAATAATGGATGGGGGAAATATATATTTTGCAGGGGACACTTCATACGGTCCCCACTTCTCAGAGATTGGCAAACGGTTTAGAATTCACCTCGCTCTTCTTCCCGTAGGGGCTATCAGACCTTCGTTTATAATGAAAAAATATCACATGTGTCCCAACGAAGCTATTAGGGCTTTTTTTGAACTCAACGCAAAATTTTTCATCCCCATTCACTGGGGGGCATACAAAGTGGCTCTTGAAGATGTAAACGAACCAGTTGAAATTTTAAAAACCCATCCCCTTTATGATAAAAATCGGATGATAATCCTTAAACCGGGAGAAAGTGTGGAACTCTGAGCTGTCTTCTGAGTCTGTTTTAAACTCACTTAGAATTTTGTTTGAAAATCGAAAAATTTTAAAGTAAAATAATAACATGAAAGTGGCAACCCTGATTTTTCTTCTTTTCCTTCAGATAGAGGGGCTCGGGAGAATTGAAAAAGTATCTGGAACCGCTTTCCTCATAAGGGCTGGAGAAAAAATCATTGTTTTCGGAGGAGAAATAGTTCACTCTGGAGATACTATCGTTACGGATAAAAAGAGTTATGTTGAAATACTCTTCAAAGAGGGGCACAAAATAGGGGTGGGCGAAAATACGGAGTTGAAAATAGAGAAAAAGCTTCTGGAAGAGGAGGGCATATTCAAAAAATTTCTCCTGAGGATAAATGTATTTATAGGAAAGGTAAAGGGGTATCTGAGAAAAGGAAGGGAGGACTGGGTGAATTTCACATCTCCCACTTCAGTTGTTGGAGTAAGGGGAACAGAATTTGAAATGATATGCGCTGATGACGGTTCTTCTACTGTTGAAGTTCATGAAGGAGAAGTTTCCCTTTTTACGGACCACATAAGAACATTGAAAGAGGGAGAAAGAGCAATTTATGATCTGAGAGAAGAACGGCTGGAAATTCTCCCTGTTGAAACTCCTTTTTCTGTGGAAGAATGGCTTTCAAAGAAGAAAAAGGAGTGGGAAGAAAGAAGGAGGGAAATAGAGGAAAGCCATAACAAAAGACTTAAGAAAATTATAGAAAAATTTGAAGAAAGTGTAGAGAGAATAAAGTCTTCTGCGGAAAGAGGTGAAATGGAAGACATGGAAATTGGGCTTTCAATCTTAAGCATGGTTGACGATGGACTCTCGAATACAGTGGAATTTATGAGAAAGAGGGATTTAAAAAATATGTATGAAAAGAGAATAAAGGAAGTCCGTGGAAGATGGGAAAAAAGGAGAAGGGAAATAATGGAGAGATTTGAAAGGAGGAGAAAAGAAATAAAGGAAAAAATGGAGAAGAAGAGGGAAGAGCTCGAAAGAAAGATGGAAGAAAAGAGGAGAAATAGATAATTTAAGAACCGAAATTTAAAAATCCCTTAACTAATAAAACCAGGAAAAATTAAAAGAGAAGCCTGTCCATGCAGAAACTGAGGGCAGGAATAAATTTCCTGAATTTTTGTCAAATTTTCACACTACATAAAAAATCCTGAATTTAGGGGCTTTTCTATCGACAAGAGCACCTTTGTAGTGTATAATATATACACTATGAACTTTATTAGAAAAATAAGGAAGGGCGAGAATGTTTATTTAGCCCTTGTTGAAAAAAAAGTTTAAAGGGAAGGGGCACTTTTCAATAATTTTGTGTCCGTTTTATATATAATTTTTTCATTTTTTATTTCATAGGACTGGAAGGTATGCTGGAAGAGGAGGTGGGGGCTCTGCAGGTTGGCTTTGAAAAAGGGGTCTGGGCGAAGCCATTTTCTGGAATCTCCTCTTTCTTCGACATGAACTTCTCTTTCTGCTTTCATTATGAGGTTCAGGATCTCTGTGAGGAGTGTTGAAATAAGGGTTTCGGAGTTGCTTTTTTCTGGTTTTTGTGTTATCTTTTCTACAATCTCTTTTAAGGCTTCATACTTCATGTTGACCCCCTTTCATAGGTATTTTGTCCTGTTCCCCCTTTTGGGGCAGGACTTTTTTCTCCTTCTTATCATCATTTCGTCATCCTTATATACACTATATATCTTACACAAAATCATAATAACTCCCTTTGAGGAGGAGGGGGTTGGTTATCTTTCGTGTGCAATTCTTACTTTATTTTGATTATCATCTTAAAAAGTTTGATATACCTGCTATTGAATTCCTGGAAAAATTAAAGAATGGCTATATGATTTATCTTAAAGATGCGAAATCAAATTTTTCCTGGCAAACACCTTTATTGTTAAAAAAATTATACAGAATTCTCAACTCCCTAAACTTAGTGGAGAAAAAGGGGTAAAAATTTGGGAAATCTGTAACAACCCCCTTCATTTTATTTTTTTCTAACCCTTCTCACCTCTACTATTTCATCTTCATCCGGATTGTATTTAAGAAAGGGCATGTCAATCCACAGACCTTCAAGGTCATAAAATCTCCTCACATCTGGAAGGAAAAGATGGAGAATTACTTCTCCATAGTCCATCAATATCCATCTTGAGCCCGGATATCCTTCAATTCCATCTGGTTCTTTTCCAAGAGACAAAAGTTCTTCCTGCACAAAAAGGCAGAGGCTATTTATATGTCTTTCGGATGTGCCACTTGCAATGATGAAATAGTCCGCAAAGGGAAATCTTTCCCTCACATCGATAATTACGAGATCCTCGCCCTTTTTCTCATAGATCTTCTTTGCTATTGTTTTTACAATTTCCTCCGGTTTCAACTCTCTTTCTTCCAGTATTTTTGCAATTTAAATCTTTTTATGTAATTGAGAACCTCGTCAGGCAAAAGATATTTCGCACTTTTCCCTTCCAGAATAAGTCTTCTTATCTCTTCCCCGGATACATCAAGAATAGGAGCAGAAACCACTTCTATAGTTTTTTGAGTCTCAGGATTGTAAAACCCTGACTCTTTCCTTATATAGCGGGGTGGAGGTAAGGGCTCATGGTTTTTTCTCTTAAAAACAATAAGGTTTGCAAGCGATAAAATCTCCTCCCAGTTTTTCCATGTATGAATTTCGTTGAGGGAATCTGAACCCATGATGAGAAACAGTTCTCTCCCCCAATATTTTTCTTTTAATTTTTTCAACGTGTCAATCGTATAGGAAATTCCTTTCCTTTTTATTTCAATAAGTGAAAGTAAAAATCCCTTATTTCCTTTTAGCGCAATTTTTAGCATCTTCACCCTGTGCTCGGAAGGGATCAGAAGTTGTTCAGGTTTGTGGGGTGAAATGTAAGTGGGAATAAAAAGGACCTTTTCAAGCCGAAATTCATCCCTTGCTACTTCTGCAATTCTGAGATGCGCATAATGAACAGGATTAAAACTTCCTCCGAATATCCCGACCCTTCTCTTCAGTTCTACTCCCTCACCTGTCCGTTTCCAAACACTACGAATTTTGTGGTGGTGAGTTCCTCAAGACCCATTGGACCAAAGGCGTGAATTTTCGTTGTGGAGATTCCGATCTCCGCTCCTAATCCGTATTCATACCCATCTGAAAATCTGGTTGAAGCATTTACCATAACCGACGAAGAGTTTACTCTTTTGATGAACTCCATAGCTGCTGAATAGTTCTCAGTAACAATCGCATCGGTATGTTCTGAGCCATATTTTCTTATGTGTTCAATAGCCTCATCGAGGGAGTTTACAACCTTCACTGCAAGAATGAGAGCAAGGTATTCCTCATACCAGTCCTGTTCGGTGGCTGGTTTTGCCTCTGGTATTATCCTTCTCGTTTCTTCACATCCCCTTATCTCCACTCCCCTCTTTATCAGTTCTCTTCCTGCAACCGGAAGAAATTTCTCTGCTATTTCTTTATGCACAAGAAGGGTTTCCATGGCATTGCACACACCCGGACGCTGTGTTTTCGCATTTATCACTATTTTTAGAGCCTTTTCCATATCAGCATCCCTGTCCACATATACATGGCACACACCTTTGTAATGCTTTATCACGGGAATTCTTGAATTCTCCACAACAAATCTTATGAGTTCTTCTCCACCCCTTGGGATTATTAAATCTATGTTTCCTTCTTCCTTAAGCATGTAATTTATGGCTTCTCTTTCCTGAGTTGGAATAATTTGTACCGTATCTTCTGGAAGGTACTCCCTTATCGCCTCCCGCATTATTTCGGTAAGAATTCTATTGGAACATACTGCCTCAGACCCTCCTCTCAGAATTACTGCATTTCCAGATTTTATACACAAAATTCCCGCATCAATTGTCACATTTGGGCGGGATTCATATATAATCCCTATAACTCCCAGTGGAATTCTCATTTTACCAATAATTAACCCATTGGGTCTCTTCCACATCTTAACTATCTCTCCCACAGGGTCGTTCAGCGCTATTACATCCATTATCCCTGCTATCATCTGGTCTATCCTTTTATCGTTAAGAATCAATCTGTCGATCATTGAAGAAGAAAGTTCCGTCGCATTTTTCACATCTTTTTCGTTTTCTTTTTTTACCTCTTCCCGTCTTTTATCTAAAAGTTCAGCAATTCTTTTTAAAGCGAGATTTTTTTCACGACTCCCTGCTGAGGAAAGAACGTGACTCGCCTGCTTCGCCTTCCTTGCGATTTCAGAGACCAATCTTCTTATCTCTTCCATCTTAGAGTTTTAAAGCCTTCAGTGCTTCAAACAATTCCACTACATTTTGAAATCTATTTTCTCTTCTTTTCTCTATACACTTCATTACAATTTTTTCAACTTCAGGCGGAACCGAAGGAAGGATTGCAGAAAGTTTTGGGGGAGGTGTATGAATATGGTGATATCCTATATCACCCTTTGTAAAAGGGACTCTTCCCGTAATCATTTCATACATGGTTATTCCGAGAGAGTAAATGTCTGCTCTGCCATCAAGAGGTTCTCCCAAGAGTTGTTCCGGAGACATGTAATGCGGAGTTCCTCCTATCACTGTATGGGCACTCATAACATCGTGCAGTATTTTTGCCAATCCGAAGTCCATTATCTTTACATAACCTCCTTTTGCAATCATGATATTCGCACTTTTAATATCTCTGTGAAGTATATTTTTGCTATGTGCAAAATGCAAGCCTTTACAAACCTCTTTTGCCACCTCTATCGTGAATTTCACAGGAAGCCTCTGCATTTTTTTAATCTTTGCTTTTATCGTTTCCCCTTCAATAAACTCCATGGTGATATAATATTGTCCGTTTTTATCAATACCAAAATCGTGGATGGTCACTATATTGGGATGATTGAGAGCCGCGGCTGCTCTCGCCTCCTTGTAAAAATTATCGATCGCTTTCTCATCATCCTTCATAGTGAGAGGAAGAACTTTATACGCTACTATTCTGTTGAGAACCTTATCTCTTGCCTTATATACTATTCCCATTCCTCCCCTTCCAACTTCCTCAAGAATTTCGTATCTCTCCTCCTGAACAATCGGGATTTTCTGGGTCTTTTTCTGTATTGTTTTTATCCTTTCCTCCACATCTTTGAAAGATGGATTAAGTTCTGAAATCTTTGTGTATATGGTAAGGGCTTTTCTGGTATCACCTGTTTTTTCAACTAGTGTGGCATAATAATAAAACATGTCAACGGTCCGTTCGGAAATCACTTCCGTTTTCAAAAGTTCTTCAATCGTTTTAACAGCCTCTTCTTTTTTTCCCTGTTCTTCAAGAATCTTTGCCTTTAATACCACTGCCTCTTTGTAATTCTCGTGAGTATCTGGAACCATGGAAAGGACTGAAATTGCTTCATTGTAAAGTTTCATTCTGAAATAAAGATTTGCCGCCTCTATAAACCGCTCTGTTTTTACGAGAAGGGATGCAAGTTTGTTATAATTTTGTATTTCCTTATAGAGAGAAAATGCTCTTTCGTATTCACCTGCTTTTTCAAAACACTCTCCAGCCTTTTCTTTCATTCCCAGAGAAAGATACAGTTCTCCTGCCTCCCGGAAATACCCTCCCTTTTCTGATGCCTCCGCCGCCCTTAGTAGAACTCCCCCTCTTGCAAACATGGTCGAAGCGTCCGCCCAGTTGCCAATTTTTTCATACAACTCTCCCGCCTTTACAAAATCGCCCTGTGATTCAAAAAATCTCGCAAGGTTCAATACGCTTCTCCTTTCATCGCCTGCATTCTTGAAAGCCCTTGCTGCGGATTCAAAAAGCCCGGCTTCCTCGTAACATTCTCCTGCAAGAGAATATTCCCCCCTTTCTTCTGCAAGTTGTGCAGCAGTTTTCACTTCCCCTGCTTTTTTTAGAAGTTCCACTCCTTTTTTAATCTCTCCTCCCTCTATCACCATCTTTGCTGCCCTGAGAAGGTAATCCTTCTTCTTTCCCTCTACGGGTCCCTCTAACCGCCTGTACGCCTCGTGCCAGCACTGTGCTGATTCTTTGAATTTTCCTATCTCTCCATACAAAACTGCTGCTTTTTCGTAATATCCTCCCCTTTTATATATGGAAGCCGCTCTTTCTTTTTTGTTTTCTTTTTCATAGATCTCCGCTGCGGCATAATGCTTTCCTTCCTTCAGATAACATTCCGCTGCCTTTAACGGCTCTTTTAATTGGAGGTAAATTTCTGCCGCCTTTCCATACTTTTGAGCCTTTTCATAAAGTCGGGCGGAATCTTGAAGTTTTCCTATCTTTTCAAGACAGTTTGCTGCCATTTCAAAGTTTCCTAATTCAAGAAAAATGGGCAGGGCTTTCTTGTAATTTCCTTTTTTGTACAATTCCTCTGCCACACTTTTTGGGTTTTTTTGAAGATTTTCAAAAATTTTAATAGCCTTTCTTCTCCTGATTGCCCATACAATAATTCCTGCGAGGAGGACACATCCTATACCTATTACCACCCATATAATCCAGGGATTTGCTTTTACAGCAACGAGAATTCTGTAATAAAGAATTCTTACCTGTTCTTCCATCAGAAGAAAGACTCCTGTCTTTTCTTCGGTTTGTATCCCAGGTAGGAATAGGCAAGAGGGGTGGCAACTCTTCCTTTGGATGTCCTCTGAATAAATCCCAGACTCATTAAGAATGGTTCAATCACGTTTTCTATCGTATCTTCATCCTCATGGAGTGCTGTGGAAAGCGTCTTAATTCCGACAGGACCACCATTAAATTTCTCTATTATAAGACGAATAAAATCTCTATCCAGCTTCTCCAGTCCCAATTCATCCACACCGAGTTTTTTGAGAGATTCCTCTGCAAGTTCCTTTGTAATGGGAGACCCCTTTATCTGGGCAAAATCTCTCAGCATTTTTAGAAGCCTAATTGTAATTCTGGGGGTTCCCCTTGACCTTTTCGCAATTTCCTCTGCGCCTTCTTCCGTTAGTTCAACTTTAAGAATCGCGGCTGTTCTCATAGCTATTTCTTTTAACTCATCCGTTGTATAAAATTCTAATCTGCCCACGAAGCCGAAACGATTCCTCAACGGGGCTGTAAGAAGACCCATTCTCGTGGTAGCGCCTATAAGAGTGAATCTTGGAATGGAGATTCTGAGGGTAGAGGCAGAAATTCCCTTTCCCGTTACGATGTCTATGCGAAAATCTTCCATGGCAGGATAGAGATACTCCTCTACTGACCTGTGAAGTCTGTGGATTTCATCGATGAACAGAATGTCCCCGTAAGAAAGATTTGTCAGTATCCCTGCGAGGTCTCCCGGTCTCTCAAGAGCAGGACCCGAGGTGACAAATATTCTTACTCCCAGTTCATTTGAAATAATATGAGCAAGGGTCGTCTTACCCAGTCCGGGAGGACCGCACAATAATATGTGAGAAAGGGGTTCGTTCCTTTCCTTTGCAGCCTTTATGAAAACAGCGAGATTTTCTTTCAACTCCTTTTGTCCTATATAGTCCTTCAACCTCGAGGGTCTTAAACTTAACTCTAAATTTTTTTCCTCTTCGTCTGGAGAGGAAATCAAACTTTTATAAGTAACATCCTTCTTCATCTTCCTGCTTTTCCTCCGAGTATTCTCAACGCTTCTTTCACCCCTGTTTCCAGGTCAACTTTCTCAAACCTTTCTTTCAAAATCTTTAAAACTTCTCCCACTTCATGGGTTTTAAATCCAAGATTTGTCAAAGATGAACGAATCTTCTCCCAGACCTCTTCTTCTTCACTTTGTGCGATTTCATGGCAATACTCCTTGAGGGAGAAAATTATCTTTTCAGCTAGTTTCTTTCCTATTCCGGGAACTTTCAGAAGCCTGACAACATCTTTTCTTACTATAGCATTTCTCAGTTCATCATGGGGGATTCCTGAAAGGATGTTCCTCGCAAGTTTTGGACCTATCCCGGGAACCTTTAAAAGTAATTCAAAGACATTTTTTTCATCTTCATTTACAAATCCGTAAAGAGAAACCTCTCCATCTCCAACATGCTGGTAAGTATGGATCAAAACCTCTTCTCCTTCTTTCAACGCATAATAGGTATTCAAACTGACCCAGACAGAAAAGCCAATTCCGTTTACTTCTAACAGAATTTTTTCGGGATTTTTATAAACAACCCTTCCTTTAAGAAAGCCTATCATATTTACATGTCTTTACACAGTGAAGGGCAACCGCGATAGCATCTGCGGAGTGACCATCAGGTAACTTTATATCGCCAATCCAGAACCTCAGAGCCTTTCTCATCTGTTCTTTTTTTGCGAGCCCGTTTCCACTTATTCTCTTTTTTATCTCCGCAGGAGGGTATTCAAAGACTTTTACTTTATTTGCCAGACATAAAAATTTCAAAATTCCTTTCACCTCGCCCATTTCAAGTGCCACACGCGGATTTCTGGAAGAGAAGACATTTTCTACTGCTACGGCATGTGGTTTATAGGCTTTCAATAACCCCTGGATAAACTTTGAAAATACGGAAACCCGATTTTCAGAATCAGAGGGAAGGCTTATTGACCCACTTACCACTCCTTCTACTTTTTCCCCTTTCACCTCTATCACTGCATATCCAATTTTCCTTATGCCGGGATCTATACCTATTACTCTTTTTCTATCCAATCATCTTCTCCATTTCTTGGGTTGATATATCAAAGTTTGCATACACTTTCTGAACGTCGTCAAGTTCTTCCAGCGCTTCCATAAGCTTAAGCATCTGCTCAGCCTCTTTACCTGAAAGTTTCACATTCGTCTGAGGAATCATGGTAATCTCTGCTGTGGTCCACTTAAGATTTCTCTCTTCAAAAGCCTTCTTCAACTTTTCAAAATTCTGGGGATCGGTTATTACTTCTATTATATCATCTTCTTCCTTAACGTCCTCTGCACCAAACTCAATAGCGACTTCCATTACCTTATCCACATCCACATCCTGGGTAGAAAAACCGAAATATCCCTTTCTTGAAAACATCCATCCCACGCATCCTGCTTCTCCCATCTTACCACCGTGTTTGGCAAATATGTGCCTTATTTCCTGGGAGGTTCTTTTCCTGTTGTCTGTAAGGGTATGAACAAGAACTGCTACACTTCCGGGACCATATCCTTCGAATATGCATTCTTCATAAGCCTCCCCCTGTAACTCCCCGCTTCCCTTTTTTATAGCCCTTTCAATATTCTCCTTCGGCATATTCTCTGCTTTTGCTGCGAGGATAGCCTGTCTCAACCGCGGATTTGTTTCTGGATCGGTTCCATACCGTGCTGCTACCATCAACTCTCTCATCAGTTTAGTAAATATTTTCCCCTTCAGAGCATCCATTTTGCTTTTCTTTCTTTTTATAGTGCTCCATCTCGAATGTCCGGACATCCTTTTCCTCCGTTTTTAATTTTCTTAATCATAAACCAAAATTATTTAAAATTCAAATTCTCACCCTTGAGCGAATACCCGAAAAAACTCTCACTTTTCCCTTTTGAACACCCTGTTTCTCCTAAAAAGTAATTCAAATTTTGCTTTACTCTTTATTTTTGCTTTTGTAAACTTATAAACATGAAGGCAGGAGTGATAGTGAACGCAAGGGCAACAAAAGTAAAGAGGGCGAGATGGTTTCTGTGGAAACTTATGGCAAAAACGAGTAAAAAGATTCTGTGGAGAATTACCAATGAAATAGGCGAGATAAAACCCGTTCTTGACGAATTCTCATCAAAAGGTGTAGAGCATCTTCTCATATGCGGTGGCGACGGAAGTGTGCAAAAAATTCTCACAGAAATGATTCTGACATTTGGAAATGAATGGAGACCTGCTATTCTTCATGTTCCGGGAGGTGCTACAAATATCCTTTCTAAGAATTTAAATATGGAGGAAGGACCTGTAATGGTGATGAGAAGGTATATAAAGAAAGTAATAGAAAAAGGGGAGGAACCCTTTACCCACTATTCCAATGTTCTGAAAATCGAAGACGAAAGGATAAAATTTCCAATTTACGGGATTACATTTACTAACGGAATAGCATTTGAACTTACCAGAAAGTACCTTGAACTCACCCCTGGAATGAGGAGCGTAATGAGGGTTGTTTACTCGGCAATCGCTGAGTTTATTGCTTCTACAATAAAGGGAGAGGGTCCCAAAACAGGCTATTTCCGGCGAATTCCTGTGAAAATAATAATTGATGGAAATGAATATCCCTACAATGAAGTCATCATTTCTCTTGCTACTATCCTTCCAAATCCTCTTATGTGGTTCAGACCTTTTTACAATTCTAACGGAATTCCAAGAGAGGGATTTTATTTTCTTGCAAATTCAATGGAAAACAAAGAGATATTGAAAAATCTGTTCCAGCTCCTTACGGGAAGATTTCCTGGCACAAAGTCCTATAACGGTATAGCAAACGAAGTCCTCATCACCACGAAAGACGGTTATGCTGTTGACGGTGAAGTTGTTCCTTTTGAATCTCTTACTACCCTTAAAATTACCAGGGGACCGCTTATAAAATTCATTTCGGTTTGAAGAGATTTTTTATCTTATTTTTCCTGTTATTTCCCCCTTATGGAAATGCGGATAACCTTCCACCCTTTATCCGAATACTTCTCAAGACTTCTTCAACCCTTACAATAAATGGAAAAGCCCTTGAGATAATAGACCCTTTTTCCTTCCTTCAAATCACTTCTTTTGTCTCAGGAAAATTAAAAATAACTTATGATGAGTCAGGCATCCTTCTCAATGAAAAACCCACTTTAAAAACTTACATCATTGTGAAAGATAAAAAAAATAATTTAGAAGTGGAGGGGAGAAGATATCCGGGAAAACTGGAAATAATCCTGAGGGATAGAGTTCTTTATCTCATAAACGATATAGACCTTGAAACATATATCACGGGAGTGGTTGCTTCGGAAATGCCCTCTGAATGGCATGTGGAAGCATTGAAAGCCCAGGCAGTTGCTGCAAGAACATACGCATATAACCTTTTGAGAAAGAACAGAAATTCTCTTTACGACCTCACATCCACTTATATGCACCAGGTTTATAACGGCATCCATACCGCCTCTCCCAGTGTGCTTCTCGCAGTGGAAAGCACAAAGGGAGAAGTTCTTACATACAAAGGAGAGCTCATTGAACCTTATTATCATTCCCACTGTGCTGGACAAACTGAATCTTCTTTTTATATATGGGGAAAGGATGTACCCTATTTACAATCCGTAAGATGTTTTCATCCGGACAGGAAAAAATGGGAAGCAAGCATTTCGCGGAAAAAACTTGGATATAAAATTGGATTTTTGGATATAAAAAAGGTAAAAATTTTAAAAAGAAGCCCCAGCGGTAGAGTATTGAAAATTTCTCTTTCTGATGGAAAGAGGCAAAAAATAATTACCGGTGAAGAGCTCAGAAGGCTCATGGGATATACCGAATTGAAAAGTACGCTTTTTGAGATCAAAGAGGAAGGAGACTACATAATATTCAGGGGAGAAGGAATGGGACACGGCGTTGGAATGTGCCAGTGGGGGGCTTATGAGATGGCGAAAAGGGGATATAGTTATCGGCAGATTCTTCTTTACTATTACAAAGGTGTTGATATTTTGAAGATATACTGATGTTTCGCACGGAAGAATATTCTTTTTCATTTCCTGAGGAACTCATAGCAAATTACCCATCAGAAAAAAGGGAAAAATCGAGGCTGTTGGTTCTCCTTCCCAGCGGCAAACTCCTCCACCTTCTTTTTCACGACATAGTGGCGTTTTTCAAAAAAGGAGACCTCCTTGTCTTAAACAACACAGAGGTAATAAAAGCAAGGTTAAGATGTTCAAAAACTACTGGAGGAAAGGTGGAACTTCTTTTTATAAAAAGAATGGAAAGCACAAAGTGGGAAGCAATTTATAGAGGAAGATTAAAAGAAAAAGATGTACTGAAAACCGCAGGAGGTTTTTCCCTTAAAGTTCTGAAATTTACTCCAAGAAATACCATCCTTGTTGAAGGAAGTATTGACGAAATCCTTGAAAGAGAGGGGGAAATTCCTCTTCCACCTTACATAAAAAGACAGCCTGTAAAAATGGATGAAAACAGGTACCAAACTGTTTTTGCAAAGGTAAAAGGTTCCGTAGCCGCTCCCACTGCGGGACTTCATTTTTCAGAAGAACTTTTAAAAGAAATAAAAAACCAGGGAGTTGAAATCTCTGAAATCACACTCCATGTTTCCTGGGATACATTCAGACCCATAAAGGAAAAAGACATAAGACAACACAGGCTGCATGGAGAGTACTCCATTGTAGGGGAAGAGGTTGTTAGAAAAATTATTGAAACGAAGAAAAACGGTGGAAGAATCATAGCCTGCGGAACAACCGTGGTGAGGGCGCTTGAAACCGCAGGAGAAGGAGGAGTATTAAAGCCTTTTGAAGGAATTACAGAATTATACATAACGCCCGGTTTTAAGTTTTCTGTAGTTGACATCCTGATTACCAACTTTCACTTCCCAAGGTCAACCCTTCTTGTGCTTGTCTCAGCATTTGCGGGAAAAAACAGGATCTTGAAAGCCTATCAGGTAGCAATTGAAAAAAGATACAGACTTTTTTCTTACGGAGACGCGATGCTGATATTCAAAAGATGTTAAAAATCCACAAAAATTTTATCCTCTCTTTCCTCACTGCTTTTTTCTTCTTCACTTCTCTGAGTTTCTTTTTGCTTCTTCCCAAGTTCATTCACAAACTGGGAGGAAGTAAAGGGGAAATAGGGCTCATAATGGGGGCTCCTGGATTTATGAGTGCCATACTCATTCCTCTCACAGGCATCATCGCTGAGAAACTGGGGAGGAAGAGGATTGCAATAATAGGAACTTCTGGAACATCAATAGTTTCTCTTTTATACCTTGCTATTCACTCCTTGAATGTAAAATTATTTTTGGTGCTCAGACTCCTTCAGGGAGTGTTTTTTTCATTCTCTTTTGTCACCTGCGCCTCCTTTGCGGGAAATTTTTCCCCTCCTAATAGGAAAAGCGAATTTCTGGGATATTTTGGTATTGCAGTGCTTTCTCCAACCATGATAGGACCATGGCTCGGAGAAAAAATTATAGAACATAGCTTTAAAATTATGTTTATAACCTCCTCTGCTTTAGGCGCAATTGCGGTTTTAATCGCCTTTTTCTTAGTAGAAAATGATGTTCAAAACGAAAACTTTCCTGCAAAAGACCACTTTTCAAAACTTTTAATAGACTTAAAATATCCTCTAGCGCTCTCCTTTATCCTCGGATGTGTATTTTCCACCACCTTTTATTTTTTACCCATCTACAGCATGGAAAAGGGAATAAAAAAGATAGGTTCTTTCTATACAATCTACACCCTCACAGCGATTTCAATAAGGCTTGCACTGGGGGCTCTTTCCCAAAGAATAAATTTCCACAGGAAAACCGCCGCTCTGTTTTTTCTCATTTCTGTTTCACTGGTTCTCATCGCCCGTATGGATTCATATCTCACGATTTGGGTTTCTGCAATTATTTATGGAATTGGAGAAGGTCTGGCATATCCTTCAATAAACGGAGAAATTCTGAACAGAACGCCTCCGCATTTAATAAACACTGCTACCGGATTTTATATCGGCGCATTTAATGTAGGAACCCTCGTTGCCCCCATTGTTTTCGGACATTTCTCCCAATTTCATACCTTTAAAACCGCATTCCTTTTAACCTCCCTGCTTCCCATTTTGGGAATCTTTATACTCACACTGGATTCCAGATCTTCCATCGGTCAGAAATAAAATTATAAATTTATAAAAATCCCAATTTATTGGATACCCATTTTAACATCTCTTGCGTAAACTTTTATTCATGGAAAACAGGAATATTCTAAAAGGACTGGGTGAAGGAATAAAAAAGTTAAGAAAGGAAAAGGAATGGTCTCAGGAAGTTCTTGCTGAGTTTACGCGATATCACTGGAAAACTGAATCCTTCGTTCATGTTTCTATGGAAGATAGCCTAAACTCTCGAGATTCCCATAGATGAACTGTTTCCGCAGAAAGAGCAAACACCATCTCCTTCTCCCCCTGTTCCGAAATTTCTGCTCTCCTTAGAGAGATCGTAAGGGATAATTCAAAAGAGAATATCCATCACCTTCTTACTATTCTCAAATTTCTCCAGAAACTTAAGAAAAAAATAGGGTTTTTCCTTTCTCTTGGTATTCTTTCGAATAAGTTCTCTTGCCGGGAGAAGAGGACAAAATCTCCTGCATATATACATCTTCCCCACCTTGTGAGTGTTTCATTTTTTGTCTTTTCTGGCGAAGGCGCGGGACGAGGGATTTTAATTTTTCGTAAGGTGTATTTTCATTTATATATCTTCCAAAGTGTACCCTTTTTATGTGACATATATCCTCCTCGACCTTAAGAGACTTTCTATAACCAAAAAGACAACTTCTTTGTCCAGTTCTGTCCTGTTTAACTCAAATTTTCGAAGTTTTTCCCTCTGGTGATTTTGTGTAATTCAGTGTTGTTTTATTTAAGTTTCTTATCCAGATCATATCTATTCCCTCACTTCAGTTTTTCTCCTATCACGAGCATGGTTTGAGGTCTATTTGTTATCTTCTTTTCCTCTCTTTTCCATAAAAATTTTCGGGTAGAAATTTTAATTAGGCAATGCGAATTCTTTCAGACAAGGAAAAATTAAAAAAACAAAAATATGAAAGATTATAGGCAAGCTTAAGCAAGGGGATCACGAAGTAGAGATTAGTGGTCCTAATTATGCACTTGCTCTTCTTTAATTATGGTGTTGCTTATGCCGATTTAGGTATGCATAAGGAGGCGATAGAGGCATATAAAGAAGCAATAAGGATTAATCCTGATGATGCACGTGCTCATTATAATCTTGGTGTTCTCTATATCCTATTGAATGACAGAAGCTCTGCTTTAGAAGAATACAACATACTTAAAGACCTTGCTCCCCATCTAGCCAATGAATTGTTTAATCTGATTTATAAGAAGTAGAGTATTACTTTCATCTCTCACTTCGGCATTTGGTAAGAATTCAGTTAAGAAGAACTTTGATATGAATCCTCTCTGTAGGGAATAAATGAACCTTATTAGTAAGCATAGAATAAATAACTCTTATCAATTTGTGAATAACACACATAATAGCCATTTTATATGGTCTCCCTTCTTTTCTTTTTTTCATACAATAAGTGCGGAAATAGAGGTGAGTTATTATCAAAAGTGGTGTAAATTGATGGAAAGCGGGGGCACTTTTTGGTATAAAATAAAAGGAAAGGAGAAAAGAGTCAAAATGAAATTCCCCTGGTTAACCAAAAATTTCCACACTTCTTGACAAGATTTCATATCTTCCTCACATTCCCTTCAAAACCTCCTTAAAATTTAAAGAGTGTTTTTCAGAAGGTATTCCAATTAACACACTTTCTGATTATAAAGCCTTCTCCTCTCCCGAATTTGTGAAAATATACAAATATATAAAATATTCATAAAATAGGTTATAGCATTGTGAGGCAACAACTTAATTTCGGAGAGAATACAAATGAGGCAATGCGATAATTTGAAAAAAGATTTAAATTAAGTAAAATAAAATCATGCCAAAAGATAAAAAGGAAGAAGAGTTAAAGATAATTGACAAAAGAAGGTTTATACTTAAAGAAGACGGCTCAGTAGAAGAAAGAAAGGAAGCAGAGGGACAGGAGAAACCCGAAATCCCTCAGGAGCCAAAAAGAGGGAAAACGGAAAAAAAAGAATTTGACAACGAAGCCCCCCGTGTAGTTGAACTTCCACCTGTAGATTTTAAAACATTTATTGCTTCACTGGCTACCACTGTGCTTATCAATCTTGGACACATTCCTGAACCTTCAACCGGAGAGCCCCTCAAAAACCTGGAGGTAGCGAGGTATCACATAGATATAATAGACATGCTTGCCGAAAAGACCAGAGGAAATCTTACCCCTGAAGAAGAGGAATTCATAAAAGAAATTTTGAGAGATTTGAAACTCAGATATATAGAAGAGATAAAAAGTAGTAATTAGTCAGGAGGTGAAATGATGAAAAAGGTAGTGAGTGGTTTAATACTCCTTCTCATAGGATTTGCAGGAGGTGCTGTGTTCTCTCAAACAGAAGAGTTTCATAAATTTACTCTTTCAAAAGCGGAGAAAAAAGAAGAGGAGGTAAAGAAAGAGAATCCCTCAACACTTATGGAAAAATCGCAGGAATGTCCTGCTCTTCCATCCTTTGCTGAAATTGTCAAAAAGGTAAAACCGGCTGTAGTGAACATCAAAGCCACGAAGGTAGTGAAAAGACGAATTTCACCGTTTTTCAGATGGTATGGAGACCCGTTTGAAGAGTTTTTTAGAAGGTTTTTTGAAGGAATTCCGAGAGAGCATGTAGAAAGAAGCCTTGGATCAGGGTTCATAATTGATGAAGAAGGATATGTCCTTACAAATTACCATGTGATCCGTTCAGCCAGTGAAATAAAAATAAGTCTTGAAAGCGGAAAGGAGTTTGATGCAGAGATAATAGGAACTGACCAGAAGACCGATATCGCTCTTATAAAGATAAAATCCTCGGGTTCTTTCCCTGTCATCAAAATGGGAGATTCGGACCAACTTGAAATTGGAGAATGGGTAATCGCGATAGGAAATCCTTTTGGACTCGGTCACACAGTTACAGCAGGAATCGTAAGTGCAAAAGAAAGAGTGCTGGGAACAGGTCCCTATGATGCCTATATTCAGACTGATGCGCCTATAAATCCGGGAAATAGCGGAGGACCTCTCATAAATACGAAAGGAGAGGTAGTTGGAATAAACGCTATCATATATTCGCCCACTGGTATTCCTCAGAACATAGGGATAGGATTCGCAATCCCAATAAACCTCGCCAAAAGCCTTCTTGAGCAATTGAAAAAGGGGAAAGTAATAAGGGGATGGCTTGGCGTTTACATTCAGGAGGTAACTCAGGACATAGCCGAGAGTCTTGGAATGGATGAACCGAAAGGAGCCCTTGTCTCAGAGGTCATAAAGGGAAGTCCCGCAGAGGAAGCCGGTATAAAAAGGGGTGATGTTATAATAGGTTTTGGTGGAAAGGAGGTTAAAACTTCAAGAGAATTACCGGCGATGGTGGCATCAACTGAAGTGGGAAAGGTGGTTGATGTAAAGATATTGAGGGATGGTAAACCAATTACATTGAAGGTAAAAATAGGGAAGATGCCAGAGGAAGGGGAAATAACCGCTAAAACCGAAGAAGGAGTGTTGGAAGAAGAGAAGATAGGTCTCAGGGTTCAGAATCTTTCAAAAGAGATCGCGGAATCACTGGGTTTAAGTGAGCCATACGGAGTTATAGTTACAGATGTGCTTCCGAACTCACCAGCAGAAAATGCAGGTTTTGAAAGAGGAGATGTTATAGTTGAAGTGAACAGAAAGGTCGTTCGAGATGTAGACGAGTTCAAAGTTCAGATTGAGAAGGCTCTTGAGAAAAAAGTTGTCCTCTTCCTTGTAAAGAGAGGGAGGGCTACAATATACATCGCCTTAAAACTTAGATAAAAAACGTTTTATATTTACATAAATTTACTGAACGATAAAATGTAAGAATGGAATTTTTGTTTATCTTTCTCTGCCTTTTAACAGGGTTTATAAGCGGAGCATGTGCGGGATTTTTCGGCATCGGAGGTGGGGTAATTAACGTTCCCTTTCTCATTGCCATATTTTATTTTTTCCCTGAACCCGGAGATATGATTAAAAAAAGCATCGTGAGTTCACTGGCAGTTGTCTTCATCACATCACTTTCATCTTCATACACACATTTTAAAAGTAATAAAGACCTCTTGCTCAGAAATCTTTTCATAACAGGGTTCGCAGGAGGAACTGGAGCTATTCTGGGGGCTCACATTGCCATCTCCATAAAATCTATATATCTTCAAAAGGCCCTTGGTATTCTCGAAATTTTTGCGGGTTTTTACATATTGTTTCAGCGGGAAAGAGAAAACGGAGAAAAAAAACCAGCACTACACCTACTGGGCATCTTCGCTTTTCTTGCTGGAATTTTTTCAGCCACCTTCGGAATAGGTGGGGGCGTGGTCTTCATCCCTCTTACAAGACTTTTCACCAACTACCCCTTAACCCACATAATAGGATACTCAAGCGGAATCATCCCGTTTGTTTCCTTTTTTGGTCTTTCTCAGTATTTGTGGGTTGAACTTTCAAAAGGTGAGAAATTCCTCAGTCTTCCCGCGGTCATCCCAATGAGTATAACATCCATAATAGGAGCGAGACTCGGGGCAAAGTGGGTTTATTTCTTGAACAAGGAGAAACTCAAGGTCTTTTATTTCATCTTTCTTCTTATCATAGGATGCATTCTTATATATTAGAACTCTGAAACTTCATACTTTCTGGATTGCGGTACATCCCTTAAGCTTTTGTCTTTAAAATTCTCCTGATAATAAATTTTTAATCTCCCCGGGAGAAGTATAAAAAGACAAAATTTTCAGAATTCCATCCTTAAAAGGTTTGAAGAAGGTGATAAGAGGTTTGAGCAGATAATGAGATTTTTTATGGATACTTTCTGGCGTATTCGTCGGAATTGTGGTTGCCACGATTGCCTTCGCTGTATGGGACAGAAGAACAATAATGAAACCTTTTGAAAAAAATCATGTCTTTATTAAGGAAATTGCAAAAACTGATGAAAAAGTAGCAGAGGCTTTGAGAAAATTCAGATTTTTATAAAGAGTATTTGGTTTCATTATCTTCCTCTTTCATCTTGCCCCATTCTCCTTCCTGGTGAAGAGGGAGACACCCTTTCGGTTTCAACATCTCCTAATGGCGAAGAGGTGGACACTCTTTCTGTATCAATCTTCTCCTCTTTTAACTCTCATCATTCCCCCCTCTTTTTAAAGAAGGGGTCGGAGAGAAATCGTATACCCTTTCCCCAGCAGAGGAAGAATAAATATCGGATAATTGCCTCCCAAAAAAGAAAAATCCTCCTCCTGGCGAAGGAGGAAGATACAGGGGAGAGATGGTAAAAAATTTCCTGAGTTTTGTCTCACGGGAATACTCTTCATCTTGGTGAATTTATTTCCACAATTTTCCCCTCAGGTCCTTGAATAACTTGAATAAACTGAAGCAAAATAGTAAAAAATAATTATGAGTGGAGAAATTATTAAATTCCCCTCGCGTCCGGGGAAGAGGAAAGAGATTAAAATTAAAAGAAGACCAAAGAAATTAAAAATTCAGGACTTTTTTAATAATCCTCAACGGGTTTCAGCGAGGAAAATTTATGAAATCGTAAACAAATTAAAAAGCAACAAGGCATGGGAAAATATGGATATACTCTGGTCAATATGGTGTGGTGCTTGCGGAGAGGCAATGTGCTTTGAAAAACTTGACGATGTGATTGACTTTCTGGAATTTCACACCACTTATTGCACCGACTTCTTCTATTTTGAAATAACCTGGTAAAAAGTTTTTACATCAGGATTTAAACCGGGAAGGTTTTTCCCCTATAATGGGTTTAGGAGGTGACATACTCCCCCACAACTTTTTAACCCATCCTTCTTTTCTTCTTTGCCCGGGGAGGGAGAAAAAAAGAAAATTTTCCCTTTTCGGCTTTCATCATTCCCACTCTTTAGAGAGTGTCTTAAAATTCAAAAATTGTAGATTCAAAGTGTGGAGAAATGCGGATTTTTATTGAAAAATCACGAAAAATAGGGCTTCAAAACTTTCTTACAGCATTTCAAAAATTTCCAAAATGAGACCTCTGAAAAAGTAGGGCTATTTTTTGAGAGTTTTTTGGAGGAATTTTTGATTTTTTTACAGGAAGCTCCAGAACCATAGCTATTTTGGGTTAAAGATTAGGCATCATAATGGAGATTAAAGAAGGGAAAAAGGAAAAGGAAAGGGGAGAAGCCGAAAAGAGGCATCGGAGAAAAAGTTGAAAACCAAAAATAAATCCAACACAAAACCTCACGTTTTTTCAGGAAGCAAAAAATTTCTTGACTTCTGTTAGGAGGTATTATCAAAAGGTGTGTAAATTGATGGAAAGCGGGGGCACTTTTTGGTATAAAATAAAAGGAAAGGAGAAAAGAGTCAAAATGAAATTCCCCTGGTTAACCAAAAATTTCCACACTT
>Ga0197143_1001098_pt1 | contig 24310 bp, 23 predicted proteins | sample GBS70_MetaG_FD_148603 | JGI IMG/M metagenome (GOLD analysis project Ga0197143, IMG submission 148603) | Sediment microbial communities from Great Boiling Springs, Gerlach, Nevada, United States - GBS 70_MetaG | ecosystem: Environmental > Aquatic > Thermal springs > Hot (42-90C) > Sediment...
ACAGCAAGGACCTGGCGCTGGCGATGAAGGGGGCGAGTCCGGAGCTGCGGCAGAAGATCTTCTCGAACATGAGCCAGAGGGCTGCGGAGATGCTCAAGGAGGACATGGAGTTCATGGGGCCGGTGCGCCGCAGGGACGTGGAGGAGGCGCAGCAGCGGATCGTGAACGTGGTCCGCAAGCTGGAGGAGAGCGGGGAGATCGTCATCGCCCGGGGAGGTGCAGAGGAGCTGGTGATGTAAGGACAGTGCCGTCATCCATGCGCACCTGTTGGTGACCGGCCAGTGTGCCCTGGCATGATCTCCCTCCTCCTAGATGGCCTCGCGGTGAAGGTTACTGAGTGTGCTACTTTTGAAAGTGTAAATTATTGCATATGGGAACCCGTTGTAGGCTTCTCGGGGATTGAGTCAGCGGAGGGGAAGACGGATGCGGAGGAGACGGTCGTCATCCGGCGAAGGAATCCCACGTCCGTCTCGATTGCTGGTGAGGACATAGAGGGCGCCGTCGGGTCCCTCCACGACATCGCGAAGCCTCCCGAACCTGTCCCTGAGGAGGATCTCGTGGCGTACCACCTGCGCCCCATCCGGTCGAAGAAGCACAGAGTGAAGTGCTTGGCCCCGCAGCGCCGCGAAGAACAGCGTGTCACGCCATGTCCCTTTGGTCGCGAAGGCCGCCCCGGAAGGCGCCCAGGTGTCGTTCTGGCTTTCCAGGATAGGCGAGACGAACCTCTGGTCTTGGCTGTAGCCGACGACCTCGGGCCACCCGTAGTTCATCCCTTTGCGGATCAAGTTCACCTCGTCATGGCAGCACAGCCCGCGTTCCCCGCTGGGCCCGTGCTCTGTCGCGTAGAGCGCGCCAGTTCCTGGATGCCAGGCGAGCCCCTGGGGGTTGCGGTGGCCATACGAGTAAACAGGGGAGCGAGGGAAGGGGTTGTCGGCAGGGATGGAACCGTCGGGGTTCACCCGCAGGATCTTCCCGGCCAGGGAGGTTCTGTCCTGGGCGAGAGGAGGGGTCCTGGCATCGCCGGTGGTGATGTAGAGCTTCCCGTCGGGGCCGAACTTGATGCGCCCTCCATCATGGACGAATGCCCCTGGGATTCCGTCGAGAATGACACGGTCGACTACCCCCTCTCCCCCACGTTCGACCAAGCGAACAACGCGGTTCCACAGCTGACCGTCTCTTTGGTAGGTGTAGTAGACGAATACGTAGGAAGTGCGGCTGAAATCCGGGGAGACGGCCAGCCCAAGGAGCCCGCCCTCTCCCACGTGGGCGACGGGAAGGGTTGCCCAAGGCCTCGGGTCGAGGCGGCCATCCCGGACGATGCGGATCCTTCCGGGTCGCTCCGTGAGGAAAATCCTCCCATCTGGAGCGAAATCCAGCGCCCAGGGGATTTCCAGATTCCGCACGAGAATTTCGACTTGGAGTTCTCCTGGGGGAGCCGCGCCGAGCATGGCGAGGAGAAGCCAGAGGATGCTTCCGGTAAGGAAGAAGGCTCGTTGCATCGACGACCTCCTGCCAGGGAGAGATCTGCTGCCACGGAGGATAAGATCGTATCTCCCCTCTCCCATGGGAGGAGAGAGGAACACAGGGGAATCTCAAAAATTTTATATATGGCGCGCCCGGCCGGAGTCGAACCGGCGGCCTGGGGCTTAGGAGGCCCCGGTTCACCCCCCATTCTGGGATCCGCTCCAAGTGCGGGTTCTGGAGGGGTGAGCGGGGGCTTTCTCAGGTCGAGAATCGGTCGGATTGGTGGAGGAGAATCGGGGGTCCGCCGCGAATAGGACATAGGCGACACCTCCTTATGTGCATGGGCGGCTGCTCCCTCCGCGAACCTGGGGGTGGCCGCCCCCTCTGGTTCTTGTGAACGAGACTTCGTCATCAGAGGCAGCTCTCCTCCCCCGGGGGGTCAGGCGTGTGCGATTATACCTCTGCCGCCCGCGTGGTTGCTCCCTTTCCCCGCGTGCGGTGCATCTGGACGTAGATTGCTCCTCGCCGGTGTGACGGGCAGTACCGCTCGTTCCCATACCCCGCAATGAACAGCACACCACATGCTCGACAGTAACGGGCGGGGAGGCGGAGGCGGATTGCCGCTTCTAGTTCCCACCAGAGGAAGCCGAAGAAATCGCCTCTAAATGCGTCTTCTCCCCACACACGGGCTTTCTTGCGCCTCCATTCCCAGATTTGCGAGCGGTCGGCCAGCAGCTCATACCTCCGTTGGACCGGGAGATCCTCCGCTGATATCGTGACCGGCCGGACCCGTACGAATTTGCCGCCGGTGTGGGTCACGATTTCACGGGGGCGATCTATCCGCACCGCCAGGAGCACGTTCCCAACATCTCCACGGAGGACCCACCTTGCCGTGCGGTAGAGGTCCCGGTACTCATGGAACACCTTCACGAACACCTTCCTGATCGGCTGCGGACGGAGGAGGTGAGGTGCGTCGTATTTGGTTACTCCCCACTGGCGGAAGAGGCGATTGACCTCCTTCGCAAAATCGAGGGGGTCCCGTTGCCAGACCCCGAAGAATTCACTCAGCGTGTCGCCAAGGCGGGCTTCCCGCACCACCTTCCCCCGGCGGATGACAAGCGTTTTTCGCTTCGTGAGGCCTGCGGTGAGCATCATCGCGACGGTTTGTAAGAAATCTCAGGATTGATTACCATATCCGCTTGTCGTTACCAATTTATGTGTTAACATAAGTTGTTGGAAGATGTCAATATAAGGAGGTGAATCGCATGAAGGCGCAAGATCTTCTCACTGTGACCGAAGTCGCCCGCCGCCTTCGGAAGTCGGAGGGCACCGTGAGAAGGTGGCTCGACCGGGGGCTTGTGAACGTCGTGCGAGATTCGGTCGGGAGGCGGTTCCTCCCCGCGGGAGAGATCGAACGCCTCGAAGTGATCGTGAAGAACACCCGCCGCGGTGACAGGCGGTAAAAAAAAATTAACCCCGCCGGATTAGCCCACCGGGGGTGGGATAGAGCAAGAAGGAGGTGCAACGTGAAATTTAACCCGCCATGACTATTGTAGTACCGCACACCCACGACCCACAACTTCTCATCCACCACGCTCAACACTATGCCGAGCGGGGGTGGCATGTCATACCCCTGCATGGGGTCTCGGAAGAGTGGAAGTGTACATGCGGCGACCCGAATTGTCAGAACCCAGGGAAACACCCGAGGATCAAGGGTTGGCAAAACCAGGCCACGACCGACCCCCAACAGATTCGCCAGTGGTTCATACAGTGGCCGGACTCGAACATTGGAATCGTGACAGGCCGCACCTCGGGAATTGTCGTCGTTGATGTCGACGGCCACACCACATTGAACCTTCCCCCAACCGCTCGGGTAAAGACCCGCCGGGGGTATCACCACTACTACCGCTACCCCCCGGGGGTGGAGGAGATTCGCACCACGATAAAGGTGATAAAGGCCCCTGACGGTGTGGACATCAAGGCCGATGGGGGATATGTCGTTGCCCCACCGAGCAGGTACCCAGGCGGGATGTATCTGTGGGAGGGGGAGCTTGAGCTGGCATTATTCCCCCCTGAGTTACTTCAGCTGGTGGAGCGCCCGCGGGGGGGAATTCCCTTCGAAGAGGGGAGGAGGAGAATTCCCGAGGGGGTCCGGAACGATACCCTAACGAGTCTAGCGGGCTTCCTCCGACAACGCGGCGATTTTGATGAAGAGGACATCAGCAAGATCCTCCACCAGCATAACGAAAAATACTGTGATCCCCCGCTGCCTCCGGAGGAGGTGGACAAGATTGCCCGAGGGATTCAACGCTACCCAACCGAAGTTCCGCTTACGGATGTGGGGAACGCCAAAAGGCTTGTTTACCGGCACGGGCGAGACATCCGGTACGTTCCCGAGTCTAAGAGGTGGTTTGTCTGGGACGGGCGGAGGTGGAAGGAGGACACTGGGACCGAGGTGGCGACCCGCGCGAAGTCGACAGTGAGAACAATCCTCGCTGAAGCGAGTGCGGAGAAGGACTCGCTTAAACGGGAGGCGATACTCAAGTGGTACAAGAGCTCCCAAAGCAGAAGGCACATCGAGGACATGATTGAATTGGCCGCATCTGAGCCCGAGGTTGTCGCGCATATCAAGGATTTCGACCGGAACCCCTGGCTGCTGAACTTGGAGAACTGCACGCTCGACCTCCACACAATGGAGTTTCGGGAGCACAGGCGGGAAGACATGATCACGAAGCTAAGCCCGGTCCGGTACGACCACCAGGCTAGGGCCCCAAGGTGGGAGCAGTTCCTTGAAGAGGTGCTACCTAACCAGGAGGTGCGGGCATTCGTACAGCGTGCCGTCGGCTACACCCTCACGGGGGATACTAGCGCGCAGGTCCTGTTTATGCTGGTAGGGACGGGCGCGAACGGCAAGACAACGTTCCTAGAAACTATCCGATACGTCCTCGGGGAGTACGCAGCACACGCAGAGTTCCAGACATTCACGGACATGCGGAGGAACGGGGGTCCGAGGAATGACCTGGCGCGCCTTCGGGGAGCCCGGCTTGTCACAACCACGGAGCCCCCGATAAGTGCGTGGTTTGACGAATCCCTGATTAAAAGCCTCACCGGCGGGGAGCCCGTTACGGCACGGTACTTGTTCAAGGAATATTTCGAGTATACCCCAGAGTTCAAGGTCTGGATCACCGCAAACAACCCCCCGGGGGTCAGGGAGTTTAGCGAGGCGATGCGGCGGCGCATCCTGGTGATTGAGTTCCCTGTCACCATTCCTCCGGAGAGGCGCAACCCCCACCTCTTGGGGGAGCTGAAGCAGGAAGCTCCGGGGATTTTGAATTGGGCTCTTGAGGGGCTCAAGGCTTGGAGGGAGCAGGGGTTGAACCCTCCCGAGGCGGTTCAGTTGGCGACCAATGACTACTTTGAAGACACGGAGGCCTTGGACGACATCGGTAGGTTCATCGACTCGTATTGCGATTTCAGCGATCCGGAGGCCTTTACTTCGACAGAGGAGCTTCATAAGCGGTACTGTGAGTACGCGCGGCCGAATTCCTTCCCGGTGTCGCTCAAGACGTTCGCCGCCCGTGCGAAGCCTATTCTCCTACGGCGGGGGGCACGGGCCGTCCGCCAATTTGACCCCGACGGGCGAAAGCTCCGCGGTTATCAGGGAGTCAAGGTGAAAAAGGGTGAGCTGAGATCCCCAGTGAAGTTCCCATTCCAATGGTGACGACAAGACCGGCAGGGTCCCCAACTGTGGCCGGCGGGGGTCCGGCAACGCAGGTCCGGGCAGCCCCGGCTACTGAAGCCGGTCACGAACGCTATGCGGGGGCAGCCCTGCCGGGTTGCTTTTCCCTTGACAACCACGGGGGGTTCCCTGCTACCATCGAGAGCGCGCGTGTGCCGGCGGGCGGCCTTGTCGAGAACAACTGGGAGGTGAACGTACGTGGCGAAGGATATTCCAATTATTTTGATCCCGCCAGACGATCCGATATTCAAGGAAGGCTGGACCGTCTTTACGCCAGCAAGGTTCGGCCGATCGAAGAAGAGTACGCCAAACTCCTCACCCAGCTCCGAGCAGAAGGAGGAGAGCAGCTCTCCCTCTTCCCAGGAGTAACGCCGCCTCGGGCAAGGCCGCCCGTCACGGCAGCGCCCTGTTTGGGCCCAGGTAGGGGGGGAATCCCTGGCGTTAAAACCGGAGGGGTGACCAGCCGGCCTCGGCCTCACGGGGGGTGTGTTGGCCCCCTGCCTTTCTGCCGGTCGCGGCCGGTTTTGGCGAAAACCCTTAGCCAGCGCGGGTTTCGGAAAGTGGGCTGGCCCCCTGCCTTTTCGTCTTCACAATCGACCCGCTTCTGGTGCGGGCTGGACCACATGTTGACCCCCTGCCTTCATCTGGTCCACATCTGGTCCGGCGAAAACCCGCCCCCCACGTGGGGGAGACCGTAGGACCACATGGACCAGATAAAAAAAGTCCTCCAAAAAATGAAGGTGTATATAGGGGGGATTTACACTACGCGGTCCATCTGGTCCATGTGGTCCACCCGCGGGGGATCATGCGCGGGGTGCGTTTAAACGCACCACCCCCGGGCAGTGGGCGCGGGGCACAAGGCCCCCTGAGTTACAGTTCGTGATTCACGAACATTGGCTGAAGGGCGCGTCATTCTTGGCTGTTACTGGTTACGGTTGGTTACGGTGTAACCTGCATCCGTAGCCGGCCGCGGACCCCTAGTCGTTCGCGCGCGCATTCGAGAATTTCGCGCAAAAACCGCAAAGGGGGTGCCCCCCCCCCGCGCGATACGGCGGCACTATTGCGCGGCGGGGGTGGACCGCTCCACCGCGTCGGGGTAGTACCCCCGGGGGGGTGTGCAACTATGACAGGCCTCGAGCCCTTCAGAGTGGTGGCTATTTCCCATCGCGGTGCACAACCCGCAGGATGCAGTCGGCCGTCCTGCGTATTTCTTCCTCCGTGATTCCCCAGCCCTCGACGATGTTTGCCACCCGCAGGACCTCAATCAGCGTTCTGTGGGCGGCCTGTCTCAGTTCCACCGTGGGGTACAGCTCCTCAAAGACATGTTGAACCAGCTTCCTGGCAATGTAGCATTCGATGCCGTGTTGCACGGGAAGCCCCACCTCCTTATATAGTCGCGCGTATGCCCCCCGTGGGTCTGCAGCGGCACAAGGGTCGTGCGCACTAGACATCGAGCCTCATCCTCTCTATGGCCGAGGCCTTTTTATGCGCCTTCTGTAGGTCGGCCGCCACAAGGCTCGAGTAGCGAAGCGTGGTGTGCAAGCTCTCGTGGCCTAGCAGCCGCCGCACCTCATCGAGCCCCACACCGGCACGGAGCCAGCCGGTCGCGGCGAAGTGTCGGAGGGCGTGGGGGTGAAGCCTCCGGTGATCCGGAAGCCCTGCCTTCCTGCTCAAGCGGTGGAGGATCTGGATGAGGTGACGCGGCTTGAGGGGACGTCCCTGTCGGTCCACGAAGAGGAAAGCCTCCGGACAGGGGTTTGGATGACGCGCCAGCCAAGCCTTGAGGGCCCTCGTGGTCGTGGGGCCGATGAACGCCACCCTGTCCTTGCGTCCCTTACCTGCCCTGACGAACAGCCCCCGGTCGGCAGGCCTCCAGTCCTCGACGAGGAGGTGCAGGACCTCGGAGGCCCTCAGTCCAGCATCTGCCATCACCAGGACCATGGCCCTGTTGCGCACGCCCTCCGGATGGTCCCCGCAGGCCTGGATGATGGCCCTCAGTTCTTCCCCCGTGGGCACCTCCGGCAGCGTCTTCGGGGTGCGCATGGTAAAGCCCCGGAGGGGGGTGTCCGGTAGCACGCGGGCCTCCACGCACCACCTGAAGAACGTCTTGAGCGTGCGGTAGGCCTGGTGTTGCCGGTTGGGGGAAAGGCCTCTCTCCTGGAGGCGGGCGAAGAAGGCGCGAACCTGTAGAGGAGTGACCTCCACCACCTCTTCCGTGAGGCGGCGCAGCCAGAACGAGTACACGCGAAGCGTTGCCTCGGTGCACCCTCCCACCCTCTTCGTGAGCAGGAAGGCATCCACTGCTTCCTTGAGTGGGTGAGGGGGAACACTTTGCGTCACCTCACCATATGCAGAGGCAACGGAAGCATCAAAAGCGGGGTGAGCGGGGGCTTTTTGGGCCGCCCCCGGAGGGGTTACAGGAGCTGGAATGTGCATGGAATCTAGCCTGGCGCGCCCGGCCGGAGTCGAACCGGCGGCCTGGGGCTTAGGAGGCCCCCGCTCTATCCTGCTGAGCTACGGGCGCGCAAGAGATGTATGGCTTCTGGCGCGCCCGGCCGGAGTCGAACCGGCGGCCTGGGGCTTAGGAGGCCCCCGCTCTATCCTGCTGAGCTACGGGCGCGCAAGAGATGTATGGCTTCTGGCGCGCCCGGCGGGACTTGAACCCACGACCTTGGGCTCCGCAGGCCCACGCTCTATCCAACTGAGCTACGGGCGCGCCCTAGGGTCATTCTACCAAGGACGGTACGGGTAGTAAAGGGACACCGGAGTTCGGGGATGGCGGTGGGGGTGGGATTCGAACCCACGGAGCAGGTTTTCGCCCGCTCAGCCGCTTAGCAGGCGGCTACCTTCAACCACTCGGTCACCCCACCGTGTCAGGAGTCTCTGTGTGGGGGAATGTGGCCCGTGGCTTTATGGTAACATATCCTCCGCCTGTGTCAACCGGCCGTAGCACGGTTCCCTTCTCCAAACCGTTCCAGGATGAGGGCGATGTGCGCGATACCCTCGAAGAAATCTTGAAGGCGAAGGTTCTCGTTCGGAGCATGGATGTTGGCACCTGCATATCCTACTCCCGTCCCCACGGCGGGGGTCCCGAACTGGGTACACAAGACGTGCATGGGTCCTGTGGCTGCCATGAGAGGCAAGATGAACGGGTCCTTCCGGTAGACCTGCCTGGCCGTCTCCACGACGATCCGTGTGATCTCCGCATCCAGGGGGGTCTTCGCTGGGTTCTCCATCCCGAGTGGCCGGACCTTGATGTCTTCAAAACCGTGGCGAATGAGGTGGGCCTTGATCATCTCCAGGACTTCTTCCGCATCCTGGTTCGGTACCAGGCGAAAGTCCACTTTCGCCACGGCCCGCCTCGGGAGTACGGTTTTCGACCCCTGTCCGATATACCCGCTGGAGAGCCCGCAAATGGTGCACGTGGGCTCGTACAGGTGGCGGACCAGCAAGTCTAGCCCTCGTCGGTCCAGCAGGAACGCGCTGATCCCGAGCTCGTGGCGAAGCATTTCCTCATCCCGGCTTCCGGCGATCCGGTGGAGCTGGTCCAGTTCCTCCGGTGTGGGGCCAACCACACGGTCATAGAATCCCTGGATGCGGATGCGTTCCTCCGGGTCCTTGAAGGTAGAGAGAGCCCAAACAAGGCGCCACGCTGGGTTGGGCACGATCGTGGCCATCGAGGAGTGGAGGTCACGGTTAGCACCCTCGGCCTCGAGCTCGATGTAGCAGATCCCCTTCACCCCGAGGTAGATGTTCAGGGTGTCGGTATGGTCTTTGGACCCTGACTCCCAGATGCACGCGTCCGCCCGGACGAGGTCCCGGTGTTCCTGGACGAACCAAGGGAGGTGGGGGCTGCCGATCTCCTCCTCTCCTTCGACGAGGAACTTCACAGTACAGGGAAGCTCCCCCTCCGTGCGCAGCCACGCCTCTACGGCGGCCATGCGTGCCATGATGTTCCCTTTGGTGTCCACGGCACCCCGGGCATAGAGATTCCCCTCACGGATCTCCGCGCCGAAGGGGTCGCTCTCCCATTCCTCTAGGGGTTCAGGAGGTTGCACATCGTAATGATTGTAGAAGAGGAGGATCCGATCGCTCCGGCCGGGAACTTCGCCGTAGACGACAGGTGGTCCGTCGGGGACAGGGAGGATGCGCGCGGGGATGCCGAACTCCTCCATCTGGGAGGCGAGAAGGCGGGCTGCCTCCGTTAGTCCAATGCCTTGAGCAGAGATACTGGGCTGGCGGCAGAGGCGCTGGAGCTCGTGGACAAAGCGTTCCCGGCAAGCGGAGATGTAGGCTAGGACGCGTTTCATGGAAGCCTCCCGAGGGATAGAATTGGCTATGGAGGGCTAGGTTCCTCTACGCGGGGAGAGCCTATGGAGTGGAAACGAATCCGGGGCGTCATCTTGGATATGGACGGCGTCTTGTACAGGGGGAGTACCCTTCTCCCTGGAGCACAGGAGATCATTGGGTTTTTCCAGGAAGCAGGGATTCCGTATATCATGGCCACAAACAACTCGGCCCGCACCGCCCAGCAGTACCAACAGGTCCTCGAGCGGATGGGGATCGTGGTGCCCGTGGAACGGATCCTGACCTCTGCCATGGCCGCCGCCTGGTACCTGCGGCGCCTGGCACCCCAGGGAGGGACGGCCTTTGTGATTGGAGAGGAGGGATTGCTCCAAGAGATTGCCGCGGCGGGGTTCACCCTGAGTGCGGAAGACCCCCAGTTCGTCGTCTCCGGCCTCGATCGCGCGCTGACCTATGAGAAGCTCACCATCGCCTGCCGTGCCATCGCCCGCGGGGCAAAGTTCATCGGGACCAACGCAGATCCCATCCTCCCCATAGAGGACGGCTTCATCCCAGGGACCGGGGCCATCCTCGCCGCCATTGCCAAGGCGACCGGGGTGGAACCCGTAATCCTTGGAAAACCCGAAGCCCCCCTGGTCGAAATGGCCTTGGAACGACTGGGTACAACCCCGGAGACCACTGCGATGATCGGGGACCAGCTCGGGACGGACATCCTCGGGGGGAAACGGCTGGGTTTGGTGACGATCCTCGTCCTCTCCGGCGTCTCGCGCCGCGAACACATCGAAGAGTCGGGGGTCGTTCCCGACGTCGTGGTCAGCGGCCTGCCGGAGCTTTTGGAGCTCTGGCGGCGGGGGATTTCCTGAGGAGCCGATGGGGCTTCGCGGCAGACTGGCGCGTTGACGCCGTTTCAGGGCCTGTGCTAAGATGAACTCACCACAAGGGAGTTGCAGAAGATGGCGGTGGAGAAACAGGAGTACGTCAGAGCGATCCCCCCGAAGGAGAACCTCTCCGACTGGTATACGGCCGTCGTCTTGAAGGCGGAGCTGGCGGACTATGCCCCTGTGCGGGGCTGCATGGTCATCCGCCCTTACGGGTATGCGATCTGGGAGCTGATGCAGCAGGAGCTGGACAGGCGGTTCAAGGAGACGGGCCACAAGAACGCCTACTTCCCCCTGTTCATCCCGGAAAGCCTCCTCCAGAAGGAAGCCGAGCACGTAGCGGGGTTCGCCCCCCAGGTCGCTTGGGTCACCCAGGGAGGGCAGGAGACCCTAACGGAGCGCCTTGCAGTCCGCCCCACCTCCGAGGCGATCATCTGCACCATGTATGCGAAGTGGATCCAGTCGTACCGGGACCTCCCTGTGCTCCTCCTCCAGTGGAACAACGTCGTCCGGTGGGAGCGGTCGACACGGCTTTTCCTGCGCACCATGGAGTTCCTCTGGCACGAGGGGCATACCGTTCACAGGACCGCTGAAGAGGCGGACGAGGAAGCCCGGCTCATCCTGCGCATCTACCAGGAGTTCATTGAGGGCTGGCTGGCGATCCCCGTCCTGGTGGGGAAGAAGACAGACAGCGAGAAGTTCGCCGGCGCCGATTACACCTACACCCTGGAGGTTCTCATGCCCGACGGGCAGGCCCTCCAGGCAGGCACCTCGCACTTCCTCGGCCAGAACTTCAGCAAGGCGTTCGACATCAAGTTCCTGGACAGGGACAACCAGGAGAAGCACCCCTGGCAGACCTCCTGGGCTGTGACGACTCGACTCATCGGCGCCCTCATCATGATCCACGGAGACGATCGGGGGCTGGTCCTGCCGCCCAAGGTCGCTCCCTACCAGGTCGTCATTGTCCCGATCTTCTACGAAGATCAACAAAACGTCCTGGAGAAGGCACGGGAGCTGGCAAGACGCCTGAACGGGCGCTTTCGGGTGCACCTCGACGACCGCCCGGAGTACACCCCGGGGTGGAAGTTCAACGACTGGGAGATGCGGGGCGTTCCCCTCCGCCTCGAGGTGGGGCCGCGGGATGTAGCCAGGGGTCAAGTCGTCCTCGTCCCTCGCGTGGGGGGCGGGAAGGTGACCGTCCCCGAAGCAGAGGTGGAAGCACAGGTGGAGCGCACGCTGGAGGAGGTCCAATGGGAACTGTTCAAGAGGGCGAAGGCCTTCCTGGACAGCCGCATCTTCCCAGCCAGCACGGTGGAGGACGTGGAAGAGATCATGACGGTGAGGAAAGGTTTCGCCAAGGTCCTCTGGTGCGGGAGGATGGAGTGCGAGGATACGCTCCGGGAGCGCACCGGTGCTTCCCCCCGTGTGATCCCCCTGGACGAGACAGAAAGCGGCTCCTGCGTGGTCTGTGGCCAGCCCGCGGGGATCCTCGTCTACTACGCGCGCGCGTACTAATTAAACGGACAGAAATGCTGCCACACTATCGCTCCTGGAGCTTGCCCCGTGTCGGGGTCCCCGCCAAGGGGTCCCCGCCAAAACCCGTAACGGAGTTTCGGCGGGGTGACTTAAGAGCACCCCACAAAACGCTTCGCGTTTTGTGGGGACCCCGCCTAGAACCATGAATTCTGGCCCGCTCTACCTGGTTTTGTTAGGCGCTCTAAGTCACCGCCAAATCACCCCTCAGAACAGGGTCATCTGGGCAGGTTGCGGCGGAGGAGCTTCTTTTTCTTCCTCCCTCTCCCCGAACAGGTGGATCTCTCCGAAGACGCCATCGTAGCCTGGGAGGATCTGCACCCTCCCCTCGCGCATCCTTCGGATCCCCTCGGCGATGCGCGGTGCTGTGGCCCGGGCGATCTCTTCGAGGGGGACATCCATGAGAACGGGGAATTCGCCCCCGAAGGCGCGACAGAGCTTCAGGTACTCGTCCCGAACCCCGGCGGTGCCCGGTTGTGTTCCCATGGCCTCGGCGATGATCTCCTCCAGCGGGATGAGGTTCCGGTACGGGATGGCTTCCTCGGGGACGAAGCCCTCTTCTCGGTCAGCGAGCTGCTCCACCCGGTGCATGACGCCAACGGTGAGAGGACGCCGGCAGACTGGACACAGGCCGTTCAGGGTCTTTGTCTCCTTGGGGGAGAGTCGTTGCTGACAGTTCCGGTGGCCGTCGTAATGGTACTTCCCCTCTTCCGGGAAGAACTCCACGGTGAACAGGAAGCGGGACCGGTCCTTTTCCCTGATGATGCGGACGAGCTCGAAGTAGTCGAGTTCAGCGTCGAACACGTTGGCCTCACGCCCGAGCTTGGCCGGGGAGTGGGCGTCGGAATTGCTCACCAGGACTACGCGATCCAGCTGGGAAAGGCGCCAATTCATGGGAGGATCGCTGGAGAGCCCCGTCTCGATGGCGTAGATGTGCTTGGTCTGGTCCCGGAAGCACTCCTCCAGGGAGTCAAACCCGGAGTTGCTTCCGAACAGCGAGAACCAGGGGGTCCAAGCGTGCGCGGGGATGATCAGGATATCCGGGGAAAGCTCCACGAGGTACTCGACCATCTTGTCCGACGGGAGGGTCAGGGTGGGGCGGCCGTCTGCCATGAGGCTTCCGAAGCGCCCCAGCACGGCGTTGATGCGATCCACCAGCTCAAACGAGGGTGCGAGGATAATGTTGTGGATCTTGCGGAGTCTCCCATCCTGCGGGTAGATGTTGGAGACCTCTACGGTGAGCATGAAGTGGACACCGTCATAGACATATAGCCCGGGGGCAGCCGGCTGGAGTTTGGAGCGAAGCTCCCGGAGCCACAGGGGGTGGGTGAAGTCCCCCGTTCCCACGAGGTTGATCCCCTTTAGCTTGCACCACCTCGCCAGGTTCTCCACGTCCATGTCCTTGCTCGTCGCCCGGCTGTACTTGGAGTGCAGATGGAGATCTGCAATGATCCGCATCGTGGCGCCTCCTTATGTACTCCCTTTGCCATTCGCATCCTGCATCCCATTCTCCTGCCTGAGAAGGCGTCCCCGTGGTGCAAAAGACAGGTCCTTCGATTGCGCTTGCTCGCCTCATCGGCTACACTGGGAGGTGTGGAAGGATTGCCTCCTGAAAACCTGCGTCCTCCCCAGAGTGTTGCGGAGGATGTGCTTGACGTCTACTCCCAGGCTGTGATCCAGGTTGTGGAGCGCGTCGGGCCTTCCGTCGTGCGGATCACCATGGCACGTGGGGTGCGCACTCCCTGGGGAAGGTACGGGGAGCTTCAGGGCGTGGGCTCGGGGGTTATCATCGCACCGGACGGCTTCATCCTCACCAACAGCCACGTGGTGATGGGAGCGCAGGAGATTGAGGTCCTCCTCGCCGATGGCCAGCAGTTCCCTGCGGAGGTCGTGGGGACCGATCCGCATACCGATCTCGCCGTCCTCCGCATCCCCTCTTCGGGGCTTCCTGCGGCTGAGATTGGCGACTCCGACAGGTTGCGGGTGGGCCAGCTCGTCATTGCCATTGGGAATCCCCTCGGTTTCCAGTTCACGGTCACGACAGGCGTGGTGAGCGCCCTTGGGCGCGCGCTGCGCTCCCAGACGGGGCGCCTCATTGAGAACGTCATTCAGACCGATGCGGCCCTCAACCCCGGAAGCTCTGGTGGTCCGCTTGTCGACTCCCGCGCGAGGGTGGTTGGGATCAACACCGCCATTATCGCTCCAGCGCAGGGGATCTGCTTCGCCATTCCCTCCAACACTGCCAAGTGGGTTGCTGGGCAGCTCATCGCCGAGGGGAAGGTCCATCGCGCCTACCTGGGCATCGTGGGGCAGACGGTCCGTCTCCCCCGCCACCTCATCGTCGGTCACAGGATCCCTCAGGAGACAGGTGTAGCTGTGGTGGCGATCGCCCCAGGGAGCCCTGCCGCGGCAAGTGACCTCTGGGAGGGAGACATCATCGTGGCATTGGGACAGGAACCTGTGACGACCATCGATGCTCTCCAGAAGATCCTTGCCCGGATGCCCATTGGGACGAGGGCGATCCTGACGGTCCTGCGAGGGGAAAAGAGACTGGAACTCCCGGTACGTCTCGCCGAGGCCCCGGACTGAGTCAGAGCCAGGCCCGCACGAACCCAAGGAAGAATCTCGAGAGAACCCATACGAGGGACCTGTCCCCGAACCCAGCCCTCAGGCTGTGAAGGAGCACAGGGGCCAGGATTCTGGACTGGTAGGCGGTATCACCGAACTCCTCCACGGCTTTCCGGAGCCCCTCCTCCCTGGACAGAAGGGCGATCGCCGCGTCGATCTCTTCATCGCGGAGGTGATTCAGGATGCGGCGGATGAGGGTGGTGAACCAGATCTCCCTCCCGAACCGCCGCCTCCACGCGCGTTCATAATCACAGAGGGCACCTCGCTCGCCCCTGATGTATCGGGCGGCTGCCCCTGCAGCGAGCTCCCCTGCCACCATGGCGAAATAGATCCCTCCACCTGAGGTGGCCTTCACCTGGGCGGCAGCGTCTCCCACGAGGAGCATTCCAGGGAAGAACGAGGGGCGCCGTGTCCCAAGGAGGGGGATGCGCCCGGCGAGCTTGTGCTCGATGTGGATTCCCTTGAGCTTCTTGCTGGCGATGGGATGCTCCCGAATGAACCGCTCCAGGTAAAAGGCGGGTTTCTGCGACGTATAGGCCGGATCCACGCAGAGCCCAACCCTCGCCCGTCGGCCCCCCAAGGGCATGATCCAAGCAAAGAAGCCGGGCGCGAGATCCCTGCCAAAGTAGAGTTCGGGGGCATCCTCCGACTCCACAGCCGCGCCCTCTACCTCGTACTGCAGCCCGAGAACCCAGCGGCGTTCGAGGTGGTGGCCTAAGGTCCCCGGGAGGATCGGGGAAGCCCCTTCGGCATCGATCACGACCCTCCCGCGGGCGCTGAACGGGCGTCCGTTCCTCTCGCCGGAGACCTCCATCAGGCCGTTGACCTGCCGCACCTGCCGGGCCCTGGCCCCGGTGATTAACCCGGCGCCAGTTTCCAGGGCTGCCTCCGCGAGTTTTTGATCGAAGCGATCCCGGTCGACGATATAGGAATCCACGGTGTGTCGGCGGAGAAGCACCCTGGCGCCCCTAGGGCCATGGAGGACAGCTGCGCTAACGGCGTTCACCACGATTCCAGGGGGGAGGGCGAACTCCTCGAAAGCGTGGTGGGTGAGCTTCCCTGTGCAGTGCGTGGGGCGGCCGACCTCCTTGTGCTCCTCGAGCATCAGGGTCCTGAGCCCCCTCGAGGCGGCAGCTCTCGCAGCGGTAGCCCCTCCAGGTCCAGCTCCAACGACGATGACATCGTAGTCCACGTTCCCATAGTATTCGGGATCCGGGGGAGTGACACCTGCGAGGACCCTCCAAGGGAAGAGGTAAAGAGGAAATCCTTGATTTCTTTCCGAAGTGTGAGGGCTGGGAACGGGTGCGATGCGGAAGCGTCTCTACCTCCTGACCATCCTGGTCGTGCTTGGGCTCCCTACGGAGGCGTGCCTTTCCATGAGGGCTGCGCCTTCGCTCCCTCCCTTCTGTCGGGACCTCCCCAGGCTGGAGCTGCGCCAGGCACGGGTTCAGTTCGTCCAGGAGAACCGCGTGGTGACGGTGCAGGTTGAGGTCGCGGATACGCCGGAGGCGAGGGGGCTTGGGCTGATGTGCCGGACCTCCCTCCCTGAGGACGCTGGAATGCTCTTCGTCTTCGAGGAGTCCAGGCCGTGGGCGTTCTGGATGAAGAACACGCTGATCCCCCTCTCCATCGCATTCATCGACGAAGGTGGACGCGTCGTCGATATCCAGGATATGGACGTGGAGGCCGATCCTACGAACCCCGTCAGGACCTACGCCCCTCCCGTGCCGGTGCGGTATGCCGTGGAGGTGAACAAGGGCTTCTTCCAGCTGTCGGGGATCACTGCAGGGGCGAGGATGGAGATCCTCTGGTGATTTGGATCTCCCGGAAGGCCTCGCCATAAGGAGCGCCGATCTTGGCCCCGTTCCGCTTGGCCAGCCCACGGAGGATCCGCACGGCCAGCCTTCCACGGACTCCGCGAAACTGGCTTCTGTGCGCAGCGAGCGCCTTCCACCGCAAGCTCATGGCAGGTGTAGTGTCCACTACGACGTTCGGGCGTCGGGTGCTGAAACACAACACCCGGGGGATGCCTGCCTCTCTTGCTGCGGAAAGGGCTGCACGCCCGACGGCGAGGTGGTCGCGGATCTCCAAGTGAGAGGGATCTTCTCCATCGAACGTTACGACAAGGTCTGGGGTGAGGCGTTCCATGAGCTCTTTGAGCTGGCCGGTCAAGGTCCCTCCATCGAGCAGGCCATCGGGATAGCGGAGGAAGATCACCTCCTCGATTCCGAGGATCCGGGCGCTCCTGCGCTGTTCCTCCTCACGCAAGCGTGCCAGTCTCCTTCCTTTCCCGTTGAGGGGGTTGGGGATGAGGCGGCGTCCGAATTGGTAGAAGATCTTCCCTCCATCGGCGCAGATCACGAGGGTAGTGGGGATCCCCATGCGCGCAAGGATCGCCACGCACCCCCCGCAGTAGACCTCGGCGTCGTCAGGATGGGCAACGACTACTAGTGCTCGATGGACCCCTTTCAAACTTCCCCTCCTGACGAGGGATCGGCTGGAGCGGACCCCCCCGTTGCTCACCATGAGCCGGATGAACAGGAGCCCCCACAACATGAAGGAGAGAAACCCAAGGAGGATGAGGACGTTCAGCGCGGGGTGCTGGAGGATGATCTTCACCTTTCACCTCCAACCGTCAAGAATGACTGCCATTTATTATACCCGAATCACGCTGGATGCGCCTGTGATTTGTGGAGGGATCTCCCAAGAAGAGCGGGTGTCTTGCGAGCGCACTCGGGGAGGCTGGAACTCTCCCCCCTGGGAGTGCTAAGATAGGGAGGATGGATTTCGGCCCCCGCCAGGGAGTGTGGCGGGGAATCTACGTCCGGGCGAGCACGTCGATGCGGAGAGCACCCATTCGGGATTTGAAGGAGCAGCTCGCGCGCAAGTCTGCGGAGCTCAGCGCCCTGCGCGAGATCAGCCGGGCGATCAGCTCTGCGCTCGACCTAGACACCACCCTCACCCTCATCACCCGGAAGACCGCAGAGGTGATGGGGATGGACTCCTGCTCCATCTACTTACTGGACCCTCAAGGGGAGTATCTCGTCCTGCGGGCAACCACCGGGCTCGCTCCTGAGGCCGTCGGCCGTGCCCGTTTGCGCTATGGCGAGGGTCTGACGGGGTGGGCGGTCAAGGAGGGGAAGCCCGTGGCCAGCAGCGATGCGGCCAGCGATCCCAGGTTCGTCTACCTCCCGGAGACCCAGGAGTATCACTTCAAATCCCTCCTGGCAGTTCCCCTGATCACAGGGGGGAAAGTCATCGGTGCCATCAACGTCCAGACCACGGCGGTCCACGAGTACACCGAGGAGGAGGTCGAACTCCTCTCCCTCATCGCCGACATGGCTTCCGGGGCGTTGGAAAAGGCCATGTTGTATGACAATATGCGGCGCCAGATCATGGAGCTCTCCACCCTTGCGGAGATCAGCAAGACCCTCACCTCTCCGTTGTACCTGGAGGATGTCCTCAAGCTGATCATGGAGATGGCCGCGCAGATGCTGAACGCCAGACTCTGCTCCCTCATGCTCTTGGACGAGGAGAAGGGGGAGCTCGTCCTTACTGTGAGCCAGAATGCCTCGGAGCCGTACCGGAATCGACCGAACCTGAAGGTCGGGGAAGGGATCGCCGGCCTGGCTGCAGAGACAGCGAGGCCCATCGCCGTTTCTGATGTCCTGCAGGACCCGCGGTTTGTGTCCAAGGAGATGGCCGCCCAGGAAGGCCTCCGCGCCCTCCTCGCCGTCCCCCTGATTGTCCGGGACCACGTGATTGGCGTGTTCAACTGCTACAAAGAGCGCCCCCACCACTTCACCGAGGAGGAGGTCCGCCTTGCCTCGACCCTGGCTAACCAGATGGCCCTGGCCATTGAGAACGCGAACCTTGTGGTCAAATCGGCGGTGGTGCGGGAGATGCACCACCGGGTGAAGAACAACCTCCAGACCATCGCCATGCTCCTCCGCCTGCAGATGCGCGATGGGGGGGATGTCTCGGGGCGGGAGGTTCTCATCGAGACGATCAACCGTATCCTGAGTATCGCGGCAGTCCATGAGATCCTCTCGGTGGAGGGGTTCAAGTTCATCAACATCCGGGAGATGCTGGAGAAAGTCGCCCGGACTGTCGCCCAGAACATGGCCCGCCCAGACCTGGAGCTAAGGATCTCCGTGCGCGGGGATGAGGTGTATCTCCCCTCCCAACAGGCCAGCTCCCTGGCCCTCGTGGTCAACGAGTTGATCCAGAACGCCATTGAGCATGCCTTCAAGGGGCAGGCCCAGGGGAGCGTGGAGGTGGACCTGACTGCACGCGGGGATCGGCTTTTTGTCGAGGTTCGGGATGACGGCGTGGGTCTCCCCGTGGGATTTGACCCAGCGACGGGGAGCGACCTCGGCCTTCAGATTGTACGGACGCTCGTGGCAGAGGATCTGAAAGGGGAGTTCGTGCTCGAGCGGTGTGATCCGGGCACGAAAGCCACCATTACCCTTCCCAAGCCCAGCCTGTAGACGAACTATGGCACCGTTGCGCGTTCTCATCGTGGATGACGAGGCGATTATCCGAATGGGCCTCCGCGCGATGCTCGAGGAGAAGGGCTATCAGGTTATCGGCGAAGCCGGGGATGGGGACAGGGCGCTAGAGTTGGCGAAGCTCCTGAAGCCCGATCTCATCTTCCTCGATATCAAGATGCCCGGCATGGATGGGATTGAGACGGCTGCTGCCATCATGCAAGATCGCCCTACCCCGATCATCCTCCTGACCGCCTATAGCGACCGGAACCTGATCAACCGGGCCAAGGAAACCGGGGTGCTGGCTTACCTGATGAAGCCTTTCAAGGAGTCCGACCTCGTTCCCACCATTGAGATTGCCCTCGCCCGCTTCCAGGAGATCCAGGCACTGCGTCGGGAGGTCGGGGACTTAAAGGAGACCCTGGAGACGCGAAAGCTCGTAGAACGGGCAAAGGGGATCCTGATGAAGCGCTATGGGCTCAGCGAGGCGGAGGCCTTCCAGCGCATCCAGCGCCAGAGCCGCAACCTCCGCAAGCCCATGAAGGAGATCGCCGAGGCGATCATCCTCGCCGAAGAGATCTGATCGCACTTCACAGGTCATGCCAACCACCTCCAGCGATGGCACCGACGATGCGCAGGGGTTCTCGGCCAGAGGTCACCTCGGATGGGAGTGGCGCAGCGGGGCCCAGGGCCGTCAGGTCCTTCTTCCCAGCGAAGAAGCGGAGGAAGGGACGCAACTGTCTCACGCGTTGTCGACCGGGTGCGAGGTGGGTCTCGTAGAAGACCCCTTCGAAGGCGGGATAGATCTCCTCCAGGACATCTAGGACAGCACCAAGGGTCACCTCTTCTAGGATGAGGGAGTCCCCCACCCTTACCTCGGCGGCTACCAGAGGCGTGGAGATCCCCGCCAGCCTGCGGAGATAGCCCGGTAAGGCTACGTTTACTACGACGGAGTCAGCCATTTTCAAGTCAACTCAGCGGATGTGACGGGTAGCTTACAACGGCGTCTGCGCCTCGACCGAATATACAGGGGGGAGGTTCGCCACCAGGGATCTCCACGTACCGCCTGCGTCCCGGGAAGCGTAGATCTGGCCGCCCGTCGTGCCGAAGTAGATCCCGCAGGGATCCATCTGGTCAACGGCCATGGCATCGCGCAGGACGTTGACATAGCAGTGTCGGTCAGGCAAGCCCTTCCCAACAGGTTCCCATGTACCCCCGCCATCACGGCTTCTCCAGACCCTAAGCGCTCCCTCTGGGGGGTAGCGCCGCTCGTCGTCGGTTAACGGCACAACATAGACCGTATTGGGATCGTGGGAATGCACGGCGATAGGGAAGCCGAAGTTCGACGGGAGTCCCGCGCTAATGTCCTCCCACGTCTCGCCCGCGTCGTCGCTGCGGTAGACCCCGCCGTGCTTCTGCATGAACAGGACGTGCGGCCTGGCCGGGTGTAGCGCCATCTTGTGGACGCAGTAACCCGCCTCGGGCTCTGGTTCGGGCGTGTAGGTGGTGCGCAGCCCCCGATTGATGGGACGCCACGTACGACCGGCGTCGTCAGAGCGGAAAGCGCCGGCGGCGGAGATTGCCACATACAGGCGATGAGGGTTCGTGGGATCGGTGAGGATGGTGTGCAGGCATAGCCCACCACCCCCGGGTTCCCATAGGCGATTGGTGGGGTGTAACCGTAAGCTGTGGACCTCTTCCCAACTCGCGCCGCCATCGAGGGACTGGAACAATGCGGCGTCCTCGATTCCTGCCAGGACCCGCTCTCCTGTATCGTCCAGGGAGGACTTGAGATGCCATACTCTCCTGAATGTCCATGGTTTGGCCTCTCGAGAGAAGTCCTTATGGAACGTGGTGGGGGGTTTATAGAGGAACTGGTTGCCCACCGTGTGCCAGGTCAGACCGCCGTCAGTACTCCGCTGGATGACTGGCCCCGTCCAGGGGGTCCATAGGCTGGCGTACAGGCGATCGGGGTCACTTGACGATCCCTGGATGTGAAAGACCTCCCAACCGGCGAACAGCGGCCCAGTAATCTTCCACCGACTGCGTCCTGCACCGGAAGTAAAGATGAACCCTCCTTTTCGGGTTCCGATGAGCAGACGGACCTTTTGCGCCATGGCTCACCTCCTGTTCTTCAGCCCCTATAGGATACTTTCGATATGGGAAAGTTTTGTCCTGCCCCGGTTACAGGAACCGTTGGGAGAGCGTGAGGAGGGCGAAGAGCGCCAGAGCCGATAGGACAATGGCCCCTCCCGCGGCAAGGTCGAGGTAGTAGGAGAGGAGGAGGCCGGTGATGACGGAGCTGACAGAGAGGAGGATGGCGATGCCGAGGGCCTCGCGGAAACTCCGCGCCACCTGGATCCCTGCGACCGTGGGGATGACGAGGAGGGCGCTGATCAACAGGATTCCCACGAGCCGCATCCCCACGACCACGGTGAGGGCCGTGAGGATGGAGAGGAGGAGGTTAATGGCGTCTACAGGGATCCCGCTCACGCGGGCGGTCTCTTCATGGAAGGTGATGGCGAACAGCTCCCTGTGCAGGAGGAGGACTGCGAGCCCGATGGTCCCGCCGAGCGCGAGGATGAGCCACAGATCTGTGGAAGTGACGGTGGCGATGCTCCCAAAGAGATAGCCAAATAGCCCCACCGTGAACCCGCGGGCGAGGCTGATGAGCACCGTGGCGAGAGCGAGGCCGCCGGATAGGAACAGGGCCAAGGCGACCTCACCGGGGAGCCGGCCGGAGGCGCGCAGTCGGTCGATCCCGATGGCGCCCAGCACGGAGAGGAGAAGGGCAGCTGCAACGGGGTGGATCCCGGCGAGCAGGCCCACGGCGACTCCTGCGAGGGCCACATGGGCCAGGGTGTCCGCGATGAGGGAGAGGCGGCGTAGGACGAGGAAGATGCCGATTGTGGGCGCGATGGCAGCGACGACGATGCCGGCAATGAAAGCTCTCTGCATGAAGCCGAATTGGAGGAATTCCGGCATCCCAGCACCTCGCACGCAACAGACCCATCAGTGGATATGGGAGACGATCCGGACCCCGGGCCGATACACCTTCACCAGCGCCTCGCTCTCCAGGAAATCTTCAGGACATCCGTGGTAAATGAGCTGCCGGTTGAGGCAGGCAAGCTTGGTGACCTCTGATGCGACCACTCCCACATCGTGGGTTACGAGGACAAGGGTGGTGCCCTGCTCACGGTTCAGCCGGTGGAGGAGGCGATAGAACTGTTCCTGGGAGGGCGCGTCCACACCCACGAGAGGCTCATCAAGGATCAGGAGGTCCGGGTCATTGACGAGGGCCCGGGCGATGAGCACCCGCTGCTGCTGGCCTAGGGAGAGGTGGCCGATGCGGCGCCCCCGCTGGTCGAGCAGCCCCAGAAGGTCCAGGACGCGCTCTACGGCGTCCCGATCCGCCCGCGTGAGCGCCCGTGCGGCTCCACGGCGGCTCGCCTGGCCGCTTGCCACGACCTCCCAGACAGTAGCCGGGAAGTGGGGGTCGAAGGTGGTCGATTGCGGGAGATAGCCAATGCGCCACCATTCCCGGAACCTGGCCACATCGGTGCCGAACAAGCGCACAGTCCCGCACGAGGGCCGCAGGAGCCCCAGCATCACCTTGAGGAGGGTTGTTTTCCCCGCCCCGTTTGGGCCGATGATCCCCAGGAAATCCCCTTCCTCCACAGTCAGGGTCACGTCCTCGAGGACGCGTTCCCCGTCGTATTCGTAGCACACTCCCCCAAGTTCCACGACCAGCCTCGTGCTCATGGCCAGCACCCCAGGGCTTCCTGTAATGCTGTCAAGTTCTTCTCCATGATCGTCAGGTAGCTCTCCCCTCGCGCTTCCTCTTCTGCAGTGAGTCCCTCAAGTGGATTGAACCGCAGAACCTTTGCGCCTATTTCCCGGGCCAGCATTTCGGCGGTCCGCGGGCTTGCAAGTGTTTCTACGAGGATGGCGCGAACCCCCCGCTTTCGGGCGAGGAATGTGAGTTCCCTCAGGCGCGCCGGGGAGGGCTCTACTTCAGGGGAGAGCCCTCCCATGGCGATCGCCTGGAAGCCGTACCTCCTGGCCAGGTAGTCGAGGAATGCATGGGTCGTCAGGACGGCACGGCTCCGGCAGCTGCGGAGGGATGTCCGGTATAAGTTGTCCAAGTCGAGCAGGCGGTGCGCATATTGTGCCGCGTTAGCCTCATACTGCCTCCGCCGAGGTGGATCGATCTGGGCGAGGGCGGCGGCGATCCTCTGGACCATCTCCCGGGCGAGGAGGGGATCAAGCCAGATATGCGGATCCAGTTGCCTGTCGGCCTTTCCAGGGAGGGGGAGGCCTTCTGTCACCTTGAGCACCTTGGACCCCGGGAGCGATGTGGCGATCCGCTCCGCCCATGGATCAAGGCCCATCCCATGATAAAGGAAGAGTGCTGCCGTTCGCGCAGTTGCGACGGCTCGCGGAGACGGCTCCCACTCATGCGGCTCGATCCCCGCCGGAATGAGCGTGGTGACTTCCACGCGGTCCCCCCCAACGGCGCGCGTGAACTCCCCCAGGACATAAAAGCTTGCCACAACGCGGATCCCACCACCTGTGCGCGGAGGTTGCACATGGGAGGAGATGGCCAGGATGGCCGCGAGGAGAAGGATGATGCCGGAGATGAAAACGATCCTCATCAAGATCCCTGGCAGCTGCGGCAACGTCCGTAGATCTCGAGGCGATGGCCGAGGATCTGGAACCCACTGCCTGTGAGGGTCACCCCTTCAAAGGGGCTGAGAAAACAGCCTTCCATTGGTTCCACTTTTCCGCAGATTTGGCAAATGAGGTGATGGTGGTGCGTTTCCGAGATGGGTTCGTACCGAACCTTGCCGTCCCCGAGGTAGACCTCCTGGATTTTCCGAGCCTGTTTCAGCAATTCAAGCGTCCGGTAGACCGTTGTCAGCCCAAGGGTAGGAAACCACCGCCGTGCCCTTTCGTGGATCTCCTCAGCGGATTGCGAGCATGCACCTTCGTAGATCGCGCGGAGCACGGCTTCGCGCTGGGAGGTCAGACGATATCCCCTGTTCCTGAGTTCCTGGCGAAGTTCATCCACGGCTTTTTAGTTGAAAATGATTTTCATCTAGATCCACATTACCGTACTAGCCCCCTCCTGTCAACCTGGGACACTTCTGACCGAATGACAGTTTCTGGGGGGAGTAGACAAGGGCACACAGGTCTCCCTAAGCTTTGTGTGAGAAAACCACTTTAAACGGAGGTGAGACCCATGTGCCCCTTTAGAGAATACCCTATCTTGC